>Ga0302326_10018985_pt1 | contig 14232 bp, 9 predicted proteins | sample Palsa_T0_3_FD_202264 | JGI IMG/M metagenome (GOLD analysis project Ga0302326, IMG submission 202264) | Peat permafrost microbial communities from Stordalen Mire near Abisko, Sweden - Palsa_T0_3 | ecosystem: Environmental > Terrestrial > Soil > Palsa > Peat permafrost | place: Sweden: Abisko... | reverse complement strand
TGGCGTATAGCATGGATGGCGTGCCCAAATCGAGCGATAGAGAAGGACCGGAAGCGGGCTTGCCGATCGGCGGCAGCGTCAGCGTTTGAGAAGGCGTCAACTGAATCGACGGCGCGGGGAACTTGTAATTGGGTGGCGTGCTCTCAATAGCTTCGAGGCGCGGCGGCATGTTGCGCTGCTGATAGGCCACATCCACCGATTCCAGCTCGGGCGATTGTGTACCCGCGGCAGTCAAGGTCGCTTTCCATTGGATGAAACGCGCCGGGGGCGCAGCGATGCGATCGCCCTTGGGATCGGCGATGGCCGGGGACCAGGCGCTCCAATTCTTCTGCGGCCGATCCAGATTTCCGCTGCGCGCGGCGATGGCGATGCCGCCGCCGTTCAGGTTCGCCTCGAAGCTGAGCCGGCCCCAACGCGAAAAGTAGCCCGCATCGAAAACGTCGCTTTCGAGGGATCCGTCGTGCGCCAGCCCCGGACCCACACGGTAGATCTTGCCCACGTTCCCTGTGGCCGCGAAAAGCGCGCCATCCGCGCCGGTTTGGAGAGCGACGATCTGCGTGGAGGGCGCGGTGAGCAAGGTCGTATACAGCACATCGGACTCGATGCGATAGATGGCTCCCTTGTCGCCGGAACCGAGCAGCGCGCGTCCTTGCGCATCGAACGCGATGGTATAGATAACGTCCTGGGCATGGCTCCAGACTTTTTGTGGATTGCCGGCGGGGTCGATGCGGTACACGTCCGACCCGGTTACCGACACACCGCTGCCGGAGGGCGCCAGTGAAGCCGGAGGCGGCGCGGCGGCATGGAGTTGCAGCGAGCCGCCCGCGGACGCACCGGATGCCGGAGACGGAGACGGAGTCGGGGCCGGCTGCGCGGACGATGGCCCCGGTTTGGTGCCCACTCCCGCCGCATAAACGGAGCCATCCCGGGCTACCGCTACGGCAGTGACTTCGCTGTTGCTCATCTGGTACAGCACGAAGCCTTCGCCCGCGGGAGACACGCGCACCACCAGCCCGCCGGGATCGGTGCCCAGAATCACGTTGCCGGCGCCATCCACTGCCATCGACCGCACGTGCGTTTCGTCGGTCTGGTACAAGACACTACCCCGGCCATCCGGGGTGACTCGATGCACCGTACCAGGATCGCCCGTGGCCACCAATAAGTCACCCGCTTTGTCGAATGCCAGGGCCCAGATGTACTTCGCCCTGGGGTCGTAGAACACTTCGTGCTTGCCATCGGGCGCGATTCGGTAGACCTTGCCGTCCGGCGCCGTCGCCACGTACACGCGGTCCTGCCGGTCGATGGCAATCGCGGGAATCTGGAGGCCGTCCAACTCCGCCAACGTCTTCTTTTCGCCGGAGGGCGAAAGCCGGTAAAGCTTGGCGCCCGGACCGCCGCCCGCATACAGATTGCCCTTGGAATCCCGCGCCAACGCCCACAGGTACGCCGACGAGGTGTCGTAGATTTCCTGGAATTGCGGCGCCAGAGTCACCAAGCCGTCGCTACGCAACGACAAATTCTTTAGGTTGGCTTTCTCGAAATCGGCGTAATCGGACTCGGACCAGGTGCGGGTCTGGCTGGCATACGTGGGCGAGGGCAGGATAGCGAGCGGCATTGGTAAAGCCCACAAGAGTGCCGGGACGAATCTCAACACGGCACGCATGCGCGCGCGCGTCACATTTTGAAGTTGCATTGTGCGAAGTATCTGCTCCCTTACTTGACAGTGATCTTCAGCGAGTAACTGCCGGTAACGACATAGTCGAATGGCAGCGACATCTGCTCCGAAGCGCTATCCGGCGACGTGATCAGCGAACGGTTGGAACCGCGCCCGGACTGCATGACGTTCAAAACCGAGGCAGGCAGGCTGGGGAGGGTCTTATCGTCGTAATACGCGGTAGGGGTAGCTTCCAAAAGGGAAACATACAATTTATTGTTGCTGCGCTCCTGGTTGATGAGGGAGATGGTCTGCGGCAGGTCGATGTAATGGTTCATCATGCCGGCCACGGTCTGCATGCGGTTGATGGTGTCGGCGTCGCTCAACACGATCTTGTGCTCACCTTTGGCCAGCCCCTCTGGTATCTTCAGCGTGAAATCGCGCTCGATGCTTTCGCCGCGGTAGGGGCGCAGAAAGACCTTAACAGCCACATCGTCGCCGGGGCGCGCCTCGGGAGTGGCCAACCAGGCGTCTTCGATGCTGGCTATGCGGCGCTCGGGCAGCAGGTCGACGATGACGCTAACGCGCTTGATACTGGGCGGGTTGACGGCGTTTAGATACAGGCGGTTGAATTTGTCGCCCCACCATCCAGCCAGCACCATGGGCGCGGGCATGGGCATCTCACCGGACGCCTGCATGGTGGAAAGCGAGAGGCTCGGCCCGCCGTTCAGCTCCACGTCGCCGGTCAGACGGTAAGTGGCCTCGTCCTTGAATTCGTTCAGTTCGGAGAGCGAGTTGAACAGCGTGACCATCATCAGGTAAGGCGTCCACTTCTGCTGCACGAAGACGTTGAAACGAAAGTCCTTTTGACTGCGCACGGCATTATTGTCTCCGAACGAGCGAACCTGCACGGTCACCGGAATCATGTCGGATTCCTGGCCGGGCACTCCCATAATGCCGCTGTGGCGGTCCTGATGCAGGGCGCCGACGATCTCAGTGGCATTGGCGAATTTGTTGGGTTGAAATTGCGAAGCCAGCGTCATGAGCACTTCGCCCTTACTCATGGGCATATCCACGGGGCCGAGATTGAAGAAAGGGTGACCGAACGCCAGCACGCGCTGCCCGTCGTTGTAAGTCACGGTACCCAGGCCGGTGATGCTCATATCGCCCGAGACCAGCACGCCCGCGACCGGATCGCCGGGCCGCAGGGAATTCTGCCAGCCGGCGGCGGGCTTGGCAGTGTAGGCGGCGCTGGACGCTCCGCCTTGCGCCACCGTAATGCCGAGCTGCTCAAACAGCGGACCGAAATCGCGCAGGACATTCTCGTGGAAACCGGAGAACATCAGCGGCGTTTCTATGGGAACCATCATTTGCGCCTGGGGCAGGCTGGGCAAAGCTCCCGCGGCTACGGCCTGGGCCAGCAGATCGCCTGGCACGGCGACCTGGCTGCGCGCCACCGCTTTATCGGGCGTACGCGCATCGGCGGGCCGCGACTGGTCGAGATCGTCGATCTCCAGCATCAACTCGGCCGGCGTGATGCCGCAGATGGCATCCGGAGAAAACACGCTCAGACGCAGGGCCACCGCACCCACCAGCTTGCCGTCGATGTAAACCGGGCTGCCGCTCATTCCGCCGGCGACATTGGTGCGCACGGCTTTGCCGCCCAGCTTCGCCAGGATGATGTCCTGCCGCGGTCCCCACTGGTTTTTCCACAATCCGAGGATTTCGACGGGAACCGGCTCCGGCGTGGTCCCGGAAAATACCGTCCAGGCGGTGCCCTGCATACCTGGGCGGAGATCCGAAGTTTTGAAGATCTGCACTTTGCCGATCCGGGGAGGTTCGGACGCGAGGTCTGCCGCGCACAGGCAAGAGGCGAACGCGGCAATCGAAAGGACGATCGCGGCCATGCGATGCTTCATGGGGTTGAGTAGCTCCGTTACAACCATTGTACTATGGCAGACGATCCGGCCCGCTTCGGCAGGCCGCGAAAGCGCCGCGAATGAGGTAGAGGTGGGCCTGCGGGATGTCATGCGGTTCAGGGGCTAACCCTCAATACTGTTCACTTAGCGATCCTCAAAGACGGAGTTATCCGTTAGGCGGCCTCCGATTCCGCAGGGGACGGGTGCGGATCGGGATTTTGGGGTGGATCGGGCGCGATGCCTCCGTTTGGAACGCCGCTCGACCGGGGGAATTGGGTTCGTTCGGTTTCTTCATATTTTGGGTTCTGCGCAGGGCTATCCGGTTGACACGGCAGCGTTTCGGCGGCTTCGGCGCCTGCAGCGCCCTCATCATGGGGCGGGGCGGCAGTTTCGGCTTCGGTCTTTGCTTCAGATTCGGCTTCGGCGAGCCGGGCGCGGCGGTCAGCCTGTAGCATGGACAGGTCGCGAAGGGCGCGGGAGAACTCGCGCTGCAGGAAGCCCTCGTAGCGCATCAGCTTGGAGAAGGAGTTGTAGTATGCGGAATCGCCGTGGAATGCCCAGGCCAGCGGGTTGGAGCGGCCCGCTTTGTTGAACTGTTCCGGCATGGGGTTGGTTTCGGCCTGATAGTGGAACAGGCCGGCGTCCATGTAGCGGACGGAGCGCATTTTGAATTCGGCGGCGACCAGGCGTTCGACCAGGGCGTCCTCGACCTCGTCGAAGGGCTGGAACCGGGCGCGGAACTGGTCGAGGAGCTGGAAGAATTCCTGAGGATCGGCATCGGGCGGGAGGAATTTGCCGGAGGTCATGCCATGGACCAGACTGTTGCGGCTGGAGACGGTTTTGCCTTGGGGGGTGCGGGGTCCGGTGCTTTTCTTCGCGTTTTCCCTGTTGGCGTTGGTTTGTGCTGTAGTTGCCATGATAATGGGTCCTTTGTGTAACATTGCGTAACATGCCGTAGCGTGCTGTGACATGGGTTCCGGTAGAGGCGTGGCGTCGGCGCACCGTGCTCGAACCCGGCAGGCCACAAACAACGATGGCCTGCCCCACGGCACTGCTCAGCGCGCCCTCCCTGATTTAAGGATTGCATGGGGTAGTGCGGGAGAGGCGCGGCGCAGGCTGGAACTCATTGAATTCATGGGGCAGATATTCTCTCGAAATTTGTCACTGTGTATTCTCTTGCACGTCCCCGCCGCGCTTCAGGGGCACGACGTGGTCGATCGCAATGTCACACGGTCCACGAAGGACGAGTTGATGGCGCACTGGGGAGTAACGGAATACACATTTTAGGGACTGGGTTCTGCGCGCGCCCGTCGAGAAAGGCAGAATGGCGGCGTCCCACCGGGGACCCAAGGTCGTGGTTATGATCCGGCTGACGTGGAAAAAGTAGACGGGCGATCAAGAAAAAGAAAATCGAATCCGAAGCGCTTGCCGCTGAGGCCGCGGGCGGCAGGGTCGAAAATGTGGGGCGGCCAATCGTGGCCGCAGCCGCCTGTCAGGCGGCTAGCTGGCTAAAAGCCGGCTGCGGGCAAGATTGCCCGCCCTCCAAAGGCGATGGTGTGCCCCACCGAAGTGAACGGGTATTGGGGCTGGCCCGGCGGAAGCCATGGCCCCCTCGGCATCAGGCGGCGGAGAGGCTGAGCACTATTGCGTCGCGGGGTATCGCACCACGCTGAAATTGCGCAACGTTACGGTATCGGTGGTGGTGGCGGCCATCTGGCCCTCGAAAGCCAGGGCGATGGGAAAGTTCAGCGAGTCGTATGCGTTCAAGACGCCGGCGGCGAGGCCCAGAACGGTGCCCCAACTTTGCACCGACAACTGACAGGCGGAGGTGTTGGCGCCGGCTTCGGCCCACCCGGAAATAAACGCGTCGCCTACCGCAGCATTACGCTGGACCAACAAGGTATTGCCCCAGTTTACGACGAAGGTGAAGCCGGTAAGCTCGCCTTCATGCGAGAAATCGAAGCCGATCTTCAGGCGGTCGCCCGGCTGGATGGTGCCGGCTGGAATGGTGCACGTGCCCAGGCTCGAAAGGGCCGACGAAGACGTCGCCGCGCCCATGCCCGAGCACAAAATCTGAGGCGCCGGCGGCCCCTGCGGCGCGCCTGGTGGGGTCACGCGGTAAGACGCCAGCAGCGTATCGCCGGTCTGGGGCGTGGAACCCGCCAGGAACTGAATGCTATTGCCCGCGAGACTATAGTCCTGACCCGCCTTCTGCAGGACGCCGTTCCGGTAAAGCGTGATACTGGCGGTAGGTATGGGAACCGCGTTCAGGGTAAAGGAGACGTTGGCGCCATTCACCAGGCCGACGGGCACTTCCGCATCCGAAAAATTCGGCCCGGCAGCGGCGGAACCGGCGGTGCCGCAAGGTCCGGAGGAGCCATCCACATGTACGCAATCGGAGACGCTGCCCACTACGGCCTCCAGCGCGCCAGTCGCATCGATCATGGCAACGCCGGCGGCATAGGCAGGTCCCGACACGGGACGCGCGGCGAGATCCGCCAGCAAACCGATCACGCCCGATTCCGGTATGGGAGAGGTTCCGGCGGTTAGCGCCGATGGAGGCAAGGGCGCCGTACCGCCCGTAGCCTGCGACACCACCACGGCTTGCACGCGCAGAGACGGGACGCTCGGCGGAACTGCCCACATCTCGGTGAACTGGTCGTTGCCGGCGCTGGTGAAAGTGACCGTATAGTATCCCGCGGGTGTGGCGTTTGTGGTAGGCACAAGCTGCACCATCAGATTGCCGCCGGTAATATTGACGGTGACGGACTGGGTGGCAATCTGGGACGTGTCGCCGGCGACGAAGGGCGTCCACTTGATGACGGCGAATCCGTTGTAAGGAGTGCCGTCGGCGTTATAGATCACATCCTGGATGGTGGTCAGGATGGGGCCGGCCAGCAGCGGAACCGCCAAACGGACGGCCAGTGCGGCGAATACAAGCTTGCGGGCAGACAATTCTTACCTCCTCAAAAAAACCCCCGGGCCCATAAAGAGCCCGGGGGGTCCACAAAAAACGCCAACGCAAAACACCTAACGCCACCAGTGTACGCGCCAGGCCGCGAGCGGAGGCTCTCTCAAACACACGCGCTGCGCGCTAAGTTATACTCAACGCTTGCCTTGCGGAAATCGCGAGGTAATTTCTCGACGTGTGACTGGAGGAATATGAGCAACTCAAACCGGCGGGCATTCATTCGTGGAGGCGCCCTGGCGGCGGCCGCGGGCGGGGCCGCTAAAGCGCAATCGGGACCGCAGAAGAAGGTCTACTACAGGGGCGAGAAGCCCACGAAGACGCCGCTGTTCAACGGCGCGGTTTCCTACGGCAATCTGCTTTTCATCTCGGGCATAGGCGCGCATTTTCCGGGCGACATCAAGGCGCACACGGCGCACGTGCTGGACGAGATTCAGAAGGTGTTGGAGAACGCCGGCTCGTCCATGGAGAAGGTGCTGAAATGCAGCGTCTTCCTGAACGACATAAAGGACTGGAAGGCCATGAACGAAGTGTTTCAGGGCCGGTTCGGCGAGGAGCCGCCGGTGCGCACCACCATCGCCGCGGCGGGCGGGATACCGGGCGATTCGCTGGTGGAAATGGATGTGATCGCCTACATATGAGGCCGGGCCCCACGCCATGCTGCCATATCGGCTTGTCTACCACGAGGGCTACGACCTGAGGTTGGGAGACCACGTATTCCCATCCCAGAAATTCCGTTATATCCACGACCGGCTGCTGCGCGATCGATTCGCCACGGCGGAGGATTTCGTGCGGCCGGAACCAGCCGCCGATGCGGACATCCTGGCGGTGCATGAGCCGGGCTGGGTGCGTCGGCTACAGACCGGAACGCTGAGCTACCAGGAGATCATGCAACTGGAAGTTCCGTACAGCCGGGAGTTGGTGGAAGCCTACTGGCTGGCGGCCGGGGGCAGCATGCTGGCGGCGCGGCTGGCGCTCGAGCAGGGCATCGGGTTCAACGTGGGCGGCGGATTCCATCACGCCTTCGCAGGACACGGAGAGGGCTTTTGCGCGATTAACGACATCGCGGTGGCGATTCGCGCCGTGCAGCGCGGCGGGGACGGCGCGCGGGCTATCGAGCGGGCCATGGTGGTGGATTGCGATGTGCACCACGGGAATGGGACGGCGGGCATTTTCGCGGACGACGCCTCCGTATTCACGCTGTCCATTCACCAATTCAACAATTACCCGACCGAAAAGCCGCCTTCCAGCCTCGACATTCACTTGCCGGATGGCGTGGGCGACGAAGAGTACCTGCACCGCCTGGGCAATGGATATCGCACGGCGATGACCATGTTTCATCCCGAGCTGCTGGTTTACGTGGCGGGCGCCGACCCTTATTGCGAGGATCAGCTCGGAGGGCTGTCACTGAGTCTGGAAGGGCTGCGGGAGCGCGACCGGCTGGTGATCTGGACGGCCCTGCACAGCCACATTCCGGTGGCCATCGTGCTGGCGGGCGGCTATGCCATGAGTGTTCAGGATACGGTGACCATTCACGCCAACACCGCGCATGTGGCTAAGGAGGTGCTGGAGCGGACCGGCTGGCAATGACCGCGGGAGGCATTCCGATGGTCACGGGTTACAGCTGATGGAGTATAAGCTGGGGCTCCTGGTGCTCGCGGCGGCGGCGCTGGCGGGGTGCCATGGATCGGAGGCGCATGGGCGGCAGGTGATCGTGCTGGGCGTGGATGGCATGGATCCGGGCTTCCTGGAGCGGCATTGGAGCGACTTACCCAATGTGGCACGCTTGCGCGGCCAGGGCGGCTTCCGCCGGCTGGGTACGACCATGCCGCCGCAGAGTCCGGTAGCCTGGTCCACTTTCATCACCGGCCTGGACCCGGCGGAGCACGGCATTTTCGACTTCGTGCACCGCGATCCGCGCACGATGCAGCCGTTCTCCTCCATGAGCAGGACGGTGGAGCCGCGATTCCAGATCCCGCTCGGCCCATACGTGCTGCCGCTGTCTTCGGCGCGCGTGGAGACCTTGCGCAAGGGCGAGCCATTCTGGCGGATGCTGTGGGACCGGCACATCCCGGTGACCATCATGCACATGCCCACCAACTTTCCACCGGAGCGCGTAGGCGCCGCGATATCAGGCATGGGCGTGCCGGACTTGCGCGGCACCGAGGGAACCTTCACGTTCTATACAGACGATCCAGAGGAAATAGCGCGCGATGTGCCGGGCGGACGGATTGTCAAGGTGGCAGCGGAAAACGGCCGTTACGTGCTGCCGGTGGAAGGCCCGCCGAACCCGTTGCGCAAGGATCGACGATATGCCACGGCGGACCTGGTTGTGGAGGCGGACGCGGAGCGGGACGCCGCGCTTCTGACGACCGGCAGCGCGCGGGCCATCGTGCAGCGCGGAGAATGGTCGGAATGGCTGCGTGCGGACTTTCCGCTGCTGGGCTGGCTGGCGGGAGCGCGAGGAATGTTCCGTGTTTATGCGAAGGAGATCCATCCGCGGCTGGAGCTGTATGTGACGCCGGTCAACATCGATCCGCGGGCGCCGGATCTGCCGATCTCCGCGCCAGCATCGTTCAGCCGGGCAGTGGCGGGCGCGATCGGCCCGTTCTATACGCAAGGTATTGCGGAAGACACGTCGGCGTACCGGCAGGGCGTGCTGGACCTGGAGGAGTTTCTACGCCAGAGCACGCTGGTGCGGGACGACGAAATGAAGCTGCTGCGCTATGCGCTCGATGGCTTTCGGGAGGGCCTGTTGTTCTTCTACTTTTCGTCGATCGACCAGGGATCGCACATGCTGTGGGGAAAGCATGAGCCGGAGCTGCTGGAGATTTATCGCGCGGTGGACGCCGCCATTGGCGAGGTGTGCCGGCGATTTCCGCGGGCGGACATCGTGGTGATGTCGGACCACGGATTCAACTCGTTCGACCGGAGCGTCAATCTGAACACGTGGCTATGGGAGAAGGGGTTTCTGGCGCTGCAGGGGCCGCCGCGGGGCGACGATGAGGGCTTCGCGGATGTGGATTGGACCAAGACGCAGGCTTACGCGCTGGGGCTGAACGGTCTGTATCTGAACATCGCCGGGCGGGAGAAGAATGGCATTCTGCGGCAGGGCGCGGAGACTGCGGCGGCGATGCAGAGACTGGCGCGCGAACTGGTGGAGTTTCGCGATCCGGCGAATGGGCGGCAGGTGGTGGAGACGGCTCCGGCGACCGGCGCGCCAGCGGGTCCCGACCTGATTGTAGGTTATGGGCGCGGGTATCGGGGATCGTGGGAGACGGCGTTGGGGGCGGTTCCGCGAGCGATCCTCGAAGACAATACGGACGTCTGGATCGGCGACCATTGCATCAACGCGGAGGATGTGCCGGGGGTGCTGTTGAGCAACCGGTTGTTGCGGGCGGAGCGGCCTTCGCTGCGGGATGTCACGGTTACGATTTTGGAGATGTTCGGGGTTGGGGCCGGTGCGGGGATGCGGGGGCAGACTGTCTTTTGACTTGTGGGTGACACTCTGCGCCAGTAAGAGGATCGCCGCGGTCAGCGTGGTACACTCATCCGCATAGGCTTGCCGTGCTTTGCCGGACGAGAGTCTTAGAAGTCAGAAATATGCCTTCCGGATACGACGCCCTGCGTACCGCCGCGGCCTGGCTGGACCTCTCCGCGCGCGGGCGCCTCTACGCCAGCGGGGACGATCGCGCCCGTCTGCTGCACGCCATGACCACCAACCATGTGCAGCAGCTGACGCCGGGCACGGGATGCTATGCCTTCTTCCTGAACGCGCAAGGGCACATCCTGGCCGATGTCAACCTGCTCTGTTTCGAAGACCGCTTCCTGCTGGATACCGAGCCCGAAACGCGCGGGCGCGTCTTCAGCCATTTGGACAAATACATCATCGCGGACGATGTCGCGCTCGAAGACGTCACGGAGTTGCTGACGTGCGTGGCTGTGGAAGGCCCGCATGCCGCAGCCGTGGCCGCGGCCATGGGCGCGCCCGCACTGGAGTTGGAATACGCGCACGCGCCGTGGAACGAGGCCATCGTCCAACGCGCCAGCGCGACGGGTGAGCCGGGCTTCCGCATCTTCATGCCGCCGGAAACGAAGGCCGATTGGATTGCGCGGCTGGAATCCGCCGGCGCCGTCCACGCGAAGCTGGACGAAGCGCGCACGGTGCGCCAGGAGCATGGCAGGCCGCGTTACGGCGAAGATATTTTCGACACCACGCTGCCGCAGGAGACCCGCCAGATGCACGCCGTCCACTTCGCCAAGGGCTGCTACATCGGGCAGGAGATCGTGGAGCGTATCCGCTCGCGCGGGCACGTCAACCGGTTGCTGGTCAAGCTCGAAGTGGACGGCGACGTGCCACTGGCGGGCGGGACCAAGGTTACGGCTGGCGGCACCGAAGCCGGTGAAATCACGTCATCGGGATTCTCGCCCGCGCTGGGTAAAGTGGTCGCGCTGGCATATGTTCGCGCGCAGTACGCCGCCGATGGGACGGTGGTGCAGGCTGGCGGGCGGGCGGCGGTGGTTGTAAGCGCAGCGCCCGCGGCATGACCATTGAGGCATGGTTCCAGCTCCGACATACGCGCACGTGCAGAGTTCTTCGATCTGTTCGGCTAGGATGTGTCGCGGCCGCTGAAGGACGCGGAGTCTTCCAGAAGGTTCTGGATCACAAAATACAAGTAAGGCGAAATTGACGGGCCGCCATTGCTGTTCTCTAAATTCACGGGAAATGGTTGGCCGGATACAGGAGAGGGTGGTACGTTTTAAACGCATCACGCACAATTAGCGCATTACCCAAGAAGGGAGTGCCGCAGCCCCAATTAAAGCTCCCCATCGGCTAGTACTTGAACCGATTCCGTCTGCTCGAATTTTTGCGCAACTGTCTTCCGCGAGACGTGTTTTATCGTGTATGCTCTAAGCGTCAGGACGCCGGAGCCGGAGACCTTCGTATGCGACCGGCAAAGGCAAATTGAACTCATGTCGCAAATGGAGGAACAAGATGATGAAACGGTATTTGCTGGTGGCAGCGCTTGCCGCGACGTTTTTGTTGACAGCGTCCGGTCAGACGCCGGTTGCCGAGGGTTCTACAGTTACACACCGGACGGAGATAGACCATTGCTATGGCCAAATTTACGTTTACGTCGGCGGATCGTTTCCGGCTGGAACGCATCCGTCTAGGTTCCAATTCCTTTTTGATCTCTCGACCTACACCACCACGGGCTACGTTACCCCGCTCCTGTTCGAATTTCAACCCGGTGAGGCTTTCACCATCTTCACCGTAGCGGGCATCGCCAAGGGCTTCGAAGTTAACCTCAATACGGCTATACAGACGATCCCATTCGACTTGATCGCCGGAACGAAGGTTACACCGAACAGTAGGTACACGTTTGGCTTTATCAACGCGTTGGTCGATTCGAGCGGAACTCCAACGGCGACCAGTCTCGGGACAATTGATTTCGACTACCCCTCGGATAGCGGTCAGGGCGTAGGCGGGTCTCTATCAACAAATAATTGGGCGGCTTTGAACGAATGCTCGCTGACCCCCGTCGCTGCTTTGGGGACAACCTTATCGCTTCCCGGCGCAAACGCGGACTACGCTTTTGTCGTTCCACCCTATCGAACGTACTCTGCGCAAGCAACAGGAACGGTGGCCGCACAGTAACTGTTGACGGCAGCAAATCGGCTCCGCGCGGCGTCCGATCCAACTTGAAGGCCATCGGGAAAATACTTCACAGGAAAACGGAACATTACCCGGAGTTCGTTTCGAACGTTTAATCCGTCAAACGAATTCATGGTAAAAGCCCCGGCCCTAAGCCGAAGTGGCGCACCCTTGACGGCAGGGGACGAGGTCGCGCTTGGCGGCGCACCAGCCATCGGAGTAACATCTCATCATGACCACCCTCCGATTCTGCGCCGCGCTGCTGCTCTCTAGCGCTGCTTTTGGACAGACGCCCATCGTGCTCCGCGCGGCGCGCCTGCTGGATATCGAGTCCGGCAAAATGCTCAAACCCGGCGAAGTGCTGGTTACCGGCGAACGCATCGTCGAAGCGGGCGCGGCCGTCACGCATCCGCCGGCCGCCGAAATCGTCGACTTGGGCGACCGCACCCTGTTGCCGGGTTTGATCGATGTGCACGTGCACTTGTTTCTGCATCCCGGCGCCGAAGATCTGCAGACCGTCGAAGAATCGGTGCCGCAGCGGACCATCCTCGCCCTGGTGGCCGCCAAGGCCGACCTGATGGCCGGTTTCACCGCCGAGCGCGACATGGGGACCGAAGGCGCGGGATCGGCCGATACCGCGGTGCGCAACGCCATCGATCGCGGACTGGCGCCGGGGCCCCGCCTGCGCATCAGCGGCAATGCGGTGGATATTCTGGGCGGCCACGAAGACGCTATCAACTACAATCCGGCCCAGCATGTGCTGCCCAACGCCACGTGGGCCAACAACGCCGCCGAGCTGGTCACCGTAATTCGCGGCCAGTTTAAGGAAGGCGCGGATTTCATCAAGATCTACGAAACCGGCCGCGACGCGCTGCAGGATGGCAACTTCTCCACGCCGTACCAGTACACCGAAGCCGAGTTGCGCGCCGCCGTGGAGGAGGCCGCGCGCGTGGGCAAACGAGTGGCCGTGCACGCCACCGGTGAGCCGGGCACGCTCTACGCCGCGCGCGCCGGAGTAGCTTCCGTCGATCATGCCTTCCAACTCGGCGCCGAAACCATGCGGCTGATGCGCGACAAACAGATCTTTGCCGTGCCTACCTTCGCGATCGTCGAGTACTTCGCCGATCATGCCGCATCGCCCCGGCAGGCGGAGAGCGAGCGCCGGATGCTCGAATTTCACGCGCATGAATTCAGCGCGCAGATCGCGGCGGGCGTACCGATGGCGATGGGTTCCGATGTCGGTCCGTTTCCGCATGGCACGCAAGCCCGCGAGTTTGTGCTGATGGTCAAGTACGGCATGTCGCCGCTGGCCGCCCTGCAGGCGGGCATGTTAAACGGCGCCCGGTTACTGGGCTGGCAGGACCGGATCGGCGCGCTCAAACCGGGCTACTTTGCCGACATCGTCGCGGTGCCCGGCGATCCGTTGCAGGATATCGGCGTGCTGCAGGATGTCGCGTTCGTGATGAAAGGCGGAACGATTTACAAGCGATGATGTGACGGGGAGCGGGTCACGTCGGGTGATGGAGGACCCGCGCAGACCTGGAGGTCTGCCCCACAAGGGTCAGTTGCTTAGGGTGAAATTCACATCGATCTGGGTGACCACCTCGACCGGATCGCCGTTCAGAAGCGTGGTCTGGTACCGCCATTGCTTCACCGCTTCCACCGCCGCGGTCGCCAGAATCGGGTCGCCGCTGAGCACCACCAGATTCTCGACGGTGCCGTCCTTGCCGATGATGGCCTGGAGCGTGACGCGGCCCTGAACCCCCTGCGCCTTGGCTTCCGGCGGATAAACGGGGTGCACCTGCGACACCAGCTTGGCCTGTTGCACATTACCGCCCACTCGAATCCGGGCCGAACCGACCGGTGAGAGTCCGGCAACCTGCGGCATGAGGCCGATAAACACTACGCCCGAATCGGGCCTCGCCAACGCACGCAGATGGTCGTCGAACGCGCGCACGACTCCGTTCAGCGATTGCATGACATCCCCATCGACGGTATCTCCCGGATGGATCGGCAAACGCCCTAGGAGTTCGTC
>Ga0302326_10018984_pt1 | contig 14233 bp, 13 predicted proteins | sample Palsa_T0_3_FD_202264 | JGI IMG/M metagenome (GOLD analysis project Ga0302326, IMG submission 202264) | Peat permafrost microbial communities from Stordalen Mire near Abisko, Sweden - Palsa_T0_3 | ecosystem: Environmental > Terrestrial > Soil > Palsa > Peat permafrost | place: Sweden: Abisko... | reverse complement strand
CTCTCACTGCTGTGGTCGGCGGTCGATCCCTTCCGCCACGACTGGCTCTTACGAGTCCTGCAGACACCCATGCTGCGGCTCTCGGATGCGTCGGTGGCCGTCCTGTGCGGCGAGCCGGCGAACCCGCAGCCGGCGCTCTTCGAGCTGCCCGAAGATGCGCCCGCGACCGATCGCCGTTGGGATCGCAAACGTGACTTGCGGCTGGGGTGCAATGTCGTGTACGGCGAGCGCGACGCGGACCTGACGCCGCTCGCGCGCGAACGGCTGCAGGGGTACCGGCGCCGCCGCGAACGCTGGACGCAGTGGCTGCGCAACTCCGATCCCGCGACCGCCGCGCGCGCGATCGTTACCGACGGCGGTTCGTTCGCAGCCCGTGCCGGCGAGACCCCGGCCGCGACCCGCCTGCGCGCGACGATGCTCGAGCGCCTCGTCGCGCTGATCGCGCAGTATGTGGAGCGGCACCCGTTTGCTCCGCTGACCGCTGCGCTCGCGTATTGCGAGCGCATCGGTGCCGCCGAGAGCGGTCCCGAGATCGCCGACGAACGGCCCGACGCGGTCGTGGTCGCGTCCGCCGAGCGGATGCTGACGCGCCGCTTCGCGCACGTGTTTCTGGTCGATGCGCGGGCTGGGTCGTTTCCCCCCTATTACGTGCCCGATGCGTTTCTCTTCAGCCAGACCTACGGCATGATACCGAAGGAGAGCGCCGGCGACGCGCCGGCCGCGCGCACGGCGAAGTTCAGCTGGTACGAACATCATGCCAAACCGCGCGCCGCGTTCGTGCGGGAACAGCGGCGCCTGTTCGCCTCCGCGATGGGACGCGCCGATGAATCGGTGACCGTTACGGTCTGGGGCCGCCCCACTCGCGGCGTCGCCGCGCCGGAGTTCGCCGCCGAGATCGAGCGGCTGCTCGCCCGCATCTCATCCGAATCTCATTCTGGCGCGCTGAACGACTGGTAACGAGCGCGAAGACAAGCGCGTTCGGAGGTCATCGTGGTGCCCAGGATCGACACGTCTACCGACCCGCAGGTCGGTTATCGACCGGCTGGAGCGCTCGAAGCCGACGCACTGCAGCCCTACGCCGGCGCCTTCGGCATACGTCACGCGGCGCATCTGCTGCGCCGGGCCGGCTTCGGCGGTTCGCCCGACGACATCGCGCGCTTCGCGTCGGGGTCGATGGAGAGCGCGGTCGCCGCACTGCTGCACCCCACCGTACCCGACGTCCCGCTGACCGATTTCCCCGATCAGACGGCCCTTTTCGACCCCAAGCGTTCGCGCGCAACGGCGCAGCTGTGGTGGCTCGACCGCATGCTGCGTACCAACCGCCCGCTGCTCGAGAAGATGAGCCTGTTCTGGCACGGGCACTTCGCGACGTCGATTCAAAAAGTGCCCGTCCAGTACATGATCGGTCAGATCGATCTCTTCCGCAATCAAGGACTCGGACGCTTTCCGGCTCTACTTGGTGCGGTCACCCGCGACCCCGCGATGCTGATCTGGCTCGACAACCGCTATAACGCGAAGGCCCATCCCAACGAAAACTACGCGCGCGAAGTGATGGAACTCTTCGCGCTGGGGCTGGGCAACTATACCGAGGACGACGTCAAGGAAGCGGCGCGGGCACTGACCGGGTGGACGCTCGACCGCAACGGCGTCGCCGTGTTCGTGCCGGCGCGGCATGACGACGGCATCAAGACCGTCCTCGGCCGCAGCGGGAACTTCGGCGCCGACGACATCGTCGCGACGATCGTGTCGCAGCCGGTCCACCAGCGCTTCATCGCGCACAAGCTGCTGGAGTTCTTCGTCTACAGCGATCCCGAGCCGGAACTGATCGAGCAGACCGCGAGCGTGTACGCGCTCTCGGGTTTCGATATCGCGAAGACCGTCGGCGCGATCCTGCGCTCAAACGTCTTCTATTCGAGTCGCGCCTACCGCGCGCTGCCCAAATCGCCGATCGAACTGGCAATCGGGACGCTGCGCTGCCTCGGTGTCGCCGCCGTTCCGCCGAACCTGCCGTATCAGCTCGCGCGCATGGGCCAGGAACCGCTGAACCCGCCGAGCGTCAAGGGCTGGGACGGCGGCCCGACCTGGATCAATACCTCGACCTTGCTCGCGCGCTTCAACTTCGTCAACGGGCTGGTCGCCCAAACGGCGCCCGGGAAAAACGGGCAGCCCGCCGTCAGCGCGCCCAATGCCGACCCCGATGCGCTCGTCGGCCGCGTCGGCATGGATCCGGTCAGGGTCGCCGCGGCGCTGGTCAGCGGGGTTGTGCAGGACGACGTGACCTCGGCCGTGCGCGCGACGCTGATCGCGTACCTGCAGAACACGACGCCCAGTGCGGGCGTGCAGAGCCCGCTGCCGTTCGGTCCGGAAAACTATCAAGAGAAAATCCGCGGCGCGCTCGCACTTACGCTCAACCTCCCCGTCAACCAGCTCGCTTAAGCCAGGACGTCATCATGAAACGCCGCTCGTTCGTCACCTCAGCCCTCTCCGTCGCCTTCGTCGGCGGCAACGCGCGCGTCGCGCTGGCACAGGTGGCCGGCGCAGCGCCGCCGCTGCCCGGCTTCGGCGCGGCCAGTGCCGACAACGTCTTGGTCGTCGTGCAGATGGCCGGCGGCAACGACGGCCTCAACACGATCGTGCCCTACAGCGACGACGCCTATCATCGCGTGCGCCCGGCGATCGGCATTCCGTCGACGGCGGTGCTGAAGCTGAACGACCGTATCGGCTTCAATCCCGCCCTCAAGGGATTGAACGAACTCTACGCGCAGGGCAAACTCGCGATCGTCCAAGGTGTCGGCTATCCCAATCCCAACCGCTCGCACTTCGAGGCGACGCAGATCTGGGAAACGGCCGCTCCCGATCGGCCGCAGCAGTACGGCTGGCTCGGGCGCTACCTCGATCGCCGCTATCCGGTCGGTGCCAAACCGCCCTCACTGTTCGAGGCCGTCTCGCTGGGCGACATGCTGCCTGCGGCGCTGGTCGCCTCGCACGTCGAGGTTCCGGCGATCGGTGCGCTCGGCGCATTCGGCTACAACGCCGGCCGCGACTTGGCCGAGAAGCAGAGCGCCGGCGTGCTCTACGACGGCGCCCGGGCGGGGCAATCGCCGTATTTGTCGATGATCGCCGACACCGCGCGGGACGCCTATCACGGCGGCGACGTGCTGCGCACCGAAACCGCGGCCTTCACCAACAAGGCCACCTATCCGAAGGACGGCTTCTCGCAGCAGCTGGCGCTGGCCGCGCGCATGATCGGCTCGAGCGCCGGCTCGAAGATCGTGTTCGTCTCGATCGGTTCGTTCGATACGCATGCCGGACAGCGCGCGCAGCAAGACCGCCTGCTGGGCTATCTCGGTGACGGTCTGCTCGCGTTCTACGCCGATCTGGCCGCGCACGGGCTCGACCGCAAGGTGATGACGATGACCTTCAGCGAGTTCGGCCGGCGGGTCACCCAGAACGCCTCCAACGGCACCGACCACGGCACCGCCATGCCGATGTTCGTGATCGGCGGCGGGGTCAAGGGCGGCATCTACGGGGATCATCCCTCGCTGACCGACCTCGACGCGGGCGATCTCAAGCACGCCATCGACTTCCGCTCGATCTATGCGACGGTGATCGAAAAGTGGCTGGGCCGCGACCCGGCACCGATCCTGGGCGGCGCCTACCCCTCAGTCGCCTTCGTGTAAACGATTCGGCCGTACGGGCCGAATCGTTCACTTTCGGGTAGGCGCGGAGGTCGTTCAAAGATTGCCGTCGGAGCGGACGGCAATGATTGCACGGAGCGGCGATGAGGCTGCGCTGGTCGACGCGGTCGCGGAGGTCGCCGTGCGGGCGGGAACGCTGATTCGGGAGATCGAGCAGGGCGGCGAGCTCGAGATCCGGCGGAAGTTCGACTCGTCCGTACTTACCGGCGCCGACTTGCGCGCGAACGCACTGATCGTTGCCGCGCTCGAACATCTCACGCCGCACGTGCCCATCATCTCCGAGGAAGGCCGCCACGACCTCGGCAGCGCCGGCGTGCGACGCTTTTGGCTGGTCGATCCGCTCGACGGCACGCGCGAGTTCGTCGCCGGCAATGGCGAGTACACGGTCAACATCGCGCTGGTCGAAGACGGCCTGCCGGTGCTGGGCGTGGTGCACGCGCCCGCTCGTACGGTCACATACTCCGCCGTGCGGGGCAGCGGCGCGGTCCGCAGCGACGCGCGCGGAACGTGCGCGATCCACGCTGCTGCGGGCGGCGAACCGGTTGTCGTTACCAGCCGCTCGCACCGCGGCGCGCCGCTGATGGCGTTCCTCCGCGCGCTGCCGCCGCACACGACGCTGGCCTTGGGCAGCGCGCTCAAGATGTGCCTGGTGGCCGACGGCTCGGCCCAGCTCTATCCACGCCTGGGCCCGACCTGCTGGTGGGATACCGCCGCCGGACAAGTGATCGCGCACGAAGCCGGTGCGACAGTCACGACGCTCGACGGGCGCCCGCTGCGCTACGAAGGCCGCAGCCTGATCAATCCCTCGTTCGTCTGCGCAGCATTGCCGCGCGAACGCTGGCACGACGCCGCCAACGCCGTCGCCGGCCACTGACCTACCGCGGCGCCTTGTGCATCGCCGATGATTTCGCTCACGACGCTCGGGCTCGACGCGTACGTTCGCGATGTTCTGCCGTTGACGGCGCGGCTGTGGGCGCGTTCGCGCAGTCTCGAAGAGTACGTCGGTGATTACCGTACTTTGGCGTCGTCGGCGTTCGGGCAGCGGCGGCTGCGCACGATCGCGCTGGAGTTCGACGGCCGCGTCGTCGCCTCGTGCAAACGATACCTGCGGACGCTGCGCTGCGAGGGTCGCCGCTATTCCGCGATCGGGATCGGTGCCGTATTCACGCCGCATGACCTGCGCCGGCGCGGCTACGCGACCGCGATGCTGGGTGCACTCCTGGATGCGGAACGCGCTTCGGGCACGGACCTCGCGTTTCTCTTTAGCGACATCAACCCGGCGTTCTACGCGAGCCTGGGCTTCATCGCGCTGCCGTCACGCCAGATGACGATCCGCGCGGATGCGCTGCCCCGCGAGCGCCTGCCGCTGGTCGCGCTCGATCCGCTCGACCCCGGCGTGCTGCGGCGAACGTTTGAAGCGCACGAAGCGCGGCGGCCGTTCGGGTTGATCCGGACGCCGCTGGACTGGGAGTTTCAGGGCCTTTACGCAGCAGTGCGCGCGAACGCCGGACAGCCGCTGACGCTGGCAGCGAAACGCGGCCGCCGGCTAGCGGCCTACGTCAGCGGCCGCCGCGTGCCGAAGGCCGACGCCTTCGTCGTCGACGAGTTCGCCTTCGCCGACGAAAGTGACGTGCACGCCATCGGCCCGCTGCTTCGCGCCGCCGCCGGAGATCTGCGAAAAATCCAGGGCTGGCTGCCGCCACCCGCCGCACGCGTGGCCCTCGGCCGTGCCGCCGTGCGCAAACGCAGCTACGGCATCACGATGGTCGTCCCGCTCAGCCGCTCCTTCCGCAGCTCGTGGACACGTTCGGCCGAAGACGTCCTGCACGCCAACGGCGACCCCGTCTGGAGCACCGACCACATCTAACCGTTACAGCAGACGCAGTTCGCGTTCTTCTTCTTCGGTGAGGGAGGCGACGCGGGTGCCGAGCAGGCGGATCGGCGTATCGCCGAGGCCCGAGCGCTGCCAGCACAGCAAACTGGCGGCGAGGATGCGGTCGGCATCGCAGGTCGCAACGGCGAGCGTCGTCTGGCGGCCGGTGACGGTGAAATCGGCTTTGCGGACCTTGATGCCGACGGTTGCGGCGCGCAAGTTGCGGGCCTGCAGACCGCGCGCGAGTTCGTCCGCCTGCTCGCGCAGCAGCGCGATGACGCGCGCTTCGTCGCCGATGTCGTAGTCGAACGTCTCCTCGGTGGAGATCGACTTGCGCTCGCGCGATGGGTCGACGGCTCGTTCGTCGATCCCGCGCGCCAAGTCACGATAGAAGCTGCCGCTGCGGCCGAAGATCTCGAACAGCCGCGCATCGTCGAGGGCGGCGACGTCGCCGATCGTGCGCAGGCCGGCCGCTTCGAGCCGCGGCAGCGTCTTAGGTCCGATCCCCCACAGGCGCGCGAGCGGCATCGGTGCGAGGAACTCGGCCTCCGCGCCCGGCGCAACGACCGTGAGTCCGTCCGGCTTCTGAAGGTCGCTCGCGATCTTGGCCGCCATCTTGGTGCGCGCGACGCCGGCGCTCGCGGTCAAGCCGACCTCATCGTGAATGCGATTCTTGACGCGGCGTGCGAACGCGGTCGCGTCGGTGATGTCGGTGGTGTCGAGATCGAGGAACGCTTCATCGAGCGAGAGACCCTCGACCGCGCGCGCGCCTTCCTCAAATATAGCGAACACGCGCTCGGAGCTCTCGCGGTAACGCGAGAAGTCCGGCGCCACCACCGTCAGCTGCGGGCAGAGTTCGCGCGCCCGGTAGAGCGGCATCGCGGAACGCACGCCGAAGGGGCGCGCTTCGTACGAGGCCGTCAGCACGACGGCTCGCCGTGAGGATCCGGAGACCGCCAGCGGGATGCCGCGCAGAGACGGATCGTCACGCTGTGCGACCGACGCGTAGAACGCGTCGAGGTCGACGTGGACGATCATGCCGCCGCGACCGGCGCTCCGTCGAGAACGCTGCGCAGCGCGGCGATATTCCGCGCGTCGTCGTCCTCTTCACCCGGCGTCTCGAGGATCGCGACTTTCCCGCGCGCGCCCGGGTGTTCGACGATCGCGCGAAAGCCGGCGATCCCGATCAGCCCCTCGCCGATATGCCAGTGCCGGTCGCGATGTCCGCCCAGCGGGATCTGCGTGTCGTTGAAATGAAACATGACGACCCGCTCGAGCCCGATCTCGCGCTCGATCAGCTCGAAAAAGCGCGCCACGCCGTCGGGGGTATCGATCGCGTAGCCCGCGGCCCAGCTGTGCGCGGTGTCGATGCAGACCCGCAAGTTGGGATGGCCGATGGTGCGGATGAACGCGCCGAGTTCTTCCATCGTGCCGCCGCACAGCTGTCCGGCGCCGGCGCTGTTCTCCATCACCAGCGACACCTGCGGCGCGACGTTTGCGAGGGCTTCCTCGAGCGCTGCGACGACGGCCGCGAAGCCGGCGCTGCGCTCGCGGGTGCCGTACGAACCGAGATGCGTGTTCACGTACGCGACGTCGCCGACGGCTGCGACTGCCAGATCGTTCTTGAGCAGCCGCAGCGAGTTGAAGACCGTCTTGGGATCTTCGCTGGCGAGGTTGATCAAGTACGAGGTATGGATCGCGACCGGACCGATGCCCGCCGCCGCACGCGCCGCGGCGAACTTCTGCAGGGCCGGAGCGTCGATCGCGCCGACGCGGTACGTTTTCGGGTTGCCGCTGAAAAACTGGAGCGAGCTGCAGCCGTGCTTGGTCGCGTACGCGACGGCGGCATCGTAGCCGCCGCCGACCCGCGTGTGAAAACCGATTCGCACCGGCCGGCCTCGGGTCGCGCTAGCGGCGGCGGCCGAAGGTGAACTGCCGCGCGCGCATTCCGGTCGGCATGAACGTTTTGGCGCGTCCGGTCGGCATCGCGCGCGAGGGATTCTTCTCGAACGTCGTGCCGGTCAGCAGCACCGCGTCGGAGGGCCGCTCGCGGCGTCCGACGCGCCCGATCAGCTGCTCGATCTCCGACTCGCCGAAGGCATCGGAGTCGGTGATCACGATCAGGTCGGCCGCCGGGATGTCGATGCCGCTGCCGATCAGGTTGGTCGCCGCCAGAACGGCCGGCGCTTTGCCGCGAAACTCGTTCATCATCGCGACCCGCGTCCCGACGTCGTTGACCTTGACGCCCTTGCGCCGATAGCGTTTCCCCTGTTCGACCGTGTCGGCCATGTCGCCGCGCAGCTGCTCGACGTCGATGTCGTAGGTCTGCTCGAGCCGTTCGGCCAGGCGCGGCACGTCGCCGCGGGTGCGGCCGATGACGAAGATGCGCGAGCCGCGGGCCAGATGCTCGCGGATCAGCGCGTCGGCGCGCGTCAGCTGCTCGGGCGGCGGTTCGCCCCACACGCCTTCGACCTTGTGAATCTTGGTCGGCAGCACGTCGAACGGCATCTTCTTCATCGAGACGATGTGATCCATCGCGCCGATGCGGTCGAGGAAACGCCGCAGTTCGTTGGGCGTTGCGGTCGCGAAGACCATCGGGCAGTCGAAGTCTTGCAGCAGCCGCAGGTGCTCGCGTTCGTCGAAGGCGTTGACGTCGTCGATGAAGAGCACGTCGCTCTTGTCGATGATTTCCCAGTGCCGGTCGATGGTCAGCATCATCGCCGAGCCGACCACGACGTGGATGGTTCCGTTTTCGATGCCCGCTTCCACGTCGCGCCGTTCGTTGGGCGCGGCGCCGCCGTGGATCTGGCCGACGCCGATTCCGGTCCCCTCGAGCCGTTCGCTGAAGTAGGTCACGTGCTGGCGAATCAGGTCGCGCGTCGGCGCCAAGATCACGATGTAGCCGCCGGTCGCCAAGATCGTGTCGACCGCGACCCGCAGCATCACTTCGGTCTTGCCGGAGCCGGTCGGCGCCTTGAGCAGAAACTCGAAGACGCCCTCATCGAGTCCGGTCGAGATGGCGGCGATCGCCTTACGCTGATCGTCGGTGAGTTGGAAGGTTTCGCCCGGCTGGATCAGCTCGTGAGCGAGCGCGACCCGTTGGCAGTTCTGATCGACGGTCGCCCAGACGGCGGCAGGGTCGAGTTTCGGTGCGGCTAGACCGCTGATGGCAGGGGCTCCGTTTCTGATGCGGCGGCGGTCGTCTCGACCGGCGGCGGAAAGGTATCGGGTTCTTCGACCGCTTCGGCGGTGGCGGAGGTTTCCTCGAGGGCGATCGGGAGTGCCAATTCGACCGGCGAGGCGGCATCGACGTCGACCGGCGGCAGCTCATCAAGCGAGCGCAAGCCGAAGGCCTCGAGAAACTCGTCGGTCGTTTTGTACACGATCGGCCGTCCGGGGACTTCCTTGCGGCCGGACTCGGTGAGGAAGCGGCGGTCCAGCAACGTCGCGATGACGGAGTCGGCACTGACGCCGCGGATGCCCTCGATGTCGCCCTTCGTCACCGGTTGGAGGTAGGCAGCGATGGCCAGCGTCTCGAGCGCGGCCGGCGAGAGGTTCGTCTTGGGCGGCAGCAAGTAGGCTTCAACCACCTCGCGGACCGCGGGCGCGCTGGCGAAACGGTAGCCGCCGGCGATCTCGCGCAGCACTACTCCCCGGTGCGCGAAGTCGGCATCGATCTTCTGCAGCGCGACGGTGACGTCGCTCTGCTCGGCGCCGGTCAGCTTTGCCAGTTCTTTGATCGAGAGCGCTTCGGACGCCACGAACAGCAGCGCCTCCACTTCGCGCTGCAGTTTTCCGGTTTCGACGAGTTCAGGCTGCACGGCCGGCTTGATCCACGGGCACGATTTCGATGTCGCCGAAGCTTTCTGCTTGCGCGATGCGCACGCGTTCTCGCCGCACCAATTCGAGCAGGGCGAGGAAGGTGACGATGATCGCCTGCCGGTCGAGCCCCGCGCACAGCGAGAAGAACGTCGCCCCGCGCTCGCGCCGCACGGTGCGCGCGATGTGTTCCATCTGCTCGACCAGCGAAACGCGCTCGCGCACGATCGTACGCTTCTCGGGCTTCGCGGCGCGCAGCGCCGCCGAAAGCGCGCCGGAAAGCTTGAGCACATCGATGCGATAGCGCTGAACGAGCGCGGCGTCCGGATCACCGCCGTCGGTGCGCAGGTAGTAGGCAGCCGCCTCGGCGGCGCGCGCCTTGAGGTCCGCGCCCGCATCGCGATATTTCGAATACGCGATTAGGCGCTCGCGCAGCCGGGCCTCGACCGACTCGGACGACTCGTCGCCGTCGCCGGCGAACTCGAGCGGAATCGGCGGCAGCAGCGCCTTCGATTTGAGAAATACCAGCGTCGCCGCGACGACCAGGTAATCGGCGGCCAGCTCCACGTCCAACGCGTCCATGGCTTGGATGTAGGCCAAGTATTGGTCGGCGATGCTCGCGAGCGGGACGGTAGCGATGTCGAGCTGCTGTTCCTTCACCAGATTCAGCAGCAGGTCGAGCGGGCCGTCGAAGACGGCCACGGAGACGCGCAGCGCGCGCTCCTGCGGGTCAGGCGAAGACGTCATGCGTCAGCGGCAACAAACCCCGTCACGCGCGGCCGTCGCCGGCGACCTGGCTGATGGCGACCACGTCGGTCTCGAACGTTCCGGCGCCCTCGTTCTGGAGCCAATCCAGGCCCAGGTCGACCAGGCGCTTTTCGTTGACGTATTTCAGGGCTTTCTTGGCCGCCCGGATCTCGAACCAGCGGGCCTCGTCGACCTCGTGGTCGTGGTTGGCGGTGTCGCCCGAGAGGTAGCGCATCAGGTAGAAGTGGACGGACTTTTTGTGCTTGGTGCGGTTCAAGTAGAACCAATACGAGATGTCGGACAACTTCGAGAGGATCTCGGCCCAGCAGCCCGTCTCCTCACGAACCTCGCGCAGCGCGGCCTGTTCGTGGGTCTCCTTGGCCTCGACGTGCCCTTTGGGCAACGACCAAACCCGCGGCTCGCCACGCCCAATGAGCAGGGCCTCTAACGAACTCCCGTTCCACCGCAAGACGAGCCCGCCGGCAGAGACCTCGTATTTGATCCGCATCGTCGCTTCCCGGAGAAAATGGCAGCCCGACGGTCCGGGCTGGTGCTTTTAGTATAGCGCGTAGCCCCAAGAAGGCGCGACCGGAAACCCCCACGAGGGAAGCCTAGGGAATGGCTACGGCACGTGGGGGCAACAGCGACATCAGGCCGAATCGGAGGCTGTCCGAGCCGGATCCGGTGGCGATTGCGACGCTATCCGGAGCAAGGGGCGCAACCGTAGGCCCCGACTGGTCGACGGCAGTATCCGGCGAGCGCAGCGGGCCAAAACAGGTGGCACAGCGCGGGCGGAGCGGCAGCATCCCGACCACCGGGACGACGGCCGGACGCGCAGCCTTCAGGTGATGAACGCGGGGCGTGGCCGCGGCGGGGTGACGCGGCCGCACGCCCGGCGCCGGCAGCGCGACGGCGGCGATCAGCGCGGGCGCGGGGCGCCGAACCGAACTCCGCGCAACGGGCGTCCAGCGGGCAGCGCGCCGTTCCCCTACGGCGGCCAGCCGAGGGGATGAGACCGCGGACGTACCGCTTCGGCCGACCGCCGGAACCGCTGCGATGGCGGTCGCGAGCGCTGCCAGCGTCACCGCGGACGACGCGCCGAGCACTGCAGCGCGCAACGCTCGCGAGGGCGCCGGGCCGGGCCGCAGCAGCCGCTCGACCCGAATTGCGATGTGGGCGCGGCGTCCCCGGAATGCCGGCGCGAGGCCGGGCGAGGTATCGCTGGTCGCCAGCCGCAGCAGGCAGGCCGCATACCGCCGTACGCCCGTCTCGCGGACCGCGCGTTCGTCGCTGGCAGCCTCCCGCTCGAGGTCGATTGCGCGGGCCAGGATCCACAGTCCCGGCAGCCACCAGCCCACCCGCAGGACGGCACTCTGGACGGCCTTGCCCCAATCGTCACCGCGGGCCAGATGGGCGGCCTCATGAGCGATGACGGCATTCCATTCGTCCTCGTCGACCCGCTGCCGAAAACTCGCCGGAAGGACGATCGCCGGGTGCAGGTAGCCGATCGCGGTCGGGCTGGCGACCGCCTCGGAGATTGCGATCCGGGCGCGCCGTACGGCGACCGTCCCGATCGGGCGCGCCGCGTGTTTGATCGCGCGCAGCTGCGCGGCGTCCAGCGCCAACTTCACCAACAGCGCCAGGCCGAACGCGATCAGGCCGGCGAGTAGCGGGGCTGCGAACCCTCCGGCGTTGACGTCGCCGATGGAGGCTCCACTGCCCGCCGGCCGCAGCAGCGCGCCGGCGAACGCCAGCGGGCCGGTCAGCGCGACCAGCCCGAACCCGGCGCCCAAGATCACGCAGCGGGTCGCGGGCCGAGCGCAGGTTCGAGCCGCGACCACGGCCGCGGCGGCGAGGATCAGGCCGGCGACGGCCGCAGCACCCGACGCGATGACCGCTGCGGCGGCCAGGGTCAGCGCTCGGCCTCGAGCAGCGCGCGCAGTCGCCGCTCTTCGTCCGGGCCGAGGCGTTCGGCTTCCAGCAGGTTCAGCATCAGCGCGCGGGCCGAGCCGCCGAAAAAGGTCGTCAGCACGTTGGCGACGACCGTGCGCCGGGCGGCGTCCCGTTCGACGCGCGGGCGATAGACGTTGGCCTTGCCGCGGACCGTGTGGCGGACGTAACCCTTGCGCTCGAGGATGGTGAGGGTCGAGAGCACGGTCGTGTAGGCGATCGGGTGATCGGCCAGCCGGGCGTGCACGTCGGCGACCGTTCCATTGCCCAGATCCCACAGGATGTCCATGAGGCGGTATTCCGCTTCAGTCAACGTCGGCGAGGGAGGCCTTGCCATGCGGCCTCATACGACGTCACCTCCGGATTCTCCGCGAGGAAAAGACCGAAGTTTTACGCGCTCGGTTCTGCGGCGAGCCAGGCGTCGACGCGCCGTTCCAGCAGGTCGAGCGGCAACGCACCCTGACCCAGCACGACGGCGTGAAAATCGCGCAGGTCGAAGCGCGCTCCGAGCCGTTCTCGCGCGCGCTCGCGCAGTTCCAAGATCTTCAACTGACCGATTTTGTAGGCCAGCGCCTGACCAGGGTTGGTGATGTAGCGGTCGATCTCGTTCTCGACGTCGAGCTTCGTCTTCGCGGCGTTGGCCAGGAAATAGTCGACTGCGCGCTCGCGGGTCCAGCCCCGCGCGTGCATCCCGGTATCGACGACCAGCCGCACCGCGCGCCACATCTCGTAGGTCAGCGCACCGAACTTCGACTTCGGATCGTCGTAGAGTCCCATATCCTCACCCAGCGACTCGGAGTAGAGTCCCCAGCCTTCGACGTACGCGGTGTACGACAAACCGGCGCGGCGGAACTCGGGCAATCCTTGCAGTTCCTGCGCGAGCGCAATTTGCAGATGATGCCCCGGTACCGACTCGTGCAGCGAGAGGACGGTCATCTCGTAGCGCGGCCGCTGCGCCGGCTCATAGAGGTTGACGTAATACAACCCGGCGCGCGAACCGTCCAGCGCCCCGGGCCGATAGTAGGCGGTCGTCGTATCGGGCGCGGCAGCGGCGGGGATCGGCACGACGCCGTACGGGAGACGCGGCAGCGAGTCTAGGTGAAAGAACCGCACCAATTCCGGATCGGTCCGCTTGGCGATTGCACGATAGGCGGTCAGCAGCTGCTGCGGATCGGTGAAGTAGTTGGCCGGATCCGAACGCAGCTGCGCGAAGATCTCGCTCAGATCGCCCCGATAGCCGGTTTGCGGCGCCAGCGCTTCCATGGCTTCGCGCGTACGCGCGACCTCGCGCAAGCCCAGCTGATGAATCGCGTCGGGCGTCATCGACGTCGTCGTGTACGAAGCGGCGAAGTACGCGTAGAGCGCCTCGCCGCCGGGCAGATGGGAGAGGCCGACCTGGCTCGGCGCCGCGGGCAGGTAGACCTCAGCAATGAATGCGCGCAGACGCCGCAGCGCCGGGTTGACGGCGGCGTCGATCGTGCGGCGCGCCGTTTCGCGGATGCGCGCTGCATCGGCGCTCCCGAGCGTTGCCGGAATGCGCAGGTACGGCGCATAGAACGGCGACGATTCGACCGCGCCGAGCAGCCGGTCGATCTGCGCCGGCACCCGTTGCATCGAAGTGCGCGGCCATAACAGTCGGGCTGCAACCGCTTCGCGCAGCAGCTCGATCGTCTGGTCAACCGCGGCCGGATACGCGTCGAGCCGCGCCTGCCAGGCGTCGTAATCGCGCAGCGATGCGAACGGAAGCGTGTCGGCATAGCCGCTGTACGTCTGTACGCCGCTGCGCGGATCGACGGCAAAAAGGTAGCTGCGCAAGTCGTAGCCGCGCAGCGTGTCGCGGAGCTGACCGGCAAAGAGATCACGGTTGAGCGCACCGCCGGTACTCAGGGCCGCCGCATCCAAGCGCTCGACCCGCGTCAGGACCGTGCGCTGATGCGCGGCTTCGTCGGCGAGGGCCGCCGGCGACTGGTCATCCCAGCGGTCGTCGCCGCTGCGGTCGCCGTCGAGCGAGGCCGCAATCGGATGCCGTCGATGATAGTCCAGCCACTCGGCGGCGAGGATCGCGTTCAGTTCGGCGTCGGCCGGGGCGCCGGCGGCCTCGGAATTCGTCATCGTGACTCCTTCGCCGAACGCGAGCGATCCGCAC
>Ga0302326_10018983_pt1 | contig 14233 bp, 10 predicted proteins | sample Palsa_T0_3_FD_202264 | JGI IMG/M metagenome (GOLD analysis project Ga0302326, IMG submission 202264) | Peat permafrost microbial communities from Stordalen Mire near Abisko, Sweden - Palsa_T0_3 | ecosystem: Environmental > Terrestrial > Soil > Palsa > Peat permafrost | place: Sweden: Abisko... | reverse complement strand
AGTCCACTCGGACAGCGTCGGTTCGGTTGTCGCGCCCACGGCTTTCGGGTCGATCGCCATTCGGGTCTCCTCTGGATCGCAGGGCAGCTTGGTCTCTGCCATTTCACCACCCGGCAATCCCACGCCGCCGAGCGCGCCTGCTCGTGATTCCCGGCAAATGCTTCACACCGAAGCCCCCGGCAAGGCAGGCTGTCGGCATGCGCAAACGCTCTCGCACGGTCATCTGGAAGGCTGCTGCCGCGATCGTCGCCGTCCTCACCGTCGGCGCCTGCTCGGGATCGCCGCACGAGCGCAGCATCACCTTGACCTTCATCCGGCATGCCGAGTCGCAGAGCAATGCCGCGCACGTCATCAACACCGACGTTCCCGGTCCCAGCCTCACCGAAGAGGGACAGGGCCAGGCCGAGCAGCTCGCCCATCAGCTGTCGCGCAACAACTTCGACGACGTCTACGCCTCCGACATGGTCCGCACCCAGCAGACGGCGGCGCCGCTGGCCCACGCGCTGGGCAAGAGGGTCGAGATTCTGCCTGGGCTCCGCGAGATCGAAGCGGGCAAGTACAACAACACGCCGATGACGCGCGCCAACCTCACTTACCTGCTGGCGCCGGCGGATTGGCTGAACGGCGACGTCCAAGACGCCATTCCCGGCTCGATCAGCGGTGAACAGTTCAACGACCGGTTCACCGCAGCGGTACACAAGATCTACGAGAGTGGCAGCAGCAGGCCCGTCGCGTTCGCGCACGCCGAGTCGATCATGTACTGGACATTGATGAACGTGAAAAATCCCAAGGACAGCCTGGCCACCAGCCATCCGCTGCCCAACCTCGGCCGGGTGGTGATCACCGGCAATCCGGTGACCGGGTGGACGTTGGTCGACTGGGACGGCATCCGCGATTTCAGTTATTGACCTATCGCACGGGCAGTACGGTACTGGACAGTACTGCCCGAGGTGTTCTAGGGTCAGTCGCTGTGATCCAGACTGCACGGCGCGGCGCGGAGTCGTCGCCCTGGTCGCCAAGAGAAACCGAGCTCCTCGACGCGACGCTGCAGTTGCTGCAAGAGCACGGTTATGACCGGTTGACCATCGATGCCGTGGCAGCCATGGCACGCGCCAGCAAGGCAACCGTGTACCGCCGCTGGCCGTCGAAAGCCGAACTGGTGTTGGCCGCATTCATCGAGGGTTGCCGCCAGGTTGCGATCGCCCCCGGCACCGGCACGTTACGCGGCGATCTACTCCGGCTCGGAGAGGTGATCTGCCAGCACGCCCGCCAGCAGGCCGGCACCATCCGCGCGGTCATGGTCGAGATGTCGCGCCATCCAGCACTCCACGACGCGATGCAGAACCAGTTCCTCGACCAACGCAAGGCCCTGATCCAGGAGGTCCTGCACGAGGCGGCCGACCGCGGCGAGATCGACGACGCCGTCATCAGCGACGAACTCTGGGACCTGTTGCCCGGCTATCTGATCTTCCGGTCCATCATGCCCAACCGGCCGCCCACCGAACACACCGTGCAGGCCCTTGTCGACGACGTCCTCATCCCGAGCCTGACCCGACATGTCTATCCAAAGGCCAATGGATGAACCGCATTTCGCGTCTGTTCATGCGGCGTTGGATGGTACTGGCCGCGGTCGTGGTGGTCTCTCTGGCCGGTTTCGCCGTCTACCGACTGCACGGCGCCTTCGACTCGCACACGAACTCGTCGGGTGCCGGCGGCTTGTCGAGCGAGATCGTTCCGTTCAGCCCCAAAAGCGTCGTCTATGAAGTGTTCGGCGCCCCCGGCGCAACGGCGACGATCAACTATCAAGACGTCCACGCCGCCCCGCAGCGCGTCGACAACGCGCCGCTGCCGTGGTCTTACACGATCACCACCACCGACCCGGCGGTCATCGCCAACCTGGTCGCGCAGGGCAATGGCGGCACCTTGGGCTGCCGCATCATTGTCAACGGCGTCGTCAAGGACGAAAGGACCGTCAACGAATTGAACGCCTACACCTTCTGCCTGGACAAATCCGGATGAGCGATCACAGCGATCACCGGCCCACCACTCCGCACACCATCCGCCGGCTTGCCGTGCCGATCCTGTTGTTCTGGATCGCCCTGGCCGCCATCCCGAATATCGTTGTGCCGCAACTGGAAGAGGTCGGGCGAGAGCACAACGTCGGCCTCAGCTCCCCCGCAGCGCCGTCGTATCAGGCGTTCAAACACATCGGCAAAGTGTTCCACGAGTTCGACACCGACAGTTCGGCGATGATCGTCCTGGAAGGCGACAAGCCGCTCGGCGCCGACGCGCACCAGTTCTATGACGCGTTGATCCGCAAACTGCAGCAAGACACCAAACACGTCCAGCATGTCCAGGACTTCTGGGGTGACACGCTGACCGCGGCGGGATCGCAGAGCAGCGACGGCAAAGCGGCATACGTTCAGCTTTTCCTGGCCGGCAATCAGGGCGAGGCGCAGGCCAACGAGTCCGTCGACGCGGTGCGCGCCACGGTGGACCACATGCAGCCGCCGCCCGGCGTCAAGGCCTACCTCACCGGAGCGGCCCCGCTCATCGCCGATCAGTTCACCGAAGGCAGCAAAGGCTCTAACAAAGTCACGGCGCTCACCGTCGCTGTGATCGGGGTGATGCTGTTCTTCGTCTATCGATCGTTCGCCACCACGCTTCTGGTTCTCGGCACGGTCCTCATCGAGATGGCCGCGGCGCGGGGTTTCGTTGCGTTCTTGGGAAATGCCGGGATCTTGGGGCTGTCGACCTACGCGACCAACATTCTCACGTTGCTGGTGATCGCCGCCGGAACGGATTACGCGATTTTCTTCGTCGGCCGCTATCAGGAAGCGCGCACCGCCGGCGAAGAGCGGGAAACCGCCTTCTATTCGATGTACCGCGGCACCGCTCACGTTGTTCTCGGCTCGGGCCTGACCGTCGCCAGCGCGGTCGCGTGCCTGTGCTTCACCCGGCTGCCCTACTTTCAAAGCTTGGGCCTACCCGCGGCGATCGGCATACTCATAGCGTTGGCGGCCTCGCTCACGCTGGGGCCGGCCGTGCTGGTCATCGCCGGCCACTTCGGTCTCTTCGACCCTAAGCGCGTGCTTCAGACTCGGGGCTGGCGTCGAATCGGCACCGCGATCGTCCGCTGGCCGGCGCCGGTTCTTGTGGTGGCGACCGCCGTCGCCCTCGTCGGGCTGCTCGCCCTGCCCGGCTATAAGACCAGCTACGACACCCGCCCCTACATCCCGGCCACTGCGGCGGCCAACGTCGGGTACACCGCCGCGGAGCGACACTTTCCCCGGGCCCGGCTGGAGCCCGAACTGCTGATGATCGAGGCCGACCACGACCTGCGCAATCCGGCCGACATGCTCGTCTTGGACAAGGTGGCCAAAGGCGTCGTCCACATCCCCGGCATCGCCCAGGTGCAGTCCATCACCCGGCCTCTGGGAGCTCCGCTGGACCACAGCTCGATCGCGTTTCAGGTGAGCCAGCAGAGTATCGGGCAGGTGCAGAACCTCAAGTACCAAATGGATCGCGCGCACGACTTGTTGAGGCAGTCCGATGAGCTCACCAAAACGATCGGCATCCTGCAGCAGCAATATGCCCTGCAGCAGCAACTTGCCGGCGCGACCCACGACGAGACCAAGAAGTTCCACGAGACCCTGAAAGTCATTTCCGAGGTACGCGACAAGCTCGCGAACTTCGACGACTTCTTCCGGCCGCTGCACAGCTACTTCTATTTTGAGAAGCACTGTTACGACATTCCGGCGTGCTTCGCCTTGCGGAACACTTTCGAAGCAATCGACAGCATCGACGAACTCACCGAGAAGTTCGAAGACCTCACCACAAGCCTGGACAAGCTGGATGCGATCCAGCCGCAGCTGGTGGGGCTGATCCCGCCCCAGATCGCCAGCCAAGAGGTCAACCAGGAACTGGTGCTGAAAAACTTCGCCACCAACGCCGGCATCGCCGGGCAGTCGACCGTCGCCAACGACAATCCGGCGGCACTGGGCCAGGCATTCGACAAGGCCAAGAACGACGACTTGTTCTATCTGCCGCCCGAGGTGTTCACCAACCCCGACTTCCAGCGCGGCTTGAAGTTGTTTGTGTCGCCGGACGGCAAAGCGGCTCGGATGATCATCACCCACGAAGGCGACCCGGCAGAGCCCGCAGCCATTGCCCATGTCGAACCGATCAAGCTCGCCGCGCATGAAGCCGTGAAGAACACTCCGCTGGCGGGCGCCAGCTTTTATCTCGGCGGCACCGCGTCGACCTACAAAGACATCGGCGACATGGAGAGTTACGACCTGCTGATCGTCGCGATCGCCTCGCTGAGCCTGATCTTGTTGATCATGATGATCATCACCCGAAGTCTGGTCGCCGCCATCGTGATCGTTGGCACTGTGGCGGTGTCGCTCGGCGCCTCGTTCGGACTCTCTGTGCTGCTGTGGCAATACATTCTCGGCATCGAATTGTATTGGGTCGTGCTGGCTTTGGCCGTCATCCTGCTTTTAGCGGTCGGATCCGACTACAACCTGCTGCTGATCTCCCGTTTCAAAGAGGAAATCCACGCCGGCCTCAAGACCGGCATCATCCGCGCCATGGCCGGATCCGGATCGGTGGTGACCGCCGCCGGTCTGGTGTTCGCGGTGACGATGTGCGGGTTCGTCTTCAGCGGCCTGCAAGTGCTCGGCCAGATCGGCACCACCATCGGCCTGGGCCTGCTCTTCGACACCCTGATCGTGCGTTCCTTCATGACGCCGTCCATCGCCACCCTGCTCGGGCGCTGGTTCTGGTGGCCGCTACGGGTTCGCCCGCGCCCGGCCAGCAGGATGCTTCAGCCGTACGGTTCACGTGCCGCAGTCCGTCAACTACTGCTCTGGGATGACCCGGACGAGGCCACGGCACCGGTCAAGTCCGGCTGAGCCGCGGCGACGATCGCGTCACACAGCGTTGACGTGCGTCCCGGCCGAGCGCACGATGGCTTTCATGCGCTATGTCGTTACCGGCGGTACCGGGTTTATTGGGCGGCGTGTGGTGTCCCGCCTATTGGACGGCCGGCCGGATGCCGAGGTGTGGGTCTTGGTTCGCCGCCAGTCGCTGGGCCGCTTCGAACGGCTTGCCGACCGTTGGGGTGAGCGAGCAAAGCCGCTGGTGGGCGAGCTGACCGAGTCGGACCTGGGGCTGACCGGCGAGGCGATCGCCGAGTTGGGGGACGTCGACCACATCGTGCACTGCGCAGCGATCTACGACATCACCGCGCCCGAGCCCGAGCAGCGCGCCGCCAACGTGGACGGCACCCGCGCTGTCGTCGAACTCGCGACGCGGTTGGACGCGACGCTGCATCACGTCTCGTCGATCGCAGTGGCCGGAGACTTCCACGGCGAGTTCACCGAAGCCGACTTCGACATCGGGCAACAGCTGCCGACGCCGTATCACCAGACCAAGTTCGAAGCCGAGCTTCTGGTCCGGTCCACGCCGGGCCTGCGGCACCGGATCTACCGGCCGGCGGTCGTGGTGGGCGATTCGCGGACCGGTGAGATGGACAAAATCGACGGGCCGTACTACTTCTTCGGCGTGCTGGCAAAGCTTGCGGTGCTACCGCGGCTGACTCCGATCATGTTGCCCGACACCGGGCGCACCAACATCGTCCCGGTCGACTATGTCGCCGACGCGCTGGTCGCGTTGATGCACGCCGACGGCTCGCCTTCCTGGGACGGCCGAACCTTCCATTTGACCTCGCCGAAAACCATTGGGCTGCGAGGCATTTACCGTGGCATCTCCGCTGAGGCAGGTCTGCCACCGCTGCGCGGTTCGCTGCCTCGGTCGATGGCGACGCCGCTGCTCAAAGTTCGGGGCCGACCCAAGGTGTGGCGCAACATGGTCGCCACCCAACTGGGCATCCCCGGCGAAGTTCTCGACGTCGTCGACCTCGCGCCGACTTTCATCTCCGAGCAGACACAGAACGCGTTGCGCGGCACCGGGATTGCGGTGCCGGAGTTCGCCAGCTACGCGCCGGTGCTGTGGCGGTACTGGGCCGAGCACCTTGACCCCGACCGGGCCCGACGCGACGAGCCGGAGGGGCCACTGGTCGGTCGGCACGTGATCATCACGGGCGCGTCCAGCGGCATCGGCCGGGCATCGGCCATCGCGGCCGCCGAGCGCGGTGCCACGGTGTTCGCGCTGGCTCGCAACGGCGACGCACTCGACGATCTGGTCACCGAGATTCGCGCGAGCGGCGGCCAGGCCTACGCCTTCACCTGCGATATCACCGACTCGGGTTCGGTCGAACACACTGTCAAAGACATTCTGGGCCGCTTCGACCACGTCGACTACCTGGTGAACAACGCAGGCCGGTCGATCCGCCGATCGGTGGTCAACCAGACCGATCGACTGCACGACTACGAGCGGGTGATGGCAGTCAACTACTTCGGTGCGGTGCGGATGGTGCTGGCGCTGCTGCCGCACTGGCGTGACCGCCGCTTCGGCCACGTCGTCAATGTGTCCAGCGCCGGCGTGCAGGCGCGCAGCCCGAAATACAGTGCGTATCTGCCCACCAAAGCCGCGCTCGACGCCTTCTCCGAAGTGGTTGCCACGGAGACGCTTTCCGACCACATCACGTTCACCAACATCCACATGCCGTTGGTGGCCACTCCGATGATCAAGCCGTCGCGCCAACTCAACCCGGTTCCGCCGATCACCGCCGAACATGCGGCCGCGATGGTGGTACGCGGGCTGATCGACAAGCCGTCGCGCATCGACACCCCGCTGGGCACACTGTCGGAGGCCGGTCACTACTTCACCCCGAAGCTGTCACGGCGAATCCTGCATCAGGTCTTCCTCGGCTATCCGGATTCGGCGGCCGCGCGCGGAGAAGTTCCGTCTGAAACTCCGGAATCCTCAGTGGAACAGCCCTCGTCACGTCAGCCGAAGCGTCCGGCGCGCGCGGCCGTTACCCGGATGCGGGTGCCCAGAACCGTCAAGCGGGCGGCACGCCTGGTGCCCGGGGTGCACTGGTAGCAATCCGGGTCCGACGATTCCGGTCGGGTTACCCTGAAAACCGTGCCCGACGACGCCAGCTTGGACAACACGATCGGCGAGGCCGACGTCGTCCGGAGGGCGTTCGACAGCCTCCCGAGTTTCATCGTCGCGTTCGAGGGTGCGGAGCACCGCTACGTGGCCGCGAACGCGGCGACGCGCTCCGCGTTTCCGGCAGTACGACTTGGGGTTCCGGCGAGTGAACTGTTTCCGGAGTTCGAGGGCCAGAATCTGATCGACATTCTCGACCACGTTCACCGCACAGGAGAGATTCAGTCGGGGCGAGCGTGGCGTTTCCAATTCGACTTCGACGGATCGGGAACCATGCAGGAGATATTCGGCGACGTCGTGGTCAGTCCTCGCGTGGGCCCGGAAGGAACCATCGAAGGTGTCCAGGTGATGCTCACCGACGGCACCGCCGCGGTACACGAGCGGATGGCGGCCGCAGCCCGCGCCGCCGAGTTGTCCGAGCGTTACACGCAGGTGCGAGATCTCGCCATTCTCGTTCAGCGGGCACTGCTTTCGCCGTCGGTGCCGGTGCTGCCGGGCGTCGACATCGCGGCCGAATACCTCGTTGCCAGCCAGGACAGCGGTGCCGGAGGCGACTGGTTCGAGGCGATGCCCGGCGATGCGGGTTCGGCGCATCTCGTGGTCGGCGATGTCGTCGGACACGGCGTCGAAGCGGCGGCGGTGATGGCTCAACTGCGGACCGCGATCCGCCTACAGTTGTTGGCGGGCAAAGGTATACGTGAAAGCCTCACAGCGGTAGATGAATTCAGTAAATTCGTCCCCGGTTCAAAGGCCGCGACCCTGTGCATCGTCCGCTTGGACCCCGGCACCGGGGAACTCGAATACTGCACTGCGGGGCACCCGCCGCCGCTGCTGATCAGTTCGGGCGTCCCGCGATTTCTCGAGCCGTCCGGCGCCGGGCCGCTGGGCAGCGGAATCGGATTTCCCACCGCCACTGAGAACGTGGAAGTGGGTGACGCCGTGCTGTTGTACAGCGACGGCATCATCGAACGCCCGGGCCGGCCACTTGCCGCCAGCATCGCGGAGTTCGCCGACGTCGCGGCTCGCGTCCTCGAGGGCTCGGCGTTCCCGATCGAGACCGCGACACGTCCGGTCCAGCGGTTATGCTCGCAGACGCTGGAGTTGATGCTGCGCACCACCGGCTACAACGACGACGTGACTTTGCTTGCCGCGCAGCGACGTTCACCGCCACCGCCACTGCAACTCACCGTCGATGCTCACGTGCACGCGGCGGGCGAGGTTCGCGCGCCGCTGCGGGCCTGGTTGTCCGCAATCGGCGCCGACGATCTGGATGTGATGATCATCGTGCAGATCATCTCTGAATTCGTCGAGAATTCCTTCGAGCACGGATATCGCTCGACGGATGCGGACGGCATCGACGTCGAGGCAAGCCTGGACGACCACGGCATGGTGCACGCCTCGGTGACCGATCGCGGGCAGTGGAAGACGCCGTCGGCCGACCCGGGCATGCGCGGCCGCGGGCTGATGCTGGCGGATGCGCTGGCCACCGACAGCCGCGTCGTCGGTGGCCACAGCGGCACCAGCGCCGCAATCACGCATCGGCTGAGTCGGCCCGCCCGCATCGTCATCGAACCCAACGTCGTGCCGGCCGCTGAGCGGATCATCGCGCCGGAGTTCTCCGTCGACGTCATCGATGACGGACACCTGGTGATCAGCGGAGACGTCGACAGCGCCGCCGCACCGGCTCTGGAGGCGCGGATTTCGCGCCAAAGCCGCTCGGGCATCACCTCTTTGCGCATAGATCTGTCGTCGGTGACCCACATGGGGTCTGCCGGGCTGCGGGTCTTGGCGGAAGCGCTGGAACGCTCGCGGCAGCGTGGCACGACTCTTGATCTGATAGCGCCACCCGAGAGCCCGGCACACCACGTCTTGATGCTGGTCGGACTGCCGGTCGTGCCCGAGGCGGTGGCCGACCGGGTCGACTAGCCGGCGGTATCGTGTGCGCGGTGGCCGCCGCACCAGTTTTCGTTGACGTCGACACCGGTGTCGACGACGCCATCGCGTTGATCTACTTACTGGCAAGCCCGGACGCAGACATCGTCGGCATCGCCTCGACCGGTGGGAACGTCGGTGTCGACCAAGTCTGCAAGAACAATCTCGGCCTGCTGGACGTGTGCCGCGTCGACGGCGTGCCGGTGTCCAGGGGCGCCGATCCGTCCAACGCCGCGGCCCTTACCGTCAGCCCGGTCCATGGCCCACGGGGCTTGGGCTACGCCGACCTGCCGGCGACCGATCGACAGCTGAGCGGCGACGATGCCGCGACGGCCTGGATCAGAGCGGCACATCAGTACCCGGGAGAGCTGATCGGAGTGGCTACCGGTCCGCTGACCAATCTGGCACTGGCGCTTCGCCAGGAGCCTGCGCTGCCCACGCTGTTGCGACGGTTGGTGATCATGGGCGGCGTCTACGACTACCGTGGCAACACCAGCCCGGTGTCGGAGTGGAACATCGCCTTCAATCCCGAAGCGGCGGCCGAGGTGTTCGCCGCCTGGTCTCCAGACGCGGCACAACAGGTTGGGCCGCGACACCTTCCGATCCTGTGCGGCCTGGACGTGACTCGGCAGATCGCGATCACCCCGGACATCCTGTCCGATCTGGCCGCCGCGGCGAACTCGACGACGACCGCGCTGAGCGTTTCCGACGAGCGGGGAACCCGGTCGTCGGCATCCAATCCGCTGATTCGGGTGATCGAAGATGCGACGCGGTTCTATCTTGAGTCCTACTACGACCGCGGCCACGGCTATCTGGCACATTTGCACGATCCCTTGGCCGCTGCGGTCGCGTTGGACCCGCAGCTGGTCGACACTCGGCAGGCAACGGTGGACGTCGAGACGACCGGGACGCTGACCCGCGGCATGACAGTCACCGACTGGTCAGGGCGATGGGGCCGAAAGCCCAACGCGCTGATCGCCGTTGACGCAGACTCGACGAGGTTCTTCGACCGGTTCGTCGAGCGGGTCGGGTCATTCGCCGCCCGGCTGGTCTGACAGTGACGGGCCGTTACTCGTAGATTCCCTCCAGATACCACCTCCTTTGGCGGTAGCACAGCAGCAGCGCGGTACCCGGATCAGACCGGCGTCCGCCGTGCAGCATCACCTGGGCGCGGGCGGTGCGATCTCCCCCTGCCCGATCCGAATCCCACCAGCGTTCGTCGACCGGCCATGGCCCGGCCCACCAGCGCAGCTGCTCGTCGTGGTCGCGGGAGGTCAGCCGCGCCGGATCGGCGGAGAACAACCCACGGCTGGTCACTCGAATAGAGTTGCCTGCAGCGTCGAGCAGTTCCACCGGATCGTCGACAAGCACCGTCGGTGAGGGTTCGGGCAGTTGACCCGGCCAGGGCCGACTCGGGTCGGCACGCGGCACAGGCTCGTCGCCCAGCGGCGTCAACGTGATCCGTTCGGCAGGCCCGCGTCCACCGGACAGCACCGGCACCTGCACAGCTTCCGGACCGAGCAGACCTTGCACCCGTACCAGCGCGCGACGGGCCCGCATTCTGTCCTCTTCGCCGAGCCCGCCCCACAGCGGCAACTGCAGCGCCCCCGCCGACATCACCTCCACCGCCTGCAGCCGTAACTGCACCACCGGCGCGGTAGGCCGATCCGCCACGCGCCGGGTGTTCAACCAGCCGTCCAGCTGCCAGCGCACCCGGTCGGCAGTGGCATCTTCGGTCAACGGCTCGGCACATCGCCAAACCCGGCTCAGCTCTTCACCATTGGCGGTGACGGCATGGACAGCCAGCCGGGTGCATCCCACCCCGGCGGCCATCAACGTCTGATGCAACGAGGCGGCCAGCGAACGACCGGCGAATGCCGCGGCGTCGACCCGGTCGATCGGCGGATCGCAGGACAGCACGGCGTCGAGTTCGTCCGGTGGTTCGCGCCCGGACGGTCCGCGTTCCGGCTCACCGCGAGCGAACCGGTGCGCGCTCACCGCGTCCGCACCGAACCGGGAAGCCACGTCGGTGCGCGACAACGCGGCGAACTGCCCGATGGTTCGGATCCCCATCCGCCACAACAGATCCGCCAGATCGGCCCGGCCCGGTCCGGACAGGCTGGGCTCGGTGGCCAGTTGCCGGATCGACAACGTCGACAAAAACCGCGCGTCCTGCCCCGGCTCCACGACTCGGCCTGCACGTGCGGCGAAGACCGCGGTGGACAGCTGATCGGCTATCCCGACCTGGCACTCGGCGCCGCCGACGGCCACCGCATCAGTCAATCGCTCGGCGGCCTGCTGCTCGGACCCGAAGAACCGGGCCGCCCCACGCACCGGCAACACCATCAGACCAGGACGCAGTACCTCGGCGCGGGGCACCATGTCGTCCACCGCCGCGATTACCCCTTCGAAGTAACGGGCATCGCGATCCGAGTCGGCGGCCACCACATGCAATTGCGGACACCGGGCCGAGGCCTCGCGTCGCCGCAGCCCCCGCCGCACACCTGCCGCGCGGGCAGCCGACGAACAGGCGATCACCCGGTTGGCCAGCGTGACCGCGACCGGTGCCGACGCCGGCAGACCCGCGGCCACCGCAGCGGCAACCGCGGGCCAGTCCATGCACCACAACGCCAAAACTCGGGAAGCCACCGACTTACCCCGTCCGAGCCCGCCTGATCGCCCGGCCCTCCGCGCACACCTCGAGCCGGACCTTGCTGATACGCCCGAAACCCGGCGCATCCGCCGTGGTCTCATAACCGCACACTCGAGCTTTCAGACGAATCGACGCGCCCTGCCAGTCGCCATCGGTGACCAACAGCGTGCAACCTTTCTGCTGAGCGCGGGCTACCACGGCCCTGGCCCGGGTCATCGGCACCGAGCGCCCGCCCAGCGCCAGCACGATCAGATCCATGCCGTCCAGAAGCACCGCCGCCACTTCCACCGGGTCGGTCCCGGCATCCGGGATCACCGCGAGCCGGCTCAGGTCGGCTCCCATTTCCGCGGCGGCCAGCAGACCGATATCCGACTGGCCGACGATGGCCGCATTCCCGCCCGCGGCCGTCACCGCTGCCACCATGCTCACCGGCAGTGACCGGGCCCCCGACAGCACCGCGACCGACCCTCGTGGCAACGCATCCGGCAACACTTCGGCCAGCAACTGCGGAACGGGGAGCGTGGCTGCTGAACTCGGCAACAGGTCGTCCACGGTGGTAGGAGTGTGGACGTGGCCGCGCCGGGACGAGCCGACCTTCCCGGATACCGCCGCCATCTGTCGTCGCAGCTGTTTTAGCTGCTCAGCGCGGTTATATTGCGGCTGATCGGAGGCAAGAACAGCCGTCATCGATTACTCCTGCGGTACGGGTGTTACTACTGTTGTTCGAATGTATGTTCGATAAAATCAGTCAACACCCACCCACTGACAACGTCAAGCGGATCAGCTGCGACTCGCGCCGGCCAGCTAACTTCAGAGACTTTGGCGCCCCGGCTCCCCCCGTCGACGGCGACTCAGCCCAGCACTCGCACCGGTACGTTGTTCCAGCCGATGACGTTGGTCATCGCCACCCGCCGGAGCCCTTCCTGCACGATCGCGTAGCGCGGCATGTGATCCAGCAACTTGTCCAAAGCGAGGGTGCTCTCCATTCGGGCCAGCGCGGCGCCCAAGCAGCTGTGCGTCCCGTAACCCAGCCCGAGATTCTGCGCCTGGCTGCGGTCCCGGCTGATGTCGAAGGTGTCCGCGTCGGCGAAGGCTCGCTCGTCCCTGTTCGCCGAACCCAGACACAGCAGGACCGGATTGCCGGCTGGAATCGTCGTGCCATGCAGCTCAACGTCGTTCATGCTGTACCGGACCAGATACTGTGCGGGTGCCTCCCAGCGCAGCAACTCCTCCACCGCGGCGGGAATCCGGCTGCGGTCCTCGAGCAGCATCTGCCATTGGTCTGGATGCTCGGCAAACGTGACCACCGCATTGCCCACCAACTTGGTGACCGTCTCGGCGCCGGCCCCACCCAACATCGATGCGAAGGCGGCGATCTCGATGTCGTCGAGCTTGGTCGCCACGCCGTCGCGCTCGACTTCGACGGCGATCAAATCGCTGATCATGTCGTCCTGCGGATCGGCACGCCGCTCCTGAATGATGTTGTAATACATCAGTCCGGTCTCGATACCCGCCTGAACACCTTCCTCGGGCGTCGCAACGTTGCCGTACTCCCGCTCGAGCATCTTGTCCAAGAGAAGCCGCACCTGCTGGCGAAGCTCCGCAGGAACGCCGAGCATCCGGGTGATCACTTCTACCGGAAACAACGCCGAAAAGTCTTGCACGACATCGAACTCGTCAGGATTCGTCGCGGCGAGAAATCGATCGATCTGTTCGACGACCAGTCGCCTCTGGCGCTCGACGGCACGCGGGGTGAACACTTTGTTCACCAGGTTGCGCATCCGGCGATGCTCCGGCGGATCCATCATGATGATCAACGGCGGCACCGGATTACCGGACTGCACCATCTCGAGATCGACCCCGCGCGACGACGAGAAGGTCTCCGAATCCTTGATGGCCGCAACGACATCGGCGTGCCGGGTCAGCGCATAGAAATCGTACTTCTCGCTGTAATAGACCGGCTCCTCGTTGCGCATCCGACGATAGGTCGCATACGGGGCGTTGAAGAAGTCGCTCGAAAACGGATCGAAGACAACTTTGGAAGTGGTCAACGCGTCCTCCTGGGCTCTCGTTCTGAACCGGACATCCTGTATCGACAGTCCGGCAAACCGGCCGCCGCACGGATCTGCCTGCGCCCTGCCGCAGGGTCGGTGTCTGGAAATATATAGTGGCTCAAGGCGACTCGCGCGACTGCGCCGGCAAGGTCTCGGGCGCTCGGCGCGGCATCGAAACCGTCTTCACGGACGCACTGCTGCAACACCACCATCAACCGTTCGGTGATCATCGGCAGTGCCCGGGCCATCTGTCCATGCGCGAAGCCCGGATCCAGGTCGAGTTGACGCCCGGGCGGCTGGTCCTCCATGAAGGTCACCACGAGATCGACCGCGGCTTCCCATCGCGCGAGGCCGGTGACCCCGTATATCGCCCGTTCCATCGCCTCGTCGAAACGACGTCGTACCTGCGCGCCCAGCGCATCGATGAGGTCTTCTTTGGACGCAAAGTAGCGATAGATGGTTGGGCGTGACACCCCGGCCAGAGTTGCCACGTCAGACAACGACAACTTCCGGG
>Ga0302326_10018979_pt1 | contig 14234 bp, 12 predicted proteins | sample Palsa_T0_3_FD_202264 | JGI IMG/M metagenome (GOLD analysis project Ga0302326, IMG submission 202264) | Peat permafrost microbial communities from Stordalen Mire near Abisko, Sweden - Palsa_T0_3 | ecosystem: Environmental > Terrestrial > Soil > Palsa > Peat permafrost | place: Sweden: Abisko... | reverse complement strand
CTGCACCTCGCTGACGGTGTCTTTGTACTTGCCGTCGGTCTTGGAGTCGACGAACTCGCCTGCTTTGTCGATCTCGGAGCCAACCGTGTCGGCGTTCTGCGCCAGCAGGTCCTTGGCCTTGTCCAGAAATCCCATTTTGTGTCCTTTCAGCGAGAGGTTGCGACTAGGGGTATCACGACCGGTCCACGAGCCGCCACCACGGCTCCAATTCTTCAGTGACCGTGGGGTCGACGCGCCCGCCCGGTTTCGGCACCGCCACCCGGACATCCGCGGCCTCCGCAGCGGCCAGCAGTCGCTCGATCGGTTCAGCCCACGGGTGCGGCGCCAGCCGGAACGTGCACCAGTGGATCGGCACCAGCAGTCCGCCGTGGACGTCGATGTGCGCCCGAACTGTCTCTTCGGGATTCATGTGAACGTCCTGGGCCAGGCTGTTGTAGGCGCCGACCGGCAGCAGCGTTACGTCGAACGGTCCATGCTCGGCGCCGATCTCGGCGAAGCTCTTGGTGTAGCCGGAGTCGCCGCCGAAGTACGCCCGGTGCGCAGGGCCGATGATCGCCCATGACGCCCACAGGGTGTTGTAGCGGTTCAGGAACCGACCGGAGAAGTGCCGGGCCGGTGTGCAGACCAGCGTGAGCTCGTCGATCTCGGTGCGCTCGTTCCAGTCGAGTTCGACGATGCGCTCGTCGGGAATGCCCCACTCCCGCAGGTGCGATCCGACGCCCAGCGGAACGACGAACGGCGCCCATTGGCTGTGGGCCAGCGCGAGAACGGTGTCGATGTCGAGGTGGTCGTAGTGGTCATGGCTGATCACGATCGCGTCCAGGGCCGGCAGCGCTTCCAGCGACACTGGCGGCGGATGCATGCGCCCCGGGCCGATCACGTCCGAGGGTGAGCAGCGTTCACTCCACACCGGGTCGGTGAGGACGCGGTACCCATCGATCTCCAGCAGTGCCGTCGAATGACCGAACCAGCTGACCGCTATCTGGCCGGCGGGGGCCTCGAAGGCCCGCGGCTCGGGGGTATGCAACGGGATCTCCGCCGCGGGCCGCGCTTCGTTGCGGCCAGAGATGATCTCCCACAGAATGTTTCGCTGTTGTTCGGGACCGATATGGACCGACGGCGGCTCCAGGTTGACGAAGACACCGTCGCGATAATTCGGTGAGCGTTGCGCCACCCCATGAATGTCGGCTGGTTGCGCCCCGAGCGCGGCCGGCGCACCGTGCAGCGCACGCAACACCCACCCACCCGTCGCAAGTGAGACCGTGCCGGCTGCCAGTCGCAGCGCCCCGCGCAACATCCGATCAGGCTCCCTGGAACTTCGGCGGCCGCTTCTCCACCCGCGCGACCTGCGCTTCGATCACGTCCTGACTTGCCCACGCCTTGTCGAAAAGCTCCTTGTGAACCGGCCACTGGTCTTCGTAGGCGCCGTCGTCGTTGAGCACCCGCTTCGCGTGCTGCAACGCCAGCGGGGCCAGTCCGGCGATCTCCGCGGCCCAGGCCTGAGCGTCAGCGACCGTACCGATCCGGTTGGCCATCCCGGTGATGAGAGCGTCCTGGGCGGTCAACTTCTCGGCGCTTAACAGCATGGCCCGCGCGCGGCCGTGGCCCGCCAGTGATGACAACCGGCGAATGCTCCAGTTGTCCAGTGCAAGTCCGTACTTCGAGGTCGGAAACTGGAAGAACGCCTCAGGCGCCACCACCCGAAGGTCACAGATCATCGCCAGTTGCAGACCCGCGCCGATGGCCGGGCCATTGATCGCCGCGATCACCGGCACCGGGGTCGCGTCGATCGCCAAGTTCATCGCGATCAGCCGGTCCGGATAGTCGGCGGCGAACGCGTCGCCGCTCAGGTCCGCGCCCGCACAGAACACCGTGCCCTGTCCGGTCAGCACGATGGCATGAGCATTTTCGCCGGCCGCCTTTTCGATTGCCTCGCGTATCTCCTCGACCAGCTGGGAGTTGAGCGCATTGCGACGCTCGGGACGCTGCAACTCAATAGTCAGGACGTCTCCGACGCGGGTGACACCGATCATGTCGCCAAGCCTATTGCCCTCGGCGAGCGGCATCGACTCGGCGGTGGCCGGAATGTTCCATTCGGCCAGCAGACCTGACAGGATCCTTTCCCGTGACAAGGCCCAACTTCCTGGTGATCGTGGCGGACGACCTCGGGTTCTCCGACATCGGCGCCTTCGGCAGCGAGATCGAGACCCCCAATCTGGACCGGCTGGCCCACGCGGGAATCCGGCTGACCGATTTCCACTCGGCGCCGGCCTGCTCACCGACGCGGTCGATGCTGCTGACCGGAACCGATCACCACATCGCCGGCATCGGCACCATGCTCGAGGTTGCTCCGGAGTTCCGCGGGCAGCCCGGCTACGAGGGATACCTCAACGACCGAGTGGTCGCGCTGCCCGAGCTGCTGCGCGATGCCGGCTACCTGACGCTGATGGCAGGCAAGTGGCACCTGGGCAACACCATCGACCGCACACCGTGGGCCCGCGGATTCGACCGGTCGTTCGCGCTGTTACCCGGCGGCGCAAGCCATTACAGCAACCCCCCGGGCGACTTCATACCGATGATGTCGCGGTACACCGAGGACGACCAGTTCGTCACGGTCGGCGACGACTTCTACTCGTCGGACTATTACGCCGACACGCTGCTGCGGTATTTCCGGGAGCGAAGCGACGCGGACGGTGAAGAACAGCCGTTCTTCGCCTACCTGCCGTTCCAGGCGCCGCACTGGCCGCTGCAGGCACCCGCAGACACCATCGCGAAATACCGCGGACGCTACGACGACGGCCCGGACGCGCTAAGGGAGGCACGACTGGCCGCACTCAAGCGGCTCGGGCTGTGCCCACCCGACGTCGCCGCACACCCCGTCGTCGCCGACGGGGAACCCGAGTGGTCCGAGCTGAGCGCCGACGAACAGGCCCTGTCGGCCCGCAGCATGGAGGTCTACGCCGCGATGGTCGACCGGATGGACCACAACATCGGCCGGGTGATCGATTACCTTGCCGAGACCGGTGAACTCGACAACACCGTCGTGGTCTTTCTGTCCGACAACGGCGCCGAGGGAGCGATCCTCGAGTCGTTGCCGATCCTCGGCGGCGTGATCGTCGCTGAGATCGACAAGAATTGGGACAACAGCCTCGACAACGCCGGAGCCGCCAACTCGTTCATCTGGTACGGCCCGCGCTGGGCGCAGGCCGCCACCGCGCCGTCCCGACTGCACAAGGCGTTCACCAGCGAAGGCGGCATCCGCGTCGTCGGGTTCGTGACCTGGCCGGGCTTCGATCGCCAGCACCAGATCGGCACCGCGTTCAGCACGGTGATGGACATCGCTCCGACCTTGCTCGAACTCGCCGGCGTCACCCACCCCGGCACCGAATACCGCGGACGTGAGGTGGCGCCCATGCGCGGCCGGTCGCTGTTGCCGTATCTGTCGGGCGACACCGACTCGGTACACGACGACGTCACCGGGACGGGGTGGGAGTTGTTCGGCCGCCGTGCCATCCGTCAGGGCGACTGGAAAGCACTGCACCTGCCCGAGCCGTACGGGCCCGGCGACTGGCAGCTTTACGACCTGTCCACCGACCCCGGCGAAATCGACGACCTCGCCGCCTCGCGGCCAGAGAAGCTGACCGAACTGCTGGTGCTGTGGGACCGCTACGTCGAAGACACCGGCGTCATCCTGGATCTCGCGCAAGGCTGATATGTAGCCTCGGCCGAGTGAGCCGGATCGGGACCGACGAACTGCGCGACGCGGTTCTCGACGAAGGATCATTCGTCAGCTGGGACGCCGCGCCCACCGCGGTGCCGACGAGCCAGTCCTACGCCCGCGAGCTGGCCGACGCGCAAGCGGCCAGCGGACGCGACGAATCGGTGCTGACCGGCGAGGGCAGGGTGTTGGGACGGCGGGTGGCGGTGGTCGTCTGCGAGTTCGACTTCCTCGCCGGCTCGATCGGGGTCGCCGCGGCCGAGCGGATCACCGCCGCAGTGCAGCGCGCCACGGCCGAGCGGCTGCCGCTGCTGGCGTCGCCGTGCTCCGGCGGCACCCGGATGCAAGAGGGCACTGTCGCGTTCCTGCAGATGGTCAAGATCGCCGCGGCGGTCACCCTGCACAAGCAGGCACACCTGCCCTACCTGGTGTATCTGCGTCACCCGACCACCGGCGGAGTGTTCGCGTCGTGGGGCTCGCTGGGCCATGTCACGTTCGCCCAACCGGGCGCGCTGATCGGCTTTCTCGGGCCGCGGGTGTACGAGCAGCTCTACGGCGAACCGTTCCCGCCCGACGTCCAGACCGCCGAGAACCTGCAGCGATACGGAGTGATCGACGCCGTCGTGCCGCTCGGCGAACTGCGCGCCATCCTCGACCGGGCGCTGACCGTCGTCGCCGACGACGCGGGCCCCGCACCCGAGCCGCCGCCCGGAACTCTGCGCCGCTCCTCCTCATCGCTTCGCTCTGCATCGTCGCCGGCGGAAGAACCGCTGCCTGACATCCCGGCGTGGGACTCCGTGGTGGCGTCGCGGCGCCCGGACCGGCCCGGGGTCAGGCACCTGCTGCGATACGGCTGCACCGACCAGGTGTTGTTGTCGGGCACCGAACTGGGCGACGCCGCGACGATGCTACTGGCCCTGGCCCGGTTCAACGGTCAGCCGGCGGTACTGCTGGGCCAGCAACGCGTCGTCGGTGGCGGACTCGTCGGACCGGCCGCGCTGCGCGAGGCCCGCCGTGGCATGACGCTGGCGGCCGGTCTGCGGCTGCCGCTGGTGCTGGTCATCGATGCCGCGGGGCCCGCACTGTCAGCCGAGGCCGAACAGGGTGGGCTGGCCGGCGAGATCGCCAACTGCCTGGCCGAGCTGGTCACCCTGGACACCCCGACCGTCTCGGTACTGCTCGGTCAGGGCAGCGGCGGGCCCGCCCTGGCGATGGTGCCCGCGGACCGGGTGCTCGCCGCGCTGCACGGCTGGCTGGCACCGCTGCCGCCCGAAGGCGCCAGCGCGATCGTGTTCCGCGACACCGCGCATGCGCCCGAGTTGTCCGCCGCGCAGGGCATCCGATCGGCCGATCTGTTGGCGTCGGGCATCGTCGACACCGTCGTTCCGGAGCACCCCGACGCCGCCGATGAACCGGTCGAGTTCTCCGCCCGCTTGTCCACGGCGATTGCGGTCGAGCTGCAGTCGCTTCGCGCGAAGCCCGCCCCGGACCGGCTGGCGACCCGGTTTTGGCGTTACCGCAACATCGGGCTGCGCTAACGTTCAGCCACTACCGGGTGAGGTCTACCGTCGAATCGAGAGCGTCGGCAGACCAGCGGTGTGCCCAGGTCTGCAACGGCTCAAGCGCCGTCATGAGCGAAGTGCCATGCGAGGTAAGGAAATAGCCCGCGTCCCCGTGGTCCACGATGTGCAGCTGCCTGAGCTCCTTCAACCGGGTGTTGAGTGAGCCGGGGTTGGTGTCGCAGGCCCTTTGCAACGCCCGAAAGGTCAGCGGCCCGGTACGAAGCTCCCAGAGCAGCCGCAGTGCGCCGCGGCGCCCGAGCGCGTCGAGCGCCACCATGATCGGCCGCCCCGACCGCGATCCGCGGGTCGACGATCCCATCCGGGGAGAATTCATGCTTTACATTTTGTAGCAAGCGGACTAATTTTCTTCACCATGACACGCTATAAAAATGATAGCGCACGCATTGCTCCGGCTGCCGAACCGCTGTCGGACGACATTCAGCAGGCCATCGACGCGGTCATGCGCGGCCGCCCGCCGTTGTTGTTGTTCTCCACGCTGGCGCGCGACCGTCGGCTGTTCTTCAAGTTCTTCAACTCCGGACTGCTCGATCGGGGCCATCTGACATCCGAGAAAGAGAGATCGTCATCGACAGGGTGACGGCGTCCTGCGGCGCAGAGTACGAGTGGGGTGTACCCGACGACAGTTGCTGGACCGACGCAGATCGGCTGCTGATTCGGTTGTGCGACAGCCTGCACGAGAACTGCACTGTCGACGACGCGTTGTGGGCAGAGCTCGCCCGACACCACTGCGATGAGGCGCTGCTGGAACTGCTCATGCTCGCCGGCACCTACCGCACAATCAGCTATCTGGTGAACTCGCTGCGGTTGCCACCGGAATCCGGCGCGAGGCGATTCCCGCTGTCGCATTACCTCCGCCTGACCGGGACAGGCCGCGGCGCGGGTGCGCCCAGGTCGCTGTTCCCACAGCTACGGGCAATAATCAGGCATTATGGGCGACATGGACGCAGGTCTGAGCTCGCCCCGGGTTTTGGTTGTCGACGACGACGCTGACGTGCTTGCGTCGTTGGAGCGCGGATTGCGGTTGTCCGGATTCGAAGTGGCGACGGCGGTCGACGGCGCCGAGGCGTTGCGCAGCGCCACCGAGACCAGGCCGGATGCAATCGTGCTCGACATCAACATGCCCATCCTGGACGGCGTCAGCGTGGTCACCGCGCTGCGCGCGATGGACAACGATGTGCCGGTGTGTGTGCTCAGCGCGCGCAGCTCGGTCGACGATCGGGTGGCCGGCCTGGAGGCCGGCGCCGACGACTACCTGGTCAAGCCGTTCGTGCTGGCCGAATTGGTGGCGCGGGTGCGCGCGCTGCTGCGCCGCCGCGGGTCCACCGCGACGTCGTCGTCGGAAACCATCACGGTTGGCCCGCTGGAGGTCGACATCCCCGGCCGGCGGGCCAGGGTCAACAGCGTCGACGTCGACCTGACCAAGCGTGAGTTCGACCTGCTGGCCGTGCTGGCCGAGCACAAGACCGCGGTGTTGTCTCGCGCACAGCTGCTGGAATTGGTGTGGGGCTACGACTTCGCCGCCGACACCAACGTTGTCGACGTGTTCATCGGATACCTGCGCCGCAAGCTGGAAGCCAATGGCGGCCCTCGGTTGCTGCACACCGTCCGCGGAGTCGGATTCGTACTGCGCTTGCAGTGATGGGGACCGACTCATGACCTTGAACTTCTTGTCCAGAATCGTGACCCGGACGCCATCGCTGCGCACCCGGGTGGTGGTGGCGACCGCCATCGGCGCGGCGATCCCAGTGGGAATCACCTGTGCTGTCGTCTGGTTCGGCATCACCAACGACCGCAAGGAACGGCTGGACCGCCGACTCGACGAGGCGGCCGGTTTCGCCATCCCGTTCCTCCCGCGCGGCGGCCTCGGCCAGATTCCGAAATCACCCGACGACCAGGACGCGATCATCACCGTGCGCCGTCCTGGTCGTGACCAGATCACCTCCAACACGACGGTCACCCTGCCGGAATTGCCCGCCGGCTACGCCGACACCTACGTCAACGGCGTGCGTTACCGGGTGCGTACCGTGGATATCCCGGCGCCGCACCCGATGTCAGTGGAAGTCGGCGCGACGTATGACTCCACCATCGCCGACACCAACAATCTGCATCGCCGGGTGATCTTGATCGCCGGCTTCTCGATTGCCGCGGCGGCCGTATTCGCTTGGCTGCTAGCAACTTTCGCGGTTCGGCCGTTCAAGCTGTTGGCTCAGCAGACCCGGGCGATCGACGCCGGCGACGAAAGCCCGCAGATCAAAGTGCGAGGCGCCAGCGAGGCCGTGGAAATCGCGGAGGCCATGCGCGGCATGCTGCAACGGATCTGGAACGAGCAGAACCGCACGATGGAAGCCCTCGCCTCGGCCCGGGATTTCGCAGCGATGTCCTCACACGAACTGCGCACACCGCTGACCGCGATGCGCACCAACCTCGAGGTACTGGCCACCCTCGACCTTCCCGATGAGCAGCGCAAAGAAGTGATCAACGACGTGATCCGCACCCAATCACGAATCGAGGCAACACTTTCCGCGCTGGAACGGCTGGCCCAGGGCGAGCTGTCGACATCAGAGGACCATGTGCCGGTCGACATCACCGAACTGCTCGACCGCGCGGCGCACGACGCCATACGGATCTACCCCGACCTTGACGTGTCCCTGGCACCCTCGCCGACCTGCATCATCGTCGGGCTGCCCGCCGGCCTGCGCATCGCCGTGGACAACGCGATCGCCAACGCCGTCAAACACGGCGGCGCCACCAACATTCAGCTGTCCGCGGTCAGCTCGCGGGCCGGCGTGCAGATCGCCGTCGACGACAACGGCTGCGGAATACCCGAGGCGGAGCGCCAAGTGGTGTTCGAGCGGTTCTCCCGCGGCTCGACCGCGTCGCACTCAGGCTCCGGCCTGGGTCTGGCGCTGGTGGCGCAGCAGGCGCAGCTGCACGGCGGCACGGCGGCGCTGGAAGACAGCCCGCTGGGCGGAGTACGCCTGCTGCTAGAGCTGCCTCCGCCGAGCTGATTGCGGTTAGCGGGCGCCGAGCAGGTCGATGACGAAGATCAGCGTCTTGCCCGACAGCTGATGCCCCGAGCCGGCCGGCCCGTAGGCATGCGCGGGCGGGATGGTCAGCTGACGCCGGCCGCCGACCTTCATGCCCGGAATGCCGTCCTGCCAGCCCTGAATGAGGCCCTGAAGCGGGAATGAGATGGACTGGCCACGACCCCAGGAGCTGTCGAATTCTTCGCCGGTGTCGTATTCGACGCCGACGTAGTGCACCTCGACGGTGCCGCCCGGCACGGCTTCCGGCCCGTCGCCGACCACCAGGTCCTGGATGACGAGTTGAGCGGGCGCCGGTCCGCTGGGGAATTCAATCTCAGGTTTGCTTGACACGGAGGAGACCCTAGTCGGGCACACTTGACTCGTGGAAATGAACCGAGCATGACCGACGGTAAAGACGCCGACGCACTCTCGCGGATCAACGAGCTCGTCGCCGAGGAGAAGGCGCTACGCGACCAGCTCCAGCACGGCGAAATCAGCGAGTCCGAGGAACACCAGCGGCTGCGCCACCTCGAGGTCCAACTCGACCAGTGTTGGGACCTGCTGAGGCAGCGTCGCGCGCTGCGCGAGACCGGCGGCGATCCGCGCGACGCCGCGGTGCGGCCCGCCGGCGAGGTCGAGGGCTACCTGGGCTGAGCAGATGGTTGCCGACCCGCGCAACGTCGACGCGGTCATCGTGGGCGGCGGGCACAACGGTCTGGTCGCCGCCGCGTACCTGGCCAAGGCCGGCCTGCGGGTGCAGCTGCTGGAGCGACTGCACCAGGTCGGCGGTGCGACGGTGTCGGCGCAGATCTTCGACGGCGTCGACGCCCGCCTGTCCCGGTACTCGTACCTGGTGAGCTTGCTGCCGTCGCGCATTCTGGACGACCTGGGTGCGACGGTCCGGTTGGCCCCACGGCCGTATTCCTCCTATACCCCTGACCCGGGCAACGCGGGACACACCGGCCTACTGGTCGGTCCGCACAGCACGTTCGGCGCCATCGGCGCTCACGACGATGAGCGGGCCTTCGCCGCGTTCTACCGGCGCTGTCGTCTGGTGACCGGGCAACTGTGGCCGACGCTGTTGGAGCCGCTAAGGACCCGCGAACAGGTCCGCACCACGGTCGCCGAGGGTGATCCCGAAGCGGCCGCGGCGTGGCGGGCCATGATCGAGCAACCGATCGGCCGGGCGATCGCCGATGCGCTCGGCCACGATCTGGTGCGCGGCGTGGTGGCGACCGACGCGCTGATCGGCACCTTCGCCCGGCTCGACGACCCGTCGCTGCAGCAGAACGTCTGTTTCCTGTATCACCTGCTCGGCGGCGGCGTCGGCGACTGGCACGTCCCGGTCGGCGGCATGGGAGCGGTCAGCGCAGCGCTGGCCGCCGCCGCGTCCGGCGGTGGAGCCGAAATCATCACCGGTGCAGAGGTTTACGCCGTCGACCCGAGCGGCGAGGTGCGCTACCGACGGCAGGACGGCGAGCACGTCGTGCGCGGCCGGTACGTATTGGCCGGCGTCACACCGGCCGTACTGGCCGGCTTGCTCGGCGAACCGGCGGTGCCGTCGGCTCCGGGCGCTCAAGTCAAGGTGAACATGATGCTGCGACGGCTGCCTCGGCTGCGTGACAACACCGTGACACCCGAGCAGGCTTTCGGCGGAACGTTGCACGTCAACGAAAGCTGGACGCAACTGGATACGGCCTACTCGCGGGCCGCCGCACACACCCTGCCGGATCCGCTTCCGTGCGAGATCTACTGCCATTCGTTGACCGACCCCAGCATCGTGTCGCCCGCACTGCGCGAATCCGGCGCCCACACGTTGACGGTGTTCGGTCTGCACACGCCACACTCGGCATTCGGCTCCGCGCGTGACGCGCTTACCGATGCAGTGCTGCGGTCGCTGAATTCCGTTCTGGCCGAGCCGATTCAGGACGTATTGATGGCCGACGCGAACGGGTTGCCCTGCATCGAGACGACGACCACCCTGGACTTGGAACACCGGCTGGGTATGACCGGCGGCAACATCTTCCACGGCGGCTTACGCTGGCCGTTCGCGGACAACGACGACCCGCTGGATACCCCGGCACGGCAATGGGGCGTGGCCACCGCCCACGCGCGAATTCTGCTGTGCGGCTCAGGTGCCCGACGCGGCGGTGCCGTCTCCGGTATCGGCGGTCACAACGCCGCGATGGCGGTACTCGCCGCCGCGGGTTAGCGCGCGTTGATTTTGGTGTAGTCGCGCTCGGTGTAGCCGGTGTAGATCTGGCGCGGACGACCGATCTTGCTGTCGCCTTCGTCGTGCATCTCCCGCCAGTGCGCGATCCAGCCTGGTAGCCGGCCCAACGCGAACAACACAGTGAACATCCGGGTCGGGAATCCCAGCGCCCGGTAGATCAGCCCGGTGTAGAAGTCGACGTTCGGGTACAGCTTGCGCTCGATGAAGTAATCGTCGGTCAGCGCCGCCTCTTCGAGTTCCTTGGCGATGCTCAGCAGGTCGTCGTCGCCGCCGAGCTTGCCCAGGATCTTGTCGGCCTGCTCCTTGACGATGCGGGCCCGCGGGTCGTAGTTCTTGTAGACCCGGTGACCGAAGCCCATCAGCTTGACGCCTTCTTCGCGGTTCTTCACCTTACGGACGAACTCGCTGACGTTGTCGTCGCTCTGTCGGATGTCCTCCAACATCTCCAATACGGCCTGGTTGGCCCCGCCGTGCAGCGGGCCCCACAGCGCGTTGATGCCACCGGAGATCGAAGTGAACAGGTTGGCCTGCGACGACCCGACGAGTCGCACCGTCGACGTCGAACAGTTCTGCTCGTGGTCGGCGTGCAAGATCAGCAACAGGTCCAGTGCCCGGACGATCTCCGGGTCGGGCTCGTAGGGCTCGGCAGGCAGACCGAACGTCATCCGCAGGAAGTTCTCCACCAGCGACAGTGAGTTGTCCGGGTAGAGAAACGGCTGGCCAACCGACTTCTTGTACGCGTAGGCGGCGATCGTCGGCAGCTTGGCCAGCAGCCGGATCGTGGACAGCTCGACCTGCTCATGGTCGTGGGGCTCCAGCGAATCCGGGTAGTACGCCGACAGCGCGTTGACCGCACTGGACAGCACCGGCATCGGGTGGGCGTTGCGTGGGAAGCCGTCGAAGAAGCGCTTCAGGTCCTCATGCAGCATGGTGTGCAGCTGGATCTGACGGGTGAAGTCGGCCAGCTGGTCGGTGGTCGGCAGCTCGCCATGAATGAGCAGGTAACTCACTTCGATGAACGTCGACTTCTCCGCAAGCTGCTCGATCGGGATGCCGCGGTAACGCAGGATGCCGGCGTCACCATCGATGTAGGTGATCGAGCTCTTGGTGGACGCTGTGTTGACGAAGCCGTTGTCGAAGGTCGTATAGCCGGTCTTGGCCAGCAGGGGACCCAGCGAGATGCCATCGGACCCCTCGGTTGCGTGGACGATGTCGAGGTCCAACTCACCACCCGGATACTTCAGAGTGGCGGTGTCGTCGGTTTCGGCCACGGGAACCCCTTTGCGATCTCGGCTGATGCTGGCCATACAAGCTTGCTACTAGGTGAAGGTAGTCGCTGTCGGGGCTGCGCGCCTGCCCGGGGTCAGGTCTGCCGAAGTTGGGGCTTTCCGTCAGGAAGGCCAGCCCGCTCGACGGCCTTTACTCGATCTTGACTGCGCGTTGAATACCCACCCGGACGATCGGGAACGTGACTACGCTTCAAGCCGTGGAACTGGGGGTTTTGGGACCTCTGCAGGTCCGACAAGACGGAGCACCCGTCGCTATTCCGGGCGCCAAACCTCGCGCCGTCCTCACGATGCTCGGGCTACACCACGGCTCGGTCGTCTCGGCCGACACGCTCGTCGAATTGCTCTGGGGTGAGGATCCGCCACGCACCGCCGCCAAAGCCCTGCAAACCCACATCTCCTCGCTGCGCCGCGCCCTGGGCGACGGCTTTGTTCTGACGCAGGGGACGGGTTGGGCCATCGCCGAGAGCGAGGTTGATGCCTCGCGCTATATATCAGCAGCCCGACTCGGCCGCGATGCCGCAGCGACCGGCGACATCAGCCAAGCGGTCGCTCGCTTCGAGGAGGCGCTTGCCCTCTGGCGAGGTATCCCCGAACTGCCCGACGGTAGGAGGGGAACATCCGAGAAGACACGATGGATCGAGGGCCACGCCGCGCTCGTGGAGGATCGAGCCGACGCACTGCTTGCCACGGCCCGCGCCGCGGAGATCATCGGTGATCTCGAGGCGGCGGTGGCCGAGGCGCCGCTGCGCGAAAGGCGATGGGGCCAGCTCATGCTCGCCCTCTACCGCGCCGGCCGGCAAGGTGACGCTCTTGGCACTTATCAACGGGCACGGACAATGCTGGCCGACGAGTTGGGAATCGATCCCGGGCCGGAGCTTCGACGACTTGAGACCGCCATCGTCGCGCAAGACGCCTCACTGGATGTTGTTGTAGCACAACACCATACGTCGGTGATGCGCGCAGTAACCTTTTTGCTCACCGACATTGAGGGATCGACCGCCGCCTGGGAGGCAGACGCCCAAGCTATGGCCGTGGCGCTTGCCCGACACGACGAGCTCGTGGAACAGGTGGTCACGTCGCGGGGAGGACGGCTGATCAAGACGCGCGGCGAGGGCGACGCCACGTTCTCGGTGTTCGAGCGGCCGTCGGCAGCAGCCGCGGCCGCCATGGAGCTACAAGACGCAATCATCCACGAGCAGTGGGGCCTCCGAGAGCCGATGCGTATCCGGATTGCACTGCACACCGGCGAGGTCGAGCTCCGGGACGGCGACTACTTCGGCCGGGCGGTCAACCGCGCTGCCCGCCTGAGATCGCTGGCTGTGGGCGGTCAGATCTTGTGCTCTGGCGCGACGGCCGAGCTCGTCATCGATTCACTGCCCGACGACGTAGTCCTCGCCGACCTGGGTTTGCGCGAGCTACGCAACCTCGCCCGCCCAGAGCATGTCTTCGAGCTTCGACTGGAAACCGCTGAGGAGAGTGCCCGACCGCCGACAAGCGCTGCACCGATGGAGCGGCCGGGCCTCCCCTCGGTTCTGGTCGGGACCGGGCCGTTCGTCGGGCGCGGGAGCGAGCTCGAGAAACTTCTGTCTGCCTGGCAGACCTCGCTTGGCGGTAGTGCGTGCGCCGCCCTGATAGCCGGCGAACCGGGTGTCGGCAAGACGCGCCTGGCCGGCGAGTGGTCCCGGCAGGCCTATGAGCAAGGCGCGGTCGTGCTGTACGGCCGTTGCGACGAAGACCTCGGTGCGCCCTATCAGCCCTTCGCGGAAGCTCTGCGTTCGATGGTGCCGTGCGTCGGCACCAGTCGGTTGCGCGGACTGCGTGGCGTCGAAGCCTTGCTTCCGCTTGTTCCCGGGCTCGCCGACGAAGTGCCCGATCTGGCGGCGCCGACGCGCGCCGATCCGGACACCGAGCGCTACGCACTTTTCGACGCCGTCGTTGCGCTCTTGGAAATGGCTTCCACGGAGGCGCCGGTTGTCCTGGTACTCGACGACCTGCACTGGGCGGCCAAGCCAACGCTGCTTCTGTTGCGACATCTGCTGCGCTTCGGCGACCGCGCGCGCGTGCAGATCGTCGGCACCTACCGCAGCACTGATCTCGACCGCTCCCACCCTCTGGCGGCGATGCTGGCCGACCTGCACCGCGACGGCACCGCCAATCGCATCAGTCTCAGCGGCCTCGACGAGGACGACGTCAGTGCGTACGTTGCCAAAGCCGGCTACGACGACGAAGAACTCGGCCACGCATTGGCCTCCGTCACGGGGGGGCAACCCGTTCTTTCTGATCGAGGCGCTGCGCCATGTCGACGAGAGCGGCGGCGTGTGGGACCCGAGCACGCTCCCCCAGGGAGTACGAGAAGCCTTGAGCCGCAGACTCTCTCGCCTTCCT
>Ga0302326_10018977_pt1 | contig 14238 bp, 7 predicted proteins | sample Palsa_T0_3_FD_202264 | JGI IMG/M metagenome (GOLD analysis project Ga0302326, IMG submission 202264) | Peat permafrost microbial communities from Stordalen Mire near Abisko, Sweden - Palsa_T0_3 | ecosystem: Environmental > Terrestrial > Soil > Palsa > Peat permafrost | place: Sweden: Abisko... | reverse complement strand
ACGATCCAGCATCCGGCCGGCGGCGCGTCTCACTGGAAGAGTTCCGCGCCGGCTTCTCCGGAATCTGTCTGACCTTCCAGCCCGGCCCTGAGTTCCGCAAGGGAGGCCAGCCGCCAAGCCTGATCCGCAGCGTTGTGCCCCGCCTCCGCGGATCCAAAGCCACACTGGTGTACATCGGCCTGGTCAGTATCCTGCTGGTGGTTCCAGGCATCGCCATCCCTGGCTTTGCCAAGGCGTTCGTCGACCGCGTGTTGATTACCGGCAATCAGAGCTGGCTCGTCCCACTAGTGATCGGTCTCGCCATTACGGCCGTGTTGCGCGGCGCGTTGGCGTGGCTGCAGCAGATGCAGCTGGCGCGGCTCGAGACCAAGCTCGCGCTGACGCAGATGACGCGCTTCTTCTGGCATGTGCTGCGGCTGGACATGGTCTTTTACAGCCAGCGCCATCCTGGGGATGTCAGCTATCGCGTGATGGCGAACGACCGGCTGGCCGCTCTGCTCTCCGGTGAGCTTGCTGTGCACGTGGCCGGCATGCTGCGTCTTGTGTTCTTTGCTGCGGTCATGTTTGCCTACGATGCCGGCCTGGCGGCGGTGGGCGTTGCGCTGTCTCTGCTCAATTTGGTCGCGCTCCTTTTCACCGCCCGCCAAAACCAGGATATGTCGCAGAGCCTGGCTCGGGAACGCGGCCTCATGCAGTCCACCGCGGTCGGCGGCATTGCCCTGATCGAGACGCTGAAGGCCAGCGGCACCGAGCCCGATTACTTCCGCCGTTTTGCGGGGCAGCTCGCCGCCTACGTGAACGTGCAACAGGCGCTGTCCGTGAAATCGTCGTTTCTACAACTTCTGCCCAGCGCCCTGAACGGTCTCACCAAGGCGGCCATTCTTGGCCTGGGCGGACTGCGCGTAATGCACGGGGGCATGACGGTTGGGGATGTGGTGGCTTTTCAAAGTCTGATGACCAGCTTCAGCGAGCCGGTCAATGGCATGGTCCGCTTTGCCAACCAGTTGCAAACCGCAAAGGGCGACATAGCCCGCCTGGATGACATTGCCTTTTATCCTTCCGCGCGTGCCTCGGCGGTACACCATTCGACCGAAGGCAAGTTGGAGGGTGCGATCGAAATGCGCGGAGTCAGCTTTGGCTACAACCACCTTGGGCCGGCGCTGCTTCACGATCTCGATCTCGCCATCAAACCCGGGCAGCTCGTGGCGATCGTGGGCGCGTCGGGCAGCGGCAAATCCACTGCGGCAAAATTGCTTACCGGTCTCTACCAGCCATGGACCGGCGAAGTGCTCTACGACGATCTTCCCCTCGCGAACATCTCCCATCGGCGCTTCGCCGCATCGGTCGCCGCCGTCGATCAGGAGATCGTTCTATTCGGGGGCACGGTGCGCGACAACCTTACCTTGTGGGATCCAGCTGTTGCCGATGTAGATATCGCGGATGCTCTGCGCGACACGGACATGCTCGATGTCGTAATGAGGAGGCCGGGCGGCATGGACGGAACAGTACTGGAGGCCGGAAAAAACTACAGCGGTGGACAGCGGCAGCGGCTCGAGTTAGCGCGTGCCTTGGCCGCCCGCCCCAGCGTGCTGATCCTGGATGAAGCCACGTCCTCGCTCGATACGATCGCGGAAGCATACATCCTCGATCGTATACGCATGCGCGGCGTAACCTGTGTTCTCATCGCGCATCGCCTCTCCACAGTTCGCGCCTGCGATCAGATCATCGTTCTCGAGCAGGGAAGAATTGTTCAGCACGGAACTCACGACGCTCTTATCCAGAGCGATGGTCCGTACCGTCGCTTGGTGACTGTCGAGGAAGACACGCCGGTATGAGTGAGACTTCTCCAACCTCTTTTGCCGGAAGGCTCGGCAGCCTCTATGCGCCTGGAGCTGGCGCAGCTGACGATCCTATGTTCGCCGCCGCCAGTGTTGTCGCGGCCCACCAAAAAATTACCCTCAGGCGGATCAGGCCGGCCGCGGACCCCGGGCAGACATTTGGCGAACGCCTGGCGCAAATTTGCCGCGCCTCGCAGATCAACCTGCGCCGCGTTGCACTGGAAGACGGCTGGTTTCATGGCGACCATGGCCCGCTGGTCGGAGTGGTCGCAGATCCGGACGGTGCGGCTCGCCCCGTCGCGCTGCTTCCCCGTGTGAGTTCGGGATATGACGCCTTCGACCCGCAACAGGGAACACAGCAACAAATCGGCGGCCGCGAGGCTCCTGGCTTGCTGCCGGATGCGTACATGTTCTATCGCCCCTTGGATCCCGGGCCGGTCGGGGCACGGGATCTGCTGCGTTTTGGCCTCGCGGGCATGCGCAGGGATGTAACCCGCGCCCTTCTCATGGGCTTGCTCGCCGGGTTGCTCAGCCTCGCGTTGCCGCTGATCACCGCGCCTTTCTTCAATAGCGTTCTGCCCCGCGCCGAAACCGGCACGCTGGGCACAGTGGTACTGGCTCTGGCCATGACGGCGCTTGGTGTGTCCGCGTTCGAGCTGGTGCGAAACTTCTCTCTGCTGCGCATAGAAGGCCACATGGAGGCGAGCGTGCAAGCCGCGATCTGGGATCGGCTGTTGCGGCTGTCGCCCGGATTCTTCCGCAGCTACTCCACCGGCGATCTTGCCGACCGCGTTCTGAAAGTCACCACCATCCGGTCCACGCTGACCCTGGCCCTCAGCGGGTCGGTGATGGATGCGATGTTTTCGCTCGTCACTTTCGTCTTGATGCTGTGGTACAGCTGGCGCCTGGCACTGGTTGCGCTGGGGCTGGGGCTGATTGCCGTGCTGCTCACGCTGGCGCTCACCGCGGCGCAGATTGCACCCCAGCGGGCTGCCATGAAGATCATGGGTGAGACCGAGGGCCTTACCTACCAACTGCTCACCGCCATCGGTAAACTGCGCGTTGCGGCCGCAGAACCGCGAGCCTTTGGCCGCTGGGCAGCCATTTTGGGACGGCAGAAAAAGCATGCCTACGACGCGCGCCGCATAGCCGCCATGCAGCACACACTCACCCAGGTGTTTCCTCCGCTCACCGCGCTCGCGCTGTATGTAGCCATGATCACGCTCGGCGAGCCGATTGGGGAGGCCGACACCAGGCTGCCGCTGCTCGACGTGGGCGAATACCTCGCTTTCAGCGCCGCGTTTGGCCTGTTTGTCTCCGCCCTCATGGAGGTGGTTACCCAGCTGACCTCCATGGTCGCGATCGTTCCGCTGTTCGAGCGCATCCGGCCGATTCTCGAAAGTCAGCCTGAGGTTCTGGACACTTCCCATCCGCCAGGCACACTCACCGGCCACCTCGAGTTCCGCAACGTTACCTTCCGCTACGGCGACGACATGCCATGGGTACTAGACGACGTCTCGTTTCACATCCAGCCCGGCGAATTCGTGGCTTTGGTAGGACCTTCGGGCAGCGGCAAGTCCACCATCGTGCGCTTGGCGCTGGGGTTTGAGACGGCGCAATCCGGGGGCGTCTTTTTCGACGATCAGGATATTCGGTCACTCGATCTGGGCGCCCTTCGCCGGCAGATTGGTGTGGTACTGCAGAGCGGAGGCCTGCGCACCGGCAGTCTGTACGAAAATATCGCCGGCTCGCACTCCGTATCGATGCAGCAAGCGTGGGAAGCAGTTCGGCTTGCTGGTCTGGATGACGACATCAAGGCGATGCCGATGGGCATGTACACGCACTTGTCAGACGCTGCGACGGTGCTTTCCGGCGGCCAGCGGCAACGTCTGATCATCGCCCGCGCGCTGGCGGCCAAACCGCGCATCCTGCTCTTTGACGAGGCCACCAGCGCGCTCGACAATCATACCCAGGCCGTCGTGAGTGAGACACTCGCCGGCCTTGAGCGAACCTGCATCGTCATCGCCCACCGCTTGTCTACCATTCGCAAAGCTGACCGCATTCTCGTTCTCGACCAGGGCCGTATCGTCGAATCCGGAAGCTACGACCATCTGCTCGCGCTCGGTGGCGTCTTCACCCAGCTGGCCAGAAAGCAGCTGCTCTAAAAATAGGCGTAGACAACCTTGCCGAACCTTTCCGGCGAGTTGTAGCTGCGATCAAGAAAGCCGGCGGCATCGCCATCGCGGAACACGCTGTCGATGACAACGGGGAAGCGCCCCTCCTTGTAAGCCGCGAGCGCAGCTTCCAGGTCACTGGTGAGTCCGAGGCAATTTCCGATGATTTGCAGATTGAAAAACAGTATCCGGCTGAGCAGTCCCTTCGGAGACGGGGGTTCGACCGGATGCAGAAGCGGCGCTAGGTGACCTGTCTGGTTGTAGCGGCCGCAAGTCGTGTACCGGGCGCCCTGCTTCATGACGTGCACCGCGGGCGCCAAATGCACATCGTAAAACGGGTCGATCACGGCATCGAAGCCCTCATCTCCTTGGCCTGCGAAGGAGGGCGCGACCGGATCGATGCGGATCACGCCCGCCACTCCCATCTCCAGCAAGGCTCGCTCGCTGCGCTCCGATGTAGTGCTTACGTAGATCGCTACCGGAGGGTCGAGAGCCTGCGCCTTAAGCGCCTTAATGGCGAAGAGACTGGTATTGGATCGACCTCCTGTGACCAGCACAGCCGCGCCGGGTGTGAGGGCCAGCTTGCGGATCATGGAAAACACCGTCTGCGCTCCAATCGAAAAGGCAGCTGCTTCCACGTCGCTCATCTTGTCGGGAACGCGCGCCAGCTTGGCCGCCGGTATGATCTCCAACTCGCGGGACAGATTATTCCCAGGAAGACCGCCCGGGACGCCAGGTTGGGCCGCAGGATAGGAGTTGTTTGCCATCACCCGCATACCGGGACGGAAACCCTCCACCTCCGCGCCGCAGGCCACAACTTCCCCTGCGAACTCCGAGCCGAGCACAGCAAAAGTGTTGGGCGGCGCATTGAGGGCAGTCCCGAGAACGTACGCCCGGTCGCGATAGTTGAGTGAGAATGCGGTTTTGCGCACCAGTACCCGGGTGCGATGGCTCAAGGCGTCAGGATCAAAAACGGGATCGGGCGTTTCGACAATGCGGCAGTCGATAGCCACGCCCTCGACTGTGACCCTCTTCCTCAACCCGCCGGCAGGAAATTGAGGCGTACTGAACACTGCAAAATTGCGTATGGCGATCGCTCCTAGCGGGCCCCAACGGAAATGGCCGACCAGTGACTGCGCGAGAACTCGCATTCCAGATGTAGTCCCTCAGGGACGGCCGAAAGTACCCCAGGATGCAATCCTGGGGTACTACTACCTCGCCCCCCTACGGAATTCAATTGGGGGAGCCTGGTCCGCACGCGGCTCTACCAGCCGCCCTCACTCTTTGAGATATTCTGGGTCGGAGTCAGTATCAAAGAACTCACGGTCGAAACCAGCGTGATGGTCGGCGTCGTGCCGCCTGCCACCTTCTCCAGGTCTGCGTCGGAAAGCTCCTGCGCATCGCCCGGTTTCGCAGGTATCACGATGTGCCAGGACCCCGGCGCCTCTTCATGCACCACGATCTCCGGCAAGTTGGCGGCCGCAAGTCCCGTATACTTGGCGACCGTTCCTTTCGGGTCCGCGACGAACGTTTCCCGGAAAGCTGGGTCGTCCCAGCAGTGCTTGATGATCTTCGCTTCTAGGTCGTGTCGGCTAGGTGTCCCGTCAATCTCCGGCATTTTTTGTCTCCTCCTTGCTAATTGGTCGAGAATTTTGCCCCGTGGCTGGCGACAATTAATTTAGCCTAATCTTCGGTTTTGCGAAAATAATTTGCTTGAAAAATGAAAGCTGCTCCGACAACATCCTTTGCTGGCCGTAGTCTCTCGTTGATCGCACTGGTCAACCAGCTTCCGCATGCCGTCGACTGGGCAGTTGTCTTCCGGGCCGATTCGCTTTTCAAACAAATTTCCGCCGCTCAGTGCGTAGCCATGCTGGGCTTTCCCGCCGGGACTGAGATCCTGGAATGCGTCGCGGTGGCGCTCACGTCGCGGGGCAAATGTCTCGCATTCGACGCGCACGGGCCCTGGACTTGGCCGCTGCATCCCTCTGACACTACGGTCGAGCATCGCCTAGCACCGCAGCTGCTTCTGCTAACCGCTGTCGAGGATGCAGACTGCATCGGCTTTGGGCAGCTTCCTGGAGCCTCGCCGGTCGTGATGGCCCTCACCATCGACGAGGCGGGGGTCGCGACCGCTGAGGCGTTGTTCGACCAGCGGCCGCCGGAGCGTGGCTACGATCTTTTGTCCGCGGTAGGCATTCATCCCCATGGCGGCGAATGGCGCGGTGGCCGTTGGTGCGCGCGGTTCAGCAACCGCCTCGGCGATCATCTGCTGTCCGCGGGGCTGGCCGCTTTTTCCCGGACTGCGCACTGCAATCTCTTCTTTCTGAATCATGGCCAAATCGATGACCGGCTCGAGGCGGGGCTACTGGAAGCCGCGGCAGCCCGCATCCAGCATGGATTGCGCACGGCGGCGGCCAGCGCTGTGGAGTTGATTCTGACTGCGCGGCAGAATCAACTGGCGATGACCTGCGTTCCCCCGGCTCCGCAGTCTTCCTATCCCTGCGGAGACGTGGTCCCACTCGGGCTTCTTGCATATGCGCTCGGCAGTATTCCGAACTCCACGCCTGCGGTGAAGGCGGCGTGCGTGTTAGCGGACCGCTTTCTAGTGAGCCATCGCGTCGGCAATCTCTGGCCCTTTCATCATGGCCGCCTCCCCACAGCTACCGACAGCGCGCTGGTTCTTCTCAGTCAAAAAAACGCTCAAGCGATCGAGTCGCTGGAAGATTTCTCGGATAGCGCGGGCGGCTACCTGCCCCAGCTCTCGAGCGACGAAGGCGATGCCCTGCATATGCGGCGAGAGGAAGCCACGCTGCATTGGCGCCAGCCCGATCTTGTCACCACTTGCCTCGTTCGCGCGCTACGCCGGTCAGCTGGCTTGGCCCCGAACACGCCGGTTGCGTGGCTGGCAGAGCGGTTCGATCGCCGCGCCGGATTGTTTTTCGCCAACCCATATCTGGTGGACTGGGCTCTCGCACGGGCTCTCGCCGGCGATGAAGATGCGGCCTCGCTGCGTAAGGCGCTCGCCGCTGAAATTCTCTCCAGCCGCAATCCCGACGGCTCCTTCGGGCGCTTCGATCCGCCGTTGTCGACGGCCGCCGCCACTGCCGCTCTTGCGGCGCTCGGGCATCGCAGCCGCGCCATCTGCGTGGCCCAACTGCAACTGCTCGGCTGCCTCGAGGCCCAGGGGCATGGCCCCGTTACTACCCCGTTTTTTTCCAGCCGCAGCGTGGCGGCCGATGCGATGCACGGCGCCCTTCGCGGCCGGGGCATACTTGCTGTGGGGACGCAGAGGCATGCACTTTCGCTTTACGAAGACACCCACCGCATGGTGCTGCACGCATTCGCAATGCTGGCGCTGCAGGCGCCGTTTGACCCCGCCGAATCGGTCCCTCCGCTCGCGGCCGCACCGCATCCGCGTTACCTTGCTGCCAGCCCGAGCGCCTACATTGAAGGCTTCGCTCTGCCTCCTTACGTCCAGAGCAGGGCATGATTTCCGCAGAAGCTCTGGCCCGCCTCGCCGCTCGTGCCAGCACGCTCGACGAGCGGCTTGCGCCTGGCTTCGTGGCGGACGAACTTGATCAACACCAACGCATCGAAACGCGCTTGCATCGCTGGGCCGAGCTCGGCGCCAAAGGCGATCGCGATCGGCTACGCTTTAGCCTGGATTGGCGCGGCATAGACCTCGATCGCATGCTTCCTGCGCTGGGGACCGTATCTTTGTCGCCGGAGTCCGCGCCGGCCGCCTGGGTCCTTCATTTCGCCGAACTGCTGGAGGCGGCGGGCATCGAATACCGGCGAGGTGATTCACCGAAAGACCATCGCACGGCAGTGATGGTCTGCTTTGCTCACGCCGCAAAAAACCAGCTCTGCCGGACAATCCCTGACGGGGTACGTGTGACAGACGGCGCCTTAGCGGCGCTGGAACGCTGTCTCCTGCTTCGCTTGACCCGCCTGGCCGGTCCCGTGTTGGACCGCGAATATGACTTCTATGCGCGTGGGGACAGCCGCGCCGGTGGCTCGCCGGTGACACGGGCCCGCCGCTTCGCCGACCGCGTGTTGCAGCCTCCGCTTCCCACTCTCTTTACCGAATATCCGGTTCTGGCGAGGCTGCTGACGCTGGTCTGTAACCACTGGTGCTCCGCGTCTCTCGAACTCTTACGCAGGCTTGCCGGCGATCGCGAGCGCGTCTTCGAGCAATTTCACGAAGGCCGCGATGCCGGCCCACTCATCGACATCCAGGTGGGCGATGCCGATCTCCACGATGGCCATCGCGAAGTGCTCATCCTCTTATTCGAGGACGGATTTCAGGTGGTGTACAAGCCTCGTTCTCTCGCTCTCGATCGGGCCTTCAGCACCCTGCTCCACTGGCTTAACAATCGTGGACTATCGCCCACCATGCGGAGCCCCCTCGTACTTTGCCGCGACGGGTATGGCTGGGCGGAATTCATCGCGCATAGCCCGGCCGCGGACAATGCCGGGCTCGAGTCTTACTACCGGCGGATGGGCGTGCTCGCCTGCATCGCCTACGTGATGGGTGCAACCGACCTGCACAACGGAAACCTGATCGCGCACGGCGGCTACCCCATCCTGATCGACCTGGAAACCTTGTTACACGCGCGCCCGCGCGGGAATAACCTGTTTGCGCTGAGCGGTGCGCCCCGATCTGGTTACCAGGGCATGGCGCCCTCGGTGCTCGAGAGCGTGCTGCTGCCGCTCCTTCACCGCGCGCCCAGCGGCGTCTTCGTCGATCTCAGCGCACTCACTGCCCAGGCGGTGAAGGTGGGAGCCGCCCACTGGCTGCCGGTGGAGCAAACGCTTCTGAGGCAGACTCTTCAGGATCACGCGCGTACCATTGAGGAAGGCTTCGTTTCAGCCTATAAGTTCATCCAGCATCACCATGATGACTTGCTCGCCCGAGACGGACCGCTGACTGCTTTCGCCGGCTGTCCGATTCGCGTTGTTCTCCGCGACACCGCCGTCTACTTCCACCTTCTCAGGCAATCCATCGATCCTGCAGTCCTGCGCGACGCTGCAGACCGTGAGATTCTCCTGGAGCGGCTCCATCACTCCATCGCAGTTGCCGAAGCGCCGCCCAGCTTTGTGGATATGGTTACCCGGGAAAAGACGGCGCTTTTGAACCTCGATGTTCCGCGCTTCATGGTGATGACAGACACAACAGACCTGAGAGATGCCGCCGGGATGGTGGCGGCCGATGTGATGCAGCGAGCGCCGCTGGAGGTGATGCGCACGCGCATCGAGGAGATGAGTGAGTTAGATTTGCGGCTTCAGAGTGAGAATGTTCGCTACTCCCTGAGCACTTATTTTGCCGGAAGCACGGACTCCCGCCGTTGCGCAGGGAAGCAGGAGAGCGTTCGAGAATCGCCGTCTGCCCCGATGCTGATCGCTGCCGCAGAACGAATCGGCGGAGAGTTGCTGGAAGAAGCCCACAGTTCCACCATGCATCCGCCGCCGTGGCGTGGAGCAGTTTTTCTCAACCCGGCCGGCGCCTTCACCGTGGGCGAAGCGGGTGCGAGCTTTGCCGACGGCGGCATGGGTGTTGCCTACTTTTTCGCCGCCCTCTTCCGCGTGACCGGGCAAGGGAAGTGGCGCGACGCCGCAACGGAACTGTCCCGCAGCTATCTCGCGCCCATAATCGACCTCGCGGCCTACCGCGGTCACATTGCGGGAGGGCTCAGCGCGGGGCTCGGCGGAGTGCTCTATGCGGCAGCGCACATCGCTGTCATGGCTGACAGCGAAGAGGTGTCCCGGCACGCCGGAGAGGCGGCGCGCAATCTCGCCCCCAGGGCAGTCGACGAGGAGCGCGATATGTCTCTCGGCGACGGCCTGGCCGGAACCCTATTGGGAATCGCTTCGATCCAGAAACAGGCTGGCGATGCCTCCCTCGATCAAGCAGTCCAGCGCGGAGCAACTCGCCTCAGCGCATCCAAGCCGCTGGCCAGTCTAGGACTCCTCCGCGGCCCGGTTGGGGTTCTTCTTGCAGCCCAGGCGATCGGCATTCGCTGCCCCTCTGCAGTGCCGGAGATACTCGATGCCCCGCTCGATTGGGCCGAGGGCGCTGTCGGCCGGGCGGTGGTCGCGTTGAAGCTTGATCCTGACGCCGCGCCTGCGCTCGACTTTTTCAAGCGCCTAGGAGAGGCTCCTGAAGCATGGGATGACAGCTTCGCTCTGGGCGCGGCGGGCGAAGCCGATGCTCTCGCCTGGGCGGCTGACCTGACAGGACAAACCACGTTCCGCAACCTCGCTCTGCGAAAAATCGCGGGAGCTGCGGAACGAGCCTATCGCGGCCGTCCGAAGTTACTCGGCGGCATGCTGGGCGAGGGGCTGCGCATGCCGGGTCTGCTGCACGGGTCGGCAGGTATCGGTCATGTGATGCTGCGCCTGGCTGCTCCAGGCAGCCTTTCCGCGTTGGCAGCGCTGGAGTTGCCCAATGGAAGGAAGCCGGTGTGATCACCGATGTTCTGGGTACGCACGTCCAGGCGGCGTTGGCCGGGTGGCGGCACCAGGGCCTGCTTTCATTAGCCGCCGTCGACGAAATCTGCCGCTCGCCAGCCGGTTGCCTGCCGGCGGAGATAACCAGCCGGTTTGGTTTTGAGTGCCGATTGGGAGACCAAGAGCCCACCGGCGATTTTCTTGTCAGAGCCGGCGCTCATCCGGAAGAATGGTCGACGCTGGAGCACTTTGCCGCCGGCCTGAGTGGGTCGCCTTGGACCGGAATTCGTTCGCTTCTCGCCGAGCGCGCGGCGCTCAAGAATCTCTGGCTGGAATATGACTTAGCGGCCCCGCAAAACGAGGCATCGGTCCCGAGTGTATTTCTTGGCCCAAATGGGCTGAGCGTTGCGCACGCGATCGAAACCCTGCGCGACCGCCCATTGTCGCCGGCGGTGCGGTGCACTCTGCACAATGTGGTCGCTGCGCTCCCGAAAAAAGCAAAGCTGTTTCAGGCCGGAGTCATGTGCTCCAGGCCAGATTCTCCGCTAAGGTTGTGCCTGCTTGGCCCAGAGTTCGTCCCCTCCGACGACACTCCCTCGGTACCCGATTTCCTAGCAGCCGTGCACTGGCCTGCGGATCCCACGCCAGTGACAGAGTTGCTGCGATCCTTCCCGCCGCTGATCGATCATGTCGCGCTCGATCTCGATCTCCGCGAGGATGGCTCCCTTGCCCCAAGGCTTGGCATTGAGATCTATCAAGATCCCAATAGGACGCCGGTCGACCGCATGGTCGCGCTCGTGCGCCAACTCACTAGCTCCGCGCTTTGTACACCGGAGAAAGCGGACGGCCTGTTAGCTTGGAACGGGATAACCCACGAGCGTCTTCATCCCAACCTATGGCCGCGCTCGCTGGTTGCGGCAAGAGTGATCCGCGGCGGCGGTCAGCACAGTACCTTTTGCCGCTGGTTACATCACGTCAAGCTCGTCTACGAGCCTGGTGAATCGCTTGCAGCCAAGGCATACCTGGCGGTGAGCCACGCATTCCTGGCTGACTCCAACATCCGGGAAGCGCAGGGCCGACTCACGGCCGAGGACCAAGCGGAACCAGTCCGGGTGCCCCATGTTCCCCCGAATTTCCTGTGAGGCTTGGTGGCGTTGGCGCACTTCATGCGGCTTTCCTCACTGAAAGCCGCACACGCGCTCGTGTCCAGGGCAGCGTACAGGAAATTCGGTTCGCGCCAGCGTACGTGGGCCGAAAAAGACGGGCGAAGCCCATCCAGAGCTTCTAGTCATTCAGCGAAAGCATTCTCGGCACACTCATCAGGGCCGGCTGGGTTCTCCGGACTTCTCCAGAAGTTGAATCGCCCCCCGGTAATCCACGCCAGGCGGGATCACGGAGAAATGACTGGCTTGCTCCGTAATCTGGAAATTTAGAGATTTGACCATCAAAGCCTTGCCTCTCATATTCACCTTCAACTCGGTCAGTTCCCAATCGGACCCGCCAATGTCCCCTTGTTCGAGCAGGATGGTTCCCCCTTTTTCCAGCTTGCCGATAATCCCCCAGCCGAAGTCGACATTCGCGATGAGATGGGCATCCAGGCGAGTCAGGCGCTCCTCCACCTGATCGATCCAGACCTCGCCGGCCATGCCGCGAAAGATGGATGCCTCCACATCGGAAGGCGCGAAGTTCGGATTGGGAGAGAAGCTCAGCCGATAGCAGGGCCCCCCGGCGCCATCCACCATGCCTTCGAAGCGATACACGAAAGCATCCGGCAGAAGGCGCATCAGGCGGTTCACGCGATCCGCATCCTTCTGCTCCCGCTGGCGCCGATGCTCCTGGATTTCGGGGTGGTTGGCCAAGGTATTGAGCCGGTCCAACTCGGCCTGGTTGGCCTCGGCGCTCAGCGGTTGGCCGTTGACGGCGACCAGGCGGGCAACGTCGCCCTGGCTCGTTTCAATGATGTCTTTAGTGGTGTCGCGCTGCCCGTCTATTTTGCGCAGAAAATAGCGGAGCGCGCGATGGGTTCGAACAGCGTCCAGGCTATGTTGCGTAGCGCGCCGCACCAGCGCTACAGGATCGATGGCTGGCGACGGATCCTGCGGCCAGAGCGGCGCGGGCGCAAGCGTCACCAAAATAAAACAGAGGATCGAGCCAAACGTCGCTTGCACAACCCTAATTATCGCGTGGACCGTAGTGCGGTAACGGCTGCCCCAGCTCCAGCGCGCCAAGATCGGGCGCAGCACCCGCGTATCCATCCGTGACCTGGGGAATGACCACGCCCTTGTCCACAGCAGCAGAGCCGGGTTTCAAATGGAAATCCAAGTCTTCCGCCTTATAGAGTTTCTGGACAGTCTTTATGTCTTTGGCGTCGAGCTGCTTTACATTTTCGAAGACGTCGTAGTCCACCAGAACGCTGTGCTGATCCTGGTGGGCGCCGGCGCTGTAGGCGGTTAGGGTTGGGTAGGCGCGGGAGACCAGAGTGCGCTTAAAGCCTGGGGGTATTGGCGCTCCGTAACCACCGCCACCTTCCAGCAAGTCGTGATAATCCTGCGCCACCCCTTCGACCGGAGAGTTCCAACGGAACGACTCTTTCTCCCCGGGGTTGGGGCGGAAGCCGTTGTAGTCGGACTCGCTGTAGTTGGTGTAGGTGGTAACGGAGAAAATTGCGGGGAGGGCCTTCTCGCCCAGGATGAGGTTGTTGAACAGGTGCAGATTGCCTGAGGTGGGGGCGGCGAACTCGCTCAGAATTGTGTTGTTGAGAAACACGACTCCAGGCGCACCCTCAGTCATTCGCGCCGCTCCAAAAGGCGCGTTGTAGGCGATGTTACGGATCCAGTAGACGGGCCCGCCGATGGCCGGCTGGTTGCAGAAAGGATGCGAGGCGGAGTTGAGCATCATATTCCGCATCACGCGGACATTGTGCATCGAGCCATCGATCTCAAATACATTGTCATGAAAGTTGGTCATGTAGTTGTTATAGAAATCGATGCTGACCGGCCGCCGGTCCCAGTAGCTTTTCGGTGGGTAGTAGGGGCCGGTGACCGCGTCGGAGCCATCCGGATTGCCGTACGTCTCGACGTCGATGCCGTCGTGAAAGTTGGCGACGTAGTTGTAGGCGACTACATGTCCACCGCCATAAACCCGCACCGCGGTGTAGGACACCAGCGGCGCTGGAAACTTCTGCCCGTCTACGCCATTGAACTGCAGCCAGAAATCTCCAATCCACCCCTGCAGATGTTGGGCATCGTCGCGACCGAGGAAGGTATTATCTGTGATGGTGAAGTCGCTCGAACCGGAATAGCTGGTGTTGATGCCGATGCTGATGTTCTCAAACCGGCAATGCTTGACGGTAAGGCCCTTCGAGCCTGCAATGAACTGCACCCCGGCCTGGATCGCTATATCCGTATTGCGAAAAGTAATGCCCTCGAAATAGTTGTAGTTGGCGCCCTGCAGATTGAAGAGGGTGAAGTTGTTCCGCCCATCGAAGACCACTTCGCCATCGCCGGCGGCTTTGATGACTATCGGTTTTTCCGGTGTGCCGTTGCCGAAGAAATAGTACGTGCCTTCGACCGGCCGCGTAGTACTGTCTCTTCCGTATCGGTCATGGAGAGACTCGTAGACCCCTGCATGCACCAGGATAATATCTCCCGCCTTCACCCGCGGGCGACCGGTTAATGAGGTATCCCCGCCGCCGCAATAGTAGTTGTAAGCGCAGTTCAAGCCGGTAAAGGAATTAGGTTCCTTGGGTCCTTTCCACTCGACCGGATAGACATGGT
>Ga0302326_10018976_pt1 | contig 14238 bp, 8 predicted proteins | sample Palsa_T0_3_FD_202264 | JGI IMG/M metagenome (GOLD analysis project Ga0302326, IMG submission 202264) | Peat permafrost microbial communities from Stordalen Mire near Abisko, Sweden - Palsa_T0_3 | ecosystem: Environmental > Terrestrial > Soil > Palsa > Peat permafrost | place: Sweden: Abisko... | reverse complement strand
TATCTTTACGATTACGATGGCTGGCGTTCTATTGCTGATCGGCATAGACAGTTGTGACGAAGCCTGCGGCGTTGGTGTTGGGCCAATCGGGATGCAGCGTTTTGAGCCCGGCGCTGCGCATTGCAAGAACCTTGCGCTGCACCAGACCCCTACGCCCGGATCGAAAGTGTTGAAATTTGTAAAGATGCTTGACCCTTCGGCTTTCGAAGATGATACTAGTGGGGCTGCTGAACGGGTCTTCGATCCAGAGGCGGCTGAGTACTCATGTTTTTGCGATGAGGCAGCTACGATGAAGCGGGCCCCCTATCTACTGAGCATCCTGCGAATCGCCGCCGGATTGCTCTTCATGCAGCACGGAGGCGAGAAGCTGTGGGGTTTTGCAGGAGGCCGAATCGACCACAATTTCCCCCAGCTTCACGCTCTCGCCGGGCCCATTGAACTGATCGGGGGCATGCTGCTGGTGATGGGTCTGTTTGCGCGTACCACGGCCTTCATCCTGTGCGGAGAAATGGCGGTAGCCTATTTCCGAACCTGGGCGCCACGAGGCTTTTTCCCGGTCAGTAACGGCGGTGAGGAAGCGGTGCTTTTTTGCTACGTGTTTCTGTGGCTGGTTACGACCGGAGCCGGCCCGTGGAGTGTGGACGCTCTGATCGAAAAACGTCACGCTATGGGTTACGCGCTGGCGGCGGTAAAACAGACGTTCAGTTCCTGGGAGCCCTACGCGCGGTCGATAACGCGCGCCATGCTGGCCTTTGTTTTTATGCTGCACGGCTACCGCCTGCTCTACGGCATGTTTCCTCAACTGGCCAGGCGCGGGGGTGCGGGCCAGATGCCGCTGGATCAGCTTCCTGCGTTCACGGGCTATATCGCGATTGTCGGCGGCGCCCTCTTGTTTCTGGGACTGCTGACTAAGGTGGCGTCCCTGGTTCTGTCGCTGCAAGCGCTGGCGGCTTATCTACTCGTTGCCGCTTCGCGTTCTCCGATTCCGCTCCGGGCCGGCGCCAACGAGGTGCTGCTGTACTTCTTCGTCTTTCTCTATCTTGCCGCGGTGGGAGCCGGGATCTGGAGTCTTGATTTCATGATCCAGAAGTGGCGCGCCGCCGCAGCGGCTTCGCAATTGAACCGAGCCGTCTAAGACGCGGCCTGGCATCTACATCTTCCGCGCTTTCGGTAGCCGTGTGAAGAAGATGCCGGAGCGTTTTGAATGCCTCGTCGGACGTGGCCACTTCGAAGAACGCTTGAGCCACGGGAGACACTGGCTCGCGATTGGGAATTGCAATCGCAACCGAAGCGGGTTTGCCAGCCATTGGCAACGGGATGGCTTCTAATTTGTCGTCGCCAGAAATCATGATTCTGACTGGCCTGGGAAGAACGGAGGCCCACTTTCCCGTTTGTACGTGATCCATTACCATCCAAACCGCGCTGGTTATGATATGTGGCGTCTTGCTGAGCGCTTCGTTCAGTAGCGCTGCTTCGCGTGCGCCAAAAATTTGGCTTTCGGGAGGAAGCAGGCAGAGAGGTAACTGCCCCAGTTCTTCCCAGGAAACTGACTTCCGGCCGGAAAACGCAGCGCCCTTCCGGACCAGAAGCTCGTATTCTTCCGTGTACAGGACGCGCGTGCGGTTGTATCGGCGCAGAGCTTTGTCTAAATAGGTGATGGCAATGTCCAGCGAAGATTCCTCGAAGGCCTGCCGCACGTCGAAAGAGTTCAAGATCGTAACTCTGAGATTCACGTCCGGATAGCGCTGGTGGAAGGGGATGGTGAAAGTCTTCAAGAGCGGGATCACGGAGCCTAACACTCCGACACGCAACATCCCGGAGAAGTCACTACTTCGGTCTCTGAGGTTTTGCCGCAGACGATCGCACTCCAGCGCCATTCGTTGGGCGGCCGCTAGCACAAGTTCACCCTGCTCAGTGAATCCTTGAAAACGCTGCCCTCGCTTGACGATCTGGACCCCGAGCTCGGCTTCGAGTTGCTGAATGGCTGCCGAAAGCGTCGGTTGCGAGACCAGACACGCACCCGCTGCCCGAGCGAAATGGCCGTGTTTGGCTAGCGCGACTAAGTATCCCAGTTTTCTTTCCAGCACAGGGTTGCCGAGATGCGGAAAGGCTACGCGCCGCCAGGTCTCGGCCCTTGGCCCGAAAGAATTTTCTTAGGATCGACGTCTTTGTCCACCACCACGCCAAAGAAGGGGAACATCATCTCTTCCCACGTCATTTCGCCATAGTAGACGGTCCTGTTCGGATTGGGATTGAACTTGTTGTTGGCCGAATTGTCGAAGTGCGCATCGACGTGCAACTTGGTTCCCTTCGGCACCTTCACCGACGTGCTGTACCCCAGTTGCCAGTTGAAGTCGTAGTGCGGCACGCTCAGCACCACTTCTTTTCTTCCGTCCGGGTACACCAGAGTGTACGTCATGTCCTTACCTCGGAAATGCATGTGGGGCATCATGTACACCAGTTCGACGTCCTGATCGAACGTGACATCGGCGGGTGGGCTCTGCCAGTTACCGTCGTTGGGCGGAATAGCAAAATGCGCGGCATCCATGGGAGCGGAAGTGCTTAACGAAACATAGCGTCGCTCGGGCGGCTCGTTGGCGACGGTAAATCCCACCTGAACGTGATCGGTTACTGCGGTCCCGTTGGGCGTGTAGTGCAGATTCAGAGTGATATCGCTTCCAGCGGGAACCAGCTTCGCCGCCTGAAACTCACGGTAATCCGCGACCGGATTACCCGGTAAATAGCAGTCCTCTGCCATGCTTGTGAAGCGGCCACCTGGCGTAGCGGGGCCAAATGTTGCTCCCTTGCTCGGGATCGCGCTTCCCTGCGAGTCGCGTTCCTTGTCTTGCCATACCGGTTCGAAATACTTCACATCGGGCGTATGAGCATTGAATCCAAGGCATATGTGATGAGCCACGGCTGGATGCTCCGGCTTGATTTGCACCGACGTCACCCACGTATCCTTTACGAAGCCGGTAGGCACGGTCACCGACATCCATTCGATCACATCGTTCTTCGGATGCGCCGGAATCTCAACCACTGGCCCTTTGACGATCACGTCAGGCTGAATCTGCCAGCCGTCGGGCCAATTCACCGCGGGCGGCATGCCTTTTGGATCACCCTCCATGGCACCGGTGTTGGCCCATTTGGAGATTGTCTCGATTTCACTTGGCTTCAAGGAGTGGTCGTTCAAGAAGCGACCTACTTGCGGATCTGCGAACCACGGTGGCATCTTGCGCGAAGCGACGGCGGCCTCCATCGCCTTGGCCCACGGACGCGTTTCTTTGTACGTCAAGAAAGACATCGGCGCTATCTGGTCCGGACGATGGCAGGTCTGGCAATTCTTCTGCAAAATCGGAAGAACGTCCTGGTTGAAGGTCACCGCAGAAGCATGATCGTCGGCCGCGATCCCGGCGCCACCCAAGACCAACGTCACTAAGAAGCACTTCGCAAGCATTGGAATCCTCCCGTTCATGGTCTGCCTGGGAGACCGAGATCAGTATAGGAGCGCCTCTCGGCGCAGTCAAATAGTTATCTCCGACTGGCCGATAGAACGCCCCTATCGGGGTTGCCTGGCTAAAAAACGTATTTCATGGCGAGTTGGACGATTCTTCCACCGGAGCCTGTTGGCGACGATGAGCCAGTTGTGGAATAGTCGGTAGTAATTGTCCCGAACGTGCCACCTAGAACGTTGTTGGGAACAGGGTCTAGCCGCACGGAATTAGTGACGTTAAAGGCTTCGACTCGGAACTCCAGGCGTGTGCGCTCCGTTACGGGGAACGCTCTGGAAACAGTTTGATCCCATTCCCAGAATGCCGGAGCCCTCAGATCGCCGATGCCCATATTCCCATAGGTGCCAGCGGTCGGCACCCCGAACGCAGCGGGATTGAGATAACTCACGCAAGGGGCGGGAGAACAAGACTGTCCCTGATTGGTTGCGTACACATCCGACAGCACTTGATTCGGCCGTTGTGGAACCGGGTTGTTTCCGGCAGGATTGAAGCCATTCAATGCATTGTCTGTGCCCAACTCCGCTTCGAACGGTACCCCGGTACGATGGGTGACGATTGTTGAGAGAGTCCATCCGGTGCCCAGGCGGCGCGCCCAAGTACCGGAGAACGTCGGAGTATTCACCACCAGAGTCACGTTCACGATGTGCCTGATGTCCAGCGACCCCACTGTGCAATCGCCCATGTCCAGGTGCCGATTTACCGGTCCGTTGTTTTGATAGGGGGTGTTCAGATAAGTGGCTCCCGCATTGGCCAACTCGGTGACCGGAAGGCCGATGCAGTGGGACCAGGTCCAATTCCCCGCCAGGTTCACGTTCTGCCCGAGCCGGAAGCGGGCGTTGGTGAGAAGACCGTCGTAGTGCTGAGTCCCGCTCGAATCCAGACTGGTCAGCGATCCGTATGTGTTGCCCGCTGATGGATTCGTTAGCTCCAAAAGGCGCCGCTGGTTCTCATTGGCTGTGGTAGAACAGGGGCCCGGCTTCGTAAGACCATATTGTCCGGCAACGCAATTTCCAGGAATAAGCTGCGGGGGATTCAAGTCGACGCCAGTCAATAGGTGAGCCAGTTCCGTTCCCACGTAGGTGGCCGATAGGAAGAAGCTCTTGGTGACCTGCCGTTGAATCCCGAAGTTCCATGAGTATTCAGCGGTATTCTTTAGATCCGCTGGGATAGGGAGGAACGATTGATAAGGAAAGTCGGGGAAAACGGGGTTCTTGGGGTTGTAGTTATAAGGGAATGGATTTCCGCCCGGAATGTGAGCGTAGGGGTTATCCAGACTAACCGGGAAGCTCCCGAGTACCGTGGTGCGGAAAGGCAACACCGAGGAGGTGTTTTCGTATAGATCCTCCCGAAAGAAATCATAAGCGATTCCCGCACCGGCGCGGATGGCGGTTTTTCCGTCCCCGAACGGATCCCACGCCAAGCCGAGCCGGGGTTCCACATGGCCATACGCATTGTCCTGGCCGGATCTGCCGTTGAAGCCACGGTCTCCGGCAAAGAGAAACCCCGGAGGGGCGGTGGGAATCGCTGAGCTGCTAATGTTGTGATAAAAATTGTTCAGGCTGAAATCGTAGCTATCGGACTGCTTAAACTGCACTGGGATGAAGGGATTCCAGCGAAGCCCATAATTGAGAGTCAAATTATGCCTCAGCTTCCAGGTGTCGGCGGCATACAATCCCACGAAGTTCTGGGTCACATTATCGGGATTCGGATTAGCCTGATGAAACAAGGCTGCGTCTCCGGCGAGGAAGTCTACCATCGGCGAACCAAAAATCCCCGCAAACAGGAAGAAACCCTCAGACCAGGCGTAAGAGCTCGCGTTCAGCAGGGCGCGCATCGCATTTACGCCAAAGCTGAATTGGTGCGACCCACGGACTACACTCAGATCGTCATTGAGCCCGAAGTTCGTGGTGGTGTCCGAGCCGATAAAGAAATTTGCCCCAAAATTTGTGGAGAATCCGTTCGCGACCAGAAAAATCGGGACGAAGTTGCCGTAATAATCGTAGAAGTTATTGATTCCGACTTGCTGTGGGCCAAAAGTCTGCGCGCCCGGCGTTGTAGCGCCCACCCGGTTTCCAAAGACCCGAAAGGAATTCACGACGCTGGTGCTGAACAAATAGGTGTCGCCCAGAGCGAGGGAATTTGACATGTCGTTGGCGCCGGTGCCGTCGGTGGACAACACGTTCTTGCTTATGTCATAGGGCTGGGCAATGGTGATTTTAGTGAGGATGTAGCGCGCAAAAAGCATGTTTTTGCTGCTCAGGTTGTAATCCAGCCGCACCGGCACTTGCGATTCGTTCTGGTGCAGAGGGATCCCGCTGAAAACCTGTCCGCAGGGATTGTTCGACTGGGGAAGATAAGAGGCTATCTTGACGGCGGCCGGACTGATGGGCAGCACCAGCTGGCCGTTATGGACAACTGGCGAGTCCGCAATCCCCGCAGCTCCAGGACAGCCGGCTGAAATGTACGGCCCGAAGTTCCCAGTAAGTTCCGCCGGCGTGGGAACGTAAGAGATGGTGGACTGGGTGTACTGGCGGATCAGTGTGCCCTCGTAGCCTGCGAAGAAAAAGAACTTGTCTTTTTTGATGGGGCCGCCGATTACGCCGCCGAACTGATTGCGTTTCAGCCCATCGCCCACGGGCGCGAAGAAGTCCCGCCCGTTCAGGTCGGTGTTACGGAAGAATTCGAAAAGGTCGCCATGGAACGTGTTGGAGCCGGATTTGGTGACGGCGTCCACCGTTGACCCCGAGTGGCCGCCGCCCTGGTTAGCATCCTGCGAGCTGGTCACCAGCCGAAACTCCTGGAGCGCGTCGGGGAAAGGCAGAGGCATGTTGGTGCCCACGTAGGTGTCGAGGTGCGATGCGCCGTCCAGGTTGTACTGAACGCTGTAGTCGGTTCCGCCAGCCACGCTTATGTTTACGCCGGTATTCATGGTGTATTGCGGCGACGACGCAGTCTGGACTGCCAGACCGCTAAGGGTGATGAGATCGGTTGGCTGTCTCCCGTTCAGCGGCAGATCCAGGATTCGTTGAGTCTCAATCACGGTGCCAACGCCCATATCTCGCGTTTCAACCGCCGAAGTGGCAGCTTCCACCTGGATCTGTTCGTTGACATCCCCGACTCTTAACGTGACCGGTATTGTAGGGCTACTGCCCACTTGCAACAGGATTCCGGTCTGAACGTAAACCTCGAATCCCACTTTGCTCGCTCGCAGCCGATAAGGACCGAGCGGCAAGTTGGGAATGATGTAGGACCCGCTTGCATCAGTAGCGGTGGTTCGTTGGGTGTCAGTGTCGGTTTGAGTTACTGTTACCTCAACACCCTCCACAAGGGCACCGGATGGATCCGAAATTGTTCCAGAAATTGTCGCGGTGTTTTGGGCCCTCACCGCCACGACACTCAACAAGAGGACTAATACCCTCATGCTCACGTCAAGCAGACGCTCGGCTATAGATGACCTCAAACGTTGGGCCATATTCCTCACCCCTTCGCGATACTTGGATTCAGAGCAAAATCGCCTTATGGAGTCTTATCCGGAAATGCTTAGGAGGCAACTGATGAATTGTTAAGTAATGTAAACGGCGGAATTTGCGTGGCTGCGTCTAAGCTGCGTCGTTGAAAGATCGTTCGCGGCTAAGCCGGCAGCTCATGGATGCCCTGCCTCCTGGCATGTTGGGCAAAAGCGGTACGCCTGGTGACAGCCATAGCAAGCTTGATAGAGCGGTTCGCAGGCAACAAAAACGGCGTCGGCATCCTTCTTCAACGCCGCTTTGTGGGCGGCCTTCGCTGCCTCTACCAAGGCCTGGACGTGTCTCCTGAAATCCGCGGTGTGCGGGACCGGCTGCCCATTTTCTTTCAGGCGCCCAGGGGTCAGAATCAGGTTTCCGGCTTCGGCCAGAACCGCGGCGTCGGTTTGAACGGCGGTCCATTCTACGTCGTCTTTCGGAGCGCGTTTGGTGACATCAAAGACGGCGTTCGACTTTGGCAACAGGACGCCAGCCATGATGTCGGCCAGCGAAGCATACGGTCTGTACGAGGATGGCGCTTGGGCCACTGCCGTACCCGCGAGCAAGAGTAATAACAGAATCCGCATGGCCTCTATTTACCCTCACAACGGAAGTCCTGGCGAAACATCATCGTAAAGTTATGTTAAACACGCTTTACACGCCCATTCGCAGCATGTAAGCTAACCGCGACGCGTTGGGAGACCTGCGCAGGTTTGGTGAAGGAGTGTGTCTCATGAAAAAACGTTCGGTGGCATGTGCCATCGGCGCGGTTGTAACGGTCGCGGTCAGCATGTGGCTGACCGGGCGGACGCCCGCCAATGGCAACGGCTCACCGCCGATGGTTCACTCTACTTTACCGTCGGAGCGTGCAGCAAAAACTATTTTGAACACCACCCGCCGGCATCGCGAATGGGTGAATCTACCCCTCGGAACGGCTGTCATCCGGGCGTTTCTGGTCTATCCGCAGCGCTCAGACAAAGCTCCCGTAATGATCGTCACCGGGACCGATGAAGGCGCGAGCGATTGGGTTCGCGCGGTTGCCGACCAACTTGCGGCCGAAGGCTTTCTTGCCGCAGTGCCGGACGTCCTATCGGGTATGGGCCCGCATGGCGGCGACACTGAGTCATTTCCCAACGCCGAAGCGGTTGCCTCCGCGATCCGCGGGATGAACCCGGACGAGATTGCCCGCCGAAGCGCTGTTGTCCGCGACTACGCGATCGGGCTTCCCGCCGCAAGCGGACAGAGCGCTACTCTTCAGCTCTCGCCAGGCGATGCGCAAATCGAGGCTCGCTTCGGGCGGCAGTTCGCCAGTTTCAAGCTCAATGGCGAGTCCTGGCGGGACGCGGTTTCTTTCCTTTCGAAGCAGACTGGCAACCGGCCGATGGTTGCCCCCGCGCCTGAGACCGCTGACATGCAGATGGCGAGCATGTCCGCCGAAGATCATTCCGCTCACATCATGATGGCGATGGCGCAGCAGCCGCCTGGTGCTCGCGGTGGGCCGCCCGGTTATCCGGTTGGAAAACTACCCGACCTTCCGGCCGGCACTTTCAGCGCTACATCCACACTGAAACATTCGACGCTGCGGAGGGAGTTTGTCGATCTCCCGGTTGGCGACGTTAAGGTGCATACATGGATCGAGTATCCGGAGGGCGACGGCAAGGCGCCGGTAGTGATCGTGATGCAGCACGGACCGGGAATGGACGATTGGCAGCGCGCGCTCGCAGACCAGTTGGCACTCCAGGGGTTCATCGCTGTCGCGGCTGATCTCTATTCAGGTTTGGGGCCGAGTGGAGGAAACTGGGATTCCTTTGAAGGTGTCGATGCCGCGTTGCGCGCGTCTGGCAAGCTGAACCCCGACGAGGCGATTCGGAGATACAAAGCTGCGTATAACTACGGCATCAAGCTGCCGAGGGCGAGCGGTAAGGTGGCAACAGTGGGATTCTGCGCAGGAGGCACTTACAGTTTTCGCTTCGCGGGCGAGGTGCCTGAAATAAATGCCGCGGTCGTTTTCTATGGCACTCAGCCGAGCGATGAGATCATGGCCAAAATCAAGGCGCCGGTTTTGGGCTTCTACGGCGAAGACGATGCCCGCGTCACCAGCACGGTGGAACCCACCGTATCGGCTATGAAGCAGCAGGGGAAATCCTACGAGCCTCACATCTACCCGCGCGCTACACACGGATTTCTGGAATTCCAGGACCTGGCCGGCAACCCAGCCGCCACCGCGGATTCCTGGGCGCGGACGATTGCATTCTTAAATCAGCGCCTGAAGTGAGGTTTGGGGAGATGAAATGATCTGCAATAGGCGAAGAGTTGGCTTGTGCGCGATGATGGCGCTCATCAGCGTGAGCGTTTGGGCGCAGGGGCCCGGGCCGGGAGGTCCGCCCCAGAGTCCCAAAGCCGGCGCTCCAGTTGAGATGACCGGATATTGGGTCTCGATGGTGGTGGAGGACTGGAAGTACCGAATGCTTCCGCCCACTAAGGTGAAGTCCCCACCTCCCGGCATTTTCGGTGGCGGCATCGGGGTCCCTGTAAATCCAGAAGCGTTGAAGGTCGCGATGGCTTGGGATCCCGCGAAAGACGAAGCAGCCGGAGATCAATGCCGGAGCTACGGCGCTGCAAACATCATGCGAGTACCCGGCCGCATTCACATCACGTGGCAGGACGAACAGACGCTCAAAATCGAAACCGACGCCGGAATGCAGACCCGGCTGTTTCACTTTGGCGCAGCTCAAGGTAGTGGGGGAGATTGGCAGGGTGTTTCGCAAGCCACTTGGGAGTCGTTGGAAGGCTTCCAGATTCCCGGTCTTGGGCGACTCTCGGGGCTCGGATCTGAGAAGACGGGTTCGCTAAAGGTAGTAACGGCCAAGCTCAAAGCCGGGTACCTGCGAAAGAATGGGATTCCATATAGCGCCAACGCTGTTCTCACCGAGTACTTCGATGTGGCGACTGAACCGGACGGCGATACGTATCTACTTATCACAACGACAGTGGAAGATCCGGTCTACCTGCTCCAGCCTTACCAGACGACCACTCACTTTAAGAAACAGTCCGACGCTGCGGGGTGGAGTCCATCTCCGTGCACGGCTCGCTAGCCATATTGAGGAGATATGACATGAACAAGATCACTGGCATTGTGACGTCGGCCTTATTGATGAGTGCCGCGGCGTACGGTCAGGGTTTGGGATTTGGAGCGCCCATCTCCTCAAATTCTGGTATCGACATATCGGGAAGCTGGTCGTACGGCGGCGATCAAGACGCCGATTACGGCACTGCGGCGGGCGCGGTGGCCGACTACGGGGGCATCCCACTGAATGAAGCGGGGCGCTTATACGCGCTGGCCTGGGATGCCTCGCGGATGACCGTACGACAACAGCAATGCGCCGGATACGGAATACCGTACGCGTATTACTCCCCCGGAAATTTCCGGTTTTGGGAGGAACGCGATCCCCACACTCAACAGTTGATCGCGATCCATATGTGGTTCCAGACTTCCGAAGTGCGAAGAACTATCTGGATGGATGGACGCCCGCACCCGCCCGCGTACGCCGCGCACACTTTCGCGGGATTTTCTACCGGAAAGTGGGAAAAGAATGTCCTGACTATCACCACCACGCACCTCAAACGGGCTTGGCTCCGCGGAAACGGCATACCCTCGAGCGATGAGGCCACCGTGGTCGAGAAACTTGTCCGGCACGGGGATCGTCTGACTGTGTTCACCGTGACGAAGGACCCGGTGTTCTTGGACGAGCCTTACAGCAAGACCATGATCAATCTTCGCAACATCAAAGATCCAACTGCCTGGCTCTACGCTTGCGAGGACGGGGAGGAAATCGTGGGCAGATCGGATGGAAAAATACCGAACCGTCTTTTTGGGAAGAATCCGTATCTGCGGGAATACGCGGACAAGAATGGCGTCCCATTGTTGGGGACCCTAGGCGGCGGGGCAACGGTCCATCCGGAGTTTACGGCGAAGCTCAAGAATCCGGCAGCCGCCGAAACGGAAGCCATGGCGGAAACCGTGCCTTCGCACGGGCCGCAGCAGGCCAGCCGCGCCGTGAATCCGGATCCCAATGACGGGGAGATCCACGTTTTGAAAGTGCAGGGGAACGTCTATATGCTGGTCGGCGATGGAGGGAATATCGCGGTTCAGGTGGGCGATCAAGGCGCGTTTTTGGTCGATTCCGGTGAGGGCAAACTGTCCGACAGGGTAGTGGCCGCGGTAAACACACTTAGTCCACACCCGATTCAATTCGTCGTGAACACCAGTTTCCGTCCGGACCACACCGGAGGAAATGCCAATCTCGAGGCCGCCGGCGAAGATCCTAGCCTTCCGGGCTCCTTCTTCGGCGGTCAGGCACCCACGGGAGCAACAGGCTTCTTTCAAGATCCGGCTCATCACGCGACGCTGATCGCACAGAACAACGTGCTGATCCGGATGGAAGGGGCGAAACTATCGAACGCGATGATACCCGCCGATACTTATCTAGAAAAACGGCGTCGAAAGTACCACAACGGTGAACTGGTTGAGATTTTCTATCAGCCGAATGCCATCACGGATGGCGATAGCATCGTGCAGTTTCGGCGGTCGGATGTGATCGCTACGGGAGACATTTACGATACCACCCGCTATCCGGTGGTCGATCTCAAAAGCGGCGGTACGATTCAAGGAGAGATCGACGCGCTCAACAACATTCTTGAAAAGACCGGTTATGAGCACGACGAGGACGGCGGGACCATGATCATTCCGGGGCGCGGGCGTCTATCGGACGAATACGACGTCGCCGAATACCGGGATATGATCAGCATCATTCGCGACCGCGTGCAAGCCATGCTGGACGCCGGCGCCACACTGGACCAAACAAAGGCCGCCAGGCCAACCGCGGATTACGACACCCGCTATGGAGCGATCTCCGGCCCCTGGACCACGGACATGTTTGTCGAAGCGGTGTATACCAGCCTGAAGCAGAACGCGCCATCGCAAATCCGGCGAAAGTAGGACCTTGGCGGCGGAGCGGTTCACACTTTGAATCGCGGGAACAACCTTTCCGCATTCCCGCGTTCGATGGCTCGCATCAGTACGGGTGAAAGTCCCGATGCGGGAAGCTCGTTTACGGTTGACTCTATCGGCTCTGGCGAGAAATCTGTACCGAACAGAATGTTCGATTGCGGAGCGAACTTGAGCAAAGCCGCCAGCGGCATGGCATAGGACGCGTGAGCAATGTCGAAATAGAATTTCTTCAGTTCAGCCCAAACTCCATTCGGAATGTACTCGGCGTGCTTCGCATCCGTGGGATAGCGATCCTTGATTCGACCAGCTAGGACCGGCATGGTTCCACCGGAATGCGGGATGATGATGCGCACGCCGGGATATTTGTGCAGAACACCATTCGCGAGCATGCTGGTGCACGCGCGCGTGATATCGAAGTCAAATTCGTTCATCGCCGCCGGCACGCTGTCATTGAGATTGCGGCAGCACTGCGGCGCCAGCGGGTGCATGTAGAGGATCGCCTTGCGGCGATTGAGCTCCTGCCACATCGGATCGTAGTAGGGGTCGCCTGGCCAGCGATTGTGATTGTCATTAGTGTAAATGCCGATTCCATCTGCCTTGAGCTTATCGAGCCCATATTCGATCTCTTTCAGGACCCCGTCGATATCGGGAAGCGGCACGCCAGTGAACAGCCCGAAGCGCTTGGGATGATCCGACATGATTTTCGCTCCGTAGTCGTTCCCGATCCGCACGGCAGCGGCGCCCTTCTCGGTTCCGTCGTACAGAATGTCCCCCATCTGCGTCATCGAGAGAATCGCAACGGAGATATCAAACTTGTCCATCTGCTCAAGCGATAGCTCGGGCGTCCACGACCCCAAGCGTCCTCTATCTCCGCCCGGAAGACCTGACAGTAACGCCGGAGGGATGTGGTGGTGATGCACGTCGATACGTCCACCCTTGGCGGTTGACTTGGTGACAAACTGGCCCAATACATCGGCCTCGGGAAGTGCTGCCACTACTCCCGCCATCGCAAGACTCTTGAGTAGCTTGCGGCGGGAAGTGGCCGCGCCGGCAGGATGATTCATTGCGACCCCTGCTTAAGTGCCTGGCCGTTTCCCGTAGTCGGAGTAACCCGGCATGGGATCGACAACGGTGATTTGTTCCACCGGGAAATTCGAAACAATCTCCACGCTGTCCTTGTGGACGATCAGCATTTCCTCAATACGAACGCCCCACTCAAAGGGCTTGCCGTGCTGAGTCTCCAGCGCGAACACCATGCCCTCTTTAATGTCGATGGGATGATCGAGCGACCAGATACGCGAAATCACCGGCTGATCGTATTGCGCTAATCCGAGACCGTGACCCCACAAATTCGCCGCCGCCTGGTCTTCCTCTTCGTAACCCCAAGCTTCTTTAGCAGACGGCCATTTGGATGCGATATCGCGCGTGGTGGCGCCCACCTTCACGGCCTTGATGGAGTCGTACAGCCACTTCAGCGGGGTCGCGTAATAGTCCTTTTGCTCCTGATTCGGCTCGCGGCCCACCATGTAGGTCCGGTAGTAGCAGGATTTGTAGCCATTCCAAGTGAGCGCGGCAAGATCCATGAAGACCATGTCGCCGGGCTTGATAATGCGGTCGGAAAAATTGCGCCAGTTGGGCCACGTATTCAGGCCCGAAGATACAATCACATCCTCCACGTCTTCCATGCCCGGAATGTTGTAGAGAAACTCCATGATGTGCGCCGTGAGCTGATTCTCGGTCAACCCCGGCTTCAGGAATTTCATGAATTCCCAGTGCGCCGCATCGCCAATCGCTCCCACGATGCGCATGCATTCATGCTCGTCTTGATTCTTTACGGCGCGCGCTTCCATCATGGCCGTCATGCCATCGGCCCACTCGATCTTGGCCTCCTGAAAAATCTTGATCATGTTGATGTCGATGAAATCGACACCGAGTTTCATGCCATCCACACCGCGCTTCTTCATCTCCTGCTGGATGGCTTTGGTGAACTTCCCGACCTGTTGCGCGGAAGCCGCTCCCGCCGCGCCCTTGATCCAGGCGTAGGAGTAGCGGATGTTGTCTTTCGGGATCCACGGGGAATGCTTTTCGATGTGCATGCCGATGTCGCCCTGCTCGAACAGCACGGGAGCATCGTCGCCACAGAGCAGCGCGTAGCGCAGGCCCGGTTTCAGGCGGTTCCAGCCGGGCGTCAAGGTGCTGGTGACGTAGCGGA
>Ga0302326_10018975_pt1 | contig 14238 bp, 15 predicted proteins | sample Palsa_T0_3_FD_202264 | JGI IMG/M metagenome (GOLD analysis project Ga0302326, IMG submission 202264) | Peat permafrost microbial communities from Stordalen Mire near Abisko, Sweden - Palsa_T0_3 | ecosystem: Environmental > Terrestrial > Soil > Palsa > Peat permafrost | place: Sweden: Abisko... | reverse complement strand
GTCACCACCACCGGATGGCGGCCGGCCAGAAACAGCGACCCGAAAGCCGCCGGGAAGCTCATCTGCGGCAAGCGCCGCTCGCGGGCCGCAGTCGCTTCCGGGTTCACGCGGCGGATGACGTTTCCCACCACCACCAGGTCCGGCCGGGCGGCGTCCAAATTCTCCGGCCGGTAGGGCGTGAGGACGTCGATTCCCCACGCCTTCAGCATCTCGCTCATCGGAGGGTAGACGTCGTTGTCGCTTCCGCTGACGGAGTAGCCCTTCGCCTTGAGCAACCCGGCGAAGCTGCCCATCCCCGTCCCTGCGACGCCGAGAAGGTGGACGCGGCGGATGGAGTCCGGAGCGATGTCCTGCAACACATTTCCATCGTCGACGGTGGCCACCTTTGGACCCTGTTTATTCGAGCCCGAGCGCCACCACCACCCGGTCATGGAACCGCGGTCGAAACGCCTGGATGCCGACGTTGTCCCGGCCCCGCGCCGTGCGGTTGGTGACGAGCGCCACCACCAGCTCGCGCCCGCGGTCCACCCAGAGGCTGGTCCCGGTGAAGCCCAGGTGTCCAAAGGCGCCTGGGGGGCTGTTGCCCAGGTGCGCTCCTGCCGAGGAGGCATAGGGCGACGGAGTGTCAAAGCCGAGGCCATGGACGCCCCCCGGCAGGGGGGACACGGCGCGCTCCCAGAGGCGCGCCGGGGCGATTCGCCCGGAGCCGGAGAGCTCCTCGAGGGCCGCCTGGCCGAAGCGAGCGACGTCCTCGGCGCTGCCGAAGAGACCGGCGTGGCCGGCGACCCCGTCCAGAATCCACGCGTTGTCGTCATCCACCTCTCCCGCCCGGGAGGGTGCCGGCTCGATTCCGGCCCAGTCGTAGCCCTGGCCGGGAGCCGGAGGCCGAGGGCGCACCTGGCCGGTGGGCGGAAGGTCATCCCAGTTGCCGCCGCAGGGGTCACGCGTGTCATGTCCCCGGCTGGAAAGCCGGTGAAAGTGCATCCCGAGGCCGAGGGGTTCTCGCACCCGGGCGTCGTACAGAGCGTCGAGCGGCTTGCCCGCGAGCTCGGCCAGCACCTCTCCGAGGAGAAGAAACCCGAGGTCCCCGTACGTCTGGGCACCGTCCGGCTGGGCGACAAGGGGCGTCCGGGCGACGGTGTCCACCAGCTGCGCGCGTACGGCGGAGCGCGTGGCGGCCGTGCAATCCGGCGAGAGCAGGTCCGGCAGGCGCTGGATGGGCTCGGAAAAGAGCGGCAGCCAGGTGGGAAGGCCCGAGGTGTGCGTCAGAAGCTGACCGAGCGTGACCCCCGCCTCCGCAGCTGGCGTGCCCGGTCGGAAGCGGGCGAGTGGCGTTTCCGGGTTGACGGTGCCTTCCGTCCAGGCGCGCAAGAAGAGGGGCACCGTGGAGATGGCCTTGGTGAGGCTGGCCAGGTCGAACGGCGTGTCACGCGACACGCCGCCTGCGGCACCGCGGAAGACGGGCTCACCCTTGTGCCAGACGGATGCCTGGGCGGCGGGGAAGCTCCCGTCGCTGACACCAGCGTCAAGCAGCCCCTGGAGCGAATCCGTCACTGGGTGGCCGCCTCCAGCGGCGTCAGCGTCCCAGCGTCGGCATCGAGGCGGACACGCGTCCCGAGGCAGAGAGGCATGTTGATTGGGCCGTGGCCCACCGGGAAGCCCACGGCGCAGGGAAGACGCGTTTCCTCGGCGAGTGACCGCAAGACGTCGCGAACGCTGAAGTCAGCGCCTCGGCGCTCGCAATTGGTGAAGTCGCCGAGCGCGATGCCGGAAAGGCCTGCCAGCACGCCGGCGTTTCGCAGGTGCGTCCAGAGCCGGTCAAGCCGGTAGGGCTGCTCGCCGTCGTCCTCTAGGAGGAGGACGGCTCCGCGGGTGTCCGGCATCCAGGAGGTCCCGAGGAGGGTGGCCAGGACTGAGAGGTTTCCGCCGAGGAGCGGCCCTTCCGCAATTCCGCCCACCAGTGGCGTCGCACCGGCCAGGGCCAGCGGGGGACGACCCTCGAGGAGGTCGAAGAGCCGGTCGAGCACGGCCTGCGGCTGGTCGGCGGCTTGGGTGACCACCGGCCCATGAATGCTCGTCCGTCCATGGGCCTGCAGCGCAGCATGCAAAACCGTGACGTCGGAGCAGCCGACGACGAGTTTGGGCGGCGACGCGGTGAGCTCGAGGAGTGGGAGAAGGCGCCCGGCCCCACTTCCTCCTCTGGAGCAGAAAACAGCCCGGACGTCCGGGGCGGCAAGCGCCGCCCGAAGGCTCTCCGCCCGGACGGCATCGGGGCCGGCCAGGTAGCGCGCGGAGTCGAAAAGGTGTGCGTCGAGGACGGGGCTGTAGCGCTCCGCGAGCCGTGCCACCCCCCGCCCCAGGAGCTCGCGGTCGACGGGACTCGAAGGACTGACGATGGCGACGCGGTCTCCAGGCCGCAGCGGCGGGGGGCGAAGCATCCAGGGGAGAAGGCTAGCATCAGGGAGGAGGTGAGCCAGGGAACGGCCCCACTTCGCAGGGCAGTGCCGAAGCGGTACTCCCCGAGGGGGCCTCTTAGGCCCGGGCCTTCGGAATGGTGCCGAATTTGCCCGCTCGGTAGTCGCGCACGGCCTCGAGAATCTGCTCTCGCGTATTCATGACGAAGGGTCCCTCGGCGACGACCGGTGCACCAATGGGAGGGCCCGCGGCGACGAAGAGCTGGAGCGCCGTGTGGGCGGTGATGGGGAATGGCGCGTTCTCTTGCGCCGGCATCATCCACACCACCTGGCCGTCCGAGGCGCGCACGGCGTCTGCGCCGAAGCGGCCTTCCCCTGCGAGGAGATAGACGAAGCCGGCGTAGCCTTCAGGGACGTCGATGCTCCAGGCGGCTCCGGCCAGGGCACGGATTTCGAGGATGAGCGCCGGGACGTGGTTTCGCGCTGGCCCGGTGAGGCCTCCCTGTGCCCCCGAGATGACGCGCGTCACGACGGCGCCAGACTTGTGAATGGGAATCGCGCTGGTGCGCAGGTCCTGGTAGCCGGGCTCAGCCATCTTCTCGGCGGGCGGCAGGTTGAGCCAGAGTTGCAGGCTGTGCACCCGCGATGACCCGTGAGGCAGCTCGCTGTGGACGACTCCCGAGCCGGCAGTCATCCACTGCACCTCGCCCGGCCCCAGTACCCCTCGGTTTCCCCGGCTGTCGACGTGCTCCAGCTGCCCGTCCAGCACCAGGGTGATGGTCTCGAAGCCTCGATGCGGGTGGGCCTCGAAACCGCCCGGACGGCGAAACCAATCCTCGGAGCAGAGGAGGAACGGGTCATACCGCTCCCAGCGGCCAGGCATCAGGAGAAGGGCCTTGGCATCCACCTGGCCATCGGCAGGGAGTCGGAGAACGTCCTCCACCGAGCGCACTCCGAGCTGTCGGGCTTCCGGGGCGCTCACTTCGTGGCCTTGGGCTTTGGGTGCGCCCACAGGAAGTCCAGCACGGCATCGGGCCATGCTGGCAGGGCGAAGTTTGGAATGTGCCCGATGCCGTCCAGCTTCCAGTGCTCGACGGAGACTCCATCCGGGCAGCCCGAATAAGAGGAGACACTCGTCTCCGCTACGGTGGCGGTGCACGTGAGATGCATCGGCTTTCCTGCTGTCCGGCCACCCTTGCAGCCATCGGCGGTGGCCCAGAAAGCGAACGTCGCATCGGCCGAGGCGTATGTCCCGAGGAAGCCAGCCGCGCCGCCGGCGTAGTGGACGAGTGGGTCGTCCGTCCCGTGGACGGTGAGCACGGACACGGGCCGGGCGGGGTGGCAGTCCTCCAGGTCGACCGCCCCGGCCAGGCTGACGATGGCCGCAATCCGCTGGCTGCGCTCGCATGCCAGCCGGTTGGCCATGAAGGCACCATTGGAGTGGCCGACGACAAAGAGGCGAGTCACGTCCGCTCCAAAGGCGGCGACCACGTCCTCGAGAACGGCGGTGAGGTAGGCCAAGTCGTCGGGACCCTTCGCGGCGAGATGCCGGCCGTCATTCCAGAAGCGCTGGCCCCTCGGGTCGAAGGTACCGTTCGGCTTCACGAGGATGAAGCCCCGACGCTCCACGGCCGTGTCGAAATCGAAGTAGCGCGACTGCCCGTCCCCGCTGCTGGTGTACCCGTGCAGAAGAAGGACAACGGGGAGCCCAGCTTTGGGCGCAGCCGGTAAGTGAACGCAGTACGGGCGGCCCAGTACCGTTCGCTCACCGCCGAGGCATGTTGTCTTCTCGCCGCGCCGGATTCCCGTAAACGCGCAGGGCCTGTCGGGCGTCTCTGCCCGAACGACCCCGGTCAGAAAGACGCCTCCGAGGAGCACCCACCGCGCCGTGCCGAGTCTCATGGGCATCACCCCCTTTGCCGGGGCGGGATGCTACATGGCAGAGGGCGATGCCGTCCGAGGGATTGTCCTCGCTCACCCTCTGGGGCCGGTCGAGGACCCGGGAGCGCCTCAATGGCCTCGTGCTCCGCTTCTTTGAGGAGTACGACCGGGGCGCATTGACCCTCCCGAGCTCTCCACGCTTGGAATTTCGCACCTGGAAAACCGGCGACTTACCTCTGGCCATGCAGCTGTGGGGCGACCCGGCCGTCACCAGCTTCGTCGCCGCTCAGCCCTTCACTCAGCCTCAAGTCGAGGAGCGTCTGGAGCAAGAGATTGCCCGTGGGGCGAAGCATGGGACGCAGTACGGGCCCATCTTCTCCCGGGCCAGCGGAGAGCTCGTGGGCTGCTGCGGGTTTTGCCCGCGGGCCTCCCCGGCAGGAGTGCTTGAGCTGGGGTTTCTCCTGCGCCCCGCCTTCTGGGGACAGGGGCTGGCCACGGAGGCCGCACATGCCGCGGTGAAGCACGCCTTCGAGGTGCTGGGCGCGCCAGCCATCTTCGCCGGCCACCATCCAGAGAACGCCGGGTCGCGAAACGTTCTTCAAAAGCTTGGCTTTCGCCCCACGCATTTTGAGCACTTCGGTCCGACCGGCCTAGAACATCCCTCCTACCTCCTGCGGCCGGAGGACTTTCGAGAACCACCCCCAGGGCCGACGGGTGCCTAGAGCAGAGCCGCGACTCTTCGGGACGGCTTGACTTCCCAACAATTGGTTAGCTATGACTTACCGTTAGTCATGGCTAACGCTGTCCAAGGCTTCGCGGCGCTGGGCGACCCGACGCGCCGGGTGATTTTCGAGCGTCTCTCCCGACGGCCGATGTCCGTCGGAAGGCTCGCCTCCGGTCTCGCGGTGACGCGCCCGGCGGTGTCGCAGCACCTCAAGGTGCTCCGTGAGGCAGGGTTGGTGGCGGAGCGCACCGAAGGCACGCGGCACGTCTACCGGCTCGACCCGCGAGGCGTGCAGGCCATGCAGGCCTACCTCGACCGCTTCTGGAGCCGAGCCCTCTCCGCCTTCGCGGCGGCAGCCAACGAGGAGAACGAGCAATGAGCGCAGTTCCCACCAGCGGCATCCAGCCGGTCCGAAAGAGCGTCATCGTCTCCACCTCCGCGGAGCGCGCCTTCCGTGTCTTCACCGAGGGAATCGACCGCTGGTGGCCGCGCCAGCACTCCATTGGCTCCTCTCCTCTGAAGCGCGCCGTGCTCGAGCCACGCTCGGGCGGCCGTTGGTACGCGATGCTCGAGGATGGGACGGAATGCGACACGGGAAAGGTGTTGACCTGGGACCCGCCACGGCGCCTGGTGCTTGGCTGGCAAATCAACGCCAAGTGGAAATTCGACCCTGACTTCCTCACCGAGGTGGAAGTGACATTCACCCCGGAGGGTCCAAGACGGACGCGCGTCGAGCTCGAGCACAGAAACCTTGAGCGCTTTGGCGTGGAGGCCGTCGAGTTGAGGAAGAGCATCGACTCCCCCGGGGGGTGGGGAGCAATTCTCGAGGCCTTTGCCACCGTCGCCGCGAGCGAGGGGGAAGCCCGATGAGAAAGCTCCTCTCGGTGCTCCTTCTGGTGGTTGGCGTCCTCATCGGGCTGGGCGCCCTGGGACACTCCTTCCTCGGCCGACTGCCCGTCGATGCGGAGCTCGGCAAGTTCCCCATCGCGCCAGACGTCGGCACGATGCTCTACGTCACCTGGTACTTCATCGGCGGGTGCTTTGCCCTCTTCGGGTTCACCATCGTCGTGGCCTGGTACCGTCTGCGAAAGGGCGAGGTGACACTCCTCTTCGTCACCGCGCTCATCGGAATTCTCTTTCTCGCCACGGGCGTCGGCGGATTCCTCTACCGCCGGGGCGACCCCTTCATGCTGGTGTTTGTCGTCGAGGGGGCGCTGGTACTCTGGGCGAGCCTCGTCTTGAGGAGCCGCGGACAAGCTTCCGTCGCTTGAAGTACAGACACGTGCCTCAGCGCAGCGAGCCCTCGGCGTCCGTTTCAGTCGCCGTGGCGGACCAGCACGGCCGCGTAGAAGCCATCCATTCCATGCCGGTGTGGGAGCGTCACCAGGTCGCCGTCCGACGAGCGAAGCTCGTCGGGCACAGGCGCCGGCTCACGCCTGAATTCGGAGTGGTCCGCGAGGAAACTCTCCACGACAGCCACGTTCTCTTCGGGTCGAATGGTGCACGTGGCGTACACGAGCCGACCGCCGGGCGCCGCACGCGCCGCCGCGCTTTCGAGCAGCTCCCGCTGGAGGGTTGGAAAGGCGGACAGCGAGGCTTGTTCGAGCCGCCATCGGAAGTCCGGTCCGCGGCGGAGAGTCCCGAGCGCCGAACAGGGAGCATCGACGAGAACGTGGCTCGCCAGGAGACCCGCCGGCAGCCCGTGCAGGATGCGCAAGGAGTTCCGGAGACCCGCTCGCGCGCCGCGGTGAGACAGCCGCTCGAGGGCCACAGCGTCGACGTCGTATGCGTCCAGTCTCCCACGGTCTTTCAAAGCCGCACCGAGAAGGAGCGTCTTTCCTCCGGAGCCGGCGCAGAGGTCGAAGACGTGGTCTCCGGGGCGGGCGCCGAGACAAAGGCCGACGAGTTGCGACCCCTCGTCCTGCACCTCGAAGAGACCGGCCTGGTGGCTCGGCAAGCCTAGGATGTTTGGGCGCCCCTCCAGGACGAGCCCGTCCGGGGCGTAAACGGTGGGCCGCGCGTCGACGCCCTCCTTTCGCAGGCGCTCCAGAAGTGCCTCTCGGCTGACTCGGAGGCCGTTCGCCCGGACTGTTATCGGCCCTGGGAGATTGCTCGCGGCCGCGAACGCCTCCGCCTCGACACCCATGGCTCGCAAAACCTCGGCCGCGAGCCAATCCGGGTACGAGAGGCGAGTCGGCCAGTCGATGAAGACGCGTCTTGACGCGTCGGGTGCTGCGCCAAAGTCATGGACGAGCACGTCCAGTAGAGCGGAGGGAGAGTCTTCCTGCGCCAGGTACCGCAGGCGCCGGCGCCAGAGAGCAACGCCGAGGAGCGCCTCGGCAACCGCAACCCGTTCGTGCCCGCTCCAGTTGGGGTGGCGTCGGAGCAGCTTCGTGAGAGCTCGGGCTGCATCGGTCCCGGCCAGGACCGGTCCCAGCGCCGCCACGACGTCCGAATGGACCCTGACGAGGGGACTCCAGTCGATGGAGCTCAGGCGTTCCTCGGCAGGCCAGAGCGTTGACATCCCCGGACTCACACCCTAAACACCGCCCCTCTTCCCCGATAGCTCAGCTGGTAGAGCGGGTGACTGTTAATCACCATGTCCCAGGTTCGAGTCCTGGTCGGGGAGCTTCCGAAGCGCTTGATTCTGCAGCCTTTTCCCCAAGCGGACCGAAGCAGGCGAAGTCGTCTCTTCCCGCATCCAGCTCTCGACCTCAGGCTCGTGGTGCACCGGCCTGTAGTTCGCGGCTCGTGAACCATCTCGCTGCGGCCCGCGTAACGTCCTCGGCCCTTGGAGCCGCATCCGTCGCCCATGCGACGAACCCATCAGGACGAACGAGGAGCGCGCTCAGTCCAAGTCGCTCCTTGGCGTCGCTCCCCACATACCTGACACGGTCGCCCCAAAGGCCATCCAACGCTTCAAGCGACGGCAACCGGCCGAAGTCCAACAGCAAAGCGTTTCCACCTCGAAGCAGTGCGCCCAGCCTCGTTCCATCCTCAAGCTCGAAATCCGGGCAGCTGCGGCCCACCAACGGGTGCTCGTCGCCGAGGTCGTAGCGGAGCGACACCCCCCAGACACGTTCAGCGAAGTAGGTCGCACCGTCGCGGGTATTGATGAGGTCGCGGAGGATGCCCTCGAGTGCGCGGGAATGTCGGCTCGGTCGCATGAGCGCGACCTGGGCCCGGGACCAATCCAGGATGCGCGCCCCGATGGGATGCCGCTCCGTCGTGTAGCTGTCGAGTAACCCATCAGGCGCATCGCCTCGGATGGTCGCAGCAAGCTTCCACCCGAGGTTCATTGCGTCTCCCAGCCCGAGGTTCAAGCCTTGTCCGCCGAGCGGTGAGTGTACGTGCGCGGCGTCGCCCGCTAGCAACACGCGTCCTTTGCGGTAGGTCGTTGCTTGCTGCGCTCGGTCGGTCCATGTCGAGGCGAGGTTCAACGCCTTGAGGGTCACATCCGTGCAGGACACGCGCCGTAGGACCGCCTCAACGTGCTCGCAGGTGATTGCTTCGGTGCGATGAAATGCGCCGCCGTCGAAGTCGACGAGCCCAATCACGCCTGGCTGCCACTGGGTGTACATCCCGGTCGGCGTGTAATGACGGCCCAGGGGGAGTTTCTCGGGGTCGGCGATGTCGACTTGAACCGAATACCCCGTGAACTCGGGCTCGGTCCCGACGAATTCGAAGCCACCTTGCTTGCGCACGGTGCTTCGGCCGCCGTCGCAACCCACGAGCCAACGCGCTTGAATGCGTTGCTCGCCGGCATGGACGGTGATTGCGTCGTTGGAAGACTCGAAGCTTTGGACGCCATGGCCACGGCGGATTTCAACTCCGACGGAGAGCGCGTGACCGGCGAGCACGCGCTCGAGATGCTCCATTTCGGCCCCCAGTTGGGTGTCGGCCGGGCCCGGGAGCCGGTACGTCCACCGCGACGAATCGATGTTGCCGTAGTCGAAGGTGATGCCGGCGAAGTGGCCGGCGGGTCCGCGGAGCTGTGCTCCCGATGCCATGGACCCAGGTCTCGGCTGGCCAGGGCCACGCTCGTCGGGACGACGTTGCGACGCGATTTGTTCCAAGAGTCCGCGCCGGTAGAAGGCCTCGACGCTTGGGCCCCAGAGTCCTCGCATTCCAAACGGGAGCCGCTTCAGCGGGGAGTGCGGATCCTCCAATTGTTCAAGCACCAGCACGGAGAGCTTCGCGAGCCGCAGCTCGGAGGCGAGGAAGAGGCCGACCGGACCGGCCCCTGCGATGATCACGTCGTAGAGCAGGGTGTCCACTTGGCTCGGATGCTTAACCCGGGCTCACGCTAGCGCATCGACTCCGGCCCTGAGAACGCGGTTGGGGCAGCCGACCGAATGCGGAATTCCCGAAGCAATTGAGTTTGCAGAGCTTTCTGCGCGGGGGCAGGTCGGTACGAATCCCGACCGCGGGTTGCCTCCAAATGGAGTTGCTCCTGCGTTGCCCGAAGGTCTTTCTAGAGGTAGCGGGATGGACGAGGACGCCCTTAACGTCACCCCGCAGTCGCCCCGAATCGCGCAGGGGCCGAAACAGGTGCGCCGGCCCAGTCGCGGAAGGTCCCACATGCTCATCGACGCGAAACGGACATTCTCCGCACTACTGACAGTGGGCTTGCTGGTGAGCAGCACCGCCCGCGGTGGCGACAGCGCCGGTGGCCCGGGGGCCGACGGACAGCAGCTTCCCAGGGGAATGCGCCAGGAAGCCGTTCGTGACCCAGCGATGAACATGGACGCGTATTTCGTTGTCATCCCCAGCGACTGGCGCTTCGAAGCCGCAGTCATTCAGGGCACCGGGTGCGCGGCACAGCCGTTTCCGATGTTTCGAACCGTGAGCCCGGATGGTCTCACCCAGCTCGAGCGTCTGCCGCGCTTCGACTGGCAATGGGGCGACTCCCCCTACTTGCCGAAAAGGACGCCACCCAACTGCCTTCCGCTCCAGGAGGCGGTGAGCGGCTTAGAATTCCTGAAGCGTCTCTCGGCGGTGTCCAACGTCCAGTTTGTCTCTGAGGTTCCCGTTCCGGCCGATGCGCTTGAGGCTCAAAAGAAGAATTTCGCACGCCTCAATGAAATGAACGCTCAGATGGCGGCGCGTTTTCACAACGCCCCTGCCATCCAGTACGGCGATTTGGCCCAGGCGAAGGTCCGCTACCGCAAGGGGAGCGTCCCGATGGAGGCCCTCTTGACCCTGACCCTCTCCTGCATTCACAGGCCCTTTCGCGACTTCCGGAAACGGACCTTTTCGGTGGACGACTGCAGTGCAACCGTCCGGGTCGTGCGCGCCGCCGCAGCGAAGCTCGACGAGGCCGCGAAGCGCCTCCAGGTGGCCGGGGCGAGGGAGAATCCGCAGTGGCTCCAGGCGCTGCAACACCGACAGAGCCAGGCTCTGGCGAACCAGAACCAAGCCGCCCTCAACCAGCAGTTACAAGCGCAGAATCAGCAATTCCAGCAGTCGGAGGCCTTGAAGCTCCAGCAGCACCAGCAATTCGAGCAGGGCCAGGCCGCGCGGTTCCAACAAAGCCAGCAATTCAACGCCACCCTGCAGCGGGGAACGGACATGTCCATGCAGCGAGCCCAGCAGAATGCGAATGCCATGCACACAGCGGCTTCGGACACCGTGGATTATTCGCTCGGCCAGCAGACCGTCCGTGACCCAAATACAGGCCAGCTCAGCAAGGTCTCGGCTGGCCACAACAACACGTGGATTAACGACTCGCGCACGCACAGTCTCCAGACGGACGACCCAAACGCCAACCCGAATGGGTACGTCCAAGGGAACTGGACACAGCAGCAGCAAGTGCACGGCGACGGAACCAGCAAGTAAACACAGCGTCCGCCTGGAGCGAGAAGAACGTCGTTTTCGCCGTTGGAGCTCGTCTCGATGAAGAGACCAATCGTCGGTGCCCTGGTACTTGTCCTCGCAGGCTGTGGCTCGGGCGGTGACGACGCTTCCGGTTCTGAGGGGGCACAGCGGCCCGCAGGTCAACAAACCTCCACGGGACCCAGCGGAACGACCGTCCCCGAGGGGCCCATCGGCCCGCTCGGTCACACAGGAGGAACCGAACCCCAGGCGCCAACCACACCTCGGGGCCAGGAGGACGCCGCCGGGACAGCCGGCGCCGTCAGTGACGTCGGACCGGTCGGTCCTGTTGGTCAGCCGGAGCAATCAGGCCTGATGGGTCCTCCCGCCCCCAGCGCCCACTCGGTCGGCCCTCGAACCACCCCCGACCGGTCCTCGACCTCCCGCGCGGAAGCGCACCGGTAGAAGCCATCGGAGGGCCGAGGTGCGCAGGTTCGCTTTCGGCACCCCTACGTCTCCGAGTGATTGGACGGACAGCCTTCCTGTCACCCAGGTTCGTTGATGGCGCGCTGGATTTCGGCTCGCACTCGAGCCGCCGCCTCACGTCCATCTCCCGTCACGACCGTGGGTTCGAGCAGCTGTACACGGACGGTTCCCCGAAACCTGAAGAGAAGCTGGCCCTTGCGGAGGGCCCGGCCAGTCCCTTGGATGGCCACCGGGACGAGCGGGACGCCCACGCGCCTAGCGAGGTCAAACGCGCCGCGCCGAAAGCGGAACAGACGGTGCGGGTCTGGCGACCGGGTTCCCTCCGGAAAGATGACCACATTGCAGCCCTGGCGGAGCCAGAACTCGGCCCGCACCAGCGGGTCCTCTCCCGTCTCCGTGCTCTTGGTGGGAACCCGGACATAGCCAGCAAGTCGCGCGAAGACCAAGGACTGGAACGGAGAAAAGCCCGGCCCGGACGAGGAACTTGGCGTGAGGAAGGTACGCGAGGAGCAAGGGGATGTCGGCGAGAGATTGGTGATTCGAGCAGAAAATCACCGGACCGGGACATGCGGCGAGCCGTTCACGGCCCAGCACCTGAAACTCGAAGGCAGGCATGGCCAGGACGATTCCCCTGCCCCAGAGGCTCGCCATGAAGGCCATCACCTTCCGCCGAGGGTCCACCCATGGGTTGAAGGGAATGAAGAGCGAAAGTGCAAGGAGGGACAGACACATCCCGGAAGCGGCCACCCAGAGCCAGAACAGCAACGAGAGGAGGATGCTCCCCGGGCCTTGCTCGGGCCCTGGAGCGACGACTCGCGTTGATGGTGCGGCCGAAGGAGACTCGTGTGAGACGTCCTCCGTCACTCCGAGCGCCCTCGCCACGCTGAGTGCGCTCTTGCTCCTCGAGGCCACCGCGCCGTCCGGCCCCATCCCGGCTGAGCCCGTCCCTTCGGAGGTGTCTCGGTTGTGCGAGCCGCTGTAGGGCACGAAACCCTCCCCTCAATCGAGTTCAGTTGGCCTCGCCCAGGAGCAGGGAGGCATTGATGCCGCCGAATGCGAAGTTGTTGGAGAGGACTCGGCGCACGACGTACGGCTGCACCTCGAGAACGTGCCGAATTCCCTCACAAGCGGGGTCGATGTCCTCGAGATTGGCCGTCGGCGCAAGGAAGCCGTTCCTCATCATCAGGATGCTGAAGGCGGCCTCGAGCGCTCCGCATGCGGCCAAGGTGTGTCCGGACAATCCCTTCGTGGACGAGACGGGGGTCCTGTCCCCCACCACTTCCCCCGTGGCCTGTGCTTCCACCAAGTCACCAATGAGAGTTCCCGTGGCGTGCGCGTTGACGTAGTCAATGTCGCGCGGAGAAACCCCGGCGGCTTCAAGACACGCGACCATGGTCCGGACCATCCCGGAGCGGGAGGGAGACGACATGTGCTCGGCGTCGCAACCGGTAGCGAAGCCAAGAATCTCCGCCAGGACAGGCGCGCCACGCTGGACGGCCGAGGTGAGCTCCTCGAGGACCAGCACGCCGGCCCCTTCGCCCACCACCAGACCATCACGGCGACGGTCGAACGGGCGCGGAGTGAGCGTCGGAGTCTCATTGAAGGCCCGAGAGGTGCCTCCCACGATGTCAAATGTTGCCGCCGTGCTCAGGTGCATCTCTTCGGCGCCGCCGCACAGCATGAGCTCCTGGTATCCATCTCGGATGGCTTCGTAGCCCTGTCCAATCGCCTGGGTGCTCGACGCGCAGGCGGCGGACGGCGCCCAGACCCGCCCGGTCACCTTGAACATCAACGCCATGTTCGCTGCAGCCGAGTGGCCCATCACCTGAAGAAAGGCTGTCGACTTGAGGCTGCGGACACCCTCGGTGCGAAGCGTGTGGAAGAAGAGCTCCGAAGCGGAGGGACTGCCCAGCGTTTGTCCCATGGAGATGCCCGCCCGGCCCGAGCTCAGGAAGGAACGGTCCACCTTCGCGTGGACCAGCGCCTGCTCCGTGGCGACCGCCGCCAACATGGCGACCCTCGCCATGGAACGGCGGGATTCACGGGGGATGGACTTCTCGTCCAGAGACTCCACCAGGGCGGCGACCCCGGTGTGGAGGTCCTTGCACGCCCGCCAGGCCGGCATGGCTCTGATGCCCGACTTCCCCGTCCGCAGAGCGCTCAAGATGGCATCGGGCCCGGTCCCGATGGGGCTGAGCACCCCCATCCCCGTGATGACCACCCGGCGCGGCTTCATGCGCGAGCGACCTTCTGAAGGAGACCGTCAAACCCGAGCAGGAGCCCGCACGTCAGAAAGCCACTCACCGTCACCCCCAGCACGCCAGGCAAGGACACGTTTTGTCCCGTGAGGAGGAGGTTGTGAATGCGGGTTCGCGGGTGAAGGGCATATCGACCCCACTGGTCAATCGAGTGCCGCACTCCGTACATCCCTCCCCCGGGAGCGCCCGTGTAGTCGCGGTTGGTCAGCGGCGTCGAGACCTCGACGGTCTTCAGCTTTCCGGCCAGCTCCGGTGCCGCCGCTTCGGCGCTTGTCCGAAGCCAGGCACCCCAGCGCGCCTTGAGCTCCGCGTAGGCGGGCCCACGCTCTCCCGTCCTCGTTTCCTCGAAGGGAGCAACTTCCTCATACGCCATCATCCCCAGCGCCAGCACCACGCGTGGAGACTCCCCGGTGATGTCCCAGTCACTCGGGAAGCACGTGAAGATGCCCTTCGGCCCCCCCTCTCCTGTCAAGGAAAGGGCAGAGGTGTAGAGGGCGTCGATGTCCAGACTCGGATGAGAATAGATGTTGTGGTGGCGAGGGACCGATTTTTCTTCGGTCGTGAAGTAAGCGGCGACGCAGGAAATCCCCTCGCGCAGGTCTCTCACCCGGTGACTGTAGGCAGGCCGGACCGCCCCCGCAGGCAGTAGAGAGAGCGTCGA
>Ga0302326_10018973_pt1 | contig 14239 bp, 18 predicted proteins | sample Palsa_T0_3_FD_202264 | JGI IMG/M metagenome (GOLD analysis project Ga0302326, IMG submission 202264) | Peat permafrost microbial communities from Stordalen Mire near Abisko, Sweden - Palsa_T0_3 | ecosystem: Environmental > Terrestrial > Soil > Palsa > Peat permafrost | place: Sweden: Abisko... | reverse complement strand
CTGGCGATGCTCGCCGCCGGCGGCTCGCGGGACCCGCAGCGGCTCGTCGAGATGATCGGTTTCGACCTCAGCGACCCAGGCTTCTGGAATCTCGGCCTCGACCTGATCGATGCTCGACTACACGAGGCCGAGAAGCTAGCGGACGACCAGGCCAGCTGAACCCGCGCGCGGCTGCTGCATAATCGTGGGCCGCGATTCCCGCATGACAACGGCCCGCCCTCTCGAAATGCCCAGCACGACAATCCCTCAAGGTCTCGAAGATCTCCTCAATGCCAAAGTCGCGTCGCTCACGACTCTCGGTCGGGACGGCGCGCCTCAGGCGACCTTGGTTTGGTTTGCCTACAACCGCGACTTGTCCCGCTTCCAGCTATCCCTCAGCGACGATCGACTGAAGGTAAGGAATCTCATTGCCCGGCCGAAGGTCAGCCTGCTGATCTTCGATCCAGCCGATCAGTTCCGCTATCTCGACGTGCGGGGAACCGCCCGCACAGAACCAGACGACGGGTTCGCATGGGCGGATGCTTTCATCACTCCGAAATACGGCGCCGACGTTCGCGACTTCCCGGGAGCCAACCGCCTGGTGATCACGATCGAGCCTGACAACATCTTCAGCCAGAACGGGGCGGGGTAGATCGCCGCGCCACCGTGCCGCGCACCCCGAGATGTCTCCACGTCAGCCGCGGTAGGCGCGCCCGCGGGGCAGGACCCGCACCACGTGGATGACGCCGGAGCTGTCGCGCTGGAAGCGTACGCGCCAGTCCCCGACGCGCAAACGCCACTCGTCCTCAACGCCGGTGAGCTTGACGACGTCACCGGCCGGAGGTTCGCCCGTGAGACGATCGAGCGCGTCGATGATGCGCCGCTGGATCGGCGGGTCGAGGCGCTGGAGGTCGCGTCTCGCACGACCCGTAAAGACCCAGCCGCCGCCGGCGCTGCTCAAGCGAACTCGCGGCGGATCTCTTCAGCCGAGATAACTTCACCGCGAGCGATCTGCTCGCGCGCCTCGCGCAGCCCTTCCTCCTCCTCGGGAGTCGTTGGTTCGTCATCGAGCGGCGCGCTCTCAAGGAACTCGCCCAGCGCGTCGCGATCACCGTTGCGATGGCTCGCGATGTAATCGAGCGCCGCGGCAGCCTCAGTCTCGCTGAGCTCCTCGACAGTCGCCCGCAACTTCTCCTTCGCAGTCATAGCCAGACCAACGGTAGCGCGCAAGGTGGCTGCTCGCCAGCGCAAGCCCACCGAGACCACCCACAACACAAATTCGCGAGCCGTCCGGGACGCGCCTCAGTGCGTGACTGTCGCAGGCAAGACGGGCGTCTCGATCGGCGCGCCCGCGCCGGTGGTGAGCATGTGCTGAGCCCGAATCGCGTCGTTAGGCGATGAGGCCTCTCAGGGCCGGTCGATCGCAGGTTCGAATCCCGGTAGCGGCATTCCCAAGGGCCCTGCAACCGCGGGTTTCCTCGTCGTCCGGCGGACACCGTGGACAAACTGCGGACAAAGAACGCGGCCGCCGCCGGGCTCAAGCTTTGTAAGAGCACGCGGTGGTTCGTTCGTCAGCGGTAGCGACCGCAACAGTCACTCGCGGCAGTCTCCAACACCGCAACGCCAGGTTCGATTCCTGGGTCCTTTGCTGGGCTTTTCGAAGATGCCAAAACTCCGCCCGAAACCGCTCAAAACCGCCTAGTTTGGGTCGGCACTGCAGCGGAACTGCAGCGGAGAGGGCAGAAGCCCGCGTGCCGGTGCGATTGTCTGATCAGCGGCAGCGAACGACGACGCGCCGCGGCGCCGCGTGATCTCTGCTCGTCGTCGCGATTGCGAACGACGCGACCACCTAGCCGGATCGTCCGCTAGTGCCGCTGCACTACCTCGAGCGCCAGAGCACGCTGTCCCGCGTCGCGCGATGGGGCAGCGCGGTCACGGTTGGCGGGCGCGGCCGCGTTTCGTGGGAGCGAGCGTCTCCGACCCAGCGCCAAGCCGGATTTCAGGGCCTCCTCCGGCGCGCCAAGCAACGAAGCCGAGACCAACCCGCCGGTTACACCGGGGCGCCGCGGCCCGGTGTCGGCCGGGGCAGCGAACCACTCGCTGAGACGGACGTATCGTTATCCCGGAGTGTTTACTTGAGGAGAATTCCATGAACGGCAGTCAGCTAGACGACGAAGGATCAGTGAAGCCGAGCGAGCAGCGGGGCGGGGCCACGCCCGACGAGGCTGAGATTCGCGCGAAGGGTTCGTGGGCGGCCACCGCGAGCGAGGGACTCATTCCCGCCGAGTTGGGAGGATCCCGTAGTTACGAAGAGCCGGAGAGGGGACTCGAACCTCTGACCTATCGCTTACAAGGCGCTGACGAGGAGCCGCCGGAATCGCCCAAAGCGCCCGGAAATGCTGGCGATTTGCAGGACGAGTTCCGCGGCGAGTACGGCGAGTTATAGCGCCGTTTTATTGGCGTTTACGCCTCGATTGGGCACCGGTGCCCAATCAATTCGACTGCTGGACGCCTGGCGGCGTGGCTGGATTGAGCCGAGCACGCAGCCACTCGGCCATCTCCTCTTCGCCCCAGTCGCCGGCTGCGATCGCCAGGGCGAGTCGAGTGCTGACCGGAGCACGACGCAGAATCCTGACCAGCGATGCCGCGCATCTGCAGTTTCTACGGGATCACGATCTGGATGTACCACGACGAGAGCCATCACCTCGGTCGCCCACACTTCCATGCCCGCTACGGCGACGATGAGGCGTCGGTCGACATCGCAACCGTGGCTGTAATCGTCGGCGAGCTTCCGCCGAGCGCCTGGCGGTTGGTCAGCGAATGGGCGCACGCCCACCAGGAGGAGTTGTTGGCGAATTGGGAGCGCGCTCGCCAGCACCTCCCGCTCGAGCCGATCGCGCCGCTCCGCTAGAGCGTCTACCATCGGTCGATGCGCAGCACCCCACTACTGATCGAGGCAACACCGCGCGAGGACTGCCGGGTCCATGTTCGCTTCGAGGACGGCACAACCGCTGATGTTGACCTGTCCTATCTGCTCGAGTACGGCGGCGTGTTTGAGCCTCTCCGGGATCCTGGCTTCTTCCGTCAGCTTCGCGCAGATCTGGAAGCAGGAACGATCGTCTGGCCCAATGACGCGGACATCGCACCCGAGACGCTGTACGCGCACGCACACCGACGCGCAGCCGCAACGGCGTAACCTGGTCGCCCCGTCGGGACCGGACTTTCCATTCTCTGCGCAGCAGCAGCCAGTCTGGCGCACGCAGCAGCACCCAGTCTGGCGAACTTCACAGGGCGCCTGCTGCTCGTCCGAGGCGCTCGCGGTCGCGTTGAGGCTTAGGAGACTCACTGCCAGGCCAAGCACGAGGTCGAGGCGCCCTCGCGGTGTTCGTCTCGCCGGAGAGCGGCTAGCGACACGTGGAGGTACATATGCCGCAGGGTGGAGCGAGGGTGCCGTCGTGGCACGCATCGCTACTGGGAACCGTTGTCGCTGACGTCCGTGGTGCGAGCGAGTTCGGCGAACTGAGCAATCAGCGGGTTCCGGCGGTTTGCTGCCCAGGCGAGTCGTACTTCGGTGTCGGGTATGTCAGTTATCGGGAGGTAGGCGATATCACGCCGGTTGTAGTAGCGGGCGGTCGATTCTGGGAGGACGCTGATGCCGCGTCCGGCGGCGACGGCTTCGAGTTTCTCCTCGACGCTGTAGAAGTCCATGCCGGTGAGGTCGGGGGCGTCCTCGGTGCGATCGGCGAGGATCGCTTGCCACTCTGGGATGCCGCTGGGGTGTTGGAGCATGTTCTCGCCGGCCAGCTCTGCGAGACGCACTCCGTCGCGGTGGGCGAGTCGATGCTCGAGTGGGACGGCCGCTAGGCGTGGCTCGCTGAAGAGGTGCTCGGTATGCAGTCCTACGGTGTCGATCGGTATGCGTATGTAGCCAACGTCGACGCGTCCGTCGTGCAGCACGTCGACCTGGTCGAGCCACGTGGTCCTTAGCACGAGGACCTCCACTTCGGGATGGGAGGCTGCTAGGGCGCGGACCGGTGCTGTAACCGTTAGGCCGGGCATGAAGCCGACCGTGAAAATGGCGGTGCCTGCCGCGATCCGCGCCAGCCTCGTGACCAAGGCCTCGGCGCCGGAGGCGAGGGTCGACCCTTCCGCGAGTAGCAGTTGTCCGGCGGGGGTCAGTGACGTTCCGGTGCTATCGCGGACGAAGAGTTGCACTTGGAGTTGGGTCTCTAATGCTCGTATCTGCCTGGAGAGGACGGGCTGCGTGATGTGCAGACGCTGCGCTGCGCGCGTGAAGCTCAAATCCTCTGCGACCGCGAGGAAATAGCGCAGCTTGCGTAGGTCGAGATCCATCGGCGTCTCCTGATCCGAAACCGGGTCCTGCGCCGCCCATGATATGCCCGCACCCTATGCCCGTTGGGCATGGACGGCGACGGAGAAGGTCTTGGACGCGGGCTCTTCGTCCTGTCAGGGTGCGCCCGTCGGGGCGTCCTTGGAGAGAGCAAGTGGCGAGCGTATTGATCACCGGATCGACGGATGGACTGGGCCTGATGGCAGCTGAGCTGCTGCTACAGGAGGGGCATGCCGTGACCTTGCACGCACGCAATGAGCGGCGAGCGGCTGACGCCAGGGCACGAATGCCGGAGGCTGCTGGCGTTGTGATCGGAGATCTGTCGTCGATCGAGGAGATGCGCTCGGTCGCAGAGCAAGCTAATGCCGTCGGCCGCTTCGACGCGGTCATTCACAACGCCGGTGTCGGGTACCGAGAGGCACACCGGATCGAAACGGTGGACGGGTTAGCGCACGTGTTCGCGATCAACGTTCTGGCGCCGTACTTGGTGACGGCGCTCATGACCCGTCCTGACAGGTTGGTGTACCTGAGTTCAGGGATGGCCCGGGGCGGCGATGGCGGTCTAGCTGATCCGCAATGGACGGCGAGGCGCTGGAACGCCTCGCAGGCTTACTCAGAGAGCAAGCTGTTCGACGTCATGCTGGCCTTCGGGGTCGCCAGACGCTGGAATGACGTTCGGTCCAACTCCGTCGAGCCGGGCTGGGTGGCGACAAAGATGGGTGGCCCGGGTGCGCCCGATGACCTGTCGCTTGCCCCGGTCACCCAGGCTTGGCTCGCGGTCAGCAGCGAACCGACGGCCAGCGTGACGGGTCAGCACTTCTTTCACCGACAGACGCGCGGCACCCCGGCCGTCGCCCACTCCGCTGAGGCTCAGGACGCTCTCTTTGACTATTGCGCGGAGCTCACGGGGACTCCCATGCCCGTATAGCAACAGCCCGCAATCTCGGCAGCGACTACCTCGACCATACCCGGAGACTCCCATGTCTGAACATCGGCCCACCATCGTCCTTGTCCATGGCGCATTTGCCAACGCGGGGTGCTGGTCGAAGCTGATCCCGTTGCTGATGGCGAAAGGCTTCGATGTCGTCGCGACCAATTGTCCGCTCAGTTCCCTGGCCGACGATGTCGCGGCTGTAGAGCGGGTGATCAACATGCAGGACGGTCCCGTGCTCCTCGTCGGCCATTCATGGGGTGGCTCGATCATCACCGAGGCGGGCAACAACCCCAAAGTCGCCGGGCTCGTCTATATCGCGGCCGCCGCACCCGACTCCGGGCAGTCGTTCAACGAGTGGTGGGCCGGCAGCCCACCCGCCCCAGGCGCGCCAGAGATCAAGCCATACGGACCCGGAGGGTACGTCGCACTCACAGCGGAAGGGTTCCGCGACCACTTCGGCCAAGATCTCGCGGCCGACGAGATCGCGCTGCTCCATGCCACCCAGGGACCGTTCGCTCAGGGCTCGAACGACGAAAGGATCACGACCGCTGCCTGGCAGGAGAAGCCGACATGGTTCGTCATCGGACGAGACGATCACATGCTCCTGTTCGAGCTCGAGAAAGCCACCGCTGAGAAGCTGAACGCCAAGACCCTGGTCCTAGAGTCCAGTCACCTGCCGATGCTTTCGCAGACAGCAAAGGTCGCCGACTTTGTCCAAGAGGCGGCGCTGCAGCTCGCGTCCGTCGAGTAGCCCGGTCGCGTGCAATCAACGACACGCACCTGCTCCAACTGGCCGGTCCCCCGTTGCTCATCCGTTTCGGCTAAAGAAAGGCGGTAGAGATTCATGCCTAGCGAACTGCTCATCAAAGGCGGAAACGTCGTAACCGTCGATCCTGAACTTGGCGATCTAGCCGTCGGCGACGTACTCGTAGTCGATGGCGTCATCGAGGCCGTCGCGAAAGACGTCGGCGCCCCCGGATCGAAGACCGAGATCATCGATGCCACGGGATGCATGGTCCTTCCAGGACTCGTCGATACGCACCGTCACGTGTGGCAGGGCGCGATCCTTGCCTTCACCCCACAGGTCACCGGGGCAGGCTATGACCCAGCCGTGCTCAACGGCATAGCCCCCAAACACACGCCGGCCGACATCTACGCAGGGACTCTCTGGGGCGCCTTGCAAGCGCTCGACGCCGGGATCACCACGATCGCCGACTGGGCACACGACCTCCAGAGTGCCGACCATGCCAACGCCAACCTCCGCGGCCTGCAGGAGTCCGGGATCCGCGGCTACTTCCTATACGGCGGGCCGGGCCCCAAGACGGACGAGCCGAATCCACCGCACCCGATCGATGCCCGGCGGATGCGCGACGAACACTTCCCCGACGGCGCCAACGGCCTTCTCCGCATGGGTATGGCATTGCGCGGGCCGTGCTTCACATCCGCAGAGCGCAACGCCCAGGACTTCGCATTCGCTCGCGAGCTGGGCCTGCCGATCTCGGTGCACGTCGGAATGGCCGGCACCAAAGACGCTGTCATCACGCTCGAGCAATACAACCTCCTCGACTCCGACATCAACTACGCGCACGGCAACATGCTCACCGACGAGGAGTTCGATCTGATCGCCGGCAGTCACGGCACCCTCTCGATCACGCCGTCCAGCGACATGCTCATGCAATTCGGCACGTTCCCCGGAACCGGTCGCGCGCTCGAGCGTGGGATCGTCTCCGGATTCGGCATCGACACGATCTGCAGCGTGGGGACCGACCTCTTCTCCGAGATGCGCCTCGCCCTTGCCGCTGAACGGTCCCGCGCCAACCAAGCGGCACTCGCGCGCGGCGAACGGGTTCCGACAGTGGACCTTCATCAACGCGACATGCTGAGGCTCGCCACGCTGGAAGGCGCCCAAGTCTGGAACCTGGAAGGTGAGGTCGGCAGCCTCACTCCCGGCAAACAAGCCGACATCATCACCGTCGACATGCGCTCGCCGCACCTGGACGGCTACGGCGATCCTGTGGCCACGCTGGTGCTCGGCGCAGGACCCGCAGATGTTGACACCGTGATCGCGGCGGGCAACATCATCAAGCGCGGCGGCAAGCTGATCGGTCCGCATGTCGATAACGCGCGCAAACTCATGTATGAGGCACGCGAGCGGCTGCGACAGGCCTGACCCGCCCGCGACCGAGTGCCCGTCGGGCAGCCTGGTCGCGGATCGGCAGTGAGCGTCGCAGGCCGGCGTTGCTGGCACTGTCGCCGCGGCAGGGACCAGCTGGCGCTTCAAGCGATATATCACCGCCTTGACGCACGAGGTTTCGCCTGCTAATCGGCCGAAATCGTTGCGACTGAGAAGCGGGCAACCATCGTTAAGGCCAACGAAAAGGCCAACGGACGAGACCGGACCCGCATCGCCGCGCTCGCGCCGCACCAAAAACATGCGCTTTTGCAGCCACTTTCCAAGCCGGAGAGGGGACTCGAACCCCTGACCTATCGCTTACAAGGCGATTGCTCTACCAGCTGAGCTACTCCGGCGGAGTTGTTGGACGCTAGCCGATGGCGGTCGTGCGCAGGCGAGCGATGCTCGTGCTGCCGACTCGATCGAGCGACGACTGGAACGTGCGTCCGCGGGCCTGGGACGCCGTAACGTGCGGGCGCCGTGCGGGTATCACCACGAGTGAGCGCTTATCCCAGCAACCCTTATCCCAGCAACCGGCCGGCACCGGTCGGGTACAACCCGCAGGAGTACCACACACGCGCGCTCGCGCGGGGCGTGAACAAGGCGTTTTACTGGACTGCGCGGGCGATCCTCCAGCCGTTTTTCCACGTCTACTTCCGCATGCGGCGAAGCGGGATGGAGCATGTGCCGAGGAGCGGGCCGGTGATCTTCGCGGCGAACCATCGGAGCTTCCTCGACCCGTTCGTGATCGGCACGCTGACGCGGCGGCCGGTCTACTACGTCGCGAAGAAGGAGCTGTTCCTACACCCGGTGGCGGGCTGGCTGATGAGCCGCCTCGGCGGCTTTCCGGTCGACCGAGGCGCCGGCGACGTGCAGGCGATGGAGACCGCGCGCATGATCCTCGCCCGCGGCGACTGCGTCGTGATCTTTCCCGAGGGCACGCGCACGCGGCCCGGTCCGCTCGGCAGCCCCCACCGTGGCGTCGGGCGGCTCGCGTTGCAGACCGGTGCCCCGGTCGTGCCGGTCGCTGTGATCGGGACCGAGGCTGTGCGGCGTGGCTGGCGCGTGCGCCCGTATCGCGTGCGGCTCCGTTGCGGGCGGCCACTCCGCTTCCCGCTCGAGGAAAACCCCTCGCCGGCGCTCGCTGCTGCCGTCACCGAACGGATCTGGGCCTGTGTCGTGTTGCAATGGGACTGGCTCGGCGGCGCGATGCCGCAGTGCCCGCCGTTTGTAGATTCGGCTGCTGATCAACGCGTTCGCGCGCACGTCGCCTGAAGGCCTGGGGGTAGGCTCAATGCGTGAGCGAGCCGGCCAAGACGAAGGCGCAGCTCGACGAAGAGTTCGCGGCGCTGTACCGGACGCACATGCGCGACCTCTACAGCTACGCCTACTACCGGATCGGCAACCATCACGACGCCGAGGATCTTGTCGAGCAGACTTTTCTCCAGGCCTACCGCCACTTCGAGCGTGCCCAACGGGAGTCCGATGGACGGCCGCTGCGGCCGTGGCTCCTGCGAATCGCGCACAACCTTGCGGCCAACCACTACCGCTACCGCTCGCGGCGCCCGCAGACCTCGCTCGAGGAGAGCGGGCCTGTTGCCGCGCTCCACTCGACGGAGGAGCTCGTCAGCGGTCGCGACGAGCTCGCGCGCGTGCTTGAGGGCGTCAAGCGGCTGCCTGATGATCGGCGCGAGGCGCTGATCATGCGCTTCGCGCTCGGGATGGACAACCGCGAGATCGCGCGCGCGCTCGGCCGTACCGACGGTGCGACGAAGGTGCTGCTCCACCGTGCGATCAAGCAGCTGGAGAGCCTCGTTGCGCTGGCGGAGGCAGGCGCATGAGCGGGCCGGGCAACGTTGAGTCGCTGCTGCGAGAGGCCCTGTCGCCGGTCGAGCCGCCGGCGGACCTAGCGAGTCGCGTGACGAGCCGGCTTCAGAGCATCAGCGATCACGCTGCGGACGAGCTCGAGAACTGGGAGCTCGCGGCGATGCGCGATCCACGCAACTGGCTGCGTCCGGCCTTGGCGCTGCTGGGCGGCGGCGCGGCCGGCGCCGGGCTCGTCCTGCTCCGCCTGCACCAGCGCCAACGCCGAGACGCCGAGAGCGGATCGGAAGCGGCGCACGCAGGCGATGGCGACGCCCACTGATCCGCAGAACCGGCTGATACGTATACGGGGGCGAACATGTCGCTGCTGCAAGCCCATCGAGGACCGCTCGCGCGCTCGCGTCTGCGCGAGCTCGCCGACGAGGACCTGATGGTGCGAGTGCGCGACGGCGAGATGGCAGCGTTCGAAGCGATCTACGATCGCCACGCGACGGTCGCCTACTCCCTTGCCTATCGCATCTGCGGCACGCGCTCCGGTGCCGAGGAGGTCGTGCAGGAGGCGTTCCTGGCGCTCTGGCGAAACGGAGAGCGTTATGACCGCGCCCGTGGGAGCGTCCGGACGTGGGTGCTCGGCATCGTTCACAATCGTGCCGTCGATGCCCTCCGCCGGAGCGTCGTGCACGAGCGCCGGCGCGCCGGCGACGACGGCCTGGCCGAGCGTCTCGTGGCGGCGGAGCAGACCGACACGCAGGTCGTCGCCCACGACGAGGCGCGCGAGATCCGTGCTGCGCTCGACAGCCTGCCCGAGGAACAGGCCCGCGTGATCGAGCTCGCCTACTTCGGCGGCTTCACCCATACTGAGATCGCGGAGCTGCTTGGCGCGCCGGTCGGCACGATCAAGGGGCGTATGCGCCTCGGTCTCGAGAAGCTCAGGGGGTCGCTCGAGCGGTCAGGGGCTCTGGCGATCCCATGAGCCAAAGCGCTGATCATCTGGCGCGTAGCGACGACGCGGCGGCCTACGTTCTCGGGGCGCTCGACGAGGCCGAGGCCGCAGAGTTCCTCGCCCACGCCGACGCCTGCGCAATCTGCGCCTCCGAACTCGAGCGTCTACGAGCGACCGCGGCAGTGCTCCCGCTGGCTGCCCCCCAGCTCGAGGCGTCGCGGCGGCTCCGCCGCCGCGTGCTGGCTGCCGCGCGCCACACGCAGCCGTCCCGAGCGACGGCTCGGCGACGTCCGCAACGTCGTCTTCAGTTTCAGTTTGCCGGCGCCGGTGGACTGGCGGTCGGCCTTGCGGTCGGCGCGCTCGTGCTCGCCCCGGGCAGCCAGAGCACGTCCGTGATCAGGGCGAGCGTCGCGAGCGCTTCGGCATGGCATTCGGCGGGGCGTCCCGTGGCCTGGCTGAAGCGGTCGGGCGACCACGCCGTGCTCGTCGTCGAGCACCTGCCGCAAGCGGGGGCGGGCAAGGTCTACGAACTGTGGATCGAGCGCGGCGGCAGGCCCGTGCCGACAGACGCGCTGTTTGAGCCGAACAACTCCGGACGCGCCGACGCCGACGTGCCGGGTGGCGTAGCGGGAGCGAGCGCGGTGCTCGTCACCGCCGAGCCGCGTGGCGGCACGCAGGTCCCGACGATGGCGCCGCTGATCGACGCCTCGCTGCAGGCCTGAGAGCGCACACCGCTCGCAGCGGGTACTCCGCGGCGCTGACCCGCGCCCCTGGTAGCGTGGTCCGGGCCTCCATGGCTACCTGCTACCGGCACCCCTCGCGTGAGACCGGCGTCTCGTGCTCCAACTGCGGTCGTCCGATCTGCCCCGACTGCATGACGCCCACGTCGGTCGGTATGCGCTGCCCCGAGTGCGCGCGCCAGCGCACCAAGGTCAAGACGATCCGCAACGTCACGCAGCGCAGCTGGGTGGTCACGCAGGCGCTGATCGCGATCAACGTCGTCGTGTTCCTCGCCGAAGGGAGCTCCGTCTACACGCTCACCGGCAGCGCCGGCCCCGGCTCATGGGCGCTGAACCACGGCTTCCTCGACGCTCCGGTGGTCGGCGTGCTGCACCAGTACTACCGCCTTGGGACCTCCGGATTCCTGCACCTCGATCTCCTCCACATCGGCTCGAACATGCTCGTCCTCTACTTCGTCGGCAGGATGCTCGAGCCCGCGATCGGGCGAATCCGCTTTCTCGCCGTCTACTTCGTCGGTCTCTTCGCCGGATCGCTCGGTGCCCTCCTGCTGAGTCCGGACGCCGCGACCGTGGGCGCGTCGGGGGCGATCTTCGGTGTCATGGGCGCCGCGTTCATCGAGTTGCGCGCCCGTGGCATCAGCCCTTGGGAGGCGGGCATCGGCGGCCTCATCGTGCTCAACATCCTGCTCAGCCTCAGCATCTCGGGAATCTCCATCGGCGGGCACATCGGCGGCCTGATCGGGGGCGGCCTCGCCGCGTTCGTCTGGCAGTACGCCGACCGCCAGCGGCACCCGCTGTGGGTCGGGATCGCCGGCTGCGTCGCGCTCGCAGCCGTCGCGATCGCCGCGTCGATCGTCTTCTCGATCAACTACACGCCCCCCGGGGTCTGAGATGCACGCCGTGCGGGGGTCCAGCATCTAGCCCAGCTCGACCTCGAGCGCCCGGCCCGCGGCCGGCGCGACGCGATCGGGATGCAGGATGTGGGCGAGCAGTTCGAGCCCATCGACCAGGCGCGGCCCAGGGCGCGAGAAGTAGGCGGCCGCGTCGACGGCGACGACACGCGCAGCGCCGAGCTCGCGCAGTCGATCGCCAGATGCGCGAGCCTCCTCGTGCGCGCGCGATGCGTCGTAGCCGCACGGCATCACGATCGCGATCTCCGGCCTGGCCGCTGCGACCGCCGGCCAGTCGAGCTGCTGCGACGGCTCGGCCGGGAGGCCGAGAACGTCCTCACCGCCCGCGAGCTCGATCAGCTGCGGCATCCAGTGCCCGGCGATGAAGACCGGATCGAGCCACTCGAGCGCCACGACTCGCCGGCGCCGCGCCCGCCGCACGGCGACGCGCACCCTGTCGACGCGCCCGGCACTCCGCGCCACCAGTGCCACGCCGGCATCGCGCCGGCCCGTCGCCTCGGCGATCGTGCGCACGTCGCCGAGACTCTCGCCGAGCGTATGGGGGTCGAGCGAGATCACCGCTGGGCGGGACGGCAACTCCTTGGCGATTTCGCTGACCTCCTCGTAGGAGACGGCGCAGACCGGGCAGAGCGCCTGCGTGACGATCAGGTCCGGTCGCAGCGAGCTCAGCAGCTCGCGGTCGAGTTCGTAGATCGAGTCGCCGGCAGCGACACGCTCGCGGACCGCCGTGTCGATCGCGGCCGCGTCAAGCCCCGGCGGCAGCGCGTTGCGCGTAACCTTCGCCAGGCGCAGCGCCGCCGGCGGGTAGTCGCACTCGTGCGTCACCGCGACGAGTTCCTCGCCGAGGCCGAGCGCGAAGCAGAGCTCCGTCGCATGCGGCACGAGGCTTACGATTCGCACGAGGAAACTGTATGGAACACCTTTCTGAGAAAGAGATCGACGAGCGACTGAGCGGCGGTTCGTGGCGCCGCGAGGGCGAGACGATCGTGCGCGACCTCGAGTTTGCCGACTTCGTGGCGGCGGTCGCCTTCGTCAACGCCGTCGCCGCGCTGGCTGAGCAGGCCGACCACCATCCCGACATGCTCGTCCACGGCTACAAGCACGTCCGTCTGACGCTGACGACGCATTCGGCCGGCGGGCTGACGGCGCGGGACTTCGAGCTCGCGGCTGCGATCGACGCGCTCGGGTGAGCGACGGCGTTCAGTCGCCTCGACGGGCGCGCCTGCTACGGTGGCCAGGCCTAAGTCCCGATGAACGACGAACCTCCTCGAAGTAGCCACAGGCCCGCGACCTGGCGGCCGGAAGTACCTCAGTGAACTGGCTGCTGATCGCCGTCGCGGCGCTGCTGATCGTGCTCAACGCGTTCTTCGTCGTGGCTGAGTATGCGCTGGTCCGCGCCAGGCATTCGCGCCTCGAGCTGGCGGCCGAGCAGGGTCGGCGCGGCGCGAAGCTGGCGCTGCGTCAGCTCGATCACATCAACGAATACATCTCGACCTGCCAGGTCGGCAACACGATGGCCTCGATCGGCATCGGTGCGGTCGGCGAGACCGGGCTCGCCCATCTGCTCGATCACCCGTTCGGCAGCATCGTCGCCCACGGCGTCGCGATCGTGATCGGAGCCGTCGTCGCCTACCTTCTGATCACCAGCGCTCAGATCACCGCCGGCGAGATGGTGCCGAAGCTGTACGCGATCGACCGCGCCGAGACAGTCGCGCGCAGGGTCTCGCGGCCGCTGCAGTGGTTTCGGATTCTCTTCCACCCGTTCATCATCGCCCTCAGCGTCGTCTCCAACGCGATGCTCGGTGCCCTCGGCGTGGATCCGCAGCGGCGGATCACCCGCGGCGGCTCGCCCGACGAGCTGAAGCGGCTGATCCGTGACTCCGAGGAAGGCGGGATGCTCGAATCCAACGAGGCGACGATGCTCTCCGGCGTCTTCCACCTGCATGAGCAGGAGGCGCGGCAGGTGATGACGCCGATCCCGGCGGTGGTCACGGTCGACGTCTCAGACGACGTCGAGACCGCCCTGCGGCGTTGCATCAGCTCCGGGCACACGCGGCTGCCGGTGACGGAGGACGAGAACCAGGACCGCATCCGTGGCGTCGTCCACGCGAACGCGCTGGCCCGCCGGCTGCTCGACGACGGTGCCCACGGCAGCATCGAGTCGCTCGTCCGCGACGCACCGATCGTGCCCGAGACGAAGCCGCTCGACGACCTGCTGGCGGATCTGCAGCGCGAGCGCACGGCGCTCGCCGTCGTCGTTGACGAGTACGGTCGCGTCGCCGGCATCATCACCGTCGAGGACATCATCGAGGAGGTGGTGGGGGAGCTCACCGACGAGACCGACCCGCTCGCGAACGACGTCCGGCGGCTGCCGGGCGGGGATT
>Ga0302326_10018968_pt1 | contig 14241 bp, 9 predicted proteins | sample Palsa_T0_3_FD_202264 | JGI IMG/M metagenome (GOLD analysis project Ga0302326, IMG submission 202264) | Peat permafrost microbial communities from Stordalen Mire near Abisko, Sweden - Palsa_T0_3 | ecosystem: Environmental > Terrestrial > Soil > Palsa > Peat permafrost | place: Sweden: Abisko... | reverse complement strand
ACGCGTTGTCGTAGTGGCTGTTGAAGAACGACAACTGCTGCGCCCCGTGCGTTGGATCGTCGGTGGGGTCCAGATCGATGGTGACGCGGCGAGCATGGCCACCCAACCGCTTGCCATGACGCCTGATTACGCTCTCGGCCAGCGTCATGCCCATGCGATAAAGAGCCTGCGGCCCCACTGAGTTCTCAAAGCGAGACAGCGTCGGCTGCGAGGCCAGATCGAGACCGCCGATCGGATCGCGGTCCAGCAGCATCTTGTGCATCGGATCGGCGGAAAGACGAGCCGAATCGTTGGCATCCGGATAACCGCAGGCGATAGAGAACACGCGTTGCGCCAAAAGGTCTTTCAGCGAATGATCCACCTTGGCCGCTTGCCGACCGTCGAACAGGCAGCCAACCATGCTGGAAATCAATCCGTAGCGTCGATCGGCCGCTTTCAACAGCAACGCCCCGCCATCGGAGGAGCCCTGCCGCTGATCGAATTCCAGCACAACCGGCTTGGCGAACATCTCTGGAAACAACAAACACTCTGTCGCGGTAGAATCGGTCAAGCGAAAGCCTCATCGAATGCCATAAACACTGTCTCGTCAACATGTTTGTAGCACACGAGGCTTTCGCTGACTCAGGCTTCACGAATAATGCAGGCTAGGAGGTCTCCGCGCTTTTGTGCTTCCAGCACCACAGCCTCAACGGCGTCAACAGACATTCTCTTGACGCTCGCCAAAAACTTCCATTGATCCGGATATGGTCGGAACTCTGCATCAACAAAAACGCTGTTCTTATTTGCTCGTGGAATCTTTTGCAGCGGAAGAGCTATGAGGTTGCCAAACCCGCCTTTGGGCATCGTGTCCTGGTTGGGAAACAAGCGATCATAAGAATCTAGCCCTAGCTGGTGGCGGGATTCCATGGTTCGAGTCAGGATTACGCAGCCAAGTCTTCTTGCAGTTGAAGCGGGGATTGCTCGTTCAAAAAATATCCAAACATGGCCACCCTTCCCTGATCGTGAGCGTTCCAATGCTGCTGGCACGCTCAGTTCGCTGCAGGCGGTTAGAAACGCAGCTGTGTCTTCCTGCCATGCCTTCTTGTCGAAATCAACCGCTAGCAGCCAGCATGTCTCATCCTGTAGAAGCGGATAGATCCCAACCGTCTGTTCACCGAGAAGATGCCCGTGAATAACATCATCAGTGAGCGACCAATATGTTCGCGTCAGGCGATCGACCCTCTTGCGTTCTTCATCTTTCGCACTCAGATAGGATTTCCAGTCGCGATCCGCTTTGGGCATGTATCCAGTTCGCCCGTCATGATTCTCCCAACGAATGGCTTAGATATCTTCACGGCCACGGAAGAGGCTGCGAAACAAAGCGATTCGCTGCTCCGCTGTGGCCGTCCCAGGCTTCCGGGCCTCAGGCGCAGAATTCGAAACTTGGGGAGGATGCGAAGTTGGTGGTGCCGCGTCTGGAATTGGTATGCGATGCGCAATCAATAGGCTTCGCAAACGAGCGTTCTCCTCCAGCAGCCGACGAACTTCCACGGCGGAAACAGCTGAACTCGATAGTTCTTGATCGACCGAGTTCATTCTGGGCTCCATTCGAACATTCTTGGATGGTGACACCGAAATGATCGCACGTTGCCGGGAAGCGTCGATGGGCTTCAGCGGCACAGCCGTGAGTGTCAGGGAAAACGGAGGCTGCGATTGGCCGCTAGCATCCTGCAATTGGCCAGACATTGTCTGGCCAATTGCAAAGGTTGGGAATTGTCCAGTTGCCGTCTGGACAATCGTTTGTAGTCGTGTTACAAGCACGATACGCTTTGCAGGGTGTTGCATTACGTCATTACAAGTGATTAAACAATGACGGTTTGACATAATGCGTACAACAAAGCCAATTGAGAGAACGATGCAGTAGGTCCGCCGAAAAGGAATTGTGAGGCCCCGCGACTTGGAGGCTCTCGGCATTCCGCGCGAGTACCTGCTACGTCTCCACCGTCAAGGAAAGCTGAACCGGACCGGGCGTGGGATCTATATTCTGCCAGACGCGACGGTCACGGAACGCCACTCCTACGCTGAAGTAGCAAGACGGGTGCCGGAAGCGGTCCTGTGCCTGCTTTCTGCGCTGGCCTTTCATGAACTTACTACCCAAAGGCCGGCCGCGGTCTGGATTGCTATAGGCAAAGGAGCAAGAAAGCCTGCCGTCCTATCGCCTTCACTCCGGGTGGTTCGTCTCACGGGACCCTGGCTCTCCGAAGGCGTCGAAAAGCATACGGTGGAGGGAACAAGGATCAAGGAAGAGGACGAATACGAGGGTGTGCGCGTGAAATTCCACGCCGACGTGGCCGGCGCGCGGATTCCGATGCAGGTCGATATTGGGTTTGGCGATGTTGTTTCTCCAGAGCCGGAATTTGCATCGTTTCCAGTGTTGCTCCCTATTGAGCTGTCGGTTATCCACTGCGGCAAGGATCGATTCGTGCGCGTCATTCCAGGTGTTGGAGTGCCTGATTCGGAAGCGATTCACGCCTGCACGCTTGCCGCAGGTGAGCAGAGCAAACCTAACCAAATCGTTTTGCTTTACTACTCTTTGAATGGGACGAAACACTGGACGGAACATCTCGATTGGCTGGGAAACCAGCTCCGGTGCGAACTGTAAAGATATTTGAAGTTGACAAATGGCTGGGTAAGCTATGCCGCCCTTCCGAGGACGAGGTTGGTATTCGGGGGACATCCGGCGAGCCCGGCTCCACTGACCGACTCATCCATCGCCCGGATTCGCAAAATCCTCAGGCAGGTGACGGAAGCGAGAGTCCCACTCGCGTCAGTAGCGCCAGATAACGAGGATCGTGATGAAGACTGTCATACATGGGATCGACTGCCAATTGCAGTGACAGCGGGTCGTGGTGAGCCACCACCTCTTGCAGTGCAGCGATGGCCTTGTCCTTCTCTCCCGCGAACGCGTACCACTCCGCCAGCACAAAATCATTACGATGAGGCTCAGCCTTACTGGCAATCAGAGACGCAGCCAACCGAACCCGAGCATACGCGCGAATGCCGCCGCGACGGAAAGCGGTCAATCCCTCATCTTCCAGCCGGGCGCGGCTCTCGTCTTTCTCCAGCACCGCCATGCGCCGCCACTCCGCAATTGCCTGCGGATATTGGCCCGCCCCGAAGAGCGACCAAGCCATGCTATCGTGGGCCGGCGGCCAGTTGGGACGCAGATTCAGATACTTTTGCGTGGCTTTGATAGCTCTCGATGTCTGGCGCGCAGCCGATGCGAGATACGACTCAGTTTCATAAGCCCCATCCCAGGTCGGATCTGCCGTATGAGCGAGATCGATTTCATGTAAGCTCTCTTCAAAACGGCCCTGGTCAGAGAGAATCACCGATAGCAGATTGTGATAAAGAGCCTGATCCGAATCCAACTGAATGGCGGTGCGGATCTCCTTTTCCCCCACCGAAGCATCCCAGTCACGAAGGAAAGACGCGAAACCCAACACCGCATGAGCCTCAGCAATCCTGGGATTTCTGCGCAGAGCTTCCCCTGCAAGTTCCTTCGCCTTATCCAGGCACTTGTTTGGAGAATCGCTGAAATCGTTCATCGAGACGTACGCATGAGCCATACCGGCATACGCCAAGGCAAAGTTTGGATCTCTGGCGAGCGCAGCCTTGTAGCTTTCAATCGCTCGGGTCGCTGATTCAAGGCTCGCTTCACTCGAATAGTATTTCCCCTGCAGGTAGTCTCCATAGGCTACGCGATCCTGGGTGCTCCCGTTTACTACCTGGGCGGCCTCGCTCCCTGAATTCAGATAACCGAAGAAGTCGCGCTGCACTCGCTTGCTGATCGCCGCCAGTTCCTCGCGCGAACCTGTGTATTGGAACGAAGCCAGATGGTTGGCATCTCCCGAGCGCACTAACTCAAGTTGCAGCAGATATTGATCCCCCGACCGCACCAGGCTCCCCATCAACAGCATGTCCAAATCGGATTCCTTCGCCAGTGTTTGAATACCGGAATTGTTGCTGGCATCGACCATTACAAGAGGTGACCGCACCTGGACCCCAGGCAACTGCGACAAAGCCCCGACGATGTCCAGCCGGAAGCTTTCTGCCAGCCGCGTAGCTTCCAGGCTTTCCGCCTGAAACGGCATGATGCCGATCTCCACCGCGCGATTTCGGGTAGAAGGCCGTTTCGCATGAATTGCAAATTGAACTCCAACGGCAGCAATCACCAGAACGGCCGTTATCACCGCCCCATAGAGGTAAAGCCGGCGCACACTTCGAACTCTCGCCGCCCCAGCATAACTCCGATGAACCTGATCGGTTTGAACAACCAATTCCGGCCAAATGGGCTGGATTTTCAGCGGAGCTTCCCTTTGTTCCGGCGCGTCGTTTGCCAAAGGCGGCAAGATCGCAGATTCCGCAGGCAGGATGATCTCGTCAACAGAATGAGCCGCCTCTGCTTCTGCGGCATCGTTCTCCGCTGCAAGCTTCACCTTTGCGATGAACCGGTAGCCTCGCTTGGGAACGGTTTCCAGAAATCGAGGCTCTTTGGGATCGTCGCGCAGAATCTCTCTGAGTCGATTGATAGCTTTGTTGATGCCTTGGTCATAATCCAGAAACTCGCCATCCGGCCATAGCACATGCTGCAACTCCTCTCGGGTGACCAGACTGTCGGTCCGAGTCAGCAGGAATTCCAGCAGCCGGGCGCTCTGGTGAGGAATTCTGAGCCGGCGCGCATTTCGGAGCAGTGCCCCGGTTTCGGTGTCGAAGGTGAAGACCGAAAATACGAATTTTGGATGTTTCCCCACGCTATCCTCAGAGTATACCCCACCCAATTTCCGGAAGAATACATATAGAAAGGGAGAAAATAATCGCGCATGTTAAACAAATAAATAAAGTTATACCGGAACTAAAATGTCATGAGATAAGACCCTTCCGGGAATTGCTCATCCGTGGACCTGAGGCTAGTGTTTACCTTAATGTCCCGCAGCGGCAGCACCGAGGGATCCCCATTGAGCAACGATTCGTCTTGGCGCCGAATTTCGGCGCCACAATTCTCCCGCCTTTCCGGCGACAGTCTTTCCAAGGACACCATAGTGATACCTGAACTTCTCCCGAAATTCGATTGGCTCAATTATCGGTTGCAGAACGCCGCGGTCGTCGTTGTTGTATGCGCAACGATGCTTTGGAATTTGCCGGGACTGGCGCAAACGAATGCCGCGCCTGGATCACAGTCCGTATCCAGCATCACCAAATCCGGCGCCAAATCAGGCATGCCTGCGGCGACGCCCCCAATGAGCAACCACCTCGCGATGCGGCCACGGATCGCCCTCGCCAAAGGCGCTTCGCCCTGGCACGTGAGCACTCCGTTTGAGCAGGTTCTTCAACCCTTGCTGAACCGGCAGCCCTCACTAAGCCGAAAATCCTCAGACGCGGCCAAGCGCAACCTGGGCAGTCAAGCAGCGATTTCCGGAGACAACTCTGATCCGGTGAACCTCAATTTCCCAGGTTTTTTCACCGCCCCCTACATCTCTGCCTCTTCAATTACGGACGCTACTCCCTTGTTTGTCTCCGTCACCGGCGACTTCAATCACGATGGCAAGCCGGATATCGCAACGATCAATGAAGATGGCAGGGTCAACGTCATGCTCAACAGCGGCGCTTCCGACCCCCTCGCGAACGGCATCAGTTATTCCGATACCTCCGCGATCGCGAACTCGCCCCTCATCGGCTATGCCATAGCCGCCGACCTGAATGGCGATGGAAACTGCGACATCGTGGGAATGGATATCAACAATAGTGCCCTCGTGCTGTGGATCAACAACGGCAAAGGCGGCTTTCGCCCCGCTGTCTCGGTGCCTGTGCTTCCTGCCAATGGCGCCATCTTCGGGGAAGGAGGGGCCATCGCGGTTGGCGATGTAAACGGAGACGGTACGTTGGACGTAGTCGCCGTGAGCGACCTTGAGGTGCAAAACAGGCTCAGTGGTCGAGTAAGTACCAACATTGCAACCCAGGTCTTTGCCGGAGATGGACTTGGAAATCTCGAACCGCCAAGCGAAGTGGATAGCACTCTCTCCGGCGCGGTTGCCACAGGCTTTGGCCAGGGTATGCAACTGGCGGACATGACTGGCGACGGCACCCTGGACATTGTAATCAACATGCAGGTGCAGCCCGTTCCCACTGCGAACTTTGTCATGGTATCGCTCAATACCGCAGGCGCATTTGCACCATTTGAGTACGGTGTCAACGAGAGCCACGTGGGTTCCGTGAGCGATTCGGCTCCGGACGTCGAGGTGGCCGACGTCAACGGCGACGGGTTTCCGGATGTGCTGTGGAATCCAGGAGGCCCCACCTCCGGCGTAATCGCGGTTGCCTTCGGCGACGGAACCGGCGCTCTATCGCAGATTGGAGCAACCGCAGCAGCCGACAACATTCCCGGCCTGGGTCTGTTTCATCTGGCCGATGTCAACGGGGACGGCAAGCTCGACATCCTCACCTATAACAACGGTTCGGTCGCCGTATTTCCAGGAAACGGAGATGGAACATTCTCTACATATCCACTGAATGTCTACACAGCCTCCGATGGCAGCGGAGACCAACAGCCAGCCGTGCTGGACTACAACGGAGACGGCAAACCTGACATCGTTTATGTCGATTCCGAGTTGAGTCTTGCGACCTTTTATGCGGGACACGGGGACGGCAGCTTTCGGGGCGCAAGTTCGGTTGCGCCCGAAACGGTAAACCCCGCCAACCTTCAGATTACAGGTTCGGGTGACCTCAATGGCGATGGCATTCCCGACCTGGTAGCCTTCGACTCCTCGCAGGAGCTTGCTGGCCTGACCACAGTGCCCGACATCATGAGCCTGCTCTCCGATGGTAAAGGCGGCTTCAAAGAGACTTTGGGCATTCCCGCCGCGACTTTGAAATCGCTCGGTTTTAACTTCAGCAACATTGCCGTCTTCCCAACGGTAGTGGACCTCAACGGAGATGGCCGCGCGGACATTATCCTGTCCAATGCAACCGGAATCTACACCGCCCTTGGCAATGCGGATGGCAGCTTTCAGACGCCAGTTTTGATCCCAGGCCTCGCCATTCAATGCGAACCTCTCTTGTCCGATGCCGGCAATATTGACGGTTCCGGCCACACCAGCCTGATCTTTGCCTATCCTGGCGATGCGTCCTGCGGTGGCACAGGGCAGGTCCCGCCCGGCGTTCTGATTCTCCTTAACGACGGCAAGGCAAATTTCACGGCCAGCGTTGAACCGATAGGCAGTCAGCCCTTCCAGGCAAAACTGGCCGATCTCGATGGAGACGGCTACCCCGACCTGCTGTTAAGCGACATCGATGCCGCGACGGGCGTTTTTGCGTTGTACACATTGCCAAACCAGGGCGCATCCGCATCCACCGACGGACAGTACTTTGACCCCACGCGGCGCAACACCTTGCTCTCCGGCTACGCCATCTCCGACATTCTCCTCGACGACTACAACGGCGACGGAATCCAGGACCTCGCTCTGGCAACTGCCGGTGAGGTGGACGACGGCAATCTGGTCCCTCAAACTGAAGGTGTCTTATTGTTGCCCGGCCAGGGAGGCTTCGCCTTCGGCGCTCCGAATCTGGTAGCGCAGGGCACTATTGCAAGCTGGGCTCAATGGGCCGACATCAATCAGGACGGCATTCCCGATCTGATCATTGCATCCGAACAGGCGGAGGTGAACGATGCGCCGGTCTTTGGCATGTCGGTTCTACCTGGCCTCGGCAACGGCCTCTTTGCATCTCCCGTCAGCCAGGTGTTCCCCGATAGCGACACCTACGTCTTCATCGGCGATTTCAACCAGGATGGCGCTCCTGACGTAGCGGTGAACGGCGTAAATTCCACCGGCGCCTATGCTGGCTTGTATCTCAATCGCGGCGCAGATAGCGTTGCCTTATCAGTCTCCTCCGCCAGCGTGGGCCAGGGCAGCCCAATCACCTTGACTGCTAGCCTCAGGACTTCCTTCGCGGACGTTCCGCCCGGCGGCACGGTCACGTTCACCTCAAACGGAACAGTCTTTGGAACCTCGTCGCTGAGCAGCGGCGTCGCAAGTCTGACTTATAACGTCGGCGCGACCAGCGCAACCGGTGTTTACCCAGTCGCGGCCGCGTATTCCGGCGACGGACATTTCAATCAGGCCTCAGCGATAGGTTCGTATTCCGTCACCGCTTTGGCTCCCGCGATTTCAACCTCCGCCAGCTCTACCAGCATCAATCTCATGAGCGGACAGAGCGCGGTCGCCACACTTACCCTCTCTGCGAACGCGACTTACAACGGCACGGTCGCCTTCGCCGCAACGTCAAGCGGATCAGGCGTAACCGTGGCCGTCAATCCGTCCACCGTCACCCTCAACGGCGGACAAACCCAACAAGTCTCCGTCGTTATCGGCACAGGCTCAGTCAGTACTGCAGCATCGCGACGCGACTCCAGCTCACCGCGCCGGCTCGCCGGCACCTTTGCAGGAACGCTGACCCTCGCCGCGCTGTTCCCTCTGTGCCTGCGTCGTATCAGAAGGCTCCGCAGCAGATGGCTTCTCGCTCTTGTGCTCTGTGCCAGCCTGGGTTGCCTTGCTGGAACTATCGGTTGCAGCAGCGGATCTTCAACTCCAGTTCCAGTCGCAGGTACTCAAACCGTCGTTGTCACCGTGACACCCTCCGTTTCCGGAGTTGCCGCGCAGACCATCACATTCAATGTGAATTTGCAATAACAGCCATTCCTCGCGCCTGAGCCTCTCCGGCCTGAGCTTCATGATGCGTTTATACACAGGTGAGTGATGAGACAATTGCCCTTTTTTAGCCCCTCCCGCCGCAGGCTTAACTCGTTGATCGCGATGCTGTTGACAGTTGCCGGACTGGCGCATGCTCAAGCCACGGCCCGGCCCGTCGGCCAGCAGGTTTCCTTGCCAGTCTCATTGATTGCCCAGCCCATCGATAGTAGCCAGATGATCCCCCTCAAGGGCAATGTGCATCCCCTGGCTAACCCCGCCAATGATCGGGGCGCCGCCCCGGAGTCGTTGCTTCTCGAACACATGGTCCTACTCTTGAATCGACCGGCAGATCGACGCCAGGCTCTTCTAAAAATCGTCGACGATCAGCAGAATTCCAAATCATCGTCGTATCACAAGTGGCTGACACCCTCGGAATTCGGCCTGCGCTTCGGACTCGGAGACCAGGATCTGTCAGCCGTGACCTCATGGCTCGAATCCTTCGGATTCAAGATAGAAACAGTTTCTGCTGGCCGTAACTTCATCTCCTTTTCCGGAACGCATGCTCAGCTCAGGAGCGCATTCCGCACCGAGATTCACCAGTACCTCATCAACGGTTCTCAATATTGGGCCAACGCCGGCGATCCGCAGGTTCCCGCCGCCCTGGCCCCGGTCATCCAGGGCTTCGCCTCGCTCAATAACTTCCCCCGGCATTCTCAGCACACCATGCCAAAACAAATTCGTCGCGATCCCTCGTCGGGAGAATGGAAACAGACAGGCCAACCCGGCAAAGCGAAGCCTCTCTTCACGACCTCCGATGCCAATGGCGACACTTTGTTTGGCATCGGGCCCTCAGACTTCGCCACCATCTATAACGTCCAGCCATTATGGAATGCGGGCATTGACGGCGCCGGCCAAACGATCGCACTCGTTGCCGATTCGGATATCAACCCCGCCGATGTGGCTTACTTTCGCAGCGTATTCGGTCTGCCCGCCGCGAAACTCAATCTCATTTACAGCGGACCCAACCCAGGTCTGAATGAGGATGAAAGCGAGGCGGACATCGATACCGAGTGGTCCGGCGCCGTGGCTCCAAAAGCAACCATCGATCTGGTTATAGCAGGCAACACAGCCATTGCAGCAGGAATCGATCTCGCGGCTCTCTACATCGTCGAAAACAACCTTGCGCCGATCATGAGTGAAAGCTTCGGTTCGTGCGAACTCTTTCTCGGAACCGGCGGCAATGAGTTCTTCGACGAACTGTGGAGGCAGGCTGCCGCCCAGGGCATCACCGTCATGATTTCCAGCGGCGACGGCGGTTCAGGGGCATGCGATCAGGGACAACAGGCAGCGGAGTTTGGCCTGTCGGTCAATGGCATTGCATCCACTCCATATAACGTTGCAGTCGGCGGCACAGATCTTTACGGCACCGCCCTCGCGCCCAAGACTTATTGGAGTGCGACCAATAAGGCAGGCACTCTGCAATCCGCACTCTCATATATTCCAGAGCTCCCGTGGAACAACTCGTGCGCCAATACTCAATTGATCGCGATCTTCCAGTCCGAGGGGCTTACCGACCAAACCACCGAGGCCGCGTGCAACGATCCTCAACTGCAAGGCAACCCGTTTGACCTGCTTAACACCGCGGGCGGCAGCGGAGGCTCCAGCGCATGTATCGTCTCCTCCGCAGTGGCTGGAACCCCGGTCGCGAACAGTTGCGTTGTCGGCTATGCAAAACCAGCCTGGCAGAGCGGAATCCCCGGAATACCCGCAGATGGCGCCCGCGATCTGCCCGATGTCTCGTTAATGGCTGGCAGCGGACTGTGGGGCACATTCTACGTATTTTGTCAGTCTGACGCCACCGCCGGCGGCGTCTGCGATGTGAACAATGCACTGGAAGGCGCAGGCGGCACATCCTTCGGATCGCCAGCCTTCGCCGGCATGATGGCCCTCGTTGAACAACAAACTCAGTCCCGGCAGGGCAACATCAACTACACCCTTTACAAACTCGGAACCGCGCAGTTTGCAAACGGCTCGCTCGGCAAACCGTGCCAGAGTGAGAACGTCGCCGGCGGCAACGGCTGCACATTTTATGACGTCGATCAGGGAACCAATGCCGTACCCTGCTTCAGCCAGTTCCTGACTCCTGCCGTAGACTGTGCCCCAGCCGTCGTCACCGACGAGATCGGAATCCTGGCCGGATATGACGCCGCACCCGGCTACGACCGGGCCACCGGCATTGGCACGGTAAACGCCTTGAACCTGGTTCAAAGCTGGAACAGTGTAGTTTCCGCTTTCCTTCCCAGCAGCACAACCCTTGCCGTGTCCGGCAGCACTACGGTCGCCTACGGATCGACCCCGAACGTCACCGTAACCGTCTCCGCCGCTCCGCCAGCCACCGGAACTCCCAGCGGCGATTTCGCGATCCTCAGCAACACCACCATACCTGGGAATCAGTCGGTCGCCGGAGCATCCCTGACCAACGGTCAGGCCACCATTCCGTTGACGGGATTGCCGATCGGCAACTACAAATTATCGGCGCATTACGCAGGCGACGCCACCTTTGCGTCAGGCAATTCCAACAGCGTAGCGATTACCGTAACGCAAGCCTCCAGCACAGCCTCGATTACAGCCAGCCGTGGCGCCGTTCTTCCCGGCCAGTTAGTCAGCTTCTTCTTATCTGTTTCGGGATCCGGAAACGGAGTCGATCCGACCGGAACGGCAACATTTAGAGATGCGACCCCGGGGCAAACTCTGGGAACAACCGCCGTATCCGGAAGTGCCGAAAACGGATCGCCTGTCGGCAGCGGGTTTATCAGTCTTTCTTACAGCGCATTCAGCATCGGCACACACACCATCCAGGCCAGCTATTCAGGCGACCAGAACTATCTTGCTTCCAATGCAACCTCGATCGCCATCACAATCGCGGAGCCATTCGCTCTTAGCCTGAATCCAACCTCTCTCAATATCAAAGCGAACTCGACAGGCGGCAACACGCTTACCGTAGCCGCCGCACCCAAAGGCAACGCAACACTCAGCGCAAGCTCGTTCAGCTTTGCCTGTGCCGGCCAGTTGCCTCCTGGATTGGCCTGCACTTTCAGCGAGCCTGTTTCGCAGCCGGATGGCTCCATCGCTTCAACCCTCACGCTGCACCTCTCCTCGCCCCTTGCTCCGATGGCCCATATGCACCGGGATGCCACCGCACCAAAGGGCGAAGGAGGCCGCTCCGGATGGCCCGTCCATTACGGAATCTCAGGAGCCGCAGCATTCTTCATGGTGCTGGCTGGGAGACGGCGTCGCCGCCTTTCCAGATTCTTCGGGATGCTTGCTCTGCTCATCACTTCGGCCTACATGCTGGTAGGGTGTGGTGGCAAAGGAACACATCCGATTACCGTCGCACCTTCGCCCGCCGCGACAACGACAACGCTGCAAGCCTCCAGTCTGACTCCAACGCTGAATAGCACAGTCACACTCACTGCCGCCGTATCCTCAGGCTCGGACAACAGCGTTCCCACGGGCTCCGTGAGCTTCCTCTCTGGCACGACGGTTCTGGGTACGGCTCAACTGACCAACGGAGCCGCTAGTTACTCAACCAACTCCCTCGCCATAGGCTCTCAGTCCATCGTTGCCCAGTACGCAGGGGACAGCAAGTCCTCCCCATCAACCTCTCTGTCCACAACCGTGGATGTGACCTTCTCCACAAACCTGGCAGTGACCGTGCAGGACAACGCCGGACACACCAGCACCGCAAACCTGGCAGTCACCATCGACTAGAGCAGGAGCAAGGTTAATGTAAGGTGTCGCACCGATGATCGCAGGCATTTTCATCAAGAAAATGCCTACATCGCGGTAGCTCGATACATCCCGTTATCCCTGCTTCTGCTCTGATATGGAGTGACCCTGTCAACCTCTGCGGACCCATGGGTTGTTTTTGTCGTTGTTGTTGCTTTTCCCGTCTTCCGAGGACAGGGCCAGCAGCAGTCGGGGCAGGTTTGAGCGACGATTGATCAGTCTGATATTCGAGGGTCGAGACCGCATAATCGCGATCCGTCGGGAGCTGCCTCTGACTAAATTCGCGAGTCCGGCTGAGCCTGTCGCATAGAGCAGTCGAGGATTCTCCTTCGTGCTTGCTCCGACTGCGGCTGACGCTGTCCTCCACCATCCCACGGACGAAGACCTGACCGTGGGAACATTGGCCCAATTGGGCGATGGCGTTCATAGGTCGTTTTTGTTTTTTCCTTCTTTGGAAAGTCTTTGCTTTGTTCTCGTTCTTGCTCAGGCCGCTACCGGCTGCCTGGCTGCCGCTTCCGCCTTGACTCCGATGGCCCAGATGAAGCCCAGCAGTTCGCGGCCCACCGCGGTGATGATCTTCTTTTGATCCTTGCCCGCCGCCGCTAGCCTCATGTAGCGCTTATGCAAGCGGTGTTGTGCTTTCCAGGCGATCTCCTTGATCTCTTCCGGAACCCCTTCTTGCCGCTTCCGCAACGCCGGCCCGACGCATGGCCGCAGCCGATAACTCCAGGCGGCTTCGATGGCGATCCGGCGCAGATGCGCGTTCCCTGTCTTGGTAATGCTTCCACGCCGTGTTCGTTGACCGCTCGAGTCCTCTGCCGGCACAGCGCCGCTGTAACCCCTCAGCTGCCGAGCGCCTTCGAATCGGGAGATATTACCTAACTCGGCGGCAATCGTCACCGCCGAGATCTGCGCTACGCCACGCAACGCCTGCAAGCCCTTGATCACTTCCTGTAACTCGGGCGAAGCCAGCTTGACCGCCTCCGTGATGGCCTGCTCCAGCCGCTTGACCCGCTCCCCCATGTGCTCGACCTCGTGCAGATAGTCCAACCGCGTAGACTCCTGCGCTATCTGCGTGAAGCGAAGCTGCCAACCCAGGCCATGTATCCCAGCGTCCACGCCTTCACCCCCAGTGCCGGACGCTGGCCCGAACGCAACAGGAACTTGCTCAACCGATGACGCGCCCGCAACTGATCCTGTTTAGCCCCTTCGCGCGCTCGCACCAGATCGCGCAGCGCCTCGGAACCCTCGTTCGGCACCCACACCGGAGTCAGATCGCCGGATCGATAACTGCGCGCCAACCGCTCCCGGGGTCGCCAGCGACGGGTCCATGTCGCTGGGGTGGCCGGCATCCCGCCGGTCCGTCTTCACCCGGTCCCCGGCCTTGATCGGAACCAGCGTCGGCGCTATCACTTCGCACGCCACGCCCAACTCGGCCAACTGCCAGTAAAGTACATAGCCGGTTGGACCAGCTTCGTAGCAAGCCTTCAACTGCTCAGATGGCCCCAGCTTCTTCACCATCTTGCGTATCGACTCCGCCCGGTTGGCAATCGTTCCCAGGCTGCGTACCTCGCCATCCGGCTCGGCAATCGCAACGGCTATCGTCTCGGCATCGACATCCAAGCCCAAAAATCGTACCTTCTCCTTCATGACCGGTTCCTCTCCGCTTGTGGCTCTGGAATGTGATTCCTTACAGAATCAAAGCCGAACCCACGGCCAGCGTAAG
>Ga0302326_10018967_pt1 | contig 14242 bp, 9 predicted proteins | sample Palsa_T0_3_FD_202264 | JGI IMG/M metagenome (GOLD analysis project Ga0302326, IMG submission 202264) | Peat permafrost microbial communities from Stordalen Mire near Abisko, Sweden - Palsa_T0_3 | ecosystem: Environmental > Terrestrial > Soil > Palsa > Peat permafrost | place: Sweden: Abisko... | reverse complement strand
CGTATGCCGCCTGCGATGCCACCGTCTCTACGTGGGCCTGGGCAAGCTTCACGCCCAATTCGTGCATCACCGCGTCGGCCGCATCAACTTGTTCGTTTCCCTCAGCCAGCCCATGCTCAGCGCTGAACTGCTGTAGATCGGCGCGCTTCTGGCTCAAGGTATCCAGCGCCTTGCGCTTTTCCGCCAGCACGGTTGCGGCCGATCCATCGATGGTTGTCTCATGGAGTCCCGAACGGAAGCGAATGTAGGAATCCAGCACCGCCGCCAGCAATCGCGTGCCTTCGCGCGGATCGGCGGCGTCATAGGAGATGTCCAGCAGATCATCGCCATTGCCCGATTCGACTCGGAGTTGTTGTTTGATGAGCTTCAGTGCGTCTGGACGGCCACGCAATGAAGAGATGTCATGAATATTGGGCATCGCCAACGCCGACGCGAGGACCGGCGTGGAGACAATCAGCTCTTGTTCATTTCGAATGACGCGCTGCCTGTCGTCGGACGATTGCCAGGCGCTGCTTCCCGTGACCCGCTGAATCATGATTTTAGCTGAGGTCGTGTAGAGCGGCGTCATTGACTCAAGCTTTACCGATGCCCCGGTGACACACAGAAGCGTGAGGATCAAGATTGTGGGAAACCGGCGAGCGATCATTCGAATCAAACGCCCGCACACGCCCGGTTGCCTCTGAAGCGCTAGCTCGCGCGGCGACGCCGGCTCGATCATGGATGGCTCGTGTGCGACGGGCTGTCGATCGGCACTCATCGCAAATGGATGCAGAGGAACGGGTGGCTTGGTCGCGGGCGCTTGCATACAGGCCTCATTTTCATAAATGAGCAGGCCGTCCCTTCATGGCGACCAGCGCGGCCGCACCAGTGGAAGGAAGTGGCGCATTTCGCCCTCCCAAGCGTTATCGGTGATCCAATCATCACAGCTAACCAAACGGCAAGAACGCGTGAGTCGATCTGGCGCGGCCGAGAACATGGGCCGGCGCAGGTGTGCTGGCGCGTGCTGTCGGCTTTATGGGACTCTTCTTGAGAACAGAGAGCAATTTCAGTTAGCGCCGATGCGCGGCACTGTATTACCGCTCGACGTCAAACCCACGCGCTGCCAGCCTCCATGAGCGCAGGCAAGCCGCGCGCCGCCACTCACTGCCACTAGCATTTCCGAGGTTCGAGATTCACAGTCGCCTTCTGTAAACTGCCGTCGATGCCCAACAACACATATCAATCACCGCTGGCCACGCGCAACGCCAGCACACAGATGCTGCGGCTGTTTTCCCCGGCGAAGAAATTTGGCCTTTGGCGGCGGTTGTGGCTGGAGCTGGCGCGCTGCGAACGGGAACTGGGCCTTGACCGCATCTCGACCGAGGCTATCGCCCAGATGGAAGCGACACTCGACGACATCGATTTCGCGGGGGCCGCCAGTTGGGAGATCCGCCTCCGCCACGACGTGATGGCCCACGTGCACACGTTCGAAGAAGCCGCGCCGGCCGCCAAAGGCATCATCCATCTGGGGGCTACCAGCCAATACGTGGCGGACAACGCGGACCTCATCATCATGCGCGAAGCGATGCAGCTGCTGGCAACTCGCCTTGCGGATGCGATCGACGCGCTGAGCGCGTTCGCCATGAAATGGAAGGATCTGCCCACGCTGGGCTATACGCACTTTCAACCGGCACAACTCACAACCGTCGGCAAGCGAGCGACGCTGTGGGCGCAGGACCTAGCGATCGATCTGGAGGAGCTGGAATACCGGATTTCAAATTTGAGATTTCGCGGCGTGAAGGGAACCACCGGCACGCAGGCATCGTTTCTTTCACTCTTCGATGGCGATCACGCGAAGGTCGATGCGCTTGATCGCATGGTGACCGAGCGATTCGGATTCAAGCAATCATTCAACGTGACGGGCCAAACGTATCCGCGAAAAGTGGATGCGCATATTGTCAGCAGTCTTGCGGGGATCGCGGCCAGCGTGCACAAGTTCTGCAACGACATCCGCCTGCTGGCCGGGATGAAGCAGATCGAGGAACCCTTTGAAGCCGAGCAGGTGGGATCGAGCGCGATGGCGTACAAACGCAATCCCATGCGCTGCGAGCGGGCGACAGGCCTTGCGAGATTCGTGATCAGCCTGTCGAGCAGTCCACTGCAAACAGCGGCCGAGCAGTGGTTCGAGCGAACGCTGGATGATTCGAGCAACAAGCGGCTGTCGATTGCGGAATCGTTTCTGGCAATCGATGGTTGCCTGCTGATCGTGAGCAACGTCGCACGCGGGCTGGTGGTCTATCCGAAGATCATCGAATCCGCCGTGATGGCCGAGCTGCCGTTCATGGCGACGGAGGAAATTCTAATGGCCGGCGTCCGCGCCGGCGGCGATCGGCAGGAATTGCACGAAGCGGTTCGAAAGCATTCGATGGCAGCGGCGGAGCAGGTGAAAACGCACGGGATGCCGAATGATCTAATCTCGCGTCTCAGCGAAGATGCCGCGTTTGATTCGGTGGATCTGGCGCATGTGCTGAATCCCTCGGCTTTCATCGGCCGCGCGCCGCAGCAAGTGGATGCATTTGTGCGGGAGGTGGTGGAGCCGATTCGGAAGCGGTATCCGCATGCACACGCGGCGGGGCAGGCGTTGAAGGTTTAGACTTCGTCGAACGCCTGCAACGCAGGCGGGATTGACCGACTGTGCGTGTGAAATTGAAGGGCTGGCCGCACTGCTGGAAGCGGATGAAGCGAAGGCAATCGAAAATGGCGCGACGAAGCGAGGAACATATCGGAAGAAATGATGGCCCTGAAAAACTCGGCGAGGTAGGATTCGCCGCATGAAACGGCGACTCTCTCAGCAACAGCGGGCGGTCGTAATCAGACGGCTCTGGACCCGCTGGGAGTTCTGGGTCGGCGTTATTATTCCTGCTGCTTGCGGTTGCGTGGGAGTACCCACTCTACAGTCAGGGCAACCCCTGTCTGGAATCGCAATGTTCGCCATCGGGGTCTTATGTCAGTTTATTTGCATCCGAAGTGCCGCGAGGACGATCGTTCAATCAGAAAACGGGCCTCAGGATTCAGACTGACCCACTACCCGAAGTTCGTTTTATAGATCCAATGCGAAATGAATCGCTTTGGACACTTCGGCCAGTTTAACACCCGAAAGCGCACAAATACGCCCTGAAAGGGATGCCTTGGGAACCGTATTCACCACGTCCAGGTTCACGACGCAGTCGCGCGGCATTCCATCGGCCATGGTTAGTTTTACCTCGACAGGAATATTCCGAATTGTCGTCGTAATGAAGGCGACAGTGATCGCCGTACGAACAGCATACGCGCGGTCGCGCGACAGCAGGAGCACCGGACGGCGACCGATCGGAGCCGGCAGATCAGCCCACCAAACTTCCCCACGTTTCATTCCCAATTCTCGGTTGGTAGCGGAAGGTGCGGAAGCAGCGCTTCGATATCCTCAACACTTTCGGGCGTTTGCTCATATCCTCGCTGATATTGATCGTCGAGTTGCTGGTCGTTGGCTGGATCCGGAGCCAGGCGTTGAATGACCTCAAGCCGCTCCGCACGGGATAATTCGCGAGCCAAATCGACAATCTGCTCTACGATTGCATGCGCCATGGCACTGACCTCTTCGGTTGTCAGAGTATCTTCCGATGCGCTGGGGTGGTCAAGTATTCGCCGGAACTGGAGCGTGTTACGCTCCGGCCATCAGGAAACGCGATATTCCGAGCCTTCTTCGTGCCCTTCGCCCCTTCGTCTCTTCGTGTTAAAAAAGAATAGTTCGACGAATTCGAATCTCAGGTTGATCCCGCCCGCCACAGGCCAATAATCGATTGGACCGATAATCCCGCTCCCGCCGATAGCCGATGATGGGCGAGCCTTGCCGCTAACTGCTGGTTCTGTTTATTCCGATTAGGTCAACAGGGGTATCGGTTCGTCTATTCGTTTCGTTGAAAGAGGTTGCATGCCACGCGACATTCCGGTTGGGAACGGGCGTCTGCTTGTCACATTCGACAACCGCTACCAGATCCGCGACGTCTATTTTCCGCATGTGGGGCAGGAAAACCATGCCGGTGCGGGGCCGTGCCGGTTTGGAGTTTACACGGATGTGCCGGGGCTGGAATCGACGGTCAAGGGGAATGTTTCGGCCTCGCTAAACAGCAACGCCCTGCGCGGGCAGGGCCAAATCGCCTGGACGAGCGATCCGGCCTGGGTGATCCATCAGCGTTATCTGCGCGACTGCCTGACAACCAGCGTCAGCCTCGATCATCCAAAACTGCGCCTCAGCCTTTACTGCAACGATGCCGTCGATTTTCACAGGCCAATCTATGTTCGCAAAGTAAAAATCAAGAATCTCGCCAGCTACGACCGCGATGTGAACCTGATGCACAATCAGGATTTCAATATGTTCGGGCAAAAGGTGGGCGACACCGCCTATTACGATCCGGATTTGCGATCGATCGTGCACTACCGCGGCAAGCGCTATCTGATGGTCACGTTCTTCAGCATGGGCGAGCAGCGCATCGATGAATTCGCCACGGGCACCAGCGGATTCCACGGCGCCGAAGGAACCTGGCGAGACGCCGAGGATGGACATTTGCAAGGGAATCCGATCGCGCAGGGCGCGGTGGATTCGACCGTGGCGCTGAACGTACAGGTGCCGGCCGATGGAGAGCGCGTTGTTTACATGGTGATGATCGCGGCCCAGAGCCGGGAAGAGCTCCTCGAATTGCACAAATGGATCATGAAGATGGGACCGCAGGGCGTTCTGGATCGTACGACCAGTTACTGGCGGCTGTGGGTGGGCGGCACGAATATCAACTTCGGCAATCTCCCCGCAAAAGTCGTCGATCTCTTCAAACGCAGTTTGCTCGTGGTGCGAACGCAGATCGACAATGACGGCGCGATCGTCGCGGCCAATGACAGCGACATTATGCAGTTCTCGCGGGACACCTATTCATATATGTGGCCGCGCGATGGAGCACTGGTTGCGGATTCATTGGATCTGGCGGGTTTCCCGGACGTCGCGCGCGGGTTCTACAGTTTTTGTCAGCGCGTGATCACCGATGAGGGATATTTCCATCACAAATACAACCCGGATGGCTCGCCAGCTTCGAGCTGGCATCCGTGGGTGATGAACGGCGACCGCGCGATGCCGATTCAGGAGGATGAAACAGCGCTCGTCGTCTGGGCGCTGTGGCGGCATTACTACCGCTATCGTGATATCGAATTTGTTCGGCCGCTGTGGGTGGATGTGGTGCAGAAGGCCGCGGATTTCATGGTGAAATACCGCGATCCGCGCACAGGCCTTCCCCTAGCCAGTTACGATTTGTGGGAAGAGCGCTGGGGCGTGCACGCGTTCACAGTCGCAACCGTCTACGGTGGATTGAAGGCAGCGCGGAACTTCGCCGTCTGCTTTGGCGATCGCGCCAAGGCGGAGGTCTACAACAAGGCCGCCGAGGAAGTGCGAGCCGGCGCCGCCAAATATCTGTACAGCGAAAAACTTAAACGGTTTGTCCGGCGACTGGTTCCCAAGGATAACCCCACCCCGCCCGATAGTCGCGAGTATAAGGAAGTGACGCCGCTCAGCGCGGACATCTCGGATATCTATGAAGTGGATGAAGTGCTGGATGCCTCGCTCTATTCCATCTACAAATTCCATTTGTTCGAAGCGGATGATCCTCGCGTGGTTTCGACCATGCAGACCGTCGAGGACAAGCTGTGGGTCAAGACGCGCGTGGGCGGGGTGGCGCGGTACGAGAATGATTATTACCATCGGATCAGCAACGACATCGCGGCCGTGCCGGGGAATCCGTGGTTCATCTGCACGCTGTGGCTGGCGGATTATTACATCACGCGGGCACAGACCAGCGGCGAACTGAAGATGGCGCTTCCCATCTTCGAATGGACCGCCGGGCACGCGCTCGAGAGCGGGGTGCTGGCCGAGCAGGTGAACCCATACACGAATGAGCCGATCAGCGTTTCGCCCCTCACCTGGAGCCACGCGACGGTCGTCAGCACCGCCATCAAATACCTGGAGAAGCTGGAAAGCCTGCAACTCTGCGGCGAGTGTCACCAACCCATCTTTCGCCTCCGCCGGCCCGGTCCGGTGGAAGTGAAGAGCCATGCGAACTTCGACAAGTTCGAAGCCGAGTTCCATCGCGCATCAAACCGCGAAACTGCCAGCGCCGTCGGCAAGTTCGTGCATGAAGATCCGCGCACCAAGCAATTGCTCAAAGCGACACTGGCGATCGACACGCGCGATTGCATCGGCTGCGAAATATGCATCGCCCATTGCGACAAGGGCGTTTTGAAAGCGGTAGATGGCAAGGCATTGATCGACTTGCGCATGCTCAACAAATGCGATCTCGACGGCGAATGCGTCGAGGTGTGTCCGACGGACGTGATCACATTGAGAATCGTCGCGGCCACTGCGGCCGATACTGCGGTAGCCTAGAAAACTCTTGACGTTCCCGACGCCGGCCTCTGAGGTATTCCTCAGTGCGGGCCGCGCCCGCAACCCAAAGTGCTGCCACGTAGGGAGATTAACCGCGAAGGCGCCAAGGGCGCGAAGAAACAGAGAATCGGAATGCCAAACAAATAATCTGGTCGGACGCGACGCACTGCGTGCAACCGCTTTGTATTTCCTTCGCGCCCTTCGCACCTTCGCGGTCATCCGCATTTGGGCCCGATCGGATGAGGAAAAAAACCTTGCCAAGAAAACAAGATTCTCCACGAGATCTATGAAGAGCCGGATCGAGTAGCTAATTTTCCGGCAACAGTGATAGCAGATTATCGATTTGCGCTTCAGTGTTATAGAAATGCGCCGACACACGCAGCCGCCCTTCTCTCAGGGCGATCTCCGTCTTGTGCTCCGCGCGCAGCATCTTGACGATCTGGTGGTGATGGTGTCCCGGCGAAGTGAAGCTGACGATCCCGCTCCACTGCCCTAGCCCACGCGGACTCACAATTACATAACCCTTGGCCTCAAGCCCCGCTATCAGGCGATCGGTCAGCACTTTCAACCGCTCGAAGACATTGGTCGTCCCAATACTGATCAGCAAATCCATCGATGCTTTGAGCCCGAGCAATCCGGGAATGTTGTACGTCCCGCATTCAAACCGCCCGGCGTCGGATTTGAGCGTGTAGTTGTAATTTCCATAATTCTGCGGATCGACCACATTCATCCACCCCACCATGAGCGGGCGGGTGCGCTCGATCAATTCCCGCCTGCAGTAAAACACCCCCGCACCTTCGGGTCCCATCAGCCATTTGTGCCCATCGGCCGCGAGATAATCAATCTGCATCGCCCCGACATCGATCGGCATGACGCCCAACGTCTGGATGGCATCGACGCAGAAACGCACGTTCCGTTCACGGCATTTCTTCCCGATGCGCGCCAGCTCATGCCGCTGCCCACTGGCAAATTCCACATGTGAAAGGGACACCAGCCGGCATTGCGACTCGTCGATCGCATGTAGAATCTTCTCCGCCGGCACAGCACGCCTGCCGTTCACATCGGTTTCTTCCGGGATCATCAGGAGCTTGCACCCATGGCTCCGCACCGCTTCCATCCACGGATAGACATTTGCCGGATATTCCACCGCCGTGGTCACGATCACATCGCCCCATTGCCAATCCAATCCATGGGAAACAATGCTGATTCCCTCACTGGTATTTTTGATGAATGCGATTTCATCGCGGTGAGCATTGATCAATGCGGCGGTGGATTGACGGAGCTTCTCGAGATCGCTGTACCAGTTGGTCCCCAGATAGACATCCGCTTCGGCCTGAGCCGCATACGTCCGCATCGCATCCGCTGCCGGCCCAGCCAGCGGCGAAACGCCGGCGTGGTTGAAGAAGTTCCACCGTTTGAGCACGGGAAACAGTTCGGCGTTGCCAATGCAACTGGCGAGATCCATGGAGACAGTAAAGCGTCGGGAGGGCTTCCGTGTAAAGCACCCGAATTGTGATCACCAATCGTACTAACCCCGTTGGGCCTAATTCGGAACTCTCGGATGGGACGAGAGTGGTGGTTTCACGCCGCCAGACGCTCGACGTTTTTGCAACGTTCCGCACTCTGGACATCGTTCCGGTGTGGCACGCAGATCATAGCCACAAATCGAGCAGCCGGCGCGAGAATCGCGCAAGCGACCGCAACCGCGCGCAATCATGATGCATGCTGGAGACAGCAGCGAAAGAAGCACGAGTGACCAGTAGGGAATTCCGATGAACCACGGCGACGTGGTGCCCCTGATTCGCGTGTTGACGTGGAAATCAAGAAACTGAAATCGAACTGGGTGCTTCCATTCCCGGTAACCATTGCAACAAATTCGACCCGGAACCGAAAAAATGTTCGCGAGGCTCGGAGTCGGCAGACGCCGTTCCCATGTGATTTCCGCGCCGCGATAACTCCATATCCATAGGAAGACAAAAACCGCGGTCATTAAAAGCGATGTCCCGGTCAATGCTGCTGATAGGCGGCCTTTCACGCGATCATGATACAGCCGCGCCGTACCAAATGATCTGTCGGAGATTTTCGTATAGCCAGAACACGGGCGGGCCGCCTGCGGCACCGCTATAATCCGGTTGGATGAAACTCAGGGCATCCCGAATATCTTTTGCGTTTGTCGCGGCGTTGCTGCTTTTGGTCCGCTTTGTCCAGGCTTCGGATTATCCCGCGGAGAACGATGTGGCTCCGCAGCGCTGGCTCAACGCCGTGCTCCCTGAACATCTCCCGCCGCTTTATTATCCGGATTATGCCAAGGATCGGGCGGTCGATCGCGCCCGCATCGAATCCTTCGCCGGACGATACCGCCTCTCGCTGATGACCCTTTCCACGGCCGACAGCAAGGCTGATCCAAGACAAATCGCCATCATCGCAGTGACCGATCTGATAGCCCTGGGCCGAAACGATCAAGCGGTTGCCGTGCTTTCCGCCCCTTGGATGGCCGGTGACCAAAACGCCCAAATTCTCCACGCCAACGCCTTGATGAACCTTGGGAGAACTGATGAAGCACTCGTGCTGTTGCAGCAACATCTGAAAGATTTCCCCGACTCCCTCGGCGGGCATTACGCGCTGGGCCAGCTCTATGAAAAGATCGGCGACGTGCAATCGGCCACGGCCGCTTATGCATGGTTCGTGAGCGGACCCAAAAACCTGTTTGATCGATGGGAAACGCAACAGGAGAAGGGATTCGACGATGCGGCTGATGTCGTCACAATCGGCCGGGCGGTCGATCGGTGGGCGGCCATGACCAGTGCGTATAAGGATTCGCCGCAACTGAACGATGCGCTGCTCAACCTCTTTGTCCGCGCGTACGACGCCATCGATCGAAGCTACTGGCCGGCACACGTGGCAGCGGCGGAATATTGGCAGGCACACGACAACGCGAAAGCCGCCGAGCAGGAATTAGAGGCCGCCGCATCGGACAATCCGCACGATCTGCGCGCTCTCAAGATAAATGCCAGGATCGCGCTCCAAGAGTTTAATTTCGATGCCTGCGATGAGGTGGTCCAACTGATGCGCGATCTGGACCCTGACTCGATCGATGCCGATTTACTCGAAGCCCGCAATCTTCTGGCGCAGCGCACTCCCGAAAATGCGCTTCGTCCGGTACAGCGCGTCCTGGCCAAGCAGCCCAAGAATCTGGAAGCGCTCGGCCTGCTGGCAGCGGTTAACGCGCTGGAACTTCATGACGACCAGACCACGGCAGTGCTCAAACAGATCGATTCGATGGCTCCGCAGGATGCCACCGCCTACGAAGAGGTCGCCCAGCAACTGGCGGCCATGCGGCAATATCCCCGCAGCGAGGCGATGTACAAAATCGCCGTTGAACGCGCTCCGTGGTGGACGGCGGCGCGCAACGGGCTGGGCCTGCTCTATACCCAGAGCGGCGACGAGGATAGCGCAAGAGCGACACTTGAAGCCGCCCATACTTTGGATCCCTACAACCTGCAGACAACCAATTACCTCAGGCTTCTGGACGATCTGGATAAGTTCGCCAAGAGCGAGACGCAGCACTTCGTCGTCTTCTATGACGCGACCGCCGACCCGATCATTCCGGAATATTTCGGGGATTATCTGGAGACCGTCTACACCGCCGTTACCAATGATTTTCAGACTCAACCTGCCGTAAAGACATTCATCGAAGTCTTCCCAACCCATGATGCTTTCTCGGTCCGGACGACCGGCTCACCATGGATCGGCACCGTCGGCGCAAGCACAGGCCGCGTGATCGCGTTGGTCTCTCCGCGCAAGGGCGAGATGACCATGGGCACGTTCAACTGGGCGCAGGTGCTTCGGCATGAGTTCACGCACACGGTGACGCTGGCCGCGACGGACAATCGCATTCCGCACTGGTTCACCGAAGGATTGGCGGTGTGGGAGGAACATTCGCCGCTGCGGTGGGAATGGATCCCCATGCTCTATCAGGCCGTGAACGAGGATCAACTGTTTACGATGGATAATCTCACCTGGGGCTTCATCCGTCCCCGCCGGCCGATCGATCGGCAGCTTGCCTATGCCCAATCTTTCTGGATCTGCACGTACATCGAGCAAACCTACGGCCACGACGCGATTCTCAAAATGCTCGATGGTTTTAGGGACGGTCTGTCGCAAGATGAGGTCTTTCCCAGAGTGCTTGGGAAGAGCCTGAGCGAGTTCAGCGAGGAGTTTCACAATTGGACGCGCAAGCAGGTGGCCGCGTGGGGATACGATCCCCAAACGAGCAAAAAATACGCCGACCTCCGCGATCGCGGCGAAGAGCTCATCAAAAGCCATCAGTACAAGGAGGCGGTGGATGTCTGGGAACGGATCGTCGCCATCCGGCCAGTCGATGCGCTTCCGCATCAGCGATTAGCCGGGTTGTATCTGACAAAGGAAATGCGGAACGTGGACAAAGCGATCGAGCACCTCTCCGCGTTGGATGCGGTCGAGTTGAAGGATGATCGGTTCGCCAAGCGCATCAGCCGGCTGGAGCGGGATGAGGGCGAAATGCCGCGCGCGATCGCCGAGGCAAAGCGCGCGGTCTACACCGATCCATACGATCCCGACGCACATCAACTGCTCGCCGAGCTATTCGAGAAATCGGGAGATCAAGCGGGCCTTGCCCGTGAGCAGCGGGTGATTCCGGTTCTGCAAAAATGGATCGAGGACAACAGCCAGCGCGATGAGATGCCATCTGGCGGAAACTGACGACTTGTCTTTCCCCGCATAGCGGAGATTATTGGGATTCGCCGAACCGGGTTAGACTTAGGTTCAATGTCCAATGATTTCCTCACCATCGCGCAATTCCAGAAGCACATTGCCGAGCGCTACGAATCCGCTGATCGCGCTCGGGGGTGGGCGAAAACATTCGCCTATTTCATCGAGGAAGTCGGCGAGTTGGCGACGGCGCTTTCCACCGAAGGAAAAGACCCCGCAAACCTCCGTGAAGAATTCGCGGATGTGCTCGCCTGGATGTGCACGCTGGCCAATATCTCGGATGTCGATCTGTCCAACGCCGTCGCGGAGAAGTATCTTGGAGAGCAACGGCCAGAGGGGACGAAGTAAATGATCAATGATCAATCCACAATGATCAATGGCCGAGGGTGGCGAATGCGCGTTGCTTTTTTGACTTCAATCATCCTTGTTCATTGTTCATTGTTCATTTCAACCGCCTTCGCTCAGGTCAAAGGAGAAGTCGAATCGATCGGTTTCGAAAACTACTACCGTCCCGATTGCTGGACGCAGATGGTGATCCGCCTCACCCCCGACACGGACAAACCGGCGGATTATCTGGTCTGCGTCCATCAACAGGATATGGACCGCGATCTGCCGGTGTACACCCGGCAAGTCACCGTCACACCCACCGATGAAAATGGAAATGCCCGCGATCAGCGCTTTCGCGTCTATTTCAAACCCACCCCCACTGATAACGGACTTCCCGATGCCAGCGATATCACCGAGACTCTCGCGAGCTTGCAGAAGAAGCTGACAGTGGAACTGACGACCACCAGCGGCAAGTTCGTCGCGGCGCTGCCCATCACCAACACGATCATGAGCCTGAGCCCAAGCTCAAGCAATCTGGATGTTGCGCGCGGGTGCAAACTGGTACTGGCAGTCACTACTGGGCACAGCGTGCCGCCGCATCGGGAATACGATCCAGGCGTCACGATTGGCATGCTCGAAGACATCGCCATGGTCCCTGTGGCGGCCGCCGAACTGCCCGAAAACCCCATCGGATATGACGCCGTCGATGCAATCCTCTGGCTCGATTCCAGCCCCGATGAATTGACCGCCGGCGGCGATGAACGCCTTCGTGCTCTGCAAAACTACGTGCGTGGCGGCGGGCACCTGGTGATCTGCCAGCAGACCGATCAATGGCAAAAAACGCTCGGCTTTGCGGAGATGCTGCCGGTTTCGATCGATGGCGTTCGCGCCAAAGGCGATGCCGAGCCCCTGCGCTCGCTGGCCACCAATCGCGAACGATCCGCCGGCGGCACGCTGGTCGATCCATGGGATTACATGCGGGGACCCATGACCTTTGGTGTCGCAACCGCCAAGCCCGGCGCGTACGTCGATGAATGGATCACCTGGCCCAGTGATCACGGTGGCAATGATATCACCCCCTATCTGGCGCGAAAATCGTATGGCTGCGGATGCGTCACGTGGGTGGCGCAGGATTTGGGCGATCGATCGCTGGCATCCACGATGGTGCAAGGCGAACGAATGGAAACGATCCACTGGCCCGCCATCTGGAATCGCGTGTTTGATTGGAAAGACGATCCCCTCACGGTCAGCCGCGTGGGCGATGCGCAGAAGTCTTTGTACGCCGAAAACGCGGACTTCGTGGATATTGCCCGCGAACTCAACGACACGACAATGGAGCTCACTCGCACGGGCCTGTGGTACATCAGCGTGGCAGTGATTTTTTTCATCGCTTACTGGCTTGTCGCGGGACCCGGCGCGTTTTTCTTTTTGTTGTCGCGGGGAAAGAGCGGTGCAAACTGGTTCGTCTTCGGCGCGGCGGCGATCATCTTTACATTTCTGACCGTTCTTCTTGTTGATGTGATCGTCCGCGGGCCGCCGGATTTAATGCATTTCAGCGTGGTGCGCGACACCGCCGCCCAGGCCGGCGCCCTGCCGCTGGCGCACGTCTACAGCCGATTTGGCCTCTACATCCCAAAAGACGGCGAGCAGACGCTGGAGATCAAGGATTCTGCACCCGGAACCGCCGCTGATTTGAGCGCCTATGCGATTCCACCCAGGGATTTGGGCGAAAACGCACCCAACGACATCGGCCCGCAGTATGTGGTGCCAATCACGGATGCCGCCAGTGGCGAATCAACCATCGTGCACGTCCCCTATCGTCGTACGCTCAAAAAACTCGAAGCCGGGTGGACCGGCGATCCCACCGGCACCGGCTTGAGCGGGGGAATTGAAGGAACGGGCAAACTGGTGGACGGAACACATCTTGAAGGCAAGCTCACCAACGGCACAGGCAAAAAACTCAGCGACGTCTATTTCGCTTATAAATGGCGCTCACCCTATGTCGGTTATGATTCGCGAAACCTCGTGGATTATCTGGTCTACATTCCGGAATGGGCGCCGGGCGTCACCCTTGATCTGGCTACGGATTTGCGATTTGAAGCCGACAAGGACGGAAAAGCGCGCCCGATTTTGACGGTCGCCTCCGATGGCGTTAACCCCGACAACGGCCACAAGTGCCGCGGGACGATTCAGCAGAACTGGGAAGCGTATTGGGTCAAAAACCTCGCGGAAAGTGTGGCCGGCGAAGGAACGATGAATGTCCATCGCTCCTTGATCGTGCTGAGCCTGTTCGACAGGCTGATGCCCAATCAGCGACAGGACGAACATTCCGGCCGCGTGGAGATGTTGCGGCGTGGAGCGCGCCGTCTCGATTGCTCGGCCGCGCTCGCCGCCGGCTCGATGGTGATAGTCGCCGGCGACGATATGACCGGCCCCAGCGCCTTGCCGATTCCGCTGGAGGTCAACGGCGATCGCGTCACAGGCAATGGCCTGACGCTGTATCAATTCATCGTTCCCATGGACAATAGCTTCGCCACGACGCCGACAACGCAGCCGGAGTGAATAGCTTCTGGAAATGGCGAAGAAGAAATAACCACTGAGCACAGAGAGCACAGAGAAGGAGAAGAAATGGATGAGTTTGTTGACGAAGAAATGGAACCAGATGCGGCACTCAATCAGATTACCAACGCGGTAATTGGCGCCTGCATCGCCGTTCATCGGGAG
>Ga0302326_10018964_pt1 | contig 14242 bp, 13 predicted proteins | sample Palsa_T0_3_FD_202264 | JGI IMG/M metagenome (GOLD analysis project Ga0302326, IMG submission 202264) | Peat permafrost microbial communities from Stordalen Mire near Abisko, Sweden - Palsa_T0_3 | ecosystem: Environmental > Terrestrial > Soil > Palsa > Peat permafrost | place: Sweden: Abisko... | reverse complement strand
GCGCCGAGGCGCGCTGGTCACTTCGCGCGCCAATGTCCGCCAGATCGTGTTTCCCGTATTCGATAGCGAATATCGCGTGGAAACTGCGGCGGACCCCAACGCCGGCCGCGGGCTGACCATCCACAACCTCCATTGCTCGGAGGTCGCCCGCTGGCCGCGCGATGTTTCGGAGACGCTCGCCTCGTTGCGTGCCGCCGTCCCGCCCGAAGGCGAGATCTTTCTCGAGTCCACTCCCAACGGCGCCGGCGGCCCCTTCTACAACGAGTGGCAGTTCGCCTCCCAAACCGGCTACGAACGCCACTTCTATCCCTGGTGGTGGGATCCCACCTATCGCCGCCCCCTCAAGATCGTCCGCTTTTCTGACGAAGAACTGGAACTCATGCAGAAGCACCGCCTCAACCCTGCACAGATCGCCTTTCGTCGCGAGGTCCACGCCAACTTCCGCAACCGCGCCCGCGAAGAATACGCCGAGGACCCCGAGACCTGCTTCCTCGCCTCCGGCGACTCCGTCTTCGATGTCGAAATCGTTGACCAGCGCCTCCGCCAGGCGGCGCCCATTATCGAGAACGCGGAGCAGGGCAAGCTCCTCACCTTCTTTCCCCCCGTTGCCGGCGGCCAGGGCTATCTGCCCAAGCAATACATCATCGGTGTCGATCCTGCCGGCGGCGGCACCGACGGCGACTTCTCTTGCGCCCAGGTCATCGAGCGCACCCACGGCGTGCAGTGCGCCGAACTTCAGGGTCACTTTCCGCCCCAGGCGCTGGCCGCGCGTGTCGCCATCCTCGCCCGCAAGTACAACAATGCCCTGGTCGCAGTCGAGCGCAACAATCATGGGCACGCCGTCCTCTCCCAGCTCTTGATGGGCCAGGGCTATACCAATGTTTACCAGTCCGGCGGCCAGCCCGGCTGGCTCACCAACGTTGCCACTCGTCCTCGCATGTTGGAGAATCTTGCCGCCCTGCTGTCGGCCGCGCCTTTCATGTTCCTCAGTCCGCGCCTGCTGGAGGAGTGCCGAACCTTCATCCGTCATCCCGACGGCAGTTGCTCGGCCGCCTCGGGCACTCACGACGACACCGTCATGGCGATGGCCATCGCCCAAGCCGTCCGCGCCGAAGTCGTCGTCCAGCCCCCAGCATCGGCTCAGGAGTTGGCGATAACCATGTCCCCAACCGCTTCCTAACACTGTCATCCCGCTCATTAGCCTTAGCCTTGTCAGCCCGAGTGGAGGGACCTGCGGTTCGTATGAATGGCCAGTGAGCAGATGGTCGCGCTGTTTTGGGTGTCATCCTGAGCGCAGGCGCGCGCCTTTTGCCCGCCGGAGTCGAAGGACCTGCTGTGCCTCCTCACCTGCGCGAAATCCCCACGCTCCCGACACTCCGTCGGCAACGCTGCTCCCCTCCCGCCCTGGCCTGCGGGGGCCTGAAATGCAGACGCTCACGACGCTGCTTGCACAACGCTGCTCCCGTCCCGCCCTGCGGGACGACTCAGCTTAGCCCAGCACGTAGCGCAGCGAAGTGCTGGGTAAGTGCGAAAAAGGTTCGAGTCCCTTCAGGGACGGCACCAACAAACCAACCTCAACCACAAAGGAGAAATTGCAATGGCCTTTAACTTACAAACTTTCCAGAAGATGATGGGCGTCGTGCAGGCGGCAACTGCTGAAGCCGCCACCGTCGCCGGCCAATGGGGATCGGGCGACCACGTCGGTGCCGTAACCGCCGCCGTCCAGACCGCGGGAGCCATCGCCCAGTCCGCGACCTCCAATCCCCAGCAGCAACAGGAAGCTACCGCGGCAACCCAGCTGGCAACCACCCTGATGCCCGCCATATTCGCCTTCGCCAGCCTCTTCGCCAAGAAGCTCTAGGCTCTGCGAAGAGCGCCCCATCCTTGTCGCCATCCTTTGGCGACAGGGTGGGGACATCGTCTTCCTCACACGCCTCTGTGACGTGTGCCACCACTTCGCGGCGGCTCCTGGAACTACCATCTAGCTTCCGGAAACCGCCGCTAACGGACCCCCAATCTCGCGCCCCTCCACGAGCTTGGGTCGAGCGACGCGGACGCGATGGCCGTGATGTACGGCCACGATGGCCGTAGCGGGCGGTTTCCAGCAATCGCTGTACGCCGCCCGGTCGCTTCGGACGTTCAGGCTCACAGCTTTTGCTAATTGCTAGTTACTAATTGCTAGTCGCTTCTTCTTCATGTTCATCCACGCGGTCCAACACGTACGCAGGATGCGGGGCGGCGCGCAGAGTCATCTGATGCGCTGCGCCGACGGCTTCTATTACGTCGTCAAGTTCCAGAACAACCCGCAGCACCCCCGCGTGCTGGTCAACGACTGGCTGGGCACGCGCCTCGCCGAGATGATCGGCCTGCCCGTTCCCGTCGCCGCCATCGTCGACGTCAACCCCTGGCTGCTGGAGAACACACCGGACCTGCGCATCGAGCTCTGTGGCCGCCGCACCATGTTCACCCCCGGCCTGTCGTTTGGCTCGCGCTACGTTATCTCGCCCCTCGAAGGCCAGGTCTATGACTACCTGCCCGAGGGCATGATGTCGCGCGTGCGCAATCTCCCCGACTTTGCCGGCGTGCTCGCCCTCGACAAGTGGACCTGCAACGCCAACGGCCGCCAGGCGGCCTTCTGGAAGCGCTCGCGCGAGCGCAAGCTGAGCGCCAGTTTCATCGATCAGGGCTACTGCTTCAATGCCGCCGAATGGAATTTTCCCGACGCCCCTCTGCGCGGCGTCTTCGGCCGCAACGACGTTTATACCTCGGTCACTTCGTGGGAAAGCTTCGAGCCCTGGCTGACTCGCATCGAAAGCTTTTCGGACAGTTCGCTGTGGACGCTGGCGGAAGAAATTCCGCCCGAGTGGTACGGTGGCGCCGGCGACGATCTGGAACGGCTCTTGACGCGCCTGCTGGCTCGCCGCTCCCGCGTCCGTGAACTGATTCTGGATTTCAAGAACTCATGCCGCAACCCCTTTCCGAATTGGAGCGAGGCGGTGAATTGATGGGAGCAATTGGTGTAGAAGCTGGCCTTTAGGCTGTGCCGGCATGTCCTAAGGTGGAAGAGCGGGCCTTTGGCCTCGGACGGCATGCTAAAGGTGGAAGAGCGGACCTTTAGGCCCGCGTTTAAGCTTCCTTATTATTGTCATCCCGAGCAGAGCGAAGCGCAGCCGAGGGATCTGCGGTTTGTGCGCCGTCTGAAACTGCGGTTCATAGCGGCGCCGTCGGCAGTACGGTACTACCGTCCCGCTCTGCGGGACGACTCAGCTTAGCCCAGCACGTAGCGAAGCGGAGTGCTGGGTAGCAGTAAAGAGAAACGGAGTCCTGTAGGGACGGCATAACTTGAGCGCGGCTTTAGCCGCGCGAAACCACGCGTTGGCTGATAGCTGATGGCTGCCTTCAAACAATGCGAATTCTTCCTCCTCCGCTACGTCCCCGACGTGGTCAGGGGCGAATTCGTCAATATCGGCGTCGCCCTCCTGGAGCAGGGTGACGACGGCTTCACCGACGTCCGCTTTACCCGCGACTGGCGCCGTGTCCGCTGCCTCGACCCCGATGCCGACTTCGAGCTTTTGGAATCCTACGAGGCCGACCTTCGCCGCCTCTTGCAATCGCGCCTGCCTGAGGTCATCAACTATCGCGGCCCCATGTCTCGTCGCACCTGGCTGCTGGCGCTGATGCAGGAATCGTTCGCCGGCACACTCGAGATGGCGCCCGTGAGCGCTATCCTCACCGAGTCGCCCCAGACCGAAATCGGCAAACTCGCGCACTTATATCTGGAATCGGCGTCCCGAGCCCGTCGCGAGCAATCCGGCCGCCGCGTAATTTACAACGCCATGCGCGATGCCTTCGAGCACGCCGGCGTCTGGCAACTCATGCAGACGGACATTCCGGTCGCGCAATACACGCGTCCCGGCGATCCCCTGAAGATCGACTGCGGCTATCGCCCCAATGGCGTGATTCATCTTTTCCACGCTGTCTCACTGGCGAAAGACGTAAACCCAGCCAAGGTGCTGGCCTACAGTTACTCCGACATGCGCGAAAACCTGCATGCGGCCGAGCACGCCATGAGCGATCTCACTGCCATCACCGAAGACGAATTGGATCTCCAGGATGAGGCCGTCGCTTTCGCCCTGGCCACCCTGCAAGCCAGCGACATCGCCATCGCGAAAGTCCGCGATATCCCCGAAATCGCCGAGCGCGCCCGCATCGACCTGAAGTTGTAAGTCATCGGCAGGCCGCCCTGAATTACTAACCGGGCCTCTCCTGGAAAGTGTCAGCCCGACCGGAGCGCGGCCGAGTGATTTAGCCGTGTCATCCCCACCGAGGGCTGACCGGGGCCCCCGACAAGCGCCTCTTTTGCGCTTGTTGGGGTGGTTCAGCCCGAGTGGAGGGACCTGCTGTTCGCTGGCACCGAGAAGTACACCGAACGACAGCTTGAGCGCTCTCTCTCGCTGCCAAACTGACAACTAACAACCGATTCCTTACAACTGCGGGTGCCCCGTTCTAGCCCTCTTTTGGCTAGGGCGGGGCAGTTCCTGCCCCAGCTCTCGCTTCGCTCTTCAAGGTTACATCCCACAATGTGGGACGACCACCCCGCTGACAACCGACAACCGATAACTGGCCACAGGCCACTGGATCAATCCATGAACATGCCAAACGCTCTTCGCGGCGCTCTGCGCCGCATCGCCGGATCGCCTTTTCCCAAGCTGCAATGGCCGCTTCGCCGGCCCCCGTCTGCGCTGCTAGCCACCAGCGCCGAATCCGCCCGCAGAACGGTGCCGCTACCCACCATATTCACTCCGGGGGCACCCACGCTCGCGCGTGCCGGGGTCATGCCCAAACCGACGCCTGCCAACCTGCGCCGCTTCGCGGAAATGCCTATCGCGCGCAAGGCCATCAACACCATCAAGGACCGCATTGCCGGCATGGCATGGCGCATTCAACCGCGCCGTGGACGATCGCTGGAAGAATCTCCGTCACGCGCCGACTTTGCCCGCGATGGGATCAGCATGTTGCCCAGCGCTGCCGACCGCATCGCCGCCCTCACCCTCAACTTCGAGCAGCCCAATCCTGAAGACTCTTTCCGCTCCTTCATTGAGCAGGTTCTGGAAGACGTGCTGGTCGGCGGTTTCGGCGCAATCGAGCTCGATCTCACCGGCAACCCCGCTCATCCGCTTACGCTGTGGCCCGTCGACGGCGCAAGCATTCGCATTCGCACCGATTGGGATGGCAACCCCGCGTCGCCGCATTACGTCCAGTCCACCCTCATCACCTTCGCACCGGAAAAAGTAATCGCCCTGGCCGACGAAGAGATCTCCTACATTCGTCTGAATCCGCGCAGCTACACGCCCTTCGGTCTCGGCAAACTCGAAGTCGCCTTCGAAACCATCCACGAGTTCCTCTGCGCCCACCGCTTTGCCTCCCGCCTGGCCAGCAACAGCGTGGTGCAATACGCGCTCTGGTTGCAGAACCTCAACCCGCAGCATCACGAGCGCCTTATCCGCTGGTGGCAGGACGAAATCGAAGGCACCGGCAAAGTGCCCATCCTCACCGTTGAGAACAAGCCTGAAGTGCTGCGCTTCGCCGGCGGCACTGATGCCGACCTCCGCCTGCAATGGCAGGAGTTCCTCATCCGCATCATCGCCGACGCCTTCGATCTGCCGCCCATGCTGCTCGGCTTGGAGCGCGACGTCAATCGCAACACCGCCGCCACGCAATCCGACGACGCCTTCCGCACCGCCATCGTCCCGGTCGCGCGCCTCATCGCCGAGCACCTCACCCGCGACGCCATCAGCAAGCGCCTCGGCTGGGACGACCTGGAATTCGTCTTCACTGACGTTGACGCGCCCAACGAACTCGAGCAGGCGCAGATCCAGCAAATCCTCGTCGGCTGCGGCGTCTTGACCATCAATGAAGTCCGCCGCATGAAGGGCCTGCCGCCGCTGCCCCAGCAGCAAGCTGGCCTCGCCGACGCTCCTCCCATGGAGTAGGCGAGCACACCTCCCTGACTTGTCATCCTGAGCGGAGGTTCGCGCTGCCTCTTGCGCGAACCGGAGTCGAAGGACCCCTATAACCGCGATAACCCTCTCACCGTTTTAGCTAGTTGCTAGTTGCTAGTTGCTAATTGCTAATTGCTAGTTGCTTCTTCCGAGGACCCCTATGAACCTCCAACTCGACGCCATGTCTGTCGCTATTCCCCACGTTGTGGGACATCCTAACCGTCTGCCATTTCGCGGCGTCCTTACTCTGGTCGGTACCGCATCGCAGCGCTCGCCCAGCGGCGCTCGCGGCCATCGCGTGATGCTCACCCGCGCTGCTACTGAAGCAGCCCTGCCATCCCTGTTAGGTATGGCGTTGGACTATGCCCCAGCGCTCGACGCTCACGACGCCCGCCGCAAAATCGGCATCATCACTCAAGCCGACATTGTGCCTATACTACAGAGTAAGACCTCACGCCCTACGGGTGTTCAACCCTTGTCGCCGTCTTTTGGCGATAGGGTGGGATCCCAAAGCCCCGTCGGCCAGATCGCCGTCAGCGGTTATCTTTTCGCCCACGACTTCCCCGACGTGGTCGACGAAATCCGCGCTCAGGCCCGCAGCACTCTGGGCATGTCGTACGAAATCGCCAACGCCACCGTGCCCAATCAGGACACGGCCATCTGGACCGTAACCCGCTTCACCTTCACCGGCGCCGCCGTCCTTCGCCGCGACAAGGCCGCCTATCCCCAAACCTGGATCGCATTAGCAGCCAGCAATTAACAAACGGCAGCTAGTATGGCGTCCCGGAAGTTCGTGGAATAAATCTGCATTGTTTTTGAAAGGGTACGGCTTCACAGGCTGCCGAGAAAGTCGGCTTTGAACGCTTTGTAACAGGGCACGACTTCAGTCGTGCCGGTAAGCCGTTTTATTTTTCTTCCCGAGCCGGCTTCAGCCGGCGCCACCTTTCTCACCCCAAACTTCAATCACGGGTTAGCTAATTGCTGACTTCTATTTGCTAACTACTTCTGCAAAGGACAAACCATGGATCAAGAAACCACTACCTCCGATGTCTCCACCCTGGCCCAGAGTTTGGCTCAGGCCACGCAATCTCTCGCCACCGCGCTGTCCAACTTGGACAGCCAGTTCGCCTCCCTGCACGCCAAAATCGACCGCATCGTCGCCGCTGTTGATGATGGCGACCTACAGGCCGCTTCTCAACCCAGTTCCGCATTGCACCACAAGCTCGCCGAACTGGAGAAAGCGAATCACGATCTCAAGGCGCAAACCGCTGCCGCCCGTCGCAAGACGCTCTCTCCGGTGGTCACCGCGCTGCTCGCCAAAGAAGGTGTCGAAGGCGACGCCCTCATCGAAACCCCGATCGTCGAGAAAGCTCTCGCCGGTCTCAGCATCGAGCAGCGCATCGCCGTCAAGGCCGAACTGGCCCGCGCCGGCATCCTCGCCTAGCTCGTTGGTCCAGCTGAAAGGCGGCGGACACACCCGTCTAGCGAGGAGATGCTGATGGCAGTTTCAACGGCAGTACTCCTCGTTGCGCTGGCATGTTTGTGTTCCGACACTCCCGTCCCGCTCTGCGGGACGACTCAGCTTAGCCCAGCACGAAGCGAAGCGCAGTGCTGGGTTGGCTGGGAATGCTTCCCCGAGTCCCGTCGGGACGGCACACTGCCTTCCATCATGCGTTGTCCCACAATGTCAGATTCCTAGCCGACGGCCTTCCGGCCGTCATTTCTTTTCGAAAGGAAACCCATGAAAGCACAATTTCTAAACCTGCAAGCCGCAGCCGATTACATCGGCCCCGGCGCCATCGAGGTCGAGCTCTATCAGACCGAGATTCTGGACATCTGTCGCCGGCGCAATCCCTTCGGCTTGCGCATCAAGCAAGTCCCTGCAACCGGCCATCCCTCGCGCTTCTTCGAGGAAACCGCCATCCCCTCACCCACTGCGGCCAATGCCTTCGTCGATCCGCGCAACATCGTACCCACGCAGGTCACGCCCACCCGCGTCGAACATAGCGTCCCCCTAAAGTGCCTGGTCTCGCAGATCAACTACAACGTCTTCGACATGGAGGTTGGCGCACAGCAGAGCCAGTTTGCCTACCTGCAAGCCAAGGACTTGGCCGATTCCGTCGAAGGCCTGCTCCGTACCCACGACGTTGCTTTGTGGAATGGCACCGACACTTCCCTGAACAATCCCACCACCCCGCAGTACTTTGGTGTGTGCGGACAGATCGCCGCCGGCGGCAACACTGCCACCATCGCCACCACCGCCTCCATTGTGGATGGACTGAAGGGCATCATCGCGCAGATGGTGGCCAACAGCGGCTTCGAGGTGCGCCCCACCGCCATCTACTCCAACCCCGTGCTGCTCGACCTGATCGATCGCGAAATGAAGCAGGAGTTCAACGTCGTGCTTTCGACCACCGAGGTCGCTGGCGGCCTCACCGTCAAGACGCTTTCCACCCAGGCCGGCAACCTGCCGCTCATCCCTGACTGGTCGCTGCCCTATACCGGCACGCCTGGCAGCGGCAATGCGCAACTGCCTGTCTACATCGTCACCGAGGACATGATCGAGTATCACTGGCTCACCAGTCCCACGCCGCGCGTCTTCCAACTCGGCACTCCCAGCTCGTTGACCTCGCAGATGGTGGTGGTGAAGTTCGGCGCTGTGGTAGTCAAAGGCGCCAACTACGCGCACTATCAGGTCACCGTCGACCGCTAATCGCGATCTCCGTTGTCTCCATGATGCAGGTGTCCCACTCAGGCCGGGTGCCCCGTTCTAGCCTTCCTTTGGCTAGGGCGGGGCATTCTCCGCCAGGGTGGGGTTTCTCACTCTGGCATTCCGTTTTGCAGAACTCTTCCGTGACTGGAACTCATATGACCAACTACTTAGCTGACACCGAATACCAATCCTATGGACTCGAGCCCGACACGCCTGAATCCTGGGTCTCCGCCGCTAGCTCCCTCGTAAATGCCCATTGCCATCGGCCCACGCTCTGGTTCCAGGAGTTCACTGAGCGCGTACGCCTGGTTCCCGGCCGCAACGTTCTCCGCCTCACTTATCTTCCGCTGGCCATCCCCGCCGGAGGCACAACGCCTCTGGTCTCCGGCCGCGCTCGCTATGGCGTGCCCCGCCGCGGCGACGATCTGACAATGTGGGAGATGGCCTCCGAGTTCGCCATGACCTTCGGCCTTCCCGGCACCTGGATCGATCTCGACATCACTACCTTCGATTTCTTTGCCCCCACGGGTGAGGTCTCGTGGCTGCCCAATCCTCTGGGCATGTACTTCGACGAGATGGAGCTCGTCTACAACGCCGGCTTCAACACCATTCCCGATCCCATAAAGTTCGCCTGCGTGCAACTCGTCCGCAACGCCCAGGCCATGCCCGCACTCAACGTTCGCGAGGGCACATTGAACGCAATGCACTTCGCTTACTTCGCTGACACTCTTCTCGATTCCACTGTGCAAACCATGCTCGCGCCTTTCGTTGCGCAGAAGGTAGCCTGAGATGTCCGACGAATCCGAAATCATCCCCGGTCAAGCCTGCGCCGCTCGCCGCTTCGCCGACGCTCTCCTGCGCTCCGGCGGCGACACCCAAATCACGGTGCGCATCTCCGATCCCTCCACCGGCGATACCAGCAGCCAACTCGGGCTCGAGCCTCCCAGCGCCGCGGATCTGCAAATCTCGCCCGCCCTGGTGAAAGCCTTATCTCCCACTGAGGACGGCAAACGCCGTATCGAGGCCGTCGTCAGCGCCACCTCGCTGAAGGCCATCGCCAAGAACTACGGCGTCGAGGACATCGCCGCGTGGCTCCTGGTCGCTCAAGGCGTCCTGTACTACGGCAACCTCATGCGCATCGATACCGTCACCGTCGATCGCTTCTTCGGCCTCGACTGCCTCTACCACCTGACTGCCACAGAGTAGGACATCATGCAACCAACCAAAGATAGCTTCTACATCGCGCTCCGCACCCGCCTCGTCGCCGTCGATCCCAATCGAACGATGACCCTCGACGGCGCTACTCGTCCGGCCATCGCGGTCATCGAAAATGAGCCCCCCACCGGCGCTCCGCTCCTCTGCGACACCTTTTACCTCCGCTGGGGAAACGCTCGCCCGACGACGCTCTCCGTAGGCACGCTGATGGCGATGGATTGCACCATTTCCTATTGCACCAAGGGCTCCGTTCAGAACGCCAACCTCGATCGTGGCCGCGACCTGGCTAGTCTCGATAGCGATTTACTGGCCATTAGCTCGCCTCCGCAAACCCCGAAGTGCGACTACAGCTCGGCCTCGCCCGTGGGCCTCGGTTCCACCATCTTTTGGACCCAACCCATGCTGAATGCCGCTAAAAGTACACCCCCGTATGTGGGACGTGACGTCACTGTCACCGTGTTCTTCTATCCTGAGGTAAACCAGTCATGAGCTCGAATTCTTACGCCAAGCGCTCGCAGATGGCGCCCGCCGCTCGCGCCGTCCGCGCCTATGCGGCCCCCATCAACCGCAGTACTGGATCCATTGCCGCCTTCGATCCCGCTTCGCAGGGTGGGTTCGATCTCGACTCGCCGCCCGCTCCCTGGATCGATCTCGGTTGGGTGGAAAACTTCCAGCGCACCGCCACCACTAAGTACGACACCTTGCGCACCGGCCCTGCCGCCAACATCACCCTTCAATACCGCATGCAGCCTGAGGCCCGCGTGGAATTCGACCTGTTGTCCTGGGGCAAGCTGCAGCTCGCGCTCTCCGGCGGCACGCAGCAGATGAATGTGCTGGCCGAGCAGCCCGGGCTTCCGCCTCAGCCTTCCGGCGGCATGGCCCTCCCGGCCTCGCCAGTACAGGCTGGTTCCACGTTTACTCAGATCGTGCTAACCAGCGATCAGCTCGCCGACTACAGCGTCGGCGATATCGTTGCCGTCGATGTCGATTACAGCGGGCAGACTGGCTATCTCGGCTCCGGCGCGCCCGGCGCCTATCTGGCTTCGCCCTTGAACGGCCTGACCTGCGTGGACTATGTCCGTCGCATCACCTTCAACGTCTCCCGTATTTGCGCCATTACGTCGTCTTCCTTGCAACTGGCCGAGCCTCTCATCGCTCAGCCCGTCACCGGCATGGGCGTGCAAAACGTCATTGCCTTCCTCGACCGTGAGGGTAGCAGCTTCTTTCAGGAGTGGTCTGGCCTGTTCATCGTCGGCCCTGACAGCGGCGGCCGCGCCTGCTTCTACTATCCGCGCCTCCAGCCCGCCGCCGGCGCTGCAGAAACGCGCCAGGAGTTTGCGGCTCCGCTCTTCAGCCATCGCCTTCACGTAGACCTGCGCGCTCTGCCCACTACCGACACCAACGACAACGAGACCGTGCTCTGCTATCGCAGCTATTTCCCAGCTCCCAACGCCGCGGTATAGGCACCGGCCCGTGACTATTGTGCGGTCATCCTGAGCGAGGAACGCCTCACTCATCTGGTGTTGTCATCCTGAGCGCAGGTTCGGGCCGCAGTTGCCCGAACCGGAGTCGAAGGACCCCTATTACTGGCAGAAACCATCCCTGATTGTGAGAGTCCCACCTTGTGAGACATCAACGGATTGTCCTATGAACTTACTCATCGACAACAACGACGGCCTCGGCCAGCAGGACTACACTTCCTGTCTCGACACCGATCATCTGCCCAGGATCTCGCGCAAGCTCAACGCGCCGGCCACGATGATCGCAGCCTTGATCTCCGCCGATCCCAGTTTTCACACACCCGTCAGCGGAGCTTGCATCATCCTCCAGCGCAGCGACGGCCCCACTCTGTTCACCGGCTATCTCACGGCGCCTCCCGTCCAGCAATACCTCGGCTACGGTCAAATGCCGGCCTGGCAATACACCCTCACCGCGACCGACGACTCCTGCCTGCTCGACCACAATGAGCTTCCGCCGCGCACAGCGTTTGCTTCGCGCACCGCCGGCAATGCCCTCACCACCCTTGCCAACGACGCCCTCCCCGGCGGCCTCGACCAGTCGGGGGTTCAGGATGTCAATGCGGTCAACCAGTTCGTCGTCGCTCCGCAAAAGGGTTGGACATGGCACGCGCAGGAGCTGTCGATGATGACGCGGGCCACCTACCGAACCCACGATGGCAAACTCGACTTCCAGCCTATCGGCCAGCAGAGCTTCACCATCGGCGAGCAAGATCCCAACTTCGACCCCACCGCCCTGACCTTGCTTCAGCCCGACAAACTGTTCAACGACATCACCATCATCGGTGAACTTGAGCCGCTGACCTACGTTCGAGACTACTTCCTCGGCAACGGCACAACTCTGGCGTTCTATCTTTCCGAGACGCCCTTCGGCGACACCGCCGTCAACGCTTCCGAGTACGGCTTCTCGGAGGGTCCGTCAGCGCCGACGCTCCTTAGCGTCGCGGATCCCAACGGCAAACTCTTTCCCGTCTTTGCCGACGACTACTCCGAAGCGCAGTTAGCGCCAACCCTGTGGACCGTGACCGATCCCAATGGGGCCGTTTCGCTCACCGGCGGACAACTCCAACTCAACGGCGGTCCGGCCACCATCGCCTTTGTCGAGCAGTTGGAACTCGCGGCCGGCCTGATGATGCAGCACGGGCAATTCGTCTTTACCGCCGCATCCACCGGCACTATCGGTGGCATCTACAATGGCTCTCCCGCCGACGCCAACTGCCTTGCGGGTTTTACCGTCACGCCCAATGGCAGCAACTCCAACATTCAGGCGCTCATCAACGGCGCTGCTACCGGCCCTGTCCTCACTACCACGCCCGGCCACCAATACTCCTTCGTCACGGAATTAATCTGCAGCGAAGCCCACCGCATTCATCAGACATTTCTCTCCTCGACGCATCCGGCGGGCGAGGGTCGCGGCGGCGATTTCATCTCAGCGCCGCTGCGCGTCGTGCTCACCGTGCACGACGTTGACCCCAATAATCCCGCAACCCTTGCCACCGTCGCGACGGTGCTCTACGACGGCGTGCTGACCACCACTCCCAGCTTCGCCACCTATGCACTGATCAACGCACCCAGCTTCTACGCCGGCGTCTCCTATACCTGCTTGCAGCACATCGCCGACGCCGAAGTCCGCAGCATGATTCCGGGTGGCCAGTTCCGCACTCGCCTGGCCGGTGCCTTTGCCGATGGCGGCGAGTGTTACATCACTTCCTCGGGCGAGCTCTGCTTCTACGCCCCTTACCCGCCGCAACAGAACGAGCAAATTGTGGTGGCGTATCGCACCAGTTCTCGCGCCGCGGCTCGGGTGCAGGACCTCTACAGCATTGCGCAACACGCCGATGGCAGCGACAAGGGCCAGCGCAGTTATGTTCGTCGTCTCAGGCTTCCGCTCGCCCCCACTTCCATCGACTGTGAAAACGCGGCGTGCGCCCTTCTCGACGATACCGTGCAGCCTGCCTGGCTGGGAGAATACAAAGTCTTCAGCGACCTCCTGCCGGTCGAAGATGTCTTCCCGGGCAACGCGGTTCAGGTGTCGGCCCCACTGCGCGGAGCGGCCTTCACCGCCATCGTTCGCGATGTCGAGCTGCAAGTGATCTCGCTTGCCGATGATCGCTCGCTATACGAAGTAAAGTTCGCCACCGATGCCGCCGAGCCCATCGCCTTCAAACTCGAAGCCATCACCTTGACCGCGCCCCTTGCCACGATTTACGACACGGGCACACCTTCATCCTCGCTCTACATCGATTCGCTTACCGCCGCCCAGGTGACCAACGTCATCGCAACCGCAATCACTTTCGACGCCGGCGTCGCGCCCCCCTCCGGTGGCGGCATCGAAGCCCGCCGCTCCGACGGCGGCTGGGGCGCCAGCGACAGCGGCAATCTCGCTGGACGCTTCACCACCCAAACCTTCACCCTGCCGCGTCTCGAACGCGTACAAAATTATTATCTGCGGCAATATGACGCATCATCGCCAGCCAAATACTCGCGTTATTCCATCTTGCTGCACGTGGACTATCCCCTATGAGCACATGTCCCAGTATCGTCACGTTGACTGACTTCGAACAGAAAGTCCTCTCCGACCTCGGTGAACTCAAGGCCAACATGCGTTGGGTCATCGGCAACGGCAACCAGGGCAAGATCCAGGAAATTGAGGAGCGCGTCGAGCGCCACGAAGCCTGCCTGCAGCGTTTCACCGGAGTTGCCACCGCTGTCGCCAGCATTCTTACCTTCTTCCACTTCGCCATCGATTACCTGCTCTATACGCGATGAGCGTCACGGTTTTCACTTACCGCTGT
>Ga0302326_10018960_pt1 | contig 14243 bp, 13 predicted proteins | sample Palsa_T0_3_FD_202264 | JGI IMG/M metagenome (GOLD analysis project Ga0302326, IMG submission 202264) | Peat permafrost microbial communities from Stordalen Mire near Abisko, Sweden - Palsa_T0_3 | ecosystem: Environmental > Terrestrial > Soil > Palsa > Peat permafrost | place: Sweden: Abisko... | reverse complement strand
TGCACCTCGACATGGACGCGTTCTTCGCGTCCGTCGAGCAACTCACGCGGCCCACGCTGCAGGGTCGGCCGGTGCTGGTCGGCGGGCTGGGCGGACGCGGCGTGGTGGCCGGCGCCAGCTACGAGTCGCGGGTATTCGGGGCCCGGTCGGCCATGCCGATGCATCAGGCACGCCGGCTGATCGGTGTTACCGCGGTCGTGCTGCCGCCGCGCGGGGCGGTGTATAGCGTCGCCAGCCGCCGGGTGTTCGACACCGTGCGCACTGTGGTGCCCGTCGTCGAGCAACTCTCCTTCGACGAGGCGTTCGGCGAGCCGCCAGAACTGATCAGCGCATCCGAGACCGAGGTCGAAGCGTTCTGTGCGCAGTTGCGCCGACGGGTACTCGACGAGACCGGCCTGATCGCCTCCGTCGGGGCCGGTTCGGGCAAACAGATCGCCAAGATCGCGTCCGGTCTGGCCAAACCCGATGGCATCCAAGTCATCCGGCGTCCTGACGAGAAACGGCTTCTGGACGGCCTCGCCGTGCGCAAACTGTGGGGGATCGGCCCGGTCGCCGAGGAGAAACTGCATCGGCTGGGCATCGAGACGGTCGGGCAGCTAGCTGCGCTGAGCGAAGCCGAGGCGGCCAACATCCTGGGTGCGACGATCGGGCCCGCGTTGCACCGGCTGGCGCGTGGGATCGACGACCGCCCGGTGGCCGAACGCGCGGTGGCCAAACAAATCAGCGCCGAATCCACCTTCGCCACCGATCTGACCACGCTGGACGAATTGCGCGAGGCGATCGCCCCGATCGCCGAACATGCCCACCAACGACTCTGTCGCGACGGCCGCGGCGCCCGGACCGTCACCGTCAAGCTGAAAAAATCAGATATGGGCACGCTGACCCGCTCGGCAACCCTGCCGTATGCGACCACCGACGCCGCCGCGCTGGCCGCGATGGCCCGGCGGCTGCTGCTCGATCCGCGACAGATCGGACCGATTCGCCTACTGGGTGTTGGCTTTTCGGGCCTGAGCCACGTGCTGCAGGAGTCGCTGTTTCCCGACCTGGAGCTGGCGGCCTCGGACACCGATGCGGGCGCCGAGACCGCGCAGGTGGCGCCGGACGTCGCCGGGCCGGTGACAGGAGGAACCGAGCCCTGGCGGGTGGGCGACGACGTCACGCATCGCGAGCTAGGGCACGGCTGGGTACAGGGTGCCGGCCACGGCGTGGTCACCGTGCGGTTCGAAACCAGGGGCTCGGGTCCGGGTCAAGCCCGAACGTTCGCATCCGACACCACCGACATCACCCCGGCGAACCCGATCGACAGCCTCGACTGGCCCGACTACCTTGCCGCTTTCGTCCACGCCGCGTCAGAGCAGGCGGTCGACGATGTCGTGTAGCGGTAACTGCGCTGCCAACGCCGCCATCACCAGCACCCTCGCCTGACTCGGCGGCAGACCCGAGACCATCACCGCCCCCGCATCGACCAGGTCGCGGCCGGGCCCGTAATCAGGGCGGACGCGCCCACCGGGAACCCGGCTGGAGACCGCTACCAGCACTCCGTTGCCGCAGTGTCGCCGTACTCCGTCGATCACGGCGTGGGGGGCATTGCCCGCACCGAGTGATTCCAGCACGACACCGCCGGCACCGGCTGCTACGCAGGCATCCATGGCTACGGCGTCACTACCCGGGTACGCCGCCACGATGTCGACTCGTGCGGCATGTGCCGCGCTCAGCTCGCCAAGGAATGCGCGCCGCTGGGGCAGGTTGAGCACCACATCGTTATCGACGGTGCCGACCAGGTCGCCAACGAAGCCGTCCTGGGTTGCCACCTTGCGAAGACCCAAAGGTCGTAGCACCCGGCCGGCGAAACACACCAGCACCCCCAGATCGCGGGAGGCGGGATCCGACGCCACCGCAATCGCGTCCCGCAGATTTGCCGGGCCGTCGGCGTCGGGCGCATCGGCGCTGCGCATGGCGCCGGTCAATATCAGGGGAACATCGCCACTGTGGGTGATGTCCAGCCATAGTGCCGTTTCCTCGAGGGTGTCAGTGCCGTGGGTCACGACCAGGCCTGCGGCGCCGCCTTGGATCGCGGCCCGCGCTGCCGCGCCAATCACATCCCAGTCCGGTGGGGCCAGCTGCGAGCTGTCTAGGGCCAATACGTCGACGACGTCGACGTCCAGGCCAGTGGTCAACTCCGCGCCACTTCGGCTCGGCCGCCGCGCCCCGTCGGCGTCGGTGGTGGTAGCGATGGTCCCACCGGTCGCGATGACGGTCACTCGGCTCACGCTGAGATCATCCCGCATCGCGCGGCGCGCCCGGGCGCGGCGGGTCTCCGGCGCACCTCTAGTGGATGATGGAGGCGTGACGGACCAACCAACGGGCTCGGCTGAGCCGGTGACCGAGGCCGATACGGCCGGAGAAGCCGAGGCGCCGCCGACCCCTCGGAGGCGGCAGCCGTTGCTGTTGTCGATCGCGGCGGTCGTGCTTGCCCTGGATATCGTCACCAAGGTGCTGGCGGTCAAGCTGCTGACGCCCGGCCAGCCTGTGCCGATCATCGGCGACACCGTGACCTGGACCTTAGTTCGGAACTCCGGGGCCGCGTTCTCGATGGCTACCGGCTACACCTGGATGCTGACGCTGATCGCGAGCGCCGTCGTGGTCGGGATTTTCTGGATGGGACGCCGGTTGGTGTCGCCGTGGTGGGCCGTCGGCCTCGGGATGATCCTGGGCGGCGCGATGGGGAACCTGGTCGACCGGTTCTTCCGCTCACCGGGGCCGCTGCGCGGGCACGTCGTGGATTTCTTGTCGATCGGCTGGTGGCCGGTGTTCAACGTCGCCGACCCGTCGGTGGTTGGCGGAGCCATTCTTCTGGTCACGCTGTCGGCGCTCGGATTCGATTTCGACACCGTCGGCCGCCGCCGCGCCGACGACGATGCCGAGGAGCGGCGCCGGTTCACGGCAGACGACGCGGCGGATGAGGCCGCCGAAAACGTCGACGACACTCAATGACCGATCGGTCGATGCCGGTGCCCGAGGGCCTCGCGGGTATGCGCGTCGACGCCGGGGTGGCGCGGCTGCTCGGGGTGTCGCGCACGGCCGCCGCGGCGCTGGCCGAAGACGGCGGAGTCGAGTTGGACGGTGTGCCGGCCGGCAAGTCGGAGCACTTGACCGCGGGGGCGTGGCTACAGGTTCGGCTGCCCGAGCCGCCCGCGCCGCTGGAGAACACGCCCGTCGAGATCGAGGGCATGACGATCCTGTATTCCGACGACGACATCGTCGCCGTTGACAAGCCGGCCGGGGTCGCCGCGCATGCGTCGGTGGGCTGGACCGGGCCGACCGTGCTCGGCGGGCTGGCCGCGGCCGGCTACCGGATCACCACCTCCGGAGTGCATGAGCGGCAGGGCATCGTGCATCGCCTCGACGTCGGTACCTCCGGAGTCATGGTCGTTGCGATCTCCGAGCGGGCGTACACCCTGCTCAAGCGGGCGTTCAAGCAGCGCACGGTCGACAAGCGTTATCACGCTCTGGTGCAAGGACATCCGGACCCGTCCAGCGGCACCATCGACGCACCGATTGGCCGTCATCGTGGCCACGACTGGAAATTCGCCGTCACGTCCGACGGTAGGCACAGCCTGACCCACTACGACACCGTCGAAGCGTTCGTCGCCGCAAGCCTGCTCGACGTGCACCTGGAAACCGGGCGCACACACCAGATTCGGGTGCACTTCGCAGCGCTGCACCATCCGTGCTGTGGCGACCTGACCTACGGCGCCAACCCGAAACTTGCGAAAAAGCTTGGGCTGGAACGGCAATGGCTACATGCCCGGTCGCTGTCGTTTACCCATCCTGGCGATGGGCGGCAGATGGAGATCGTCAGCCAGTACCCGCCGGATCTGCAGCACGCACTGGATGTCCTGCGGGACGACGGCTAGTTTCGCGCTCGGCGCGGATAGCTCCTCGCCTCGTCGACCCATTCTCGTTCGATCCGGCCGATCTCCAGCGACAGCAGTGCCACAGTCGGGTTGTCGCAGTTGACGTCAAGAGCGGTGCGGTATTTGGCGGCTTCGCCAGTGCTGGGCAGGTGCGGTCGCAGGCCTTCGAACCACTCGTCGCCGACGGCGTTGGGCGGGTCGTGGTCGCGAGGTCCGGCAACCCATTGGCGATAGGTATCTCGGGCATTCGCCAAGCCGGCTCGCCAGCTTTGGACCGAGTCGTGCCGCCGAGAATGCAGGGTGGAAATCATCTCGTGCTTGTGCTCAGAGCTTGCCGCCAGCCGCGGCAACCAGGTGTCGCCCACCAATCTCACGACCCCCAAGATGCCTGCCGTCGACGCACCCGCGACCACACCCATCAGGCCCATTCCCGCCATGCTCATACGCAGATCGTTGCATCCGCGCGCGGTGATCGCTACGGCTTACGGGCCTCGACGAGTAACCGCGTCGAGTGCGCGACGAAGCGGCCGCTCGCCTCGATCTGCTCATGCATCTCGTGCAGCCGTTCGTGGTAGCGCTCGACGCTGAAGTCCGGCACCGTCCAGATCACCTTGCGCAGGAAGTAGATCACCGCGCCGATATCGAAGAACTCCGCCCGAAGCCGCTCCATGCGCATCTGGACCACCTGCAGACCGGCGGCTTGGGCCTGCGTGGTCTGGGTTTCCGGTTGCAGCTCGGCCCATTTGTGTGGCTGCGGTCCGAGGAAATATTCGAACAGTTCCGACATCGTCGCGGGCCCGATCTGCTGCGCAAGATAGCCGCCACCGGGCCGAAGCACCCGGGCGATCTCGTGCCAGCGCACCACCGTCGCGTGCCGGCTGGTCACCAGGTCGAACGCCTTGTCGGCGAACGGCAGGGGCGCCTCGTCGCGGGTTGCCACCACCACGACGCCGCGCGGGTGCAGCAACTGGGTGGCCAGCGCCGCGTTCGGCGGCCTCGACTCGGTGGCGACCATCGTGGGCGGGAAAGTCTCCGCTCCGGACAACACCTCGCCACCGCCGGTATCGATGTCCAGGGCGGCCGACACCGTCGCCAACCGCTGACTCATCAGTCGCTGGTACCCCCACGACGGTCGTTCCTCGGTGGCGCGGCCGTCCAGCCAGGAGAAGTCCCAACCGTCGACTGGCGCTGCGGCGGCTTTGGACACCAGCTCGTCGAATGACCGGCTCATCCCTGCATTGTCGCCGACGCCGGGAATGCATCTGAGCAATTGGACACCCGCACGATTTGCAAGTGACAATTCCGTCGGCGAGGCTGAAGGTGCTCGTTAATACCCGGGTGCCACCTACTACTTCTCCCGACTCACATTGCCCCGGCCAGGTGTGTCGGCGAATTCATCGCGGGCATCGGGGAGCGATATCACGCTCAAAGTTCTTGAGACAACGATGCGAATGGATAAGGGAAGTGGCGAGGCGACCGGACGAGGCGACGGAATGACCGAGCCGGATGCCGCGTCGCTGACCGGGTTCACCGTGGCTATCACCGCGTCGCGGAGGGTGGATGAGTTCACCACGATGCTGCGCCGTCGCGGGGCTGACGTTGTGGCGGCCGCGGCCATGCACATGGTCCCGCTCGCCCACGACGTGCGACTGCGCGAAGCGACCGCAGACGTGATCGATGTGCCGCCGGACCTCCTCATCGTGACGACCGGAATCGGGTTTCGCGGTTGGGTTGAGGCCGCCAAGGGCTGGGGGCGGCAGACGCGCTGCTGGGTGCGTTGGGCAAGGCCCGGGTGATCTCGCGAGGACCCAAAGCCACTGGAGCTCTGCGGGCGGCCGGTCTACGCGAAGAATGGTCACCGGTCTCGGAGTCCTCGGAGGAGGTGCTCGCCCACCTGACCGTTGACGACCTCAAGGGCAAACGTGTTGCGGTGCAACTGCATGGCGCCACCGACGACTGGGATCCGGTGCCGTGGTTCATCGACACGCTCGTCGAACGCGGCGCCACCGTTGTGGGGGTGCAGGTATACCGGTGGGAGCCGCCGGAGCACCCCGGCGCGCTGGACGGGCTGATTGAAAAGGTCGCACTCGGCGGTGTGGACGCGATCACGTTCACATCCGCGCCCGCGGCGGCGTCGTTCTTGATGCGGGCTGACGAGCTGCGGCTGACCGAAGCCGTACGGCGGGCGATGAATTCGACAGTGACGACATTCTGCGTCGGACCCGTCACCGCCCGGCCGTTGCGTAGGGCCGGCGTGACGTCGGTACAACCCGACCGGATGCGGCTCGGTGCGTTGGCGCGTGCGGTCGCTGACGAGTTGCTGCGCCGCCAGCCAGATTCGGCGGTCGCGGGGCACACCTTGGGGGTGCGCGCTGCCTGTGCCGTCGTCGACGGCGTCGTGCGCGACCTGTCACCCAACTCGATGGTGCTGCTCAAGCTGCTGGCTTCGGCTCCCGGGGCGGTGGTTTCGCGCGACATGATGCTGGAAGCGCTCGGCGGCGACAACCCACACCTGGTCGAGGCCGCGGTCGCGCGCCTACGGTCGGCGATCGGCGTCAAGCAGCTGATCGTCACCGCGGTCAAACGTGGCTACCGACTGGCGGTGGACTTCATGCCCGACGACACCGACGTGCCGCACTGACCCCGCTGTTGCTGGCCCACGGGATTCGAAACCCCTTGGGCGTCAGGATGATCAGCGTTGCCGTTGTGGTCAGGGCGCGAGCCTGATGTGGCCCGGCGGCGCTGGTGGTGCCGGCGACGGGCTGTCTGGTGCTGGGGCGCCGCCGTTTCCACCGCCGGGCTCAGGAGCAGGGGCAGGAGCCTGCGGCTGTTCTGCCTGCGGTGGCGGTGCCTGCGGTGGCGGTTCCTGCGGTGGCGGTGCCTGCGGTGGTGGTTCCTGGGGCGGTGGCTCGACTTGTTGCTGTCGTTGCGGTGCCTGCTGAACATGCCGCGGCGGCGGGGGTGGTTGCTGCGGGGCCGGCGCCAACTCCTCTGGCGGAGGCTGCGGCGGCGGTTGTGCCGGCACTGGCAGCGGCTTTGTCGGCGCGATGTCTCCGGCGGGAACCGTTCCGACGAGCGAGGCGAGTATCAGCCCCCGAGACGCCGCCGCGTCGTGCACGTATTCGGTGACTCGGTACGTCGGCTCACCCGATGGGGTCGCGCGATAGGCCGCGATAGAGGCGATCTTGCCTCTGTCGTAAGGGCAGTAGGCCTCCACGGATGCGATGATGAATTGGTAGATGGTTCTGTTAATTCGGTCGGCAGGATTCAGCCGTGTGAGCGGATTTTCGTTGTAGCCGTTGTTTCTGATCAGATTCACCAGATCGCCCACCGGCATGCCGCCGTCGAGTTTGGAACACGCTTTATGCGCCGTTTCGATGAGGCTGTTCGCGTTGTCGACCGGGGGAATCTCTTTTTGGCCGAGGAGATCGAAGAACTTCTGGTCTTGGTCCGGGTCGGCCGCGGCTGTGTGGCCGGGCAGAACTGCCGCGGAGATGAGGAAGACGACAGCGGTCACCGCGGCCGGAAGTTGACGGATGATGCCGGAAAACATGGCCGGGTTTCCGTTCTGCTGAAGCAATCGCCAGGCAAGCCTATGCGTTCCAATTTAGGCCGCGCGCGGCGTTCTCGCAGACTTCCCCGGACTTGGTGGAGAGGGGTTCGCCGAGCGTGCGGTCCGCGCGATAAGCCAGGCCGCCAATTCGCAGACCCCGCACGCTCGGCGAAGTTTGATGTGGTGTTCAGACGACCGCTTTGATGTCCTCCGACGCGACTTCGCCGGCCAGCGGCGCGATGGCTCGAAGGATCTCGGTGATCGTGTCCGGGTGCAGCCCGGCCGCGCACAGCGAATCCGCCAAATGCGCGGTCACCATGGCGAAGTGATGCATCGTGATGCCGCGGCCTTCGTGCACCTGCCGCATCGGCGTACCGGTGTAAGGCCCAGGCCCGCCGAGCACCGCGGACAGGAACTCGACCTGCCTGGCTTTCACGCACTTCATGCTGGAGCCGGCGTAGAAGCCGGCCAGGTGGTCGTCGTCAAGCACACGGCAGTAGAAGTCTTCGACAACGACTTCGAGGGCGTCGTGACCGCCGATCTGCTCATACAGCGATGCCGCACCGGGCCTGCGAAAGCGGGTCAGTATTCCCATGCGCAATAGCGCACCACTTCACCGTTGCCCGGCAGTTAGAACGCCATCACCGCGGGATTACCCGGCGTAACAACCGGATTGCCGAAGAAGCGCCTGTACTGCTCGGCGGTATAGCAGACTCGGTGGAAATGCCAGGGGAATCACCACCGGGGAGCGTGGAAGCTATGAATCTGGGTGATCTGACCGGTCTGGTCGAGAAGCCTTTCGCCGCTGTGTCCAATCTCGTCAACACTCCGAACTCGGCGGGCCGCTACCGACCCTTCTACCTGCGTAATCTGCTCGACGCGGTACAGGGCCGCACACTGCACGATGCCGTCGACGGCACGATCACCCTCATCACGGGCGGATCGTCGGGCATCGGCGAAGCGGCGGCGAAGAAGATCGCCGATGCCGGCGGCGAGGTGGTCCTGGTTGCGCGCACCCGAGAGAACCTGGAAAAGGTCGCCGACGGGATCCGTAGCAGCGGCGGGACGGCCCATGTCTACCCGTGCGACCTGTCCGACATGGATGCCATCGCCGCGATGGCCGACCAGGTGCTGGCCGATCTCGGCGGCGTCGACATGCTGATCAACAACGCCGGACGATCGATACGGCGCTCGCTGGCGCTGTCCTACGACCGCATCCACGACTATCAGCGCACCATGCAACTGAACTACCTCGGCGCGGTACAGCTCATCCTCAAGTTCATTCCGGGCATGCGGGAACGCGGGTTCGGGCAGATCATCAACGTGTCGTCGGTCGGGGTGCAGACCCGCGCGCCGCGGTTCGGCGCTTACATCGCCAGCAAGGCGGCGCTGGACAGCCTGTGCGACGCGCTGCAGGCCGAGGTGGTCAGCGACGACATCAAGTTCACTACTGTCCATATGGCGCTGGTCCGGACGCCGATGATCAGCCCGACCAAGATGTACGACAAATTCCCGGCGCTGACCCCGGATCAAGCCGCCGGTGTGATCACCGATGCGATCGTGCACCGGCCGCGGCGGGCCAGCTCGCCCTTCGGGCAGTTCGCTGCCGTCGCCGACGCCGTCAACCCGGCGGTGATGGACCGGGTGCGCAATCGGGCCTTTGGCATGTTCCAGGATTCTTCCGCCGCCAAGGGTGATCAATCCGACAGCGGCGCAACCGATTTCGACCATCGAAGCGAGACGTTCGTCCGAGCGACCCGCGGAATTCACTGGTGAGGCGATCATGAGTCTTCCGAAACCGACCAACCAAGAAGCCGTTGTCATCACCGGTGCGTCGTCGGGCATCGGCACCGAGCTGGCCCGCGGACTGGCCCGGCGCGGCTATCCGTTGGTGCTCGTGGCGCGCCGTCAGGAACGCCTGGACGAGCTCGCCGACGAGCTGCGTACCCAGTACTCGGTAGGGGCGGATGTCTTACCGCTCGACCTGTCTGATGCCGGGGCTCGCCAGCAGCTGGCGAAGCGGCTCCGCAGCGAGGCGATCGCCGGGTTGTGCAACAGCGCCGGCTTCGGCACCAGCGGGGTCTTTCAGACTCTGCCGGTCGAGCGGGAAAGCGAGGAGGTCGTCCTCAACTCGCTGGCGCTGATGGAACTGACCCACGCTGCGCTGCGCGGGATGGTCGAGCGGGGAGCCGGCGCTGTACTCAACATCGCCTCGATCGCGGGATTCCAGCCAATGCCTTTCATGGCCGTGTATTCGGCGACGAAGGCTTTCGTGCAGACCTTCTCCGAGGCGGTGCACGAGGAACTGCACGGAACGGGCGTCTCGGTGACGGTGCTGTGTCCGGGCCCGGTGCCGACGGAGTGGGGCGAGATCGCCAGCGCCGAACGCTTCAGTATTCCGCTTGCGCAGGTGTCGCCGCACGACGTCGCCGAAGAGGCCATCGGCGGAATGCTCTCCGGTAAGCGCAGCGTGGTGCCCGGAATCGTGCCGAAGGCCGTGAGCATCGGCGGCCGGTATGTGCCACGCAGCCTGCTGCTGCCCGGCTTGCGGATCGGCAACCGCTTCCGCGGCGGACCCAGTCGCTGATGGCCGCTGTCGATGTGAAGGCCGACGTGCCGATGAGCCCGCAGGACATGTGGGAGCACGTGTCCGACCTTTCCGAACTGGGCGAGTGGCTGGTTATGCACGAGGCGTGGCGCAGCGAGCTTCCCGCGGAGTTGAGCAAAGGAACCCAGGTCGTGGGCGTCGCACGCGCCAAGGGTCTGCGCAATCGGGTGACGTGGACGGTCACCACGTGGGACCCGCCGCACCGGGTCGCGTTGTCGGGATCCGGCAAGGGCGGCGCGAAGTACACCGTGACGCTCACCGTGTCGCCCACAAAAAGGGGTTCGAACCTGGGCGTGCGCCTCGAGTTGGGCGGACGTGCGTTGTTCGGCCCGGTGGGCGCGGCCGCGGCTCGCGCCGTCAAAGGTGATGTCGAGAAGTCGCTGAAGCAGTTCGTCCAGCTCTACGGATAGCGGCCCAGGCTGGCTCCCGACGTCGGAAGGCTCTACAGATCGGCCGAACGGCGGTAACCTGGCCGGATGTTGCGGGGGGCGCGGGGAGCCGCTATGTCCGAAGCCAGGGGGCCGTTCGGCTGGATCGGCATGGTTGTACAGCGCTGGCCGTGGGCTGTCATCGGGTTCTGGATCGCGCTCGCGGCCGTTCTGTCGGTGACGATTCCACCGCTGACCGAGATGGCCAGCAAGCGGCCGGTTCCCATCCTGCCGAACGACGCCCCGGTGCTGGTCACGACAAGACAGATCTCCCAGGCGTTCAACCAGTCCGGCTCCGAGAATGAAAACGTCCTACTGGTCGTCCTGACCGACGAGTACGGTCTGAACCCCTCCGACCTGAGCACCTACCGCACACTGGCCGACAACCTGCGGCCGGACACCCACGACATCGTGATGCTGCAGGACTTCATCCACACACCCGCCCTGCGCGAGGCGATGACCAGCAAGGATCACAAAGCCTGGTATTTGCCCATGGTGCTCTCCGGCGGTGTGGGCACACCGCAACTGCACGAGGGGTTCGGCCGGGTCTCCGACATCGTCAAAAAATCCGTCGCCGGGAGCACGCTGACGTCAAACCTGACCGGCCCCGCGGCCACCGGCGACGACCTGATGTACATCGGTATCCGCGATATGCACGTGATCGAGCTCGCCGTCGTGATCATGGTGCTGATCATCCTGTTCGTCATCTATCGAAATCCCTTCACGATGATGTTGCCGTTGATCACGATCGGTGTATCGGTAGGTGTCGCGCAGTCCATCGTGGCGGGCATCGCCGAACTCGGTCTGGGCGTCTCCAGCCAGACGATCACCTTGATGACGACGATGATGGCCGGGGCCGGCATCGACTACGCCGTGTTTCTGATCAGCCGATATCACGACTACCTGCGGCAAGGCATGCCGTCGGATCAAGCCGTCGTCACGGCGCTGAACTCGATCGGCAAAGTGATCGCCGGGTCTGCGGCCACTGTGTCGATCACCTTCCTCGGGATGGTCTTCACTCACCTGGGGGCCTTCAGAAACGTCGGTCCCGCGTTGGCCTGTTCCATCGCGGTGGCATTGCTGGCCGCGTTGACATTCCTGCCGGCTCTGATGATCCTGGCTGGAAGGCGAGGTTGGATCAATCCACGCCGCGAGCTCACCACCCGGTTCTGGCGGCGCTCGGGTATCCGCATTGTGCGGCGACCCGTGGGTCATCTGGTCGGCAGTCTCACCGTGCTGCTCATTTTGGCCGGGTGTGCGATGTTTGCCCGCTTCAACTACGACGACAGCAAAACACTCCCGCATTCCGTTGAAAGCTCGGTCGGCTATAGGACGCTGGCCGAACATTTTCCGCTGAACGCCACCATTCCCGAGTACCTCGTCGTCCAGTCATCACAAGACCTGCGGAAACCGCCGGCCCTTGTCGATCTGAAGCAGATGGAACAGCGGGTGGGCCAACTCCCTGATATCGCGGCGATCCACGGCGCCCCGGTGCCCACGAAATCGGCCGACAAGAAATCGGCGGACGAGGGCGTAACCATCGGTTCTTCCGGAGGTTCCACCGATAAGCGCGACAGGGGCGATAAATCAGACGGCGACGGAGTCGACGGATTCCCCAACGTGGCCTCCCTGCTGTATTCGGTTGCCAGTACCGGGACCTCAGCGCCCGACATGGACCTACCTCCCGAACTGGCCGCCCTGGCCCCGCCGACCGCCCCGGCCAAACAAGTCGACGACACGGCAATGTTCGTCAGCACCGTGCGTGCGCTCGGCTTCGCCATGTCTCTGGACGTCGCGGAGATCGCCAACACCGTCGACGCTGCGCCGGTGACGGTGCTGGACGTGGTTGCGACCACTACCCGCGATGGTGGAGCGCTGAAGAAGATGTCTGATTTCGCCGAAAAGCTGGAGAACTTTCCCGACGCGAAAACCATCGAGGTGGCGTCGCGCAATGTGCGCCAAATACTGGACGACGCCAGCAACGACCTGCGGGTACTGGGCAACGACGACACGGGTCAGAGGCAACGCACAGCAGAAACGCAGAAGGATGCGCACGATTACGCCGACGCGATTCATCAGATGATCGACGGCGTCAAGGATCTGATCAAGCAGACCGAACACACCGGGGGAGGATTGAACAGCGCGCTGACGGCTTTCATCTCACCCGATGGACACACGGCGCGGTACTTGGTGCAAACCAAACTCAATCCCTTCGGCACCGATGCGATGAACCAGATTCACCGCATCATCGATGCCGCTCGGGGGACTCACCCGGATGCGATGTTCAAGGAAGCCTCGATATCGGCATCGGGAGTCACCGCGATGCTTCGAGACACCCGTGCCTACTACGGTCAAGACATCAACCTCATCATCGTGATGACCATTCTGATCGTGTTCCTGATTTTGGTGGCGATCCTGCGTGCCGTGGTCGCGCCGCTGTATCTCATTGCATCAGTGGTGATCTCGTATTTATCGGCACTCGGCGTCGGCGTCATCGTCTTTCAGTTCATCCTCGGCCAGGCTCTGACGTGGAGCATCCCCGGACTGACGTTCATCGTGTTGGTCGCGATGGGTGCGGATTACAACTTGCTGCTCATCTCGCGGCTTCGGGAGGAGTCACCGCACGGCCTGCGCTCCGGGGTCATTCGCACAGTTGGTTCGACCGGCGGTGTGATCACCGCGGCGGGTGTCATTTTCGCCGCTTCGATGTTCGGCATGTTGTTCGCCAGCATCAGCACTCTGGTGCAGGCCGGCTTCATCATCGGGATCGGGCTGCTGCTGGATACCTTCCTGGTGCGCACCATCACCGTGCCCGCCATCGCCGTGCTGGTCGGGAAGGCAAACTGGTGGCCGTCACGGTTGCCGCCGCCCGAACCGCGTAGTCGAGAAGTGCGGTCACCCGCTCGGGAGTCCGAATCGACGTCGGAAGCGCCAGAGGACGCCGCGGAGGATCCGCCGGGTGCGCGGCACAGAAGGATCCCGGCCGAGGTCGCTCCAGGCGCCGATCCCGACACCGTTGCGCTCCGCTCGTGAGTCGGCGGCTCGTGAGTTGCCCGATGGGCACGACACACTCGCCGACACGCCGGGACCGCGTCGGTGTGCGGCCATAGACTGGCGACCCTATGAGTCAGTCGTTCGTGCACCTGCATAACCACACCGAGTACTCGATGTTGGACGGTGCCGCGAAGGTTGCGCCGATGCTCGCCGAGGCGCAGCGACTGCAGATGCCCGCGATCGGCATGACTGACCACGGCAACATGTTCGGGGCCAGCGAGTTCTACAACGGGGCCACCGCCGCGGGGATCAAGCCGATTATCGGTATCGAGGCCTACGTCGCGCCGGCTTCACGCTTCGAGACGAAACGCATTCTGTGGGGTGATCCGGGGCAGAAGAGCGACGACGTGTCCGGCAGCGGCTCCTATACCCACATGACGATGGTCGCGGAGAACGCCACCGGTCTGCGTAACCTGTTCAAGCTGTCGTCACTGGCGTCCTTCGAGGGTCAGCTGGGCAAGTGGTCCAGGATGGACGCCGAGCTGATCGCCGAGCATGCCGCCGGCATCATCGCCACCACCGGCTGCCCGTCCGGAGAGGTGCAGACCCGGCTGCGGCTCGGACACCACCGCGAGGCACTGGAGTCGGCCGCCAAGTGGCGGGAGATCTTCGGACCCGAGAATTACTTCCTGGAGCTGATGGACCACGGGCTGTCCATCGAACGCCGGGTGCGCGACGGGCTG
>Ga0302326_10018958_pt1 | contig 14244 bp, 13 predicted proteins | sample Palsa_T0_3_FD_202264 | JGI IMG/M metagenome (GOLD analysis project Ga0302326, IMG submission 202264) | Peat permafrost microbial communities from Stordalen Mire near Abisko, Sweden - Palsa_T0_3 | ecosystem: Environmental > Terrestrial > Soil > Palsa > Peat permafrost | place: Sweden: Abisko... | reverse complement strand
ACATCCGTCGACGGCGAACCGCGTGGACTTTATTGCCGTCACATTTGTTTTAGCCAGCGGTCCGAGAACTTCCCCATATCGATTGGCATAGGTGGCGGCTAGCTGAGGAAGCAGGGTCTTGCCAAAGTATTCGGCCAGTTCCGGCCTCTTCGTCGCTGCGGTACTCGCTTCGTAGAGGCGCTGCCGCACATAGTCCTTCTCTTGGCCGCGGGCTTTGACGGTGGCGACATCTATCCAAGATTTGGCCTCGTCGATACTCTCGAAGTTCTTATACTCAAAGCTGTACCTGCTCCGCGGAGCACCTGTCACCATTAGAGTTAATCCGGTGAGGCCATCGTTGCGGGACCCCTTGATGGATGCGAGCGGAGCGTCAAGTCGGAATCCGGGGCTGACGTAGAGGAAACGTTGGTTGGTGACCATGGCGGTCCCCTGGTTCCGGATGAATGTGGTCCGCTTGCCGCTCATGAGGAGGTGTGTGCCAGCGGCCGTGGCCAAGACTCCGGCGGGGTTCGACCCGACACCGATGAAACCGCCTCGCCGGCGGTGAGTTGTTTGAGTGAGGTAAATGATGCCCTGGGACTGTAGATACCACCCTTCGCTGGGTTGCAATGGGAGCCAGGAATCCGTCGTCTTTGGGTTCGCCATGGCACGGATGGCATCCTCGACGGCCAATGTCACCAGTTTGTCTCCCTTGAGGGTCTTGAGCCCATCCAGGCTAGGTGTGGTCGGCGAAGGACGTGGAGTGACGACCCCAAGTGGCACCGGTTGTATGGGAGCGGGCTTGTCATCGTTTGCTGAATGCCGGGGGTCAGCGCCGAGTACTCCGTGACCGCCAAGAGCCGTAGCAGGGTCAGAGTGGGCGGCGTCGGTGGTAACTGGGACACCATGGGCTGCGGCAGCCGCCAGGAACCTGTCTGCGGGCGTCCTTGGCAGCCGTACCGTTGCTACCGTTATCGAGGCCGCCTTGAGAACGAACCTGATGCGGCACTCACCCGCCCCTATCGATTCAACCGTGAGAGCCCACATGTCCCACGTTCCGGTGGTCGTTGGGTGGACGCGGGCGACGATAGCGGCCCGCTTCATTGTCAGCTTGTATCTGTGGTTGGCGGTCCAATGCAGCACCCAATTGTTTCGACTGACGACCAGATAGCCCTTCGATTCGACCTGTGGATGGGCGCTGAACCCCCCGTCATAGTCGGTCATAGTCAACTTCATGCATGGCGTCCGAGACATCGCCTTATGCCTTATTCACTTGTACGTAGAATTGCCCCGGAATTTCGCCGTTCTGGGCCGTCGTCTGAACCTCTACCACATACCCATCGAAAGTCTGCGTGTGGTTAGTAGAGACCAAGCTCCCACCGCTTGCAGCGGCGACTATCTCTGAGCCAACCCACATGCTGGCCGACTGTCCCGCGAACTGGTACGCCATCTCACCGAGAGCAATTTCTTCGCTTGATGCGGTGGACTGACCGACCTGAGCTTGGTAGACCGTCACATCCACTTGACTGAGGTCGCTCGGAGGGCCTATCAACTCGAAAGTGGACAGGTCCGGTGAGCCCGAACCTAGCTGGCGAGGGGTCCCATCCGACAGGGGAGCGGACGTCCAGGTCACAGTACCAATGGGGAGAGAGGCGATGAATGCCTCCTCTTGGGCAAGACTTATGCCAAGACCGGGTGCAGTCGGAAGCGTGGTCGGAGGGGTCGTGACGGGAGCTACGGTGGTTGGCGACGCATTCGCGGCCGCTATGAGGGCGTTCAGCGATACCGCCCCCGACGGTGGGGTGTTGATGGCCGAGTAGCCGTTCGCCACGCACAGTTTCAAAACGACGTCGCCGACGTACGGGCCGTAGTCAAGCGTGCCTCCTGTGAGGCTCTGACTCACAGTGATGGCGGTGCCCAGAGATGTCCCGAGCGCTGCCTTGAACTTCGGAGCCAGTTTGTTCGTGTCGCTTCCTAAGTCCTGAGAGAGGGTGGTTAGGTCGCTGGAGTAGGTCTGGGTGTCCTTGTTAATCTGGCTGAGGGGCTGCTTGGTTGAGAAATCGGTGTTGACGGTGTCGGCGTCGCTGATAACCGTGTCAGCGTCACCACACACAGCCATGTCACCCTGGTTGTTCTGCGCATCCTCGGAGAGGTAGGCCCCCGAAGCGACGGCGGGCAGGGCGGTCGGGACCGTCGGCGTCGTCGAGTTGGCGTTGTGTTTCTTGCCATTTCCACCGGCGATGGCCGCGATGATAATGAGTAGGACCACGGCCGCGCCAAACCCGATGGCGATGTTTCGTATCAGGTTCGTCCTGCCTTGCTTGGGCGGCTTAGTGGGCGTTTCGAGTTGCGAATTCGGAATCGACTCGACTGCCGGCGCTTGCAGAGGTGACACGGCCAAAGTTGTGGCGTGAGTGAGCACTTCCGAAGTTGCACCTGGACCTGCTGATGCCGACGGCGAGGTTTGACGGAACATCCGTCGGTGGCACTGCGGGCACATCGTTCTCGAACCCGGCGCGGATGCCCCGCAGTGCTGACACGTCACAGAACCAACGTTCGTCAAAGTTGACACCGCCACCGCTGACTGCTCCGTTGGCTCTGCGCCCTGGGACATCGACATCTGGTGAGGGCGTAGTCGACTGACGACAGGTGCGAGACGCGCGTCGACATCGGAAGCCGCAGCCTCAGAGGTGAATGACGCTGACCCAGTTGTTGCGCTGACAGTGACCGTCACCGTCTCGACCTTCTTCTTTGCCGCCAGGGCCATCACACCCATGGTCGCCACCCGCACGCCAGAGACCTTCTTGGCCGTGCTGCTGGTCACTTGGATGTCCGAGACCGATGCCCAGCCGGCGGACCAGGGCTGCGCCACCTTGCCGGTGTACTCAAGCCCGGCGGCCGCTATTCGTAGTTGTCCGCGCTCCTTGGGGTTGGCACCATCCAGATGGCCCCAGAGGACAACTCCCGGTTGGATTCCTTGCCACCAAGAAGACGATGACTCACCTGTAGACATCGGTACGCCGTTCGTCACCCTCTGGCCGAACGGCACCGGACGATGTCCTTCGGCTAGAACCCTGAGCCGGTCGATTCAGGTCTGGGTGCCATCCTGGTTCATGCAGCACGCCTGGCCCTCCTTCACTCCCTGTTCCGCACGTCAACGGCCCAGCCACGACGCGGGCACATGGTACACCGCTGAATCATTACTTGACCCATGGTCTATAGACCCCAGGTTGGTTACCTCATGGACTGTCCCGCATGGGACGCACGGCCAGGAAGCTCCCGGTGGCGGTGGAGTTCGGTCAGCGTGTCCGTGCCCGGCGCGAGAAACTCGGATGGAGCCAAATGACGCTGGCCGAGGAAGTCGGGTTGCACTTCACCTACATCAGCAGTGTCGAGAGGGGTGAGCGCAACGTCAGCCTGCAGAACATCGTCCGGCTCGCAGTAGCCCTTCGGGTCGACCCTGGCCTGCTAATGAAGGGTCTGACCGAGTAGGAGTGTGACTAGCTCTGTCGGAAGCTCTGAATAGCACCGGTAGGCCATAGCGATGGAGTTTGCAGACTTGTACCGTTTGTCCGAGGGAGAGACTCACCGAGGGCGATGCAGTCGCAGAGTCTCGGACGGATGGGGGGGGACAAGGCAATGATGAGCTGGTTGCGATTCGTTAAGGCGGTGGTCCCTTCGGGGAACACGATCAAGAATCGGCCGCTGACTCGTGTTGCCGGCAACTTTGGATGACAACGGTTTGGCAGGTTTGAGCGAAGACCGTTCGGCGTTGCTGGGTGATGACACGCGACGGCGCCGGCGACCCGAGCGTGGCTGTGGGTCGCCGGCGCCGTTGGTGGCCGGTCAGGTGCGGGTGAGTTCGGCGATGGCTTTCTTGGCGCAGGCGTCGTCGACGAGGCTCTTGTTGTCGGCGGCGGCTGCCATGAGGGCGGCGGCCGCGGCGCCCCCTAGCACCACACCGGTCAACAACCCAACCACTTTGGACGTTCGGTCGTAACACCCCCACCATCACCACAACCAACGTCGCCGCCGTCTTCAGCAAGTGCGTCCACTAACAAACGTCTTCTTGGGGGTGGCAGATTCTGGTTGGGGCAACTGGTTGCTCACGCATCCATCGTCGCATGAAGGTTGGGCGTCCGACTCGGACTTTCATCGCGCGCTCCGGGCCGCCCAGTCGGACTCTTGTCTCACGGTGCCTTACTCGGTCAGCTACCAAGGCTGGACGGCGGAGTTGAGACAGTCCCTGCATATATCTCACCTACCGCGGTGTCCCAGTCCGACGTGGCCTGCGTGTATTGGTTCTCAAAACTGGCGAGCGTTGAGGCGTTGGGGTTACCTGTGTAGTTATTTAGTGCCCCCATGGCGTTCTTCAACTCGTTGATGGCATTATCGAGGTCGTTTCCGGCGCTGTTGTCTGGGGCGTCGAGCAGGATTTGGTTCTTCGCATTGCTGAGGTTGGTATGGGCCGTTTGTGCGGCAGAGGCGAGTTGCACGATGTTCGCCGGAGTGGCTGACTGGATGGCCTCTCCGAGCGCGATCTGCATACTCTGAACATTGTTGTCGACGAGTTGAATGTCCCCGGCCAGGGCTGCCTTCACCGTTTTCGGCCCCTTTTTTCCTCCGCCGCTAGCGCTGGCCGCTATCACAATGATGACCACTACCAGGGCGACAAGTCCGATGGAAATGAGACAGCCCCGATTGGTCGACTGTTTGCCTGCTTTCGTCTTCGCGGGTTGTGTTTTGGTCGCGGCTCTTATCGGCTTCCCAACGGGGGGCGGCGGCTGAGGTGTGGTTGCGGACCGTCTCTGCTGACTCCATGTATCCCCAGCCCAGTAGCGCTCCAGGCCAGGTTGCTCCGGGTCGGGGTACCACCCTGGCTGAATCGATGGTTTGGAAACCGTCGGTGATTGGGTCGACAAACCAGGCGGCCCGGGTTGGGGGTTCGGAATCGACTTGGCGGCCGGAGATGGCGGAGGCCAAATAGGCCCAGTTCCGCCTTGAGTGACCGCGACCGAACTAGGCCGTTGGATTGCACCTGGGTCGACCATCCTTCGGTGGCACTGGGGGCACATCGTCCTTGAAGATGGTGCGGTGGTGCCGCAGTGTTGACAAGTGACTGAACCGACGCTGGGAGTAGTTGGGATTGACACTGGATGGTCCAGCGTCGCCGCCGATTCCCCCTCTAGCTCTAAGCCCTCCTTCTGCAACGCGTCGCTCACGCCGCGACTCAATCGCCCGGTGGGGTCTTGAAGGGCCGACTTCTGGTGAGATGGCAGTCGGCTGACGATAGGTGCGAGACGTGCCTCTACATCTGAAGCAGCGACGTCGCTGCTGAATGAGGCTGAGCCGGTTGCCGCGCTGACCGTGACCGTGACGGTTTCACGCGTCTTCTTGGCTGCCAGGGCGAGTACTCCCATGGTTGCGACCCGTGCACCAGACACTTTCTTGGCGTTACTGGCGGTGACCCGGATATCCGTGACCGAGGCCCAGTCGATTGATAGGGGCCTGGCCACCTTGCCCGTGTATTCAAGCCCGGCAGGCGTAATTCGTAGTTGTCCGCGCTCGTTGTCGTTGGCACCTTCCAGATGGCCCCAGAGGACAACTCCCGGCTCGATTCCTTGCCACCACGGCGACGACTCAGCAGACGACATCAGACACCTCCCTCGCTGGATGCATGCTATAGCGTGTAGCTGCTATCGGATTCAACCGGTCACCCTGCCCCGGTGGACCACCGGCAGCCCGACCCCGCGGCCGTCGACCGCGCATTCGGTCTGGTACTAAACTAAAGGACCTCCGGTTGAGTGCCGGGCTGTCCCAGGAGCGCCTCGGCCTCGACATCGGGAGCGGACGCACGTTCATCAGCGAGCTAGGACGGGGAAAGCGGGGTGCCACGCTCAGGACAGTGTTCCGACTGGCGTCGCGCCTGGAGGTAACCCCAGCCGACATGGTCCATCGTGTCGTGCGGAAGATGCGAGACCTTCCTGCCTAGATGCGCTCTTGGCCGGGACGGTCCGCGTATGGATTCCAGACCGGTTCTGCTGGCACTTCGAGCCCCGTTCGCTATCAGTGCCGCAACAGAACGGTAAAACTGCGCAAATCCCGGTGACATCGCCTATCTGCGTCATCTCGGAGACACCGGTAGGACTAGTCAATGCACCAAGGTTGCCACTTGGCACCGGGTCGTTGGATTCTCATTTTTGGAGGCCGGTCCCTACGTCGTGCAGTTTCTTGCTGTACGAGGACGGCTCGCTCGTTGCTGAGGCCAAGTCGAACGTGGTCGGCCCGGCCAAGCCGCCAATATCGAGCCGGACCGGGTGCTGGCCATGATTGATCTGGCGGCTTGCGGACGCGTGTTATGTATGAGCACGGCGTGCGGTTAGCTGAGGTGCTGCGGGAGGATGGCTAAACCGACTCATCCCAGCCGATGTGAGAAAGCCGGTCAGGGGGTGATCTGGGAGCGGATACGGGCCGCCGCACGCAACATTGATTGGGCTGCCGCCATCGACATACCACGCCAACCCACTCGGAGGCGTTTGCACGTACGACATAGAGTAGGTAACAGGAGAACCTCCGACCGAACCGGTTATCTCGCAGGCATATCCCGTGGCGCTTGCGTTGAAAGGATAGTTGGCGTTGGTGATCGTCAACCGATCCCCGCTCGGAACTGGGGGAAGTGTCCCCGAGCAGCCCGACGTGCAGGCAGGCGGCCACTGCACAGATTCCAGCCCACGCGTTCTGGGCGTCGTATTGATCGGATGCCGGACCTATCGGACCTTGGGGTCCTTGCGGACCGGCGCTGTCCCATGAAACCGCGACGGCAGGACTTGTACAGATTGGAGTGGCGGCTGTATTCACTTTGTTTAGCTGCCCTTTACTTGTTAGGCAGGGCGTAGAACGTCGTGTTGGTCGGCTGGGCCGCCACATACGTGACTGCGCCGACTCCAACCAAGCTGCCGACAACCGCGGTCGCGATTCCAAGCCTTACCACCAGCTTCTTGGACATGGCTTCCTCCTTGTTCGCTTTACTCATCTGATGTTGGTTTGGTGTCTGGTCTGCAAGGAAGCTGCCCGACGACGCAAGCGCGCAACCACCCTCGTGACCCGCCGCCCCTTCTGTCAATGAGCCAAGAATCGCCCCCCCAAACGGTACAACTGCGCAAACCCCGGTGACATGGCCTATCTGCGTCATTTCGGACGCACCGACAGGACTAGTCAGTTGCCAGGCGAGCCGACGTGTGAAAGGGCTGACCGAGCAGCGAGGGACGTGCTTGTACTAACCGCCCATGCGGGCCAGGCTGACCACGGCTCGTTGGTGGGTGCCCCGACTAACCGAGCCGCGGGGACCATCCACCTCGACGTCGAAGTTGAGCCGGCGCTTGTCGACGCCGCGAAGAAGTGAAGGTTCAGCGTGTTCGTGCCTGGCGGGACAAGCTCGGATGGTCTCAGATGACCCTGGACGAGGATGCCACGCTGCACTTCACCTATATATCTTCAGTTGAACGGGGCGAGCGGAACGTGAGTTTCCAGACCATCGTCCGGCTGGCGGGGCCGCTACGGGTCGACCCAGCGGTGTTGGTGATATCCGACATCTCAACGCGAGTATCAAGCACGGGGATGCCCAGTCTGCACGGGCTGGGGCACCAGTGAACGATCAAGTTGGGCAGTCCGTCTGGTCCGAAATATGCGACGTTTGACCGTCATGTGACATTACGAGATGAAATCTCGCTATGCCGAACATCAGCCTTCTGATCCACCGTGATTAAGACACAGAGAACTGGTTCCTCAGTGCATTGACTTGTAACTCTGTACCCATGAAAACCACGCCATCAAAGGTGCAGTTGGTGAACCTAGAGTTGTCGATGACGATGGCGTCGTCGGGAAAGTCTTCCCCTCCCGTCAACACCCGGAACGCTTCCTCCTCCTGACCGCGAAAGTAGGCGTTTCCTTGGACGATGAACTGGGGGCCAGCACCGGTGACGTCAGGGGCGATTACGGTGACCGGGCCGGTGATTGTGCAACCTTCGAACGCGATGTCGGCAACCCGCCTGCGTTCGGCGCCTGGTGGCGTCACAGCAAGATCGACGAGGACGACGTTCTCCTCATCGTGCATGTCCGCGTAGTTCATCCCGACAGCGTACGTCCAGACAGCATCGAAAGGCAGATGGCAACTACTTCACGCTGAGTAAGAAGAGTGATCTAACTTCACCCACTCAGGAGGGTTTAGCCTTCGACCGGCGAAACTCGGTTGGACAATGAGCGCGGGCACCGGTATGTGGTGGTAGCTATTGACCATACCCTCAGTCGCCCGGATGAGTTAGCGCCGAGGCCCCTCCGTTCAGCGCGTCTTTCCTGATCGGTCGGTGAGTTCGGGCAGAGGGCATAGCGCTTCTTTCGACGAACGCCCTCGCGATTATCTGCGCCGGCGCAAGCTCGGTGTCGGTCTCCTTGACTTCAATGTCATAGGCGGCCCATCACCATGCACGTTTCGCGGCCCTACGCGTTTGAGTAGGGAGCGCGGGTTCTGATGCGCGGCGGGCATGGACGTCGTGGCCAGGTGACACCGCCGGGCGTGGAGGAGGACTCGTAGGCGGTAGTGCTCGAAGGTTCGGAAGCCGTGACCGCATCTCTTCACGCGCTTGACGCACAGGTTGAGCGCTTCGGTCGGGCCGTTGCTGGCGCCGGTGTGATGGTGGGCGAGGATCTCGGTTCGCCAAGCTGCGAGTGTTCGTCCGAGCGACTGGATCTCGGCGACGTCGTCTTGGGCGCAGCCGGCGATGGCCTTGTCGATGAGGGTGCGGGCCTTGTTGACGTCGTCGGTGAGGTAGACGTCGCGGACTGATTCTTTGGCTAGCCAGGCGCCGAGCACCTCGTCGTTGGGATCACCCAAGCGCAGACCGAGCAGCATCCGGTCGTGGCCGCGTTCGTCGAGGCGTTCGTGTCCGGCGAGCAAGAGTTTGCGGATGCGATACAGCGGGTCGGGTTTGCGGCCGCGGTGAAACAGCGTCTCTTGCTGGACCCGCCGGCGGACCTTGTCCAGACAACGGTTGCCGACGCGGACCACATGAAACGGGTCCGCTACCCGGGGTGACATGGGCGAGATGCGATGTCAGGCCAGCGCGATACGACTCGGCCAGATCGGTGGTCACCGTGGTGATGGCCGCCAGCCACAGCGGATCCTGCCGGTCGAGCCATCGGCGCAGGTCAGCCGCGGCGTTGCCCTTGACCATGTCGATCACGATCCGGGCGTCGAGGTCGACCAGGCCCGTGGCGTACAGGGTCGGATGAGCTCGGTTGGCGGCCAACCATGAGGTCTCGTCGATACCCAGCTTGGTGACCGGGCCGACCCGAGCTGGGTCATCGACCAGCGGGGTGCCATGCTCGATCACCGCGCCCATCACCGTCCACCAGCACACCCCGAGCTCCTCGGCCAGCTCCGATACCGGCCGGGCGTTCTCACCCACCTGCCGGCACGCCTCGGCGCCGGCCCGGCGGGTCAACAGCACCCGGGCCGACACCTGCGCCGAGGTCTCCGTCCAGGTCTTCGCCTCACAATCGGCATCCCCGCACCGCCAACGCCGCTTACGCCACACCAACCGCGCCGGCCGACCGAAACAAGCCAGATCGCGGACCGCCACCGGCATCCGCTCATGCGCGATGGCCGGCACTCCGCACGAAACACACGCGGTCCACTCGACCGTCGTCTCGATCTCAATGACCAACTCGTCGGGCCCCTCACTCACCGCCAAGACCCGGAAGCCGTCCAATCCCAACAGCGCCTCGGCCAGCCCAGTAGCGTCATCCATGCAGGGGTCCTCCTGATCGTCAATGCCTTCGAACAGCACGACGATGGCGGGATCCCTGCCTCGCGTTGGTGGATACCCCCAGACCTACCCGTCCCTACTCAGACGCGAAGAGCCCGTTTCGCGCACAGACGCCGCCGGCGTGGACAGCCAAGAGCGCCGGTAACCGGCATGATGCAGCGGCCCATCCGCTCATAACTCAATAACTCGCAACGGGCAACTGGGGTTCTGGCCCTCGGGAAGAGTCGCGAACGTCCACGGAGCTTCCGACGTACCCGCGGGCGCCGGGCGCTACATGGTGATTTGTGGCGGTTTCGGTACTGGGTGGATGGTCGGCGGAGGCATGTGGGGCTGGTGGTGGATAGTCCGCGTCGCGGGTCGGGGCGCTGGTGGTTGGATGCCGTCGAGGTGGTCTTGGTAGGCGCTCACTATGCGGGATAGGTCGCGGGCCTCACGGCTGCGTTCGAACATCGTGTCGACTGTCGCCCGGTAGGCCACTTGTTGCTTTTGGGCCCGGGAGACGATCTCAGAGAAGGTCTTCTCGCGCCGTTGGATGTCGCCGTCCAAACGGGTGGTTTCGGGCGCCACGTACATCTGGAACCTGCGGCGGGCATCGGTCTCACGCTCGGCCCAGGTGGCTGCTTGTTTGGCGGCCGTTCGGCGTTCCCGCCAGCGGGGGGCGTGTTCGGCGTCCCAGCGGGCCCGCTCGGCGGCGGCTTGGGCGTCGTGGAGGTCTCGTACGGCTCGGCCGGCCTCGCTTTGGTGGTAGACGCCCCCGCCGGTGTCGAGGTCGGCTCGGGCCTGTTTGGTCCGCTGGAGGTCCATGCGGGCGGTCTCGACGGCTTCTTGGAGGGCCGGTCGCCGGACTTTCTCGAGCGCGGCCACGGCGATGTGTTCTCGGGCCCGGGACACGGCGACCCGGCGGACTTGGCTCTCAACCGATTGGAAGGCGGCCCGCTCGGGCTGTTCCTGTTGGATGGGTTGTCCGGTGTCGATGGCCCAGGTTGGGCTGCGCCGTGATGTCCAGTCGCGGCGTAGGTCCTCGGCGGCCTGGGCGAGGTCGTCGGCGACGGCCCAGATGTGGGTGGACTGTCGGGCTCGGCTCATGGCCACATAGGCCAGCTCCCGGCCGCCGCCGTCGGCGAAGAGATGGGCTCTGGCCACCGTCGCGCCTTGCGAGCGGTGAACCGTTGTCGCATACCCGTACCCGAGCCGCTCGGCGCTGGCTTCCTCGCCGGCGACACGGACGAGCCGGCCGTCGTCGGTGCGCAGCCTGAGCGCCCCGGCTCCGGTGTCGACGGCTTCGATAGTGGCCCGCTGCGAGGTGACCAGCATCCCGTTCGGCCCGGGGGCGAGGGTGACGACCCGGTCGCCGGCCCGGTAGGCGAGGCCCCCGGGACACACCACCTCAGGGCCCAACAGCCGCCCGCTGGCTTCCATCCAGGTCCGGGCCCGCTGGTTGAGGGCGGCCACGTTGGCTCGCCGCCAGGCGAACAGCGCCGCCTGGGTGCCGGCGTCGATATCGGCGGCCCAGGCGTCCACCGCCGCTTGTAGGGCGTCGTCGCGGGCGTCGATGGCGTGGAGGCGACCCTGTGTCTCGTACCAAGACACCGCCGTGGCGACGTCTCCTTCCCGCAGCTCGGCCAGCACGGCCCGCTCTTCGGGGTCGTGCTGGCGGCGGTTGTCCATCAGGTAGTGCGCCGCGTCGGGGTGGCGGCCGACGAGGGCTTGCAGGGCGCCGCCCGGGCCGACCGCACCCAGCTGGCGGTGATCGCCGATGAGCACTAGTTTCGCCCCGGCCGTCTCGGCCTGGGCGGCGAGGCGGACCAGGTCGACATCGTCGGTCATGCCGACCTCATCGCAGAGGACCACGCAGCGGTCGTCCAACTGCAGCCGTCCGTGTTCGAGCCGCCCGATCAGACTGGCCAACGTCCTTGACTCGTCCAGCCCGGCCTCCCGGCCCAGGTTCTGCGCCGCCTGGCCCGAAGTGGCGGTACCGATCACCTGGTGGCCGGAGGCTTCGAAGGCGGCTGATACCACCCGGAGCATGGTCGTTTTCCCGGCCCCGGCCACACCTACCACGATCTCGGCTCCCCGGCGCGAGGTGCAGATCGCCATCGCGGCGGAGGCCTGCTCGGCGGACAGCGGACCGCCCAGGCCGGCCTCGACCTCTTCTATGGCCGCCATCACCGCGCCGCTGGGAGTGGCGGGGGCGTCGCAGCGGTCGACCTGTCGCGACAGGCTCTCGGCGATGGCCGTCTCCCTGGCCAGGACAGACGCCAGCGAGTGGGCCTGCTCGCGGGCACCGGCCACCCCGACCAGCGGGACCACCTCCGGGTCGCCCAGCGCTCGGTCCACCAAAGCTTCCAACAGGACTGGGTCCTGGCCGTACAGGTGCGGTGCGATAGCGACGATCACATCCCGGCGGCAGAACACCTTGCGCCGGGCCAGATCACCGTCCTGTCCCAACATTTCGGACAGGATCGCTCGCGCCTGCGCCAGGTTGAGACGCCGGACCGGCCCGCTTCGCCGCGCCGCGGCGCCCACGGATGCGGCCAGGCGCTCGACCGGCCAGCCGATCTGGGCCAGCTCGCCCCGCCACCTGGCCACCAAGTCCGCCTCGACCTCGCCCTCTTTGGCCCGGCGGGTGTTGCGGGCCGCCACCCCCCGGGCCTGGTAGGAGGACTCGCCGCGGCGGGCGCACTCTGCTTCGATCTGCGCCGCCCGCTTGGAGTGCACCTCGAGTACCTCGTCGGGCACACCGGCGATACGCCAGTGTCCGAGCTTCCCAGACGGGCCCGGGTCGGCCTCGATCCCATAGCCCAGCTCCACCGCCACCCGGGCCGCGGCTACCCGGCCCACCATGGTCGCGGCGTGGAGGTGCTCGCGCCACAGGGCGGTGTCGGCGGCCTTCCAGCCGCCCCGCTGGTCGGCCATCTCGACCAGGTTGGCCACCAGCACATGGTCGTGAGGGCATGGGTCACCGGCCCGGGAAGTGGCGTGGCGGGTGTGGGCGTAGATCAGCCCGCCGGTCGGGGTGGCCACCGCGGCCTGGCCTCGCCGGCCGCCCATCTGGCGGGTGACCCGGTCCAGGTAGGCCAGGGTGGCGTCGCGTTCGGCGTCCATGATCCGGTGCATGTCCTCGGCCCGGCCCATCACCCCCAACTCGGCCACGCTCTTATGGGCCGAGATCACGATTTCCAGGCCCGGCCGGCGCGTGGACACCAGCTGCTCGCCGCTCACCGGGTGGCGGGCGCCGCCAGGCCCGTAGATCGCCTCGTACGCCTCCGCGGTGACGGTTCCAGCCAGCCCCGAGGCGGCCGCTCCGCTGCCGCCCCACACCAGGGGTGTCTCGCCCCGGGACGCGTAATAGGCCAGGGCTTGGCCGGGATAGTCGTCCGCTCGCTCGATGACGGTCTTGCGGTGGTATTCGACCGATGCCCCGCCCATCATGCTCATCCACGCCACGCTCTCGCTGACCTCCCTGACTGGCACGCTCCCGGCCCTGGGGCAAGGGAACCGTAAGGTAGGCCGCTGGTCTGATAGCTCGTTCCGGCGGTTCAGGTCCCGACCAGGCCTCGTGGTGGCGTTTCTCAGCACACCGGCCTGGGACCAGCAGTCCCCGGAGGAGCGGACTATCTCGCCAGCGGCCCCCTATCGAACCGTGCATGCGGTTCTCCCGCACACGGCTCTCCGACACCTTTCACCGTCAGGCATTCGCAGACCAGTAGCGCACCGTTCCGGTCAGCCGGTAGACACCCAGGTCGCTGGCCCACTCGTAAGTGAAGCGGGTGGCCCAGTTGCGTCCTGAGAGTCTGTGTTTGAAGCTGGCAAGACAGGCCAGCCGTTCATGGACATAGCTGTCGACGGCGGTGAACTTCCGCGCCGAGTTGCCGTAGCGGTAGTAGTTCCCCCAGCCCCGCAACACGGGGTTGAGTTCCGCCGCCACTGTGGCCATGTCCAGGCTGGCGTGTCTTCTGGTTGTTCGAGCCCGGATCTTGGCCCGGATACGGGCCATGGCCCGAGCCGAGGGCCACTTCTGCAAGTAGTAGCGGCCCGGCTGCTTCCACGATTGCACCATGCGATGGTGAAACCCCAAGAAGTCGAACCCGTCCTTTCCGTGTTGGATGCAGACGATCTTGGTCTTGTCGGGATGCAGCCGCAGCCCGATCTTGGCCAGTGTGCCTGCTGCCAGATCCCGAGCCTGTTCGGCCCGGGCCGGGGTGGGACAGACCACGACGAAATCGTCGCAGTAACGCACCAGCGTCCCCCACTGATATCCCTTGGCCACCCATACCTCATCGAGGAGGTGCAGGGCGATGTTGGCCATCAGCGGGGAAACAGGCGAGCCCTGTGGGGTTCCGGCCTCCACGTCGGAGACCACACCACCCTCGAGGATCCCCGCTCGCAGCCATGATCTCAGCAGTTTCAACATCGCCCGGTCAATCACCCGGCGCTCGAC
>Ga0302326_10018954_pt1 | contig 14245 bp, 10 predicted proteins | sample Palsa_T0_3_FD_202264 | JGI IMG/M metagenome (GOLD analysis project Ga0302326, IMG submission 202264) | Peat permafrost microbial communities from Stordalen Mire near Abisko, Sweden - Palsa_T0_3 | ecosystem: Environmental > Terrestrial > Soil > Palsa > Peat permafrost | place: Sweden: Abisko... | reverse complement strand
CGTACTGAGCGCCGCACCCGATGGACCAGAACCCGTCACGGAGGCGGCAGTGCCGCCGGCTCCATCGCTGACCCACGGCTGATCTGCGCCGGTGCCCAGCAAAAAGCGCTCAGACCGTGGCTCACCCTGGAGCAGATGCCCCTGGCGGCGCCCCCGGGGGCCGCCGTCGGGGGCCGCCGTCGGGGGCAGGATCAAGCAGGCAGGCGAGACCAGGCTGGCGGGCTCGAGAGCGTGCGTGGCATGGCCGCGATCGCCGTAGTCTGGACGCACGCCTGGGTACTGTCACGCGACTTCGTCGAGCGCACCTACGCGCAGCGACTGACGGACGGCACGATCTATGCGATCTACCTGTTCTTCGTGATGTCGGGCTATCTGTTGTTCTGGCCGTTCGCACAAGCGGCCTGGGGCAACAGAAAGCCGGTGAGTGTGCGCAGCTATGCGATCAACCGGGCATGGCGGGTGCTTCCTGCGTACTACGTATGTGTCGTAGTTCTGATGCTGGTTCAACGACACGGAGGGCCGCTCAGCTTCTGGGTTGCGTTCGGGACGTTCACGCAGGACTTCTCGGTCCACACGCGCGGCGAGCTCGACTCGCCGATGTGGTCCCCGGCGACCGAGATGCAGTTCTACATCATGCTGCCACTGATCGCCTGGGGGCTGGCGCGCGTGTCGGGCGGGTCGCTGCGCCGGGGCGCCATCGCGCTCGTCGTGCTCGCCATCCCCACCTTCATCGCACGCGAGTGGATCCGCTACGGGCTCCCGCGCAACGACAACATTCAGTACCTCGATAACACGCTGCTCGAGACCATCTGCTACTTCGCGCTTGGGATGGGGCTGGCGATGTGGCGGCTGTCGATGAGGGCAGCGCCGGCCGCGGTGGCTCGACGGACCGCTCGGTAGCTCGACGATCTGGCCCGCAGTCGCCGTGGGGCTGTGGCTGGTTGCCTGCTACGACTTCAACTGGGAAGGCGTTGCGGCCTGGCAAGCGTGATCCTGATCGGCGCGGTGGTGCTCCCGCTCCGCCATGACGGTCGATGGCCGTGTTCCAGTGGCGGCCGCTGGCGCTGCTCGGCGTCATCTCCTACCTACAGCGTCTACCTGTGGCATTACCCGATCCTGACTCGGGATCTCAACCGCAGCTTCACCAACCCCAACGTGACGTGGCGCTCACCCAAACCGTTTGTGCTGGGGCTTCCGCAGTTGGTCGCGGCAACGGCATCCGGACTGGCAGATGGAACGCGGGAGCCTGGCTCACCGTCGCCTGGGGTAGGCGAACGCGGTGAGCGCCTCACCCGAGACCCCTGGCTGGGGGGCCTCCGCGAAGCGGGCTGCCCCGCCGGCATCAGATGCTCAGCTGATCTTGGCCGTCTCCGGCGCGGGCGGTGGGTGATAGCTTTCGGACGTGGCTTCCCGTACGGCGGGCGCTTCCCGCGCTGAGACGCCAAGCGCCGAGGGCGCCAGGATCAGACAGGCGGGCGAGACCAGGCTAGCCGGGCTGGAGAGCCTACGGGGGATGGCGGCGATCGGGGTGATCTGGACCCACGCCTGGGTGCTGTCGCGCGACTTCGTCGAGCGGACGTACACGCAACGCCTGACGGACGGCACGATCTACGCGATCTATGTGTTCTTTGTGATGTCCGGCTACCTGCTGTTCTGGCCGTTCGCGCAGGCCGCCTGGGGGAACCGCAAGCCAGTCAGCGTACGCAAGTACGCGATCAACCGGGCTTGGCGCGTGCTGCCCGCCTACTACGTCTGCCTGGTCGTCCTGATGCTGGTCCAGCCGCACGAGCACGCGGGTCGATTGTGGCTGGCGTTCACGACCTTCACCCAGGACTTCTCGATCCACACGGAGAGCCAGGTCGACTCGCCGATGTGGTCCCTCGCGACCGAGATGGAGTTCTACATCGTGCTCCCGCTCGTAGCATGGGGCCTCGCGCGCGTGTCTCGGGGCTCGATCCGCAATGCGGCGATCGCGCTCGGCTTGCTCGCCGGCGCGAGCTTGATCGCGCGCGAGTTGATCGATTGGGGCCTCCTTGGGCTGCTCACGCCGACGACCCGGTTTCACTTGTTCTGGTTCAACTTCACGGTGTTGGAGCTGTTCTGCTATTTCGCGCTAGGGATGGGCCTGGCGTTGTGGAGGGTCGCGATCCTGCAGCGCAGGCAGAAATGGCTGGATGGCCCCCTGGGCCACTCGAGCGTGTGGCTCGCGGGGGCGGTGGTGCTGTGGGCGATCGCCTGCTATCGCGACACTTGGGAGATCCTCGGCGCGCTCGCCAGCGCGCTGATCGTCGGCGCGCTAGTGCTTCCGTTACGCCACGGCCGTGCAATCTGGCCGTTCCGCTGGCGCTGGATGGCGCTGCTTGGGGTGATCTCGTACAGCATCTATCTCTGGCACATCCCCGTGCTGGTCGCGATCTCGAACCGAAGCCTCACCACTACGCATCTGGTGGTCGGCCGAGGCCTCACGCAGCTGCTCGGAATCGGCTTTCCGGTCTCGGTCGCGATCGGGGCGCTCTCGTACTGGCAGATCGAGCGCCGAGGGCTCTCACGGAGACGGCGCTGGTCTGGGAACACGCTGGCTTCTGCGCCTGAGCCTTCGCCGGACGCGCCAACGCCTGCAGCACCAATCGCTGACGCACGGCTGACCCCGAGCTGAGGCGGGGCCGCGCGGCGCAGCGCGGGCGGTGGACGACGCTCGGCGGCGGGAGTCCGCGACCGACGCGGGGCGGGAGCTTGTATCCGCGCGACTTAGGCCTATCCCACCTTGTACTGATCCTGCGTTTATCGCCCGCCGTATAAGGAAAGAAGAGGAATATCGCGCTGACCGCCGCCGCTTCGTAGCTGCGAGGGCGATGACTCGTAAAGATGGCCGCCTTGGCGCTCGGACCGCTTGTGCGATCGCTCGGCGCCAGATATACTTATGAACCGTAAGCTAGTGACGAAAGTATAGGAATCCGTCAGCTCTGCGAGCTGACTACCCGCATCCACCCCCGGTGGTCAATGATGAAGATCCAGATGAGCAGATTCCAAATTCACGACGACCTGACGGCGCCAGAAGGCTCGGTGCCCGTGTTGCGCGGCGCCCTGGCCACCGGCGGTCAGCTGCCGAACTTTCTCGGCGTTCTCGCAGGCTCGCCGGCCGCGCTCCGTGCATACGCCCGGTTCCGGTCCGAGCTTCGTCATGGCAAGCTGAACCTTGCCACGCTCGAGCGGATCGCACTCGCCGTGGCCGAGCACTACCACTCCGAGCCCGGGATCGCGATGCACTCGCGGACCGCGCGCGCAGCGGGTCTCGGTCTGGACGAGGTGGCGCTCGCGCGCCAGTTCAGTTCCAAGGACCAAAGCCAGCAGGCGCTCCTGAGCTACCTTCAGGCGCTCGTCCAGAACGACGGCAAGCCGCCGATGCACCTCCACGAGGAGGCGCGGGAGGCAGGATGGGACGACGAGCAGATCCTCGAGGCAATCGCCGCGGTGGCGCTCGAGGCGTTCACCGCGATGGTCAATGTCGCGGGTGAGGTGCCGGTCGACGGCTCGAATGAGGCGTCGCGGGCCCTCCAAGCAGCGTAAGCTGGGCAGATGAGCGCCTGCGGCCATTCGGCTCACGAGGATCGTGAGGCAGGGGCCGCGGGCTGCTGCCCCCTCTATCACGAAGCGGTTGAGCTGGTCGGGCGCCGCTGGACGGGAGCGATCCTGCGGGTGCTGATGGACGGGCCCCTGCGTTTCTCCGAGGTCGCTCAGGCCGTCCCCGAGCTGTCGGACCGGCTCCTGTCCGAGCGCATGAAGGAGCTCGAGTCGCGCGGGATCGTCGCCCGCACCGTCAAGCCCGGTCCACCGTTGCGCGTCGAGTACGAGCTCTCGGTGATGGGCAGGGAGCTCGAGCCCGCGCTCTCAGAGCTCGAGCGCTGGGCGCGCCGGTGGCTCTCGCCCCGCCGTCGCGTGGGGGCAGGGCGCGCTTCTTAGCGCTGAGCGCTTAGAGGCGCGCCGAGCGCGTGACGCTCCCATCTCTCCAGGTCATCCGCGAACGCACCAGCCGTAGCGATGAGGGGTGGATCGTCGTGCCGGAGTCGAGCAGCGTGGGCGTGCCGTCGACCACGCGGTGTACCTCGTAGGTCTCGTGCGGGGTGCCGATCGAGGCGACGGCGGCGATCCAGCCGATCTCGCCCCCGCCTCTCAGAACCAGCGTCGCAACCGTGACAAATGATTCAGCTCGCAGGGGCAGCGTGGTCGCCGGCACATCCGTGAGCGGCCTCGAGCGCGCCAGGTCGCGGACGAGAACCTTCGAGGACGCGGTGTCCACGCCGCAGCTCTTCAGCCCGTAGGCGACGGTCACCCCGACCAGCCTGGCCGGTCCCACACGCCCGGCGGGAAGGTTGCAGACGCCGCTGCCACCGAGGTTCCGTCGCACGCCGGTGGCATCGATGCAGCCGTAGACGGCGCCGCTTGAAGCGAAAACCCGGGCCACGGCATCCGCCGCCAGCGTGTGCGAGACCGGCGCTTCGCAGCGGTCCTGGCCAGTCGCGACGGACGGGGCGGCCGCTGCGCAGACGGCGAGCGTCAGTGCCGCAGCGACCACAGCGAAGGACTCGGATATGACCCGTGTAGCGCACCGCATGCCCGTCGTTACCGTACCTCAGCGGAAGCTCGCCGGCTGCGCGCAGGTCGGCGCCGGTAAGGTTCGCGCTCGCTACCCGCAGCTGAAACCGATCAGGAGCCGATCAGGATGGCAGACGCCCCGCTCACCCCCGACGACGTGATGGAACTTGCGAAGGAGCACGAGATCCGCTTCATCCGGCTCTGGTTCACGGACATCCTCGGCCAGCTGAAGTCCTTCTCCATCAACGCCACCGAGTTGGCGGACGCGTTCGAGGGCGGAATGGGCTTCGATGGCTCCTCGATCACCGGATTCAATGCGATCGAGGAGTCGGACATGATCGCGATGCCCGACGCGAGCACGTTCTCACGGCTTCCGTGGAGCCCATCCGAATCCGGCGTCGCGCGGATGTTCTGTGACATCCTCACCCCCGAGCGCACGCCGTACGAAGGCGATCCGCGTCACGTGCTCCGGCGCGCCGTCGAACGTGCCTCGGCGATGGGATTCGACCACTACTACGTCGGGCCTGAGCTCGAGTACTTCTACTTTCGCGATTCCAAGTCCACCGAGGTTCTCGACGAGGGCGGGTATTTCGACCTGACCACGCTCGATGCGGGGTCGGATCTCCGTCGCGAGACCGTGATCGCGCTCGAGCAGTTCGGGATCCACACCGAGTACACGCATCACGAAGTCGGTCCGAGCCAGCACGAGATCGATATGCGTTACGCGGACGCGCTGAAGATGGCCGACGACTGCATGACATATCGGATCACCGTCAAGGAGTTCGCGCTCAAGTACGGCCATCATGCGACGTTCATGCCCAAGCCGCTGTTCGGCGAGAACGGCTCAGGGATGCATACACACCAGTCGCTGTTCACGGGCGGGCGCAACGCCTTCTTCGACGCCGACGACACCTACTTCCTGTCCGATGTCGGCAAGGCGTTCATCGCCGGCCAGCTGCGTCATGCGCGCGAGATCTCCTCGATCTTCGCCCAGTGGGTCAACTCGTACAAGCGGCTCGTGCCCGGCTACGAGGCTCCCGTCTACGTCGCCTGGTCGCGTCGCAACCGATCGGCGCTCGTGCGCGTGCCGATGTACCACCCGGGGAGCGAGAAGGCGACGCGGATGGAGCTCCGCTGCCCCGATCCCGCGTGCAACCCGTACCTGACCTTCGCCGTGCTGCTTCAGGCCGGCCTGGAGGGGATCGAGCACGGCTACGAGCTACCCGACGCGATGGAGAAGAACCTGTACCACCTCTCGCCCGATGAGCGAAAGCGGCTCGGGATCGAGCAGCTCCCGGAGACGCTCGGCGAGGCGATCGAGCTGACGGCTGAATCCGAGCTGGTTCTCCGTACGCTTGGCGAGCACATGTTCAATCGGTACATCGAGATCAAGCGGCAGGAGTGGGACGACTACCGGGTGCAGGTAACCCCGTGGGAGATCGCGCGGTACCTGCCTGTGCTGTAGCAAGTATGGCTTCGTCGAACATTCCGAGCAGTACCTCCGTCGAGGCGGTGGAGTGGCCCGGGGCGGGTGCCGAGTCGGCAGTGAACGGGTCGGGAGCAGCAGCCGGCGGTGGGTTGTCGCGACGGTGGACGGTGTTCGTGCACCAGGACGGCATCATCCTGTGCGCGACCGTTTGGGCGCTCGCCGAGATCGGGGTCCTGGAAACCGCGATCGGCGAGCAGGGCTCGCTCGGCGACCTTTATCCCGACGTCGCGGCGGAGGGCTTCGGCTATCTGCGCGTTGGCCTGCGGTGTCTGGCAAGCCAGGGTTGGCTTGCGCCCTCGCCTGCAGCCGATCCCGACGGCACGCTGATTCGCTGGACCGAGAACGGCCGCCTGATGCTCCCCTACCTCGACCGTTACGTCGCGGCGGGACGGTTCCTCGTCAGCTTTGACCGCAGTGACGATGACGCCTGGTCCCGTCCGTGGGATGCCGCGCAAATCGACTCGTTCGTCGACCTGCTGGAGCTGGCCGGTGACCGGTGGCGGCTTGGGCCGGAGCTACCGCCGCAGCTGAGGGCACTCTGTTCCGGCCACCTGGACGCCGCGCTGGTGGTTCCCGCGATGATGTGGCTGCTGGAGACCGACCGGCTCGCGGCGGATCGGCCGATGCTGACCGACGACATGCTCGGCGAGGCGGTCGGCCGGCTGTTGGGCATTCTCGGCTGGGTCGAGAGCGAACGCGGCGAATGGACCACGCGCGGGCGAGAAGCTGCCGAGCTCGCCGTGCACTTCGGGATGGCTGCGTCGTACCTGCCGATGCTCGCACGGCTCCCCGAGCTCTTCCACGGGAAGGCGACCGTCACCAGCAGCTCGCCGAACGGCGAGTGGCACGTCCATCGACCACTGAACGTTCGCGCCAGCGCCACAGCACACAGACGCTACTTCGCCGACGCCGACGATCTGTTCATAGAGATATTCGATCGCGAGCCCGTGCATGACCAGCCGCGGTTCATTGCCGACATGGGGTGTGGGGACGGCAGCTGGCTCGTGCATCTGTATGAGGTGATCATGGGGCGCACGCTCCGCGGGCAACTGGCCGCGGAATGCCCACTGCTGATGGTGGGAATCGATTTCAACGCGGCGGCCCTCGCCGAGGCACGCCCGCTGCTCGACGCCGCGGGGATCCCCGCTCTGCTGATCAGGGGTGACGTTGGCAACCCTGACGAGGTGAGTGTCACGCTGGCCGAGCATGGGCTCTCGATGCAGGACGGATTACACATCCGCGCGTTCATCGACCACAACCGTGCTTATCGAGGCGCTGAGGCGGACATCGGTGTCGCCGGGGTCTCCAGCGGCGCGTACGTGGGTGCCAATGGCCGGTCGCTCGACGCCGTGGCAGTCGAACGCGATCTGGTGGCGCACATGCGGCGGTGGACGCCCCATGTCGCCAAACATGGGCTCGTCGTGCTCGAGGCGCATTGCGTTGACCCGGCCGTCGCACAGAAGCACCTCGGCGCGACGCATAGCGTGGCGTTCGATGCCTACCACGGCTACTCGCACCAGTACCCGGTCGAACACGCGGCGTTCCAGGACTGCTGCCGCCTGGCCGGATTGCGGTTCGTGAGCGAATGGGAGCGCCGCTACCCCGTCAGTAGACCGTTCGTCGCGGTCACGCTAAACCGGATGTTGACCGTCACCTCCGGGATGTCGCTGCCGGCGGTCGGCGGCAGCCATGAACGCACCGACACCTGGCAGCCGTCTCCGCGGACCGATCTTGCCGACGGGGTCGCGCTTCACGAGCTGCTGTACACCGCCGGAGACCTCGATCATCCCCGGTCCTGGTGCTCGGCACCCACCGGTTACGTTGTGTCGCGAGCGCTCACCGCGGTCCAAGCCCGATTGGCAGACGCTCACGCGGGGGACATCATCCGCGTGCTCGACTACGGAGCCGGTACCGGGTTAGCGACGATCGAGTTCCTCAAGGGCTGCCGTGAGCGCCGAATCGACCAGCAGCTCGAGGAGCTGGACGTGACGCTGGAGGTGCATCTCGTCGACCTGCCGTCGAGCTGGTTTGCGTTCGGATTTCAGTTGCTCGGCGGATGTGGCTGGACCAGCTTTCATTCGCTTTCGAGTGCTGAGCGCAGGTTTCGTCCGTTGCTCGAGGTAACCGGCGGCCGGGCGATGGACGTCGTGATGGCGAACATGGTCTTTCACCTCGTGCGCCCACGCGCGCTCGAATCGATGGCCACGGAGCTGGCCAGTGTCACCGGCCGCGGCGGCACCCTGATCTGGAGCGCACCTGACATCGGGCCGGCGGGGACTTACGCCGTCCTGTTCCACGATGCGAACAGGGCACTGAGGCGGCGCTGGCTCGAGTTCCTCGATGCTGGGGCATCGGGCGAGGATCTGTTCGCCGACGGGCCGCTGCGGGATGCGACACGAGGGATCCGCGACAGCCTGAACGACGCTGCCAAAAGAGATGCGCGGACGCGGGCGAATCGCCGCGTCCTACCCGATCCGAACATCGCGGCCGACGTATTCGGCGCGCTCGCGAACGCGTTCGAGGGTCCCAACGAGCTGCGGACCGAGACGCACGAGCTGCTCGTCAAGGACATCGTCGACACGCTCCTGGTGCCATCGAACCAGGGTGAGTACCTCCCGGAGATCGCCGACACTCAGATCCGCGAGGCGGTGATCCGCGAACTGATGCTCGGTGAAATCCTTCCCGACCTGCGGGCAGGGGGCGCCGGGACCGCAGGTGGACTGAACGTGCACTGGACCTTTGGCGCGCATCACCGCTAGGCGAGCAGCGCTGCCAGCTCCCCGGGCTCGGTCACGGGCGCCTTACAGGTGAAGTGCTCACATATATATGCGGCGACGGCGAGGGGTTCGCTGACGCTCACCCCTCGCTTGGCAAGAAGCTCGCTGGCGCTCCCTTCTTGCTGGGTGATGGCGATTCTGGTTGCGTCGCCCGCGAGGACGATGTGGGGGCGGAACTCGCTGTGGACTACGCGCAGGAACTCCGCGCGTCCGTTGGGGGGGCCGACTATTACGACCTGTTTCACCGGTGCGAGGTAGAAGTCGACTGCTCGCAGCAGATGACCGAAGCCGTCGGGGTGCTTGACAGCGAGGGGAAAGATCAGTCGCAGCACGCCGACAGCGTGATTTTCGTAGCGCTGCTCGCCGGACAGTGACGCCAATCGCAGCAAGCCGTATGCCGCAGAGGAGCTGCCCGACGGGATCGGCGAGTCATCGAGATCCTTACGTCGCGCGGCGAGCTGCTCGTGGTCGTCGGCGGTCGTGAAGAAGCCTCCTCGGTCGCCGTCGGCGAAGTGCAGGATCATCTCGTCGGCCAGCGCGACGGCCTCGCGGTACCAGCGCGGGTCAAACGTGGCCTCGGACAGCGTCAGCAGCGCCTCGAGCAGGAAGGCGTGATCCTCCAGGTAGGCGCGCAGCCGCCCTCGCCCTTCCTTCCAGGTGCGGAGCAAGCGGCCGTCACCGTCGCGAAGATCACGGAGGATGAACTCGGCGCAGGCGGTGGCCGCCTGTATGTAATCCGCTCGCTCGAGCACCGCGCCGGCATCGGCCAGGGCCGAGATCATCAGCGCATTCCAGGCGGTCAGGCGCTTGTCGTCGAGGCCGGGCCAAACCCGCTCGGAGCGGACTCCGTAGAGCCGGCGCCGGATCTCCGGCAGATCGGAGGGCTCGGGGCCACGCGCCTCCAGCACATTGGTGCCTTCGAAGTTTCCGCGCTCCGAGGCGCCGAAGTACGCGATCGCGTCTGCCGCCAGATCCTCTCCGAGGACCTCCGTGAGCTCCGCGATGGTCCACACATAGAACTTGCCCTCGACGCCCTCAGAGTCCGCGTCGAGCGCGGCGCAGAATCCACCCTCTGGGCCACGAATCTCGCGTAGCGCCCAGTCGAGCGTCTCGCAGCACACCGCGCGCATCCGATCCTCACCGCATACCTGCCAGCCGTGCAGATAGGCGCGCGCGAGCAGCGCGTTGTCGTAGAGCATCTTCTCGAAGTGCGGAACGGTCCAGGTCGCGTCCACGGCGTAGCGTGCGAAGCCACCCCCGACCTGGTCGTAGATCCCGCCGGCCGCCATCGCTCGCAGCGTGGCGAGCGACATCTCATGCTCGCCACGGCTCAGCAGCAGCTCAATCGTCGAGGCGGGCGGGAACTTCGGCGCGCGGCCGAAGCCCGCGTTGGTTCGGTCGTAGGAGCGGCCGAGCGTCGCCACCGCGTCGCTGAGCAAGGACTCGCGGATCGGCTCGCTCGAAGGCTGCATCCGGGCGGTCGCCTGCAGCGAGCGCACGATCTGGCCGGTCTGCTCGCGGATCTCCCCGCGGCGTTTCTCCCACGCATCGGCCACCGCGAGTAGGACCATGCGCCAGCTCGGCATTCCCTGGCGCGGCTCGGGCGGAAAGTAAGTGCCGACGCAGAAGGGTGCCTGCTCGGGCGTGATGAACGCGTTCAAGGGCCAGCCGCCATGGCCGGTCATTGTCTGTACCGCATCCATATAGATGGCGTCGACGTCGGGCCGCTCCTCGCGGTCGACCTTGATGCACACGAAACGCTCGTTCATCAGCGCCGCGATCTCCGGATCCTCGAATGACTCGCGCTCCATCACATGGCACCAGTGGCATGCCGAGTAGCCGATCGAGACCAGCAGCGGACGGTCCTCGGTGCGCGCCCGCGCGAGCGCCTCTTCGCCCCAAGGATTCCAGTCGACCGGATTGTCCTTGTGCTGCAGCAGGTACGGCGAGGACTCGTGCGCGAGGCGATTAGGCATCTCCAGGAGGCTACCCTGCAGTGGGGGACGCCGCGGCCGTAAGCGCGCGGCAGGCAAGTCCGGTCTACTTAAGCTGGAGCCCCCGTATCAACAGCGATCAGGAGAGCAGCAGTGCCCGAACACCGAGAGCCAGTCACCGCACCAGATGCGCCGGCCGCGATCGGCCCCTACGTTCACGCGATACGGGCCGGCGGCCTGCTGTTCTGCTCGGGGCAGATCCCACTCGATCCGCGGACAGGCGAGCTCGTGATGGGCGGACCGGCGGAGCAGACGGGCCGCTGCCTGGAGAACCTCGCCGCGGTCTGCGCGGCGGCCGGAGCCAGGTTGGGAGACGCGGTCCGCGTGACCGTGTACCTGACGGACATGAGGGCGTTCGGGGAGGTCAACGAGGTGTACGCATCATTCTTCGAGACCGATCCCCCGGCGCGAGTGGCGATCGGGGTCGCTGCGCTGCCGCGCGGCGCGCAGGTCGAGATCGACGCTGTGGTGGCGCTTGGAGCCTGAGCAGTCCCCACCTTCGCTGGATGACATCCGCCGCGCCGCCGCGGCCGGCGCCGGCGTGATCCGCGAGACGCCGGTGCTGAGCTCGCGGACATTAGGCGAGCGATGCGGCGCGACAATCGCGCTGAAGACGGAGAACCTGCAGCGGACCGGATCATTCAAGCTACGCGGGGCGCTGGCCAAGCTCGCCGCACTCGGCGACGACTGCGTCGCCGGTGTGGTGACCGCAAGCGCCGGTAATCACGCTCAGGCCGTCGCCTACGCTGCGCGGGCCCGCGGCGTGCACTGTGAGGTGTTCATGCCCGAGATAGCGCCGATCTCGAAGATCGAGGCCGTGACCGCGCTTGACGCCCAGGTCAGCTTCGCCGGCGTCTCCGTCGAAGAGTGCCTGACGGCGGCGCGCGATCGTGCGGGCGACAGCGGGCTCGCGTTCGTGCACCCGTTCGACGATGTCGATGTGATCGCCGGCCAGGGGACGATCGGACTGGAGCTACTGGCCCAGGTCGACGACCTGGCCATGGTGGTGGTACCTGTCGGAGGCGGCGGCCTGGCGAGCGGCGTGGCGATCGCGCTGAAGTCCGAGCATCCGCAGATCAGAGTCGTGGGCGTCCAGATCGAGTCCTACGCAGCTGTCGCCGCATCGCTGGAGGCGGGTCACCCGCTGGCCGTGCAGCCGGCCCTGACGATCGCCGATGGGATCGCCGTCAAGCGCCCGGGGGCGATCACGCTCGGCCTGTTGGCGGACTGGGTTGACGAGGTGGTGGTCGTCTCAGAAGATGAGGTCGCCGAGGCGATGGGCTTCCTGCTCGTGCGGGCCAAGCTTGTAGTCGAGGGCGCCGGCGCCGTAGGCGTGGCCGCGCTGCTCGCGGGTCACGTGCCCGGGCCGCCGACCGGGACCACCGCGGTCATCCTCTCAGGTGGGAACGTAGATGCCGGCCTGGTGGCGCAGGTCGCGCGGCGGCACGAGACCCAGGCCGGACGGCGTCTGGTGCTGCTGGCTCGGATTCCGGATCGGCCGGGATCGCTCGCTCGCCTCCTCTCGCTGATCGGAACTGCGGGCGCAAACCTGATCGACGTCCAGCATGTCCGCGAAGGGATCGAACTGCATGTCCGCGAGACCGCGGTGCAGACAGTGCTGGAGACGCGTGGACTGGCTCACTCCGAGGAGGTCGTGACGGTCATCCGCGAGGCCGGCTACGAGCCGCGGGTGGTGGGGTAGCAGCGATCCGATTCGGCCTAAAGGATGTTGAAACATCCGTAGGCGATGAACAGCGGGTTCGTGACGGTGTGGCCGTCCAGGGCCGCCATCGTCGGGCCGCCGAGAAACGCCGGTGGCGACTGCGCCTTGTAGCAGCCGTCGGCTGCGACGCTCACGTCGTACTCCACCGAGGTCTGCTGGAAGGGCACCGACTTCGGCTGCGGCAGGTAGACGTAGATGTTGCAGTTCCAGTCGCCCGGCCCGATGTCGGCCCCGCCGCGCCGGTTGCAGTTCGGCAGCACGTCGAGCCGCGCCGAGGCGGGCGCGTGACGCCCGATCAGCGCCTGCTGGTAAAGGGTCAGGCTGTTGAACTCCGGGCCCATCGCCGCGCTCACGCGGTAGGCGGTGACCGCCGCCGGCCCGAGCCCGGCGCCGACGGCCAGCACCACGACGATCGCGACCGTGACAGCGACCGCGCGGATCGGCGTCACCCAGCCCGTCCGGCCCTGCTCGCCGCGCGCGAGGAAATCGCGGCGCCGGAGGACCCGCCAGCTGATCGCGAGCGAGACCCCGGTCCAGACGAGGCAGACCGCGATCGAGACCAGCATCGGGCCGAGGAACGGATGCGTGACGAAGAGGCCGAAGTAGTTCTCGAACGCCGACCCGATCAGCAGCATGTGGACGATCACGCCGTTGCCGATCAGCTCCAGCAGCTGCGTGACCAGCGCCACCAGCAGTGGCCCGAACACGCCGAGGATCCCGTTCCGGGTCGCGACCGAGAACACGACCGCGACGGCGGTGTAGGCGAGCACCGGGATCACGCAGTACAGCCAGCTGACGAGGGTCAGCGCCAGCGCCCGGCCCGGCGAGATCAGCTGGCCGCTGAGGTCGACCAGCCCGTGGGCGCCCGTGAACACGACCCCTGCGATCACGCTCGCCAGCCCGAGCAGCATCGAGATCGCGATCACCAGCGTGCCCGCGGCGAACAGCTTGCCAGCGAACAGCTGCTCGCGGGTCGCCGACCGGGTCAGGATCGTCTTCCAGGTGCCGTGCCGGTCCTCGCCGGCGAAGATATCGCCGGCGATCAGTCCGGCGATCACGGGGAACCCCCACGAGCCGGCGAACCCGAGGATCACCAGCGAGATGGCAAAGCCGCTGTCGTGGACGAACGAGCCGAACACGGCGTCGGATGGCGTGCCGCTCTGGATCTTCAGCACCGCGGCGAACGCGAACGGGCCGGCAACGGCGACGAGCGCGAGCATCCGCGTAGTCAGCTGCGCCAGCAGCTTGCGCAGCTCCGTCACATACGCCGCGGTGAGCCCGTCCTCCGCGATAACCGCCCGCGCGGGGGCCGGCGTCGCGACCGCGGTCACCGGACCGTCTCGAGCATCCGGCTGAGCGGCTCGCCACTCGCCGGCTCGTCGTGCTCGTCGCCGGCGCCGGTGAGCGCGAAGAACATCCGCTCCAGCGGGCTGACCCGGAGCTCGAGCCGTCGCACGGCGATCTCCTGGGCCGCGAGCGCGAGCACATAGCCGTCGAGCGTCTCAGTCCGCGCGAGCAGGACCAGTCCGACGCCGTCGAGCGGCTCGACCCGCAGCTCCGAGCGCCCGACGGCGAGCTCGAGCGCACGGCCGTCGTCGCTGGTGTGGAGCACGTGCGCCGACGCCGGCGCCTCGCGCTCGAGCGCGGATGCCGTGCCGTCCCAGACCAC
>Ga0302326_10018952_pt1 | contig 14245 bp, 11 predicted proteins | sample Palsa_T0_3_FD_202264 | JGI IMG/M metagenome (GOLD analysis project Ga0302326, IMG submission 202264) | Peat permafrost microbial communities from Stordalen Mire near Abisko, Sweden - Palsa_T0_3 | ecosystem: Environmental > Terrestrial > Soil > Palsa > Peat permafrost | place: Sweden: Abisko... | reverse complement strand
CCTTCGCATGGCACGTATTACTACCAGCGTCCATTGCCTAGCCACATCCAGGCAGGCCACACCATGCGGGAGGAGGATGTGGCGGAGATCCGCAAGCTATTCGCGCGGCGCGACCAACACATCCGGTACCTGTACGAGCGCGAGCAGGAATTTTCGGTGTTGATGGAAGGCATCAACCGGTGGAAGGCTTTCCGGCTGGCGAGGGCGATGACCTGGCCGGCCCGGTTCGTCAAGCGGCTGCTGGCGTAGCCGGCGCCCGACTGCCCGGGCGTAACTCAGTTTATACTCGTTGTGTCCGAACTCCAAGGAGGCACAGATGTATAACTATGGTGCGGCATTATTGGCGCTCCTGATTCTCACCGCCGTAGGATCTGCCCAGACCAAACCGGCGAAAGCGGCCAAGAAGGCCGCGGCCTGCCCGGTATCGTCCTTCCAGCCTGCCTGTACCCTTCCATTTGACGCGATCAAACAGACCGGTTTAGCTATCGACAAAACTTGCGGCGAAACGGGATGTGCGTCGCTGCAAACGCCAGAAGGAAAGCAGAACAAAGCAAAAAATAATTTCTGCGCTACGGGATCGCCGGTGACCATCACTCCGGACACACTGGCACAGCTCCAGGCAGCGGCAGTGGCGAAGCACATCCCGTTTGGAAGCGAAACCGATCTCCCGACAGACCGTAATGCGCTGCAGCAGGGTTTTACAATCGGCGGCGCGCATCTCGCCGAAGGCATGCTGGTGCGGATGGTGGCGTTCATCATAGAGACGCACTATGCCGACTTATCGAGCGGTGAAAGCGTGAACTGCAAAGTAGTCAAGGCGACCGCCGGCAATGACATCCACATCGCTCTTGGGACGGCATACGGAGCGGACGAGTGTACCAGTGTGACAGCCGAGATGAGCCCCCATTTCAGGCCGGTGGCCTGGAATGCTATCGCGGGCGTCTTGCCGAAAGACAAGGTCACAAAGGCGCCAGCGATCGCCGGGTTCCCGATCCGGGTAACCGGGCAGTTGTTTTTCGATGCGAGTCACAAGCTCTGCGCGGGCGGGCAGCCGACCTCGGGGGATCCGGCGCGCCAGTCATTGTGGGAGATCCATCCCGTGTACGCCGCGGATGTTTGTAAGAAGAAAGATTTGAGTTCGTGTCAGGTGGGGGATGAGAGTGTCTGGACGCCGCTCGATCAGTGGAAGCCGGCTGGTAAGTAGGGCGGGAGCCGGGCTTCGTCCGGCGCGCCGCTACCTTCGCTCGCGGGAAGAGCCGGCTAACAGTCGCCCCTGGAGTTTGGCCATTTTAAGGCGACAGTCAGATCGCCGACGTGGCGCACGCTCTCAGCGTGCCGCGTCGCCACTCATGGCGACGCGCCGGGCGTAGCCCGGCTTAGCCGGCTGACAGCCGGCTGCGGGCATAATTGCCCGCCCCACGGTGCAAGAAGGCACTTCGCCAGTTAGTCCGCAGCCCCGCTCAAGGCACGCTTGACCGCCTCCAGGAACTCATCCTCACGGTCGAGCGCCACCCCGATCCGCAGCCAATAGAGCGGCAGCGGGTCCAGCAAGTGAGCGGGGTCGTCGCAGAGATTGACCGCGTCCTTCTCGGTGGTGACGACCGCTTCCACGCGGGCTTCGCGGAACTGGCGGCCCATGTAACGAACCTCCTGCGGCCGGTAGGCGTGGTGGTCCTCGAACTCGATGCGCACCGCCGCGTTCAGGCCGAGGCCCGTCAGCGTGCACCAGAAATATTCCGGGTTGCCCAATCCACAAAAGGCGCCCACGCGCGCATAGGTGAGCGCCCGAGCGGGCACGCTTTGGCCGGTGGCCGCGTCGACCCACGCTTCCGGCTGCGCGCGCGCGTGGAAGAGAGGCGCCCGCGGATTGTACTGTCGCAGCACGCGCTCCGCGCTCTCGCCCACCCGGCCGAACTCGCTACGCGTGATGACCACGATATCGGCGCGCGCCAAAGCGTCCAGCGGTTCGCGCAAACGGCCCAGCGGCAAGGGGTAGCCGCCGCCAAAGGGGTCGAGCGCGTCCAGCAGCACGATGTCGATGGCGCGGTCGAGCCGGGCGTGTTGAAAGCCATCGTCCAGCACGGCCACGTCTATGCCGAACTCACGCGCCAGCAACTGGCCCACGTGCCAGCGGTCCGCGCCGATGCCCACCGGCGCCACGCCCGAGCGCAGGAATATCTGCGGTTCGTCGCCGGATTGCTCCACCGGCAGATGCGCGCCGGCGGCTACGGCTTCATGCGCGTGCGGCGAGTGGCGCCCGTAACCGCGAGTCAGGATACCGGGATACCAGCCGGCGCTCTTCAGCTTGCCGGCAAGGTGCAGGACCATGGGAGTCTTGCCGGTGCCTCCGGCCGTGATGTTGCCGACGCTGATGACGGGAATATCGAGGCTGCGCCTGCGGCCCAGGTCACGCGCGCGTTTCCAACGGCCGCCCCAAATCCAGAGGCGAGAGAGCACCCAGAGGAAGGCAAAGCCGGGCTGGGCCGGACGGTAAACGGGCACATGCCGGGCGAAGATTTCGCGCGCCTGGCCGGCAGCCAGAGCCGTGGCGCCTTGTTTGGCCCGCGCGCAGGATTCGGCCCTTTTGCCTAACTCCGCTGCGCGCGCTGGATTGTTTAGGATCTCGGCGACGGCGACGGCCAGGCTGGCGGCATCGCGCACCTCCACCAGCGCGCCGGCCGCCCGGAAATCGGCTGCGATCTCGGCGAAATTTTCCAGATGCGGACCGGTTAGGATGGGCCGCACGGCGAGGGCCGGTTCCAAAATATTGTGTCCGCCGCGGGAGGCCAGCGTGCCTCCCATGAACACCACGCTGGCCAGCGGGAATAGACCGCCGAGTTCGCCAATCGAATCGAGCAGCAGGGCACGCGGCAGCGGCGGGGTTTCGGAGCCGGTGAGGCTGGAGCGCCGCACGAAGGGGATGCCGGCGCGCGCCAACGCTTGGGCGGCGGCATCGAAACGCTCCGGCTTGCGCGGCGCGAGCAACAACAGCAAGCCCGGCTCCCGGGCGGCTACCTGCTGAAAGGCGGAAATTACGACGTCGTCTTCGTCGGGGTCCGCGGCGGAGGCGGGCGGCATGGTGCTGGCGGCGATCCATAGCGCGCGCGGCTGCAGGCGCGCGATAAGCTGGCAAACCGGCGAATCCGGCGCCGCCGCGCGCGGGGCAGCGTCGTATTTCAGATTGCCGCCCACGCGCGCCTTTTCCGGCGGAGCGCCGGTGCGCACCAGGCGCTGGCGCATCTGCTCGCTTTGTGCCAGCAACAGATCGGCCTGCGCCAGCACACCGCCAAAGAACCAGCGCAGCGCGCGATAGCGCCGCATGGCGCGGTCGGAGATACGGCCGTTGATCAGCAACAGACCCGCGCCGGCGCGTTTCGCCTCGCGAAACAGGTTAGGCCAGATTTCGGTCTCGATCACGATCACCAGCGACGGCCGCAGCGCCCGCAGCACGCGCCGCACGGCGAACACGTAGTCGACGGGCACGTAGAATACGCCGGCCAGATCGCGCAGTTTTGCCGATGCGGTGTCGTATCCGGCCAGAGTAGAAACGGAGATGAAAATCGGAGAGCGCGGCAGGCATTGGCGCAGTTGCCCGGCCAATTCCACGGCAGCCATGGCCTCGCCTACGGAAACGGCATGCAACCAAATGGCGCCGGGGACGGTCTGTCTAAAGGAGGCGGGCAGGAAACCGAGGCGTTGTCCGAGGGAACCGAACCAGGCGCGCCGGCGCAGGCCGCGCCACAACCAATAGATGAGAACGAAGGGCCATGCCAACGCCTGAAGGGAGCGGTAGAGTAGATAAATGCCTTTTATTTTCAAACGTTTGGCTCTCATGACGAGTATAGCGATGGTGCTCGCGCCAAACAAGGCGCTGCCGGGCGGCAAAGAAGAGCCGAAGTTCGTTCCGGGCACCGCCGCCAGCTATCCCTCGCACCAGACCAGCGAGAAGGTCACCATCGGAGTGAAGGCGTATTTCGACGACGAAGATGTGCGGCCCGTGTTCGGCAAGAAAAACCCTTACAATTACGGCGTCCTGCCAGTGCTGGTGGTTATCCAGAACGACGGTCCGAAGACCATCCGGGTGAAGACGTTGCAGGCGGTATGGGTGTCGCCCGACCGCGACCGCGTGGAGGCCACGCCGGCCAAGGATGTCCGCTATTTGAGAGGGCCGCAGCGGCCGCCTGAGATAGGGACCGGTCCCGCGAGCATACCCAAGCTGGCTTCGCACAAAAACCCTCTGGACACGTGGGAGATCGAAGGGCGGGCGTTTGCGGCGCAGATGCTGCCTCCGGGCCAGTCGGCCAGCGGGTTCTTCTACTTTCAGACGGGTTACCAGCGCGGCGCGAATCTCTACCTGAGCGGCTTGCAGGAAGCGGAATCGGGCAAAGAGCTGCTGTATTTCGAGATCCCCATCGTGGAGAAGTGAGCCGCGGGGAGCTGGCGCTACCGGCAGTGCGCGCCAGCCAGGATGGTACACAGATTCCAGGCGATCAGGCCGGCATACCAGTAGGTGATCCAACGGATCAGGTGGTGCTTGTGCATCGCGATGCAGGCGCCGGCCAGCACCATGGCTGCGGCTTTCGACAGCAACAGCGCGGCCATCGGCCCAAAAACCAGTAGGGAACGGATGAAAGGGCTGGCTTCCGCCAATCCCAATTTGAACCCGATAAGGGTGGTAAACAAGTCCAGGACCTGAAGGTATAAAAACATCTGCGTGTAGAGCATTCTGCCGTCCGTTAGATTGGTCTCGCCAGCCGGGAAAATTCTCGCTTCCCTCAGTTGAATTATAGAAGCAGATCGCCCGGACAACCGGGAGAATGCCGGTAATGAACGTACTAAGAGCGGACTATGTCGGCCCCCAGACGCGGGCTATTACCAGAAATGCCACCACACCCAGGCAAATCCGCACGGCTCCCGGCAGCCGCAGCGCTTTCGAACTGCCTACATCGAGCTGTTCGCGGGTAACGTGAGGCGCATGCAACCTCATCAATTCGCTCACCATGAAGCCGACATTCCAAAGTGTCTGCCGCACACGCCCCTTCACGGCCATCAAGACGATGGCCAACACCCCGCCAATCAGCGCCGTGAGCAGGAATATCCCTACAAAGTCGGAGCATCCCACCATGGCGCCCACGGCTGCCAGCAGCTTCACATCTCCGGCGCCGGTCATGTGCAGCATGTACATGACCAGGTTCAGTGCGAAGGCGAAGGCGAAACCCCTCGCCGACAGCCAGATGCCTTCCAAAGGCGAGGGATACGCGATCAGCGCGTTGAACGCGAAGCCCAGCAGCATGGCGCTCACGGTGAGCCAGTTGGGGATGCGGCGCGAGCGCAGATCGGTCACGGTGGCCACCAGCACGGCCACCAGCAGAATGAATTCGATGCCCACAGCGGGGCGAGTGAATTGAATCACAGGCACTAGTATACAGATCGGCTGAAACGGCATTCACCATAACAAAGGTTAACCGGTTGCAGCGTGGGGCGGGCAATACTGCCCGCAGCCGGCTGTCAGCCGGCTTCAGCCGCCTGGAAAGGCGGCTGCGGCCATGATTGGCCGCCCCACGGTGAACTCGGAATCGCGCCCGCCACGTTTGGGGTGGAAATTGCTGGGGTGAACTCAATACTCAATGCGAAACGATATCCGCTATGCCCTCCGCACCCTCGCGCGCAGCCCGCTATTCAGCGCGGTGGCCATCCTCTCCCTGGCGCTGGGCATCGGCGCCAACACATCCATTTTCTCGCTGCTCGACCAGGTGCTGTACCGCTCGCTGCCGGTACGCGATCCGCGCAGCTTAGTCGTGTTCCACGTGGACGACCACAGCTCCGGCTCCAGCATGTCCGACAACCAGCAGAGCGTGTTCTCGTATCCTATGTACCGGGATCTTCGCACAAGCGCGGCGTTTAACGGAGTCGTGGCGCGCGCCGGCGCTCCGGTCAGCGTCTCCTGGAACGGCCAGACCGAACGCGCCCGCAGCGAAATCGTTTCCGGCAACCTCTTCGAGGTGCTGGGGGTCTCAGCCGCAATCGGCCGCGCCATCGAGCCGGAGGATGATGGGGCACCCGGAGCGCATCCGGTGGTCATGCTCAGCCACGATTATTGGGTACGGCGCTTCGCCTCCGATCCCGGCGTGCTGAATCAGAAGGTGGCCATTAATGGACATCCGATGGTCGTAATTGGGATCGCGCCGGAGGGTTTCCGGGGGGTGCTTTCCGGGGAGAACCCGGACGTGCTGGCGCCCATCGCCATGAAGCGCGAGTTGACGCCCACGTGGGATGGTCTTGCGGACCGCCAGGTGCGCTGGCTGAACATTCTGGCGCGCTTGAAACCGGGCGTTTCACCGCTTCGGGCGCAGGCCGCGATGGGGACCCTGTACCGGCCCGCGCTGGAGTCTGAAGTCAAGCAGTTTCCGCCGCGCAGCAAACACGCCGCGCAAATCATCCTGAACCAGAAGCTGGAGCTGCAGTCCGCCGCGCAAGGCATCAACCAGTTGCGGCAGGCATGGGAGAAGCCCTTGGCCGCGCTGATGGCGCTGGTGGGCCTGGTGCTGCTGATCGCTTGCGCCAACGTAGCCAACTTATTACTGGCGCGCGCCACCTCGCGCCGCCGCGAGATGGCCATCCGGCTGGCGCTGGGCGCGGGCCGGGGCTCGCTGGTGCGGCAACTGCTGATCGAGAGCCTGGTGATCGCCCTGGCGGGCGGGCTGCTTGGGCTGCTGGTTTCGGTGTGGACCACCAGCGCGTTGCTGCATGTCCTACCCGCGGACGCTACCGGCGGTTGGATCGCGGCCACCATCGATGGACGCCTGCTGTTGTTCACCATGGCGCTGTCCGTTCTCACGGGCCTGGTGTTCGGGCTTGCGCCGGCGCTGCAGGCCAGCCGGGCCGAAGTCGCTTCCACGCTCCGCGAACAACGCGCCGGACTGGCGACCGGCAGCTCCGCCCGCTTCCGGCGCGCCCTGGTGGTAGGGCAGTTGGCGCTGTCGCTGCTGCTGCTGGTGGGCGCCGGCTTGTTTGCCCGCAGCCTGATTAACCTGTTGCATGTGGATCCCGGCTTCCGTACCGCGCGGCTGCTGCAGTTCTCCATCGATCCGCGGCTGAACGGATATTCCAGCGAGCGCGGCTACGCTTTGTATCACGATCTGCAGGAGCGCCTCGCCAGGCTGCCCGGCGTGGTGGCGGTAGGGGCGGCCAACCCCGGCCCGCTTTCCTCCAGCAATCGCGGCAGCAACGTCACCGTGGAAGGCTACCAGGCGCGCGAGGACGAAAACATGGATGTCTCGCGGCATTCCGTCAGTCCCGAATATTTCCACGCGCTGGGGATTCCGGTGGTGCGCGGCCGCGAGGTGGCGGAACGCGATCTCCACTCCCCCGATAAGGTGGTGGTGGTGAACGAGGCGTTCGTGAAGCGTTTCTTCGGCGTCCGCAACCCGCTGGGGCGCCGTATGATGTTCGGCGCCAGCGACACCAAGTTGCCGGACCGCGAGATCGTCGGTGTAGTACACGACTTTGTGCACAACAGCTTGCGCGAGGCGGCCACACCCGCGGTCTTCGTTCCTTACACCAACGAGGACACGCTCGACCGCATGTGGTTCTACGTGCGCGGCGAGCGGGATACGGGCGAGATCGGCGGGCAGGTCCGGCGCCTGGTGCAACAGATGGATGCCAGTCTGCCGGTGTTCGGCATGCAGCCGCTGGAAATTCAAGTGGAGAATTCGGTGCTGATCGACCGTTTGATCGCCATCCTGTCGTGCGCCTTTGGAGCGCTGGCGACGCTGCTGGCGGCTATCGGACTGTACGGCGTGGTGGCCTACACGGTGGCGCGGCGCACGGCCGAGATCGGCATCCGCGTGGCGCTGGGCGCGGTGCCGCGCGACGTGTTGTGGCTGGTGATGAGGGATGTCGGCATGCTCGTCGTCTTTGGCCTGGCGATCGGGCTTCCCGCGGCGCTGGCGCTCGGCCGGCTGGTGGAATCGCAGCTTTTCGGATTAAAGGCCCGCGATCCCGCGATCTTCGCGGGTGCGTCGCTGGCGCTGGTGCTGGTGGCGGTGCTGTCCGGCCTGATCCCCAGCAGCCGGGCGGCGCACATCGATCCGATCGACGCGCTACGGCATGAGTGAACGTTCGCTGCGGCGGCGTGGCGGACCGTGGGTCCGCCAGCGCGGGGCTTTAGCCCCGCGTCTGGAGTTTGGACATTCTACGACCTGACGTGGCGCACGCTCTCAGCGTGCCGCGACCGCACTCTTGCGGTCGCCGCGAGGGAAGCTCGCGTTAGCCGGGCTACGCCCGGCGCGATGACAGGAGTGTCATCGCGGCAGGCCGAGGGCCTGCGCCACATCGGTTTGCATTTGCGCATCCCAGGCGCTACACTCAGGGGTTTCAAATCCTAAACTTGTGAAACTAGCCCCCGTAGACTACGTCATCCTCGCCCTGTATTTCGCCTTTGTCCTAGGCATCGGGTGGAGGCTTCGCAAACGGATCTCCTCCAGCGGCGACTTCCTCACATCCGGCCGGTCCGTTCCGGTCTGGATCACCAGCCTGGCGTTTATCGCGGCCAATCTTGGCGCGCTCGAACTCGTCGGCATGGCCGGTTCGGGCGCCAAGTACGGCATCATGACCGCCCATTTCTATTGGCTCGGAGCCATCCCCGCCATGCTGTTCATGGGCATTTTCATGATGCCCTTCTACTACGGCAGCAAGGCGCGCTCAGTGCCCGAATACCTGAAGATGCGATTCGACGAAAAGACCCGCGCCTTCAACGCCTTCTCCTTCGCCATCATGACCATCTTCGCCTCGGGCATCTCCATGTATGCCTTGGGGCTGTTGCTGCGGCTGGTGCTGGGATGGAGTTTCACCGTTTCCGTGCTGGCATCGGCGGCCATCGTGCTGGCGTATACTTTCCTCGGCGGCCTCACGAGCGCCATATATAATGAGGTCCTTCAGTTTTTCCTCATCGTCATGGGCTTCGCGCCGCTGGCCATTGTGTCGGTCATCAAGGCTGGCGGTTGGCAGGGCATCGTATCCCGCCTCCCACCGAACATGACGCACGCCTGGCGCTACATGGGCAGTCCCACCGATAACCCCATGGGCGTCGAGATCTTCGGCATGGTCGCCGGCCTGGGCTTCGTGCTCTCTTTCGGTTACTGGTGTACGAACTTTCTCGTAGTCCAGCGCGCCATGGCCGCCGATTCCATGTCGGCCGCCCGCCGCACTCCCCTGATCGGCACAATACCCAAAATGTTTCTGCCTTTTGTCGTCATCTTGCCCGGCATCGCCGCGCTGGCTCTTTCGAAGATGAACGTCGGTTACGCCTTCCCGATGAGAGCCGGCAGTCCGAACTACGATCTGGTTCTGACCACCCTCATGGCCAAGTTTTATCCCGCGGGCATGTTGGGCGTGGGCCTGACCGGCCTCATGGCCTCCTTCATGTCCGGCATGGCGGGCAATGTCACGGCCTTCAACACCGTCTTCACCTACGACATCTATCAAAGCTACATCCGTCCCGGCGCTCCCGATCGTCATTACCTCACGGTGGGCCGCGCCACCACCGTGGTCGGCGTGCTGTTGTCCATCGGCGCCGCCTACCTGGCCACCCTCTTCAACAACCTCATGGACCTCTTGCAACTGGTCTTCGGGGTCGTGAATGCGCCGCTGTTCGCCACCTTCCTGTTGGGAATGTTCTGGAAACGCACCACCGCGCACGGCGCTTTCGCCGGATTGTCCATCGGCACCGCCGCCGCGATTCTGACGCTTTCGACCACCGTCGCGGAGGGCAATGGCGGCTGGATCGCCCATCTCCATACGTTCCCGTCGCAGATGGCGCAGAACTTCTGGATCGCCATCATCGCGTTTACCACAAATTTCGTCATCTCCATTGTGGTCAGCATGTTCACCACGCCGCGCACCGACAAGGATATGGAAGGCCTGGTCTACGGCCTCACCAAGGTACCGCACGACGCCACCGCCAAGTGGTACGAACGCCCCGCGCCGCTGACTGTTATGGTAGTCATATTGCTCCTCATCCTCAATATTTGGTTTAGGTGATATGGACCTGAGAGTGCCTTCGGGCTGGATCTTTACTCTGCTCGGCCTCATCCTGCTAGGGATGAGCGTCTTCGCCCCGGAGACGCGCGCGGCATTAACCACCGAGAACGTCAATCTCTATAGCGGCATCTGCATGCTGGTGTTCGGCCTCTTCCTGCTGTTGTTGGCCTGGCGGGCCACGCGGAGCAATCCATGATCGAGGCCTTCCGGCGGCTCTACGGATCCGCGGATGGCGTCCGCATCTTCCGCGCCCCGGGCCGCGTGAATCTGATCGGCGAACATACCGACTACAACCTGGGATTCGTGCTGCCGGTGGCGCTCGATCTGGCCACTTTCATCGCCACCGCGCCTTCGCCCGACGGGAAACTGCGCATCTATTCGGAGGATCGCAACGAGTCCGCCGAGTGGCCGGTTTCCGAAATTAGCAGCTTGACCCCGCGGCATCATTGGACCGACTATCCCATCGGCGTGGCGCTGGAACTGATCCGCGCCGGCTTCGAGATTGCTCCCGCCAACCTGCTGATCCGCAGTACGGTGCCGGAAGGCTCGGGGCTGAGTTCGTCGGCGGCGCTCGAGGTCTCCTCGGCGCTGGCCATGCTGGGCGGACGGCGGATGGCGCCGTTGGAGTTGGCGCTTCTCTGCCAGAGGGCCGAGCGCGGATTCGTGGGCATGCCCTGCGGCATTATGGATCAGTACATCTCCGTGTTCGGCGAAGAGCACGCGGCCATCTGTCTCGATTGCCGCAGCCTGAAGCATCAGGTGGTGCGGCTGCCGGAGGGGGTGGAGTTCCTGGCCGTAAATACCATGGTCAAGCACGAGTTGGCCAGCTCCGCGTATAAGGAACGCACCGAGCAGTGCGCGGCCGCTGTGGAGATTGTGCGGCGGCGGCATCCGCAGGTCGAAAGCTTGCGCGACGTGACGCCGGCTATGTTCGAAGAGTGCGAGGAATTCATGCCGCCGCCGATCGCGCGGCGCGCGCGCCACGTGGTGACGGAAGATGCGCGCGTGGTGCAGTTCGTGGCCGCCTGCCGCCAGGGCGCGGTGGAGCGCATGGGCGAGTTGTTCGAAGCCTCCCACCGCAGCCTGCAGCACGATTACGAAGTGAGCTGCGACGAACTGGATTTTCTGGTGGACGCCGCGCTGGGCATCGAGGGAGTTTACGGGGCGCGCATGACCGGGGGCGGCTTCGGCGGTTGCACGGTCAATCTCATGCGGCGCGAGGCGGTCGTGCACTTCGAGCGGGAGATCCCAGGACTATACCATCAGCGGTTCGGCATCCAACCGCGGATTTATCCTTGCAGGCCATCCTGGGGCGCGGCGGAAGAAAAGAATTGAGAGTATTCCGGCTGCGCGCAACTATTGAGTTAAAGGAACATCCTCTTGGACGCTTGATCCCGTCCGAAACGTCGTCTCGTGCGCTGAGGGGCCGGCTTCGTAACCGACCCCTCCTCCTCGTAGCCGCCTGCAGCCGGGCTCCGGCCCGCACGGGTGCGTAATGCCACGTACTTTTTGACAAATAGTTGATTCCGCGTTCACCGTGGGGCGGCCAATCATATCATGGCCGCAGCCGCCTTTCAGCCCCGGCCTCCGGTGGAGCCGGATTGAACATCCTGTGGCTGGCAGAATGCGCCGTTATTGAAAACAAAGATCTTGGCTGCCAGCCACAGGCCAGGCGGCCCTGGAGTTTGGACATTTTGCGACCCTGACGTGGCGCACGCTCTCAGCGTGCCGGCTGAAAGCCGGCTGCGGGCAGAATTGCCCGCCCCACGGTGCGTGCGCCACGCCGGCGATCACGCATCTGGGTTCCGCATCTCTTCCAGCATCCGTGCGCGCTGCCGCCGCAACTTTCCGGCAGCGTATGACTCATTAGCCCACCACGTCGCAGCGAACACAGCCGTGTAAATCGCCGCGGCGATCAGTTGCGGCCAGGCCGGCTTTCGCTCCGCGATGTTCGCCATCACGATACCCAGGCTTGCCAGCAGCAGCCCCACGTAAGGCGGCAGCAGATACCAATACTTCACGTTCTTGAGCAGCCGGATCTGGTGCTCGTACTCGCGCAGCAGGGCCTGCTGGAAATCGGCCAGGCTCCGATCCGGCGGAGGCGCTGGGGCGTTGCGCCCGTGGCGCAGCAGGTAGAAAGCGATCCACAGGCCGCTGGCCGCTACTATCAGGTTGCCGGCGCACGCCAGCGCGTTGGGCGAGCGCCACGCGATAAAAGCAAATAACGGCGTTACTACCGCCGCTGCCAGGCACTCGCGCCAATTACGCCCCTTAATCGTGCGATCGAACCGGTTCGCTCTTTCCATCGCAATCGTCAACATATCTTCTCCTTTAGTTGGTGGGCCAGTGGGCTGGCCGCACCAAAGCTTATCGAGTTCGTCTCTATCGGGCATCGCCCGCCTCCTGCGCCCGAATGGCTTTGCGCAGCTTCTCGCGGATGCGGGTCAGGCGCGTGGCCACGGCGCCTTCGGCCAAGCCGGCAACGTCCGCGATTTCGGCGCCGCTTAGACCTTCCAGGTGGAGCACCGTAATCTGACGGTCCGGCGCCGGAAGATTCCGAATGGCGTCGAGCAACATACGGCGCTGCTCCTCCGCCAGCAGGTTCTGCTCGGCGCTGGCGCCGGCCGACGGAACCTCCGGCGGCAACTCCGGCGTCAGTTCCCGCGTCGCGCGTTTGCGCTGCTTGACCGCCGCCGTAATCGCCACGTTGTGCGCGATGCGGTACAGCCAGGTGCGTTCGCTGGCCTCGGCGCGATAGCCCGGCAGCGCCTGCCACAAGGCTGCGGCGATCTCCTGCACCAGATCCTCGCGATCTTCGCGTGCAGTAGCGTAGGCGCCCGCCAACCGCTGTAGCGCCGGAGCGTACTGCTCAAAGAGGCGCAGGAACGCGGCCTTGCGGTCCAGCCCGGCGCTTTCGGCCACTCACATCCTTTCTATACAGGTAGTCTCGGCGACGTTCGATTCCTTACGGGCCGTCCTCATAGAGTACCGAACTCCGGAAAGGGGTACTGCTTTTGCTAGGCTGCGCGACTGAGCCGGTGTAGACTCCGGTTGAGGGCACCATGAGGACTAATCGCCGCACGCTACCGGTACGCCTTTTTTTGACGGGAGGACTCGCGCTGGGAATTCAGGCAGCCGTGCCCGTGAACTTCAATTCTTCGCGGGTTTACCCAACCGGGCAACTGACTCCCACTTCGGTCGCCACGGGCGATTTCAACCGCGATGGAAACCTGGATCTGGCGGTAGCCGCCAGCGGAACCGAGGATGGGTCGACCGTCTCCGTATCCATCATGCTGGGCCGCGGCGATGGCCAATTCACAAAAGGAGCGGTATATACCCTGACCTACGTCACGGATATTTACGTCGGGGGCTTGCTGGCCGTGGCGGACTTCAACGGCGATGGCAAGTTGGACATTGCGGTCGCGACGGGTGGAACGGCCGGGCAGGTGGCGATTCTGCTGGGCAAGGGCGATGGCACTTTCCAGGAACCCGTGAGCTACGCCGCGGGTGAATATTCGCGCAGCATCGCGGTAGCGGACTTCAACGGCGACGGCAAACCGGATCTCGCGGTGACCAACGGGTATGACTTTACCGTCTCGATCCTGCTGGGCAATGGCGACGGCACGTTTCAACCGCCGGCCGCCGTGGCTGTTGGAACCGGTACGGAATTTGTAGCCGCCGCCGATCTGAATGGCGATGGCAAGCCGGACCTGGCAGTAGCCGCCGACACCGGCGTATTGATCCTGCTGGGCAATGGAGACGGCACGTTCCAGCCGCCGGTGAATTACAACGCGGGAACGGGCGCGGTCGGTATCGCCGTGGCGGACCTCAATCGGGACGGAATACCGGATTTGGCTGTTTCGAGTCCCGGCGATAGCGGGATCCCTGCTCTCTACATTTTGTTAGGCAACGGAGACGGCACATTCCAGCCAGCGGTGGGCTACGGAACGGGCACCCAGCCAGACTTCGTGGCTGCGGGAGACTTCAATCGGGATGGAATCCCGGATTTGGCCATGCCGAACACTATTGACAATAACGTGGCGGTGTTCCTGGGGAACGGCGACGGCACGTTTTCAGGGCCTCAGTTTTTTGACACGGGCGACTACCCGGTGGCGTTGGCGGTAGCCGACTTCAATGGCGACGATAAGGCGGATATGGTCACAGTGTGCGAAACCTCGCCCACTCTCAATGTGCTGTTGGGCAA
>Ga0302326_10018949_pt1 | contig 14246 bp, 13 predicted proteins | sample Palsa_T0_3_FD_202264 | JGI IMG/M metagenome (GOLD analysis project Ga0302326, IMG submission 202264) | Peat permafrost microbial communities from Stordalen Mire near Abisko, Sweden - Palsa_T0_3 | ecosystem: Environmental > Terrestrial > Soil > Palsa > Peat permafrost | place: Sweden: Abisko... | reverse complement strand
AATCCCGGTCGAATGCCCAGAATTCTGAAACTGCCCGGCTCCTGGGTGGTGTCACTTCAGTACAACCTCAATTCAGTAGAACCTCGGGCCAACGCGTTCGTCGGTTTGGGTATCGATGAACTCGAACGATCGGCTTGCGTGGGTGCCGCATATCTGGAAGGGCGTCAGCGTGGAGAACGCGAATTACCTCGGGCGGATCGGTCATCTGCGGGCGACCGGCGCGCATGTGAAATTTCTGTCCCTGGAACCGCTGCTTGGCCCGCTGCCAGGGATGGATCTGCGCGGGATCGATTGGGCGATTGTAGGCGGGGAGTCCAGGCCGGGTGCGCGCCCTGTCGATCCAGCCTGGGTCACCGATATCCGGGATCGGTGCCTCGAGGCGGAGGTGGCGTTCTTCTTCAAACAGTGGGGCGGGGTGCAGAAGAAAAAGACTGGCCGGGAGTTGGAGGGCCGGACGTGGAACCAAATGCCGGAACTGAGGGTGATTTCGTAATGGCCGGGATGGTGGTTCATTGCAAAAAGGAAAAGTACGACGTTTATATCGCTGGAATGGTGAACCGCGATCCGAATCAATGCCGGGGACCTATTGAGTCTGAGACACCCCTCCAGGTTCTGTCGACGGACGAATCGCCGAGAACCCTCCGATCATGTTTTCTTGCCAAAAAGAGGCGATGAAATCGGTCGGCTTCAGCCGGACCACCGGCTGCCGCGAAGGTCCTTCCAACGTCCGTCCTCCCCATACCTTTCTGGGTGAAGCACTTTTGGACGCGGGTCTTCAGCGGTGTCGAGTTGAAGCACCATCCACTTCGGGTAGGGAACGCCTGGGTCCGAGACCTCGTCGAGTAGCCGCACATCCTCACTCGAGAGCCGCAGTTCAACCGCGCGGATGTTGTCTTCCAACTGCTCAGGTTTCCGCGCAGCGACTATCACACTGCTCACGGCCGGGCGTTCCAGCACCCACGCGAGGGCCACCCGGGCAGCGCTCACGTCGTGCCGTTTGGCGACTGCTTTCAATACATCGACGATTTTGTAACCGTTGTCCTTATCGAAGGGTACGAACTGACCGGCATCCGCGAAGCGTGTACCGTCGGGGGCCGGGTTGTTGCGGCTGTACTTGCCGCTAAGGAATCCACCGGCCAGCGCGCTCCAGACCAGTACGCCTATGTTGTGGTACTCGGCAAACGATTGGAACTCGTACTCAAGTCCCCGGCCGACGAGGCTGTAATACATCTGAGCCGTCACATACTTTTCAAGGCCGAGACGCTCCTGGAGCATCACCGCCGTCGCAGCCTGCCAGGACATCAGGTTGGAGAGCCCGATATAGCGGACTTTCCCCTGGCGCACGAGGTCGTTCAAGGTCCGCAGCGTTTCCTCCAAAGGCGTGTTGCTGTCCCATCCGTGCACCTGGTAGAGGTCGATATAGTCGGTCTGTAACCGCCGCAGACTAGCCTCTGCTTCTCGCATGATGTTCACGCGGGTCGCGCCACTCCGATTGAAGTTTTCACTCATGGGCAGCCGGACCTTAGTGGCCAGAACGATTTCTTCTCTGATGCCCTTCAAGGCGTTACCTAACAGAGTTTCGCTCTCCCCAAGACTGTAGACGTCCGCCGTGTCGATGAAATTGATGCCCCTGTCCAGAGCCAGTTGCACCATCCCCGTGGTCTGCTCCTGGCCCAGGTTGCCCATATTCATCTTGCCGCCGAACTGCATCGTACCCAGAGCCACTTCACTAACGATGAGCCCCGTATTTCCCAGCTTCCGGTATTTCATTCTTCATTCTCCCTGTCTCGCCTGGCGTGAACGCCGCCCGATCCACGTTGAACGGTGGGCCCTCACCAGATTGCCATGCGCTCGATAGCGCACGGCCCTGACCTTCGTACAGAAGCGATTGCATTGGAGGGATGCACTCCATATCTACTCGCCGACTTACCTGTTACAGCGCCAGTTTAACCGTGCCGGTTGGTTCGTTCGCGGGAGGAATTTCGCCATTTGCAACCGGCCCCGGCGGTGGCGGGTTTTCACGGCAGCAGTTGTTAAACGCAATCTCTCGGCAACCTCGATGAGAGTCCGCTCCTCTAAGTCGCGCACGGATCTATGACCGGCCGCTGGTCGAGAAGTCGGACATCAAGGTGGCAGAAGCAACGGTACGCGCGTATGTCCGCAGCGCCAGCAGCGAAAAACTCCCCCTGGCAGTGGATCGTGACCGACCAGGCCTCTGAAGGCACAACCGCTCAACCAGACTCTTCCTGGAGGTCGCCCGACCAAATCGGGGAAACATCACAAATGGGACAAACTGTTCATCCTAAAAGCGGCAGTAGAAACGGCATTTGATAGCTGAGAAGCGACTGCTGATCGCTGCAAGTACCTGTTAATGTTGGTGGCCACAGAAAACGAAATTGTTGTCGTTCACCTGAAAGGTGAACAGGAACCGATCGTCGGAATCGCTGAAAATCAGGGCAGCGTGGTAGACACTTACGGCGGGACGATTCATATCCGGTGGGACGAAGCCGCGGCGGTCACTCCTCTCGGCCAGATGGTATTTTTCATTGCTGGGGATGGATAAGGTCTGCAGTGAGGATTCGGTGCGGCGCGCGTTCCAGGATACAGACGACGCAGCCTGCACGGACTGGCTGACGCGGCACGTGCAGGCCAGCTATCGGCCCCTGCTGAGAGAACCCTGGATTCTGGAGATACGGGGGATCTGGTCTTTCGCGGTGCGCAGGATTAGTACTGCCATAACTGCAATGAAATCAGTGCCTTGCGGCCCGAACTGATCTTTCGCGAATCCCGGGAAGTCGATTCAGCGGAGCGGGCATTCGCAGCGGTTCCGCGGCTTCGGGCTGCGCCGCCGCGCGCCGGTCAAGCCGCCACGCAATGGAATAGCCGGGATTTCTACCGCGCCAGTCTGCCTGAGTCTTCTGACGGCGCGCCGCCTGCGGCATTCGGGTTCCCGCAGGCGTGCTGCCGGTCTCCCACTCGCGCGTTCGGCCGAAACCACCGGCGACAAATGGTGCACGGTCTCTTCCGGGCCTCGGGCATCGTGATGATCTGTCGTCTTAATCACGACTCGATTCGCCCGGATGCCGCCTGTCAGTTCAGAATTCCTGGGTCAGTTCCGGAGAGCGCCGAAGTCGTGGGCGGGATTGTTAATGGCGAGTGCAGTCGACGTATAGCTGGGTAATCCGGTGATAACGCCGCTGCTGTTCGCCGGGTACGCAGTGAAGTTCAACCCGCTGTTCACCCCCGTGAATATGGTGTGATTGAAGACGTTGAACGCGTCGATCCGGAACTCTGCCCGGGATCAGTATGCCGATGTAGTTCACCGGCAGGTAAGTGCCAGTCACAGGATTGTAGGCGCTCCTTGTGTTGTTCATCGGATTAATCGCCGGAATATACAGGCTGGGAGCCTGCTTCGGGTCCCAATCCGATAACTCAAATGAAGATGCCTGCAAGGACGCGTCATATTGCGGCTGATACCAGCTGCCGCGCAGACCGTAGTCGAGCGTCAGACGATTGGTGACCTTCCACGTTTCCTGCACGTATTGCTCGATATTCCAATACCGGTATTGACCGTTGATATGGTTCTGGACCTGATTGAAAGACTGGTACACGCCCAGCAGCGAATTCGCGAAGCCATAGCCTGTATCGAGCGGATTCGCGCCCGTCGGACCGCCCTGGTCGCCGAAGTTGTAGGAGCCGTTGAAAGACGCGGACGAAGTCTGGTTCTTCCTGCTGCGCTGCATGTAGAAGCCGGCTTTGATAGTGTTTGCCCCAGACCTTGGTTAGTCCCTCCGTGAAGTCGAAGGTGGTGTTGGTAGTTGATGAGGGGGGCGTCGGCGCTGCCGAAACTGGGGGAGTTCGCCAGGTTGTTGCCGCCAAACGTGACGTTCAGGAGATAGTTGTTCTGCACTGCATTTGGGTAGAGAACAGGCAGGTGCATGCCGGTGCCTTCGGGTCCGGGTGCGAAGAATCGCAGAACGAGCATCATTAAGCCGTGGCCGGCTAACACGGCTACCAGTCCCGGCGCCACCTTCACTTCCGGAGATCAGCGTCCACGACTTCCAGTTCCCGGCCCGCGTCCATGAATTACAGCTTTCTATGGCTTTTTGCCAACCGTTATATGTATAACCATGGGTCTTTCTCCAGTAGGTGGAGTGCTGAAGCGGATTTCTCCCGGAACGCCGATTCTATCCGGTCACAAGCTAATCAGCAGGCGCTCTTTCAGGGTGTTCGCAGGAAGCCACGTCCCGCTCTCTTCAATCGCGATAGTTATTCCGGTTGTGTTGCGAGCCCGAACGGCGTCTGACTCTCCCCATACCGGAACAGGCGGAAATCCGATCGGACCTTTCCGTCTTATCCATCCCGCAGCCGTCAAGGTGCGATCAAGGTCGATTAGTAGGTCAACCGATTCGGTATCTTGGAATACTGACTCAAAGTCGTACTCGGCGCCGGAAAAGACCTTCATCCTGCCAATTAGGTCTACCTTGTCGTGTAGCGTGCGCGGATTCTTGAGTCGAGACACCTCTAAGTCGGCTCGTGCGGCACGCAGATCAGCTTTCTTGGCTGACTCGTTAGCTTTAGAAACTTCAAGCTTGAGTCGCTCAGCCTGCCTCGTAAGGTCGGACGCACGCACCTCTAACTTCGCAGCGCGTTCAATTGCGCCACCGGCTTTATTGTTTGCCTCCCCAGCCAATCGAGCATTGTTCGCCGCCGAATCGTTCAGTTGCGCGATTCTTTCTGCCGCTAATCGCTCTTTGGCCGCATCGAGTTGGGCTTGCTTTGAACCCAATTCACGCGTGATCTGGAGCGCTCTGAATTGGGAATACAGGGCAGCAATTGCTACGACTACGGCTAGGCCTGTAACTACCAAGTACCCAATGTTCCAATTGTTGGAGGATTTCTGAAGAATACTAACTTCGGAGTTAAGTGATTGGATCTCAGAACTGTCTATAGCTGAACTCGTTTGGTTTTCCATCGTACTTCCAGCGCTCATGTTCGACTTCATTATTGTGTACAAGGCAGCGAGGATGATACGTTGGAGAACGGACTTCACCGGGTCGGCTTTCTTGTTGGCATAGGCTGTGCTTTAATGACCTTTCTGAGTAGCGGTTTGAACCCGCTGGATTCAAAGAGGCTATCGGTCGCCATGATTAAACTATACAACTCTAAAGGTGAGTCAAGTAATGTGTTACCAAAACCACAATAGCCAAGATTCGCAAGCATTTTCCCATACGACCAGACTACGTTGCCCGCCGCGACTTCATCAGCATCCGGACCGCCGCCCCCAGCAGCGCCGCGATCGGCCCGCAACCGGCGATGGAAGTTTCGTACCAGCCCGGCCTCGACGCCCGTTCGTTCCGCATCGCGGCCAGGCTCATGGCGATCATGATGAGGCCCAGTCCGGATGCGTAGGGCAGTTCGCGCTCTCCTGCGATCCATGCTGTCACGAAGCCAGCCATCATCGCCGCGCAGACAGTCCACAACGCGCTCATCAGGAAATAATGCATGCCACTGCCTTCGGGTCCCGGCCCAAAGAATCGCAGAACCAGCATCATCAAGCCGTAGCCCGCGAACACGGCCACCAGCCCCCGTGCAACCTTCACTTCCGGAGCTCAGCCTCCACCGCTTCCAGTTCCCGGCCGGCGTCCATGAACTTGCCTTGGCTCATGAGTTCCCGGTAGCGCTGCAGATGCTGCCGGATACTCTGGATACGCGGATCGCCGGAAGGCGCCGGCGTCGGGGTGGGAGTAGCTGCTCCTGAAGCCGGCGCGGGCGCAGGAGCCGCCTGGCCGCTCCCCAGCATCGCCAAGGCCTGGTCATAGGTATCGGCATAGATCAGCCGGTTCCCGACTGCCAGCACTACCTTCTTTAACTGCGGCATGCGCGCCTGCGTGGCCTGCAGATAGAGCGGAGAAACATAAAGGAACGTATCGCCCATCGGCAGCACCAGCGTCTGCCCCTGCAGCACCTGCGACCCCTGCTGATTCCATAGTGTCAGGTCCTTGGAAATATTCTGGTCCTGATTGATGCGGGCATTGACTTGCATCGGGCCGAGGATCAACTCCTGTTTCGAGAGCTGCAACACCACCACTTCGCCCAGCTTCGGGCCGTCGCACCGCGCCAGCATCACGCCGATCAGGTTCTCCTTCGAGAACGGCGTGAAGGTGGTCATCAGCAGGAACTGCGGCTTCGTTTCGCCGGGCAGGGTGGCGAATACGTAGGTGGGCGTCACGGGTCTTGGCTCGCCGTTACCCGACGAATAGCGCGACAACTCCCACACATCCTCCTTGTTATAGAAGGACTGCGGATTTGTCATGTGATAGATCCGGTAGAGTTCGGACTGCACCTTGAACATGTCTTCGGGATACCGCGTGTGGACGCGCAGAAAATCCGGCATGGCGGCGGCGTCTTCATACAGGGTCGGGAAGAGCGTCCGGTAGGCGTGGATCATCGGATCGGTCGGATCGAAGACGTAGATGTGAGTGGAGCCGTCGTAGGCATCCACCGTCGCCTTCACGGCATTGCGGATGTAATTGATGCCGCCAAAAGCCTCGGAATCGCGCGAGAACGGATGTGAATCGGAAGTCGTGTAGCCGTCCAGAATCCATACGAGGCGGCCCTCCGGGGTGATCGTCAGATACGGATCGCCGTCCCACGAAAGATAAGGCGCCAGCGTTTGCAGGCGGTCGCGCACATTCCGGTGGATCATCATGCGGCTGTGATCGGTGAGGTAGCCGGTCAGAATGATGTTGGAATCGCCGAAGTGTACGGTAGCCGCCGCGCGCATCAGGAACGACGAAATCGGAAATCCGCCCTTCCCGGCATAACGGACCATGGCGTTATCCGAACCCTGGGGATAATTGAATTCCTCCTGCGCGGTATCTACGAAAACGGGTTCGTGTTGCACTTCGCTGTAATAGAGCTCGGGCCGGTTAATCTTCAGGCTGGGCGTCTTCACGGCGGGCGGCATGTCCTGAATCAGATAGACAGGTTGGCCATCGGGAGTGATCTTATTGACCTCCGCAAGGACCAGCCCGTAGCCGTGCGTGTAAGTGAAATGCGGGTTGATCCAGTTCGACTGGCTGCCCGGCAGCTGCGTAATATCGAGCTCGCGCGCCGAAAGCAAAACCTGGCGGTAATTCCCGTCGATGGTGTAGCGGTCGACGTCCGGCGGTTCGTGGAAGGTGTAATAGGGCCGCAGGGCCTGCATTTGCGTGACGGTGTCGTGGAACGGACGCCAGTCCCAGAGACGAACGTTATCGAGCAGCGGAGCGTTTTTCACCACGTCGATGGTTGCGCCGGGATTGGTGTGCATTTCCACTTCGTGAACGTGCTCCGCCAGTCCGTACGCGGCGCGGGTTGCCGCGATGTGCGCCTCGATATAGGGCCGTTCGAGCGAGATCTCGTTTGGCTTCACGAACAGCGAACCGGCGATGGAAGGAACCACGAACAGCAGTATCAGACTGACACCGACTACGGCTCCGGCGATCATCCAGCGGCGCGCCACGATTAACCCCGCGCCCACGATGAGCGCGGCGATGGTGAGCCAGTAGAGGGGCAGCGCGAAGTGCTCATTCGTATAGTCCGCGCCGATCATGAACGGATGCTGATTCCACACCATCTCGAAGCGCATCAGGTAATAGCGCGCGGCGAGGGCCACGAAGAAGAAGGCGAGCGCGCCGCGCAGAAAGCGCGATTCGAGGCCGCCGGAGAGCTTCAGAAACGAGAGATCGATGGTGCCTTTGGGCAGTTCGGGCAGGGTGAAGCGAAGCTGCCAGCCCCGCGCCACCACCCAGTAGACGAGGATGGTCAGTATGACGACTGCGAAAAGGTAGCCCCGAAGGTCGGTCCAGAAGGGAAGGTCGAAGAGGTAGAAGGTAGCCGGTTTGCCGAAGACCGGGTCATGGAACGTTCCGGCTCCTGTAACGCCGCGGCTTCCGGCGAAGCGGAGAACGGTCCAGTTATCGATGCTGGCGTCGGCCACGATGAAGGAGATCCCGAGCAATACCAGTGCGGAGAGCCGGGAGTAAATGGGGTAGTCGCTTACCTGGCCGCCGGCGAAATGAACGCCGCGCGCATGAGCGATCAGAAGGACAATCCAGCAGAGTATGGTGGCGGCCGCGACAGGCATCGTGGAATAGGCGTAGAGATCGATCCACGTGTGAACCTGGCCCATCTCCCGCCACCACGAATACTCGATCAGCAGCGAACTGGCCCACTTCGCGCCGATCAGAACGATGAAGAAAAGGACGCCAATGCCGATGCAGCCGAAGCGCGCTGCGCGGGTACCGGGCAGCCGCCGGGGGCCTCCTCCATACTCTCTCTCGATTATTCGCGGCCCCATACAATTACGCCTCCCACAATGGTTGCCACGGGTCCCCCGCGGAAACGCCTCCCGTGGAACGGCGAATTGCGGCTCTTGGAGCTCGACTGCTGCACGTCATATGTCCATTCGGTGTCCAGATCGAACACCGTAACGTCACCCGCCGCACCGGGCTTGAGTGTACCGCGATTGAGCTTCAGAATGTTGGCGGGGCCCGTGGTGAAGAGTTCCACCATGCGCGTGAGCGGGATCAGATTCTTATGGACCAGCTCGCTTAAGGTGAGTCCGATCGCCGTTTCGAGGCCGGTGATGCCGAACGGACAGCGCTCGAACTCCTGCATTTTTTCGCTGCCCGCGTGCGGCGCATGGTCGGTTGCGATGGCGTCGATCACGCCGTCCACGATACCCTGAATTGCCGCTTCCACATCGTGCTGACACCGCAGCGGGGGTTTCATTTTGTAATTGCTGTCGTAGGTGGAAAGCTCTTTATCGGTGATGGCGAAATGGTGCGGCGTGACTTCGCAGCTGACCCGCAATCCCTTGTTTTTGGCGAAAGCCACCATCGCCACGGAACGGGAGGTGGAGAGGTGCGCTACATGAAAGCGCACGCCCGTGAGTTCGGCCAGCAGCAGATCCCGCGCCACCATCACGTCTTCCGACGCGGAAGGAATGCCGCCCAGGCCGAGCCGCACCGATTCCACGCCTTCGTGCATGTCGCCGCCCGCGCTCAGGTTGAGGTCTTCGCAGTGATCGATCACCGGGATATCGAGCGCGTACGCCACTTCCATGGCGCGCCGCATCACGCGCGAATTCATCACGGGACGGCCATCGTCGGAGATCGCGACAACGCCCGCTTCGCGCATCGATTCGATTGCGGCAAGCTCTTCGCCTTTGCTGCCCTTCGTGATCGCTCCGATGGGATAGACGTTTACGGGCGAGACCTGCCGGGCGCGCTGCACGATGTAACTGGTTACCGTATCGCTGTCGTTTACCGGGATCGTGTTCGGCATGCAGCAGATGGTGGTGAAACCGCCCGCCGCCGCTGCTTTGCCGCCGGTCTCGATGGTTTCGGCGTGCTCGATGCCGGGCTCGCGCAGATGCACGTGCATGTCGATGAAGCCGGGGGCGACGATCTTATCCGTGGCGTCGAAGATGGTTGCGCCTTCACCGGGGAGATTTTTGCCGACGGCTGAAATCAGGCCGTCTTCGATCAGTACATCAGAGACATCGTCAAACTTAGACAATGGGTCAATCACGCGGCCGCCGCGAATCAGGAGCTTCATCCGAGTATTCTTTCCAGCACTGCCATGCGCACCGCGACGCCGTTCTCTACCTGGTTCAGGATCACCGAACGCTGGCTGTCGGCCACTTCGGAACTGAGCTCGCGTCCACGGTTGATGGGTCCGGGATGCATCACGATGGCGTCGGGTTTGGCGAGCTTCAGGTGTTCCAGGCGCAGTCCGTAAAAGCGGAAGTATTCGCTCGCGGCCATGGGCGCTTCGTGCTGCCGTTCCAGTTGCACGCGGAGCATCATGATGACATCGGCATCGCGCAGTGCTTCATCGATGTTGTGCGAAAGCTGCACGCCCGGCGCGAGTTGCGCCAGTTCGTTGGGCAGCAGCGGCGCCGGCCCGCACAACACAATTTCCGCGCCGAACTTCGAGAGCAGGTGAACGTTCGAGCGGGCTACGCGGCTGTGCGCGATATCGCCGATGATTGCCACGCGCAGTCCGGTCAGGCTGGGACGGTGATCGAGGATGGTGCGCGCATCGAGCAGCGCCTGGGTGGGGTGTTCATGGGTGCCGTCGCCCGCGTTGACGATGGGGATCTGCAGATGCCGCGCGAGGAAGTGCGGCGCGCCGGACGCGGCATGGCGCATTACGATGGCGTTCGGCCGCATGGCCACCAGGGTGTTCAGCGTATCCACCAGCGACTCACCTTTCGACACGCTGGAACCGGCCGCCGCAATGGTCAGGGTATCCGCGCCGAGGCGCTTGGCAGCGATCTCGAAGCTCACGCGGGTGCGGGTGGAAGCCTCGAAAAAGAGGTTGACGATGGTCTTGCCGCGCAGGGTGTCGAGCCGGCGGTAAGTCTCATTCGGGGGGGGCTGGAAAAAGCGGGCTCGTTCGAGGATGACTTCAATCTCGGGACGGGGAAGGCTCTCGATGTCGAGAAGACCGGCGGGTTTGGCTGAGATGGGCGTGCGACTCGGTCCGTTCATTCGTTAGACAGCTTGCGTTTCGGCGCGTTCACAGAGAAGTACCTTCTCCATACTATCGATCTCCTGGAACTTCACTTCGATGATCTCGTTATCGGCCGTCTGAATAGTGCGGCCGATGTAACGCGCTTCGATCGGCAATTCGCGGTGCCCGCGGTCGATGAGAACAAGCAGCTGCACGCGCGCCGGACGGCCGTGGTCGAACAGGGCATCGAGCGCCGCGCGGATGGTGCGCCCGGTGTAGAGAACGTCGTCCATCAGGATGATCTCTTTGCCCTGCACGGAGAATGCGATCTCGGTCGCGTTGTGCTGCGGCTTTACCCCAACGGTGCTGAGATCGTCACGGTAGAGGTTGATGTCGAGAAGCCCGACCGGGATTTTGCGGTTTTCGAGCGCTTCGATTTTGGCGGAGAGCCGCTGTGCCAGAGGCACGCCGCGACGCCGGATGCCGATGAAGGCCAGCTGATCGAGGTCTTTCGTCTTTTCGAGAATTTCGTGGGCGAGCCGGACAAGCGTGCGGTCAATCTCCGACGCGCTCATGAGTTGGGATTTGACCTGGGTCAGAGCCATCGAAGGGATTGTAGCGCACGGCTTTCAGCGCAGTAGTCTGGCGGCCTCCGGGAATTCCGACGTAGCGAGTACCGACATGTCCCGCACGAGCTTTTCCATATCGGCTCCTTCCTCGAACGGCATCTCATGTTCCATCCAGCTGGAAAGCGGGATATTGCGGAAGAAGACCCGTTCCTGCCGGATCATGGATTTGCGCGTGGCGAAGAAGACCTTCTGTTCACGCACGTAGTGCCGTTCTTCGATGCGGATTTCGGCGAGAAAGTCGTCCATGGCCTTGCGCCGCGCGGACTCCTCGGCGTTCCGGAGCGAGGCCTCCAGTAGATCTTTTTGAGTGCCCAGCGTGGCGCGGGCGGCAGCGAGTTCTTCGCGCTGCTTTGAGAGAAGGACTTCCATGCGAGACTGCATGACGAAGTAAACCAGCACTCCTGTCCCGAGGGCACAGATGCCGGACCACGCTATCCAATACAGCGGGTTCATGTTCTGAGTTTAGCTGGTGCCGTCGATCTTTACGCCGGAGAAGACGCTGGATACCACTTTGAAATGGAACGTGAGTAGCGCGATGAGACCGGTTTTGAGGCGGTAAATCATGCCGGCCATGAACCCGAAATGCTTCCCGAGATAGACTGCGGTACCCAAGGCGCGGTCGCCTTCGAGAGCGCCGGCCTGCATGGGCGATCGGGAGGCGTGGTGTTCCGCCGTGACCTCGCGGAGAATCACCAGCTTTCGATTCGCCTTTTTGATTTGGGCGCAGAGTTCGATAATGCTGCCGTAGTTGCCGTAGCGCTCGTCGATCTGGCGCAGGGCGCGCAGAAAGTAGGTGCGGAACATGATGGCCGCGCCACGGACGCATTCGACGTCGCTGCCATGTGGGGTGCTCTGGGCGGGCTGAAAGGCGGAATCGGGCGCGGTGGGCGTGGGGAGGGGGCGGACTTGGGGCGCGGGTTGGCCGTCATGCAGGAGGAGCGGGCATACAGCTCCTGCCTCGGTATGTTCTTCGAGGTAATCCGCCAGTCTGTTAAGTGCTGCGGCGTCTATGATGGCGTCGTCGTGGAGAATGAGGACGTAGGCGCCGTCGGCTGCGCGGATGCCGATGTTGAGCGCTTTCACGAGGCCGAAGTTTTTGGGCAGGCGGATGAAGCGAACGGAGGGGAACTCGTCGCCGAGCGCTGCCGATCCGTCGGTTGAACCGTTGTCGACCACGAGGACTTGGTGTGTGTCCCCGAGTGCGGCCAGGCTTTCCCGTAGGGTGTCTTTCCGGTTGAAGGAAACGATCACGACGGAGATGCGCTTCTGCTGCTCGAGTTCCTGCGGTTCGGGGGGCAATTGGCTATTCTACCCAAGGTTGGGACACACCTCGGGCGTTGCGGTTGTGGTGCGTCGAATTTTCGACCCCCAAAAGCGGGGTTTCGGGGCCTAGGCGGCGCGGTTCAGCGCCTGGGCGGCGGGATTTCCGCAGCAGCGCTTGAATTTTGCACCGGAACCGCAGGGGCACGGGGCGTTCCGGGGGGCGTTTCGGGGAAAACCGGCGGTGGGGGCCGGAACGGTTGCGGCGGGTTTACAATTCGAAGCCATCGGGGCCGGGGTTGGCGTGGGGACGCCGGCGAATCCGGCGAGTCCCTGTTCGCGGAAGCGCTGGGCGATTTGTTGCTCGGCTAAGGCCATGAGGGCGTCCATTCCTGCGTCTATGCCGGCGTCCGGGGCTTCGGGTTCGGTTGGGGCCAGCCCTGGGGAAGCGGGGCTGGGGTCGAGAGGCTTCACTTTGGAGACCTTGAGGATGTCCATGAGGCCGATCCCCGGGGGCGGGCCGGATTCCGGGAAGAACTGGCAGCGGATGCCGCGTTCGGTCTGAACTTTGCGGAGCGCGTTGAGGCAGCGGTGGAAGATGCTGTGGGACTGGGCGCGGGCGCGGTCGACGGACTTCTGCTGTTTCTGGGTTTCGGGGTTCTGCATGGGGTCGATGGGGTCGATGATGTCGAATCCGGCGAGTTCCTGTTCGACCATGCGGCAGCGGCGGAGACGCCAGGTGGAACTGATGAGTTCGGTGGTGAGGAATTCCTCGACGGGGCCGTCCGGGGTAAGTTCGGTCCAGAGGGAGGTGCAGATTCTGGTGTAGTCTTCGGTTTCGTTTTCGCGGACGAAGTCGTTGAGGGTGAAGAGGCCGAAGGAAAGGGCGTTTCGGGAGGAACGGGATTTACCGGACTCGGTGCGGGGTCCGGTGGAGAAGGCGGCGTTGGCTTTGTTGGCGGCGTGTTGAGCGTCTGAGAGCATTGGCGTATAAACTCCTTTTACGACAGGAGAGTAGCGCAGGGGTTTACAATACTACATTTGTAGTTTTTGTAAGGTATTGAAAAGGTGGGAAATATAGGTCAAAGATTTTTGTTGTCACCGTGTTTTTGGGAGGGGTGGATTCCGATTGTTTTTCGTTGGTGGGGGGCAGAGCTGCCCGGGTCATCGGACATAAAAGGGGTTATATTGTACTATCTCCCGCGTGAATCTGAATTCTTACGGTGCTGGTTCATGCCACGGGCTTCTTTTTCCTCGTGTCGCTTAATCCAGTTGCAGCCTGCACAAAGCAGTTGGTACGGGCTTGCCATATCAGCAAGCGCGAACATTTCAAGTCTTCTCCGAATACGATAGTAGCGGCCCAACCCGCCGCCCTCATCGCGCAACTCTGCGCTGCCACCGCCGTGAATGTGATCGATTTGTAAAATCCGCGCGTCAGTTGCGCCACAGCGAACGCAGCACCCGCCTAGCTGATCGATAATTTGACGGCGCACAGTTTGTTGGCGTTCAGTACTGCCGGACTTGGACATTCGGACTATTCAATTCTGTTTTGGGTCATCCAAGGCCTTCATCATCTGCACGTAGAGCCGTAACCTTTGAAGGCTGGCGGCCAACTGCTTCGGGTCGCGGCCCTCAAGCTGCGCTTTCGCATACCGCGCCGCTGCCGGTATCGGTATGTCGAGGTTCTCGGCATGGCGATAAAATTCATCAAGACTGGCAATCATCGCAGGAAAAGTTTTCCCGGACGGGAGTAAAGCCGGGACTATCTCGGCAGCCTTCTTTTCCACTTCCGGGCCGGGCGTCGATGACAGTTCCGGCATCAATTCACCTGTGGCCTGCCGAAGTCCATCA
>Ga0302326_10018947_pt1 | contig 14246 bp, 16 predicted proteins | sample Palsa_T0_3_FD_202264 | JGI IMG/M metagenome (GOLD analysis project Ga0302326, IMG submission 202264) | Peat permafrost microbial communities from Stordalen Mire near Abisko, Sweden - Palsa_T0_3 | ecosystem: Environmental > Terrestrial > Soil > Palsa > Peat permafrost | place: Sweden: Abisko... | reverse complement strand
CCAGCGCCGCATCGATTTTGGCGTTGGCGGCAAAGACGATCAGGCCGCCCGCCGCGAGCGAAAGCTGCTCGGCCGTGCCGCTGTAGGTGCCGAACTCGCCGTAATGGGCGAGCAACAGGCGGCCATTCATCAGGATGACGACTATGAGTGCGTAGTAGGCGGTGAGAGCGGCGGCGCCCCAGGCTGCGCTGCGCCGCCATTCAACCGCCGCGCCTGCGACCAGCATGAACACAGCGGCGAAATAGGCGAGAGCGGTGCGAGCGGGAAAGTCCTTAGGCACCGGCTGCCCGAGGTCAAAGTCCCCCCACGCAAGGCAAACCATGGCCAACGCCATCACTCCCAGGCCATAGACGCGCCATCCGAAGTTCGTCGTATTTTCCGCGGTCATGACTTTCTCCCTTTCGATTGCGAACGTGCGGTCAGAGCGATGAAGAGCTCAAACAACAACATGGCGGCAACTCGCTTCCATATTCGTTTGATATCGCTACAGATCCCCGAATGCCTGCTGAAGCGCAGCGAGCGCCGCGATGGCCGCCGTCTCGGTGCGCAGGATCCTGGGGCCCAATCGCACGGCGACATAACCCTGCGCGAGCGCTGCGCTCCCCTCCTCAGGTGCGAGACCCCCTTCTGGCCCTATCAGGAGGATGATCTTTTCAAGAGATTTGATGGCGCCGATGCGCAAGCTGCCTGCGGGCGAGAGCAATAGACGCATGGCCTCCTCGGGAGCTTCGCTGCCGAGAAATTCCTGCAAGTCCACCGGCGGCGTCAATTCAGGCAGGTGATTGCGGCCGCACTGCTCGCAGGCGGCGATGCTGATGCCGCGCCAATGCTGCGATTTTTTCTGCGCCTGGCGCGCATCGAGACGGACGACGCTTCTTGACGTAATGAGCGGGACGATGCGCCGCACCCCGAGCTCAGTTGCCTTCTGTATGACCCAATCCATGCGCTCGCCGCGCGATATGCCCTGAGCGAGCGTCACATCAAGCGGTGACTCGCGCTCGGTTGCGGTGTGAGCGCCGACCGCGACGAGTACGGCATCCTTGCGTAAGGATTCAATATGCGCGGCGTACTCGCCGCCCGCGCCGTCAAAGAGCGTTACGGCTGCGCCGACACCCAGCCGCAGCACCCGCACCATGTGATTTGCCGCGCTGCCGCCGACCAGGCACTCCCTGCCGCTGGCAAGAGCTGCCTCGACGTAAACTCGCGTCAGTCGCACGTGGCCTTCTCAATGCCTTCCTCGGCAACGGTGACCATGAGATCGATCTCCTCGGGCGTGATCACGTAGGGAGGCATGAAGTACACGACGTTGCCGATAGGGCGTAGCAGGACGCCGCGCTCAAGGCCGTGACGATAGACCTTAAGTCCGCGGCGCTCCTGCCAGGCGTAAGGCTCGCGAGTGGCTTTGTCTTTGACTAGTTCAATGGCGACAATCATGCCGTGCTGGCGTACTTCGGCGACGTGCGCGTGATCGGCGAGCGAGCGCGTGCGCGAGGCCATATGTGCGGCAAGTTGCCGATTCCTCGCAAGAACTCCGTCCTCATCGAAGATGGCAAGGCTTGCACATGCCGCAGCGCAGGCGAGCGGATTGCCGGTATAACTGTGCGAATGCAGGAAGGCGTTCATCTTCACGTACTCATCGTAGAACGCCGCATACACCTCCTGCGTCGTCATGACGACAGAGAGCGGCAGGTAGCCCCCGGTCAGCCCCTTGGACAAACACAGAAGATCCGGGCGGATGGCCGCCTGCTCGCAGGCAAAGAGAGTTCCGGTGCGACCGAAGCCGACCGCCACTTCATCGGCGATGAGGTGCACCTGATAACGGTCGCAGGCTTTTCTTAAGAGCGACAGATAGACCGGATCGTACATGCGCATGCTGCCCGCGCACTGTACGAGGGGTTCGACGATCACCGCCGCCGTCTCCTCATGGTGGCGCGCGAGCGCCTCTTCCATGAGTGCAAATTTGTGGACCGAATGTTCCGCCCAGGTCGCACCTGGCGCGCGAGCGAAGCAGTCCGGAGAGCCGACCACCCGCACATCCATGAGGAGCGGCTGATAGGTCGCCTTGTAGAGCTCGACGTCACCGAGCGCGAGCGCGCCCAAGGTCTCGCCGTGATAGCTATTTGCCAGGGTAATGAAGCGCTGTTTTGAAGTGCGGCCGACATTCCTCCAGTAATGGAAGCTCATCTTTGCGGCGACCTCGACGGCTGAGGAGCCGTTGTCCGCGTAGAAGCAGCGGGTGAGACCCGCAGGCGCGACTCTGACGAGGGCCTCGCTCAAGGCGATCACGGGCTCGTGCGTGAAGCCTGCAAGGATGACGTGCTCGAGCTTTTCGAGCTGCGCGACAATAGCCGCATTGATGCGCGGGTTCGCGTGCCCAAAGAGATTCACCCACCAGGAACTCACCGCGTCGAGGTAACGGCGGCCCGCGAAATCCTCGAGCCACACGCCCAGACCGCGCCGTATGGGTACGAGCGGCAGGTGTTCGTGATCCTTCATCTGCGTGCACGGATGCCAAACATGCGCCAGATCACGTGCGACGTAGGACGCATTATTGTCGTTCATAAGGCTATTTCCCGCGGGGTGCGCGTGCATTGTGGCATGATTTGCGGCATGCACATTGACCTCGCCACGGGGCTACTCGCGCGCACGAGACAGGTGCTGTCGCCGCATTTCGATGCGCGCCCGCGCGACACCGTGCCTGACCTCGTCGTCATCCACGGCATCAGTCTGCCGCCAGGCGAGTTCGGCGGGGCGTACATCGATGAGCTCTTTACCGGTAGCCTCGATCCGGATGCGCATCCCTTCTTTCGCGATGCCGCTCGGACGCGCGTCTCGGCGCATGCGCTCATCCGCCGCGACGGCAGCATCGTGCAGTACGTACCCTTTCAGGCGCGCGCCTGGCATGCGGGCGAATCTCAATACCAGGGCAGGAGCGTCTGCAACGATTTCTCCGTCGGCATCGAACTTGAGGGCACGGATGTTCTTGCCTACGAGGAGGCGCAGTACGAGTCGCTGCTGCATCTCATCCGCGCGCTCCTAGCAGCGTACCCGACCCTTTCACGCGAGCGCATCGTGGGCCACAGCGACATTGCGCCCGGCAGGAAGACCGATCCAGGTGGCGCCTTCGACTGGCAGCGCCTGCGCCGCAGCCTCGCCTAACGCGCCTTGCCGCGATCATGGCGCCACAGGACCTCGGCGCCGCTCTCATGCCGTGCGAGTACGCGTGCGACCACGAAGAGTAGATCCGACAGGCGATTCAAATAATTCGTCAGGTCCGCGCTGACCGCTTCTTTCTTCGCCAGCGACCAGACGCGGCGCTCGGCGCGGCGGGCGATCGTGCGGGCGAGGTGGCAGGCCGCGGCTGCAGGGCCGCCGCCCGGCAGAATGAAGTCCTTGAGCGGCGGCAGGTTGTCATTCAAGCCGTCGAGCGACTCTTCGAGCCGTGTGACCTGCGCGGCCTTAATGGCGCGCGATCCCGGGATGCACAGCTCCCCGCCCAGATCGAAGAGGTCATGCTGCACTTCGGTGAGCAAGGCGGCGATGGCCTGCGGCAATTGCGGCACGCTCAGGATCATGCCGACTGCGCAGTTGAGCTCATCGACCGTGCCGTACGCCTCGACGCGCGCGTCGTCCTTGGCGATGCGGCTGCCGTCCCCCAACCCGGTCGTGCCGTCATCGCCGGTGCGCGTATAGATCTTGCTCAGGCGGTTACCCATGTCTCCCCCGTTGCGTTAGGCTCTGGCACTCACCCATCGGATGCAGGTCATGATATCAAACGAGCTCCAAGCGGCACTCGATGCCGCCGAGGCGGCCGCCGACGTCATTCGGGCTCACTATGGGCGCGGTATCGGCGTGCGCACCAAGCCTGACACCTCGCCGGTGACCGAAGCGGACGTGCTCGCAGAGAAGACCATCCGCGGGATATTGAGCGCGCGTTTTCCTGCGTACGGATTCTATGGTGAGGAGAGCGGCCAACACGCCATGGATGCTGAAGCGATCTGGATCGTCGATCCCATCGACGGCACCAAGTGCTTCGTGCGCGAAATTCCTTTCTTTTCCACGCAGATCGCGCTGTGGCGCGGTGGCCGACCCGTGCTCGGCGTCTCAAGCGCGCCGGTGTATGGAGAACTTGCCTGGGCTGAGGAGCGCGCGGGCGCGTTCTTAAACGGCCGGCCGATTCGTGTCAGCAATATCGCGGCTTTGTCGCAGGCGACGGTTTCGACCGGCAACATCAAGGCCATCGCGCGTTCGTCGGCGTGGCTTGGCATGGGCCGTCTTGTTGATCTCGCCTACTGCACCCGCGGCTACGGAGACTTCGTCCATTATCATCTGCTCGCGCGCGGCGCGCTCGAAGTCGTGATTGAGTCCGACCTCAGCATCTACGATTTCGCAGCGCTGACGGTCATCATCCGCGAGGCGGGCGGTACCGTCACGGAGCTTAACGGGCAGGAGTTGAGCCTCAATTCGAAGTCCGTGCTCGCAACGAACGGACCGGTGCACGCCGAGGTCTGCGCGATGCTCGGCGGCGCGGGTTCTTAAGCGCGCATCGTCACAGTCTGCTTGCGAGCGAGAAATCGCGAGCGCTCCGTCAAACGAGGAGCGCATTGAAGCCGATATTGGCGGCCAAGGTCGGCGCAGCACAGAGAGCCAATACGGCGCCTATCACGACAACGACTCGCACGGCAGCCTCCCAAAACTAACGCGTGATTTCTATTTGCCCATGCGCGGGCTTGCCAGCGCCGCGTAGACACCAAGCCCCATAAAGGTCGCAGCGGATACGTAGCGTCCATAGGGACGCCACTTCGAGCGCCGGCGAATGGAGGTCGCAAGTGCCGCGGCGGCGAAGACATAGATGGTGTCCGTGCAGAGCGCGATCACCACGAACACGGAGCCCAGAAAAAAAGTCTGCGCCAACGGCGCTGCGCTCGGATGTATGAACTGCGGCAGGAGGGCGGCGAAGAACAATGCCGTCTTCGGGTTCAGGAGAGCGACGAGAAAAGCGGCGCGAAAGAGCCGCCCGGGTGACAGTGACCGCGGCGCATCGTCCGGCTCTTCGGCGGGCCGCGCGCGCAGCGCCTGCAAGCCTAAGAACACGAGATACGCAGCTCCGAGGAACTTCACGGCGGCAAAAGCCGTCGCGGAAGCTGCGATCACGAAGGCAAGGCCCAAGGATGCGACGGCCGCATTGGCGAGGTTTCCGAGGGCAATGCCGCAAACCGACGCAAGCCCCGCGCCGCGCCCTTGGCTTAAGGTTCTCGTGAGCACATAGATGACGCCAGGTCCGGGCGTAATCGCGAGGATGAGGCTCGCGAGTAAAAAGGTCGCAAACTGCGCCGACATCACGAGCGATACGATCACCTTCAATCCCCTCGATGCGACGGTGTCCGTTGCCTATCGAGTTTGCCACGCGCGTGCATCGAAGCAAGGACTGGCGCACTGCAGGGCAGATGTCCCGACAGCAGTTCTCGGACGATCTACCGGCGAAAATGTTCTCAAGTTAAGCGCTGGCAAACACGCGCCGGCCGCTCGCCGCCAATTCCACCATCGGTGTGGAATAAAGCTCGCTCAAGCTCGCGCCGGTCAGGATTTCAGCGGCTGGCCCCAGCCGCCAGCTGCCATCGCCGAACAACAGCAGCACGCGGTCTGCAAAACGGGCCGCAAGCGTCGGGTCGTGCAGGGATGCAATGATGCTCGCGCCGCGCGACGCGAGATCACGCAAGAGTGCGAGGACCGCGAGTTGATGATGCGGATCCAGATGATTGGTCGGCTCATCCACGAGATACACATCAGGCTCCTGCGCGAGGAGACCGGCGATGGCGACGCGGCGCTGTTCTCCGCCCGAGAGCGTGTCGGTGCGGCGCTCGGCGAACTCCGTCAACTCCATTTGCTGCAGTGCCGCGCGCGCGATCCGCTCATCCTCCCGCCCTTCCCATTGCCAGGGCGCAAGGTGCGGATGGCGGCCGACGAGCACACTCTCAAGCGCGGTCGTCGTGAAACTCTCCTCAAGGTCCTGCAGCAGCACTCCAATACGGTGTGCAATCCTGCGGCGCGGCAGACCGGTGAGCGACTCGCCATCCAGAGTCACCGTTCCGGTCGCGGCCGGGCGCAAACCTGCGAGCGTATGCAGCGTCAGCGTCTTTCCGGAGCCGTTTCTGCCCAGAATGGCGACGAACTCGCGCGGCGCGAAAGTCGCCGTAAGCTCCTTCACGAGTTCTCGAGTGCCTGCCTTGACGCCGAGCGCCTGCGTCGCCAAACACGTGCCGCCCCTGGGTGACGTGGACACAGTGACTTTAAGGCTGCAGGCGCGCGAGCGACCAGGGACCGGGCGTAACGCCCTGAGGGCCGCCGGCCACAAGCTTGCGGGTGAAGTAGAAGCGATCGTGGATGCGGGACTTGCCCTCCTGCCACAGCTCGACACTCTCGGCCCACAGGCGGTAGCCGCCCCAGTGCGGGGGCCGGGCAATCGTGTAGTCCGCGCCCTCCGGCGCCGGATCCGCAGGGTTAGGCACGCCGAAGCGTTTGGCGGCAGCGGCGACCGCCGCGACGAGGTCCGCCCGCGAGGCGATCGGGCGGCTTTGCGCGCTCGCCCAGGCGGCGATGCGACTCGGCCAGGGCCGGGATGCGAAGTAGGCGTCGCTCTCGGCGGCAGGCGAGCGCGTCACAGGTCCCGTGATGCGCACCTGCCGATGCAGGTAATCCCAATGCATGACGGCGGCGGCGCGCGCCGACGCTGCCAGATCCTCGCCCTTTTTCGACTCGTAGTTGGTATAGAAGACGAGATATCCGGCCTCCTCCGCCAAGCCCTTGCAGAGCACGACGCGCGCGGAGGGTGCACCGTCGGCCGACGTGGTGGCGAGCACCATGGAATTCGGGTTCGGTTGCTGGCGCGCATCCCAGGCATCCTTGAGCCAACGGCTGACAATGCGCATGGGCTCTGGTGGCACTGGGTCGGACAGTGGCGGGCTCGGTGGGGTCATTGGCAAATGGTAGAGCCTCTTCCGCCCGGCTGCACTTGCCTCGCACGCATATGCTCGCTACAACACAGCTTGCCTTGGCTTAAGAGTTCCGTCGAATGTCGAGCGATGACACCACGCTTGAAGATCTGCGCTGCCGCCTGAACGACATCGACCGGCGTCTCCTGGCCATCGTCGCGGAGCGCAAAACCGTGAGCGGCGAGGTCGCACGGGTGAAGCGCGCCACCGGCAGGCCGACACGCGACTACGAGCGCGAGCGTGAAGTCATTCTCGGCGTGCGCACGGCCGCATCTGAGCTCGGCGTCTCACCGGCATTGGCCGAGGATCTCCTGCGCCTCCTCATCCGCTCATCGCTCACGACCCAGGAGCGGGCGAGCGTTGCCGCGCGCGGTGCGGGCACCGGGCGCCGTGTGCTCGTCATCGGCGGCGCGGGTCTCATGGGGCGCTGGTTCGTGGATTTTTTAAGCTCGCAGGGATTTGCCGTCGAAGTGGCGGATCCGGCGGGCGCCGATGCGGGCGTCGCGTGCGTCGCCGACTGGCATGAGAGCGATCTGCAGCATGATTTCATCGTGCTCGCAACCCCGCTCGGTGTGACGGATGCCATCCTGCGCGATCTTGCCCTGCGCCGTCCGCCGGGCGTGATCTTTGACATCGGCTCGCTGAAGTCGCCGCTGCGCGCCGGACTTCTCGCGCTGCGCTCGCATGGCTGCAAGGTGACCTCCGTGCATCCGATGTTCGGCCCGGACACGGAGCTCCTCTCCGGACGCCACGTCATCTTTGTCGACCTAGGCCAAGCTGCCGCACTCGACGCCGTGAAGGAACTCTTCGCGCCGACCATGGCCGAGCAGGTGGTCATGAGCCTGGATGATCATGACCGATTGATCGCCTACGTACTCGGGCTCTCGCATGCCTTGAACATCGCCTTCTTCACCGCACTCGCCGAGAGCGGCGAGGCCGCACCGCGCCTGGCGCGCCTGTCGAGCACCACATTTGATGCGCAGCTGGATGTAGCGAGCCGCGTCGCGCGCGATAATCCGGAACTCTATTACGAAATTCAAAGCCTGAATGATTATGGTGCGGAGTCCCTGGAGGCGCTGTCGAAGGCGGTGGAGCGCATCCGCACCGCAGTCCTGTCTCAGGACCACGCGGCATTCGTGGCGCTCATGCGCCGTGGCCACGATTATCTTCAGGATCGCAAGATCCTGACTGAACGGCGCGCCTAGGGGGAGGGCTCCTGCCTTGACCGACAGAGGTATTCGCGCGATGCGTCCGGTGCGAGGCTCCGCCAATGTTGCGGCGCTTGAGGCCGAGAATCGGATCGTCAAGGCGCAGCTGCGCGCGCTCACCTCCGAGGTCGTGCGCAATCAAACGATTCTGCAGAAGTCGCAGGAGCGGGAGCTCGAGCTCTTGCGCGCGGGCTCCTTGGGCGATCTCTTGAAGATCCTCTTCCACGATCTAAAGACCTCCTACCAACTCGATGCCGTCGTGCTTGCGCTCTGCGATCCGGGGCACGAGATCCGACACCTCCTCTGGGGCGACCCGATAGTGGAAGAGCATCGGCACGAGGTCCTGTTCGTCGATAGCCTCGCGATGCTGTCCCCCGTAGCCGGAGGTCTCGAGCGGCCCTGGCTCGGACGCTTCCGCGAGAAGCAGCATGCGGGGCTCTTTCCGGGAGTGAAGGGACTGGGCAGCGTTGCACTCATCCCGATGCGTCAAAACGATGCGATCGAGGGTGTGCTGATGTTTGGCAGCGCCGACAAAGCGCGTTTTGGAGCGCAGCTCGCGACCGACTTTCTCGCACACTTAGGTCTCGTAAGCGCGGTGTGCCTGGAAAACGGCGTGAACCGCGCGCGCCTCTTGCGCAGCGGCTTTACGGATTTTCTGACCGGGTTTTATAACCGGCGCTATCTGCAGGCGCGTCTGCGCGAGGAACTCGCGCGCGCGCAGCGTCTGGGCCACAGCCTCGCTCTTTTGATGATCGACATTGATCACTTCAAACAAATCAACGATCGCTTCGGGCATCTCGCCGGCGACACCGTGTTGCATGAGGTCGCCGCGCGCATCGGCGCGCAGATGCGCACGAGCGATACCGGCGCACGCTTCGGCGGCGACGAATTTGCCCTGCTGCTGCAGGAGGGCAGCGTCATCGACGCCGAGCGCGTGGCAACGCGCGTTCTGCAGGCCGTGCGCGCGCGGCCGATTCCCCTGAGCACCGAGATCGCCGAGGTGGTCGGCATTTCCATTGGCGTCGCCGCAGCAGCACCAGCAGCGGAGGCGCGCGACCACAAGATGCTCGGTGACCGATTGATCGCGGCGGCGGATGCAGCGCTGTATCGCGCGAAAAGCCAGGGCCGCAATCAGTTGGCGGTCGCCGAAGGCATCGTGCGCTAGCGTCAGTGCGTATTGCGGTTCTTCGAGCGCAGCAGGAAAAGAAAGATGGGCGCGCCGACGATGGCCATGATGGCCCCAACCGGAAGCTGCCGCGGGCTTGCGATGGTGCGAGCAATGAGATCGGCCGCCGCGAGCACCGTGCCCCCGGCAAGAGCCGAAGCGGGCGCTACCAGACGATGATCGCTCGTCCTGAAGAGCAGCCGCACGGCATGTGGCGTGATGAGCCCCACGAAGCCGACGGTTCCAGCGCTCACCACCGCAATCGCCGTGAGGGTGGCGCAGGCTACGAAGAGAAGGGGTCGCCAGGTCTCAAGCTCGAGGCCCACTGCGCGTGCACGCAACTCCCCGGCCGCCAGCACGTTGAGCGGGCGCGCCACCACGACGGCGAGCACGGCGGCCAAAACCGCGGCCGCGAGGCTCGAACGCGGGGAGAGCGCCCAGCTCAAATCCCCTGCGAGCCAGAAGACCATGCCGCGCACCTGCACGGAGGTTGCCAACGCCAGGAGCACGCTGACGATGGCGCCGCAGGCGCTCGCCACCACGACACCGGTCAGGAGGAGCCGTGCCGTGCCGCCGCCGCGCGCCAGGAAATAGACCATGGCCACGGATGCAAGCGCCCCGGCAACCGCAGATCCCTGCACGATGAGCGCCGCGCAGCCTGCGAGCATCGCACATAACGCACCCACCGCAGCTCCGCCGGAGACCCCCAGTACGAACGGGTCGGCGAGGGGGTTGCGGAAGAGCGCCTGCAGGAGCACTCCGGAGAGCGCCAGCAAGGCGCCGACGCCAAAGCCTGCCAGGAGCCGCGGCAGGCGCACCTGCATGAGCACACTCCTGGCCGCTTCGTCGTGGCCGCCGGCGAGCACGCCGAGCGCGCGCATAGGGCTGATACCGGAGCTGCCGGTCATCAGCGATATGCAAAATACGACGAGCGCCACGACACCGAGGACGCCCATGCGCCTCCAGGTGCCCGATCGCAAGACAGCTCTCCTCAACATCGACCGGTTCACGCTCCAGTGGGTGAAGGCGCGCTAGCCTAAAAGGCCGGGCTCGTTCACCACAAGCGCGGATATGGCAGACTTCCCAAAAGGCAGCATGAACGACGTCATCGACTCGGATGGTTTCCGCGCCAACGTCGGCATCGTCCTGATGCGCGGCGGCGGTGAGGTATTTCTGGGTCGCCGCGTGGGTGGGCGCGGCTGGCAGTTTCCTCAGGGCGGTGTGCGCAGCGGCGAGGGCTTGGAAGAGGCCGCGCTGCGCGAGCTCTACGAAGAGGTCGGCCTTAATAGCTCGCACGTCGAGATTGCCGGCAGCACTGCGCACTGGCTGCGCTATCGGCTGCCGCCGCGCTACGTGCGCCGACAGCGCTCGCCGCTCTGTATCGGGCAGAAGCAGCGCTGGTTTCTTCTCAAACTCTTGGGCGACGACGCGACATTTGATCTCGCTGCGACGGCGGAGCCCGAATTCGATGCCTGGCGCTGGGTCGCTTATTGGGAGCCGGTGCGCGAGGTGATCTACTTCAAGCGTCCCGTGTACGCGCGCGCGCTGACCGAGCTTGCGGACTTGGCTTTTCCGCAAGGTCATCCGCCGCTGCCGTCCTGGTGGAGCGAGATCACGAGCAGCGAGCGTGGCGAGGCTTTCGATCCTCAGGCCTCCACGGGCTAAAGCGTCAGCCCCCTTTCCGATGAGCGAATCCGGCAGCAATCCCGTCATCGTGCGCACCTATGCGCCCGCGCGCCGCGTTTGGGCGATTGTGGCCGTGACGCTCCTCGCCGCTTTTGCTCTGTATGTGATCTATGAACTCGGCCGTTACAATGCAGGCTACGATCGCCTCGCCGTCGCGCAGCAGCGCGCGGAGTTTGAGGCCGCCATCGAGCATCTCAAAAAGGACAATCATGAACTCAGCCTGCGCATCGCTGAGATTGATACGCAGCGCATCGGCTGGGCGCGTGAGCAGGCGGAAGTCTCGCGCACGATCGGCGATCTGCAGGCGCAGGTCGCGCGCCAGAGTCAGGATCTGGCGTTCTATCGGGGTGCCGGCGCGCAAACAGCCACCGCGGCGCTCGGCGTCAGCATCCAGCAATTGCGTATCGGCGCGACGTCCGAGCCCGCACGCTTTCGCGTGCATTTGACGCTGGTGCGCTCGGTGCGCGCCGACGACGTCGTCAACGGCGCTGCCGTCCTGCAGGTCGAAGGTGAAGCGCAGGGCCGCGAGGAGAGCCTCGGGCTTGCCGCGCTCACTGCCGGTGCGCAGCGCGAATTGCCTTACAGTTTTCGTTATTACCAGAACCTGGATCAGGAGATCACGATCCCGCCGGGCTTGCGCCCGGAACGCCTCAACATCGAAGTGCGCTCGAGCCGCAAGGGCATTGCACCGCTCTCCCAGACCTTCATGTGGAATGTGGATGCCTCGTAAAGATCACAAAATCGACACGCTCATCGGCAAGACGGCGCATCTTAGGGGAGACTTCGAATTCTCCGGTGGCTTGCACCTGGATGGGCGGATCTCGGGCGACGTGCGTGCGGATCCAAGCTCGGACTCGACCTTGTCCGTGAGTGAAGACGGCTGCATTGAGGGCGCGGTCAGCGTGGCGAATGTTATTCTCGACGGGACGGTGAAAGGTCCCATTCATGCACGCGGCCGAGTTGTGCTCGGGCCCAGAGCACGCGTTCATGGAGATGTTTACTATGGTGTCATTGAAATGACGCTGGGCGCCGAAATAATGGGAAAGCTCGTGCCCGTGACCGCAAGTACTCATGTGGCGGCGGAGAAGGCGGCCAAGGTAGAGGTCAGGTTTGGTGGAGCTTTTTGACCGTGAGGCCATCTGGGCCCTAAACTCTTGTCTGGACAGCGTATTTTTTACGCCGAGGCAAACGAAATGGAAACTGTGGAAGCATCAGCGCCTACGCTCGTACTGACGGACGCCGCCGCGAGAAAAGTCGGCACTCTGATCGAGGGCGAAGGCAATCCCAAGCTTATGCTGCGCGTCTTCGTGCAGGGCGGCGGTTGCTCCGGCCTCTCCTACGGCTTCGAGTTCGACGAGAACGTCGGCGATGGCGACACCTGCGTTGAGAATCTCGGGGTGAAGCTCCTCGTCGATCCCATGAGCGTGCAGTACTTGGCGGGGGCTGAAATCGATTACCGGGAGGGGCTCGACGGGGCTCAGTTCGTGATTCGCAATCCCCAGGCTTCGACCACTTGCGGGTGCGGCTCGTCATTTTCAGTCTGACACGCCCGTAGGCTCGAATGAGCCCTGCCGCCCTCGTCCGCGTCGCAACAGAAGCACGCAAGAGCCCGGCGGCTCGACCTGTCCCCGATGTCTTGGCGGCCGTCGATCTAGGATCGAACAGCTTTCACATGGTCGTCGCGCGCTACTCGCACGGCCAGCTCACCATCATCGATCGTTTGCGCGAGATGGTGCGCTTAGCCTCCGGGGTCGAGGAGAACGGCCGCATCGACAAGGAAGCCGCCGCGCGGGCGCTTGCTTGCCTTGAGCGCTTTGGCCAGCGCCTGCGCGACATGCACGCGAACAGCGTGCGCGTGGTGGGAACCAACACCCTGCGAGTAGCGCGGCGCAAACAGGCGTTTCTCGAGCGTGCGCGCGAGGCGCTCGGTCATCCCATCGAAATCATCTCCGGCATGGAGGAGGCGCGCCTCATCTATTCCGGTGTTGCGCACACCATGCCTTCTCAGCCAGGCAAGCGGCTGGTGGTTGATATTGGCGGTGGCAGCACCGAGCTTGCCATCGGTGAGGGCCTGACGCCGCTTGAGCTTGAGAGCCTGCGCATGGGATGCGTCAGCGTCAGCGAGCGCTTCTTCAAGGACGGGCGGATTTCAGCGAAGCGCTTCGCCCGCGCGCGCGTGGCCGCGCGCCTGGACCTCGAGCCGGTGCAGGCGGCGATCCGCCGCAGGGGCTGGGAACGCGCAGTCGGCAGCTCCGGAACCGTGCGGGCCATCGGCGAGGCGCTGCGCGAGCTTGATCCGCAGGCGGCCACAATCAAGCCCGAGGGTCTGCAGCAGCTTCTCAACTATCTCATCGACGCGGGACATACCCGTGAGCTCGGAGGACTGCAGGCCATTACTGAAGATCGCCGCGCGGTGTTCCCGGGCGGGGCCGCGATCCTCGCCGAAGTGTTTGACGTACTGGGCATCGAGGAGATGCGCATCGCCGAGGGCGCCATGCGCGAGGGCCTCCTCTACGACATGTTGGGCCGCTTCACGGATGAAGATGCACGCGAGCGCACCGTGCACGCGATGCAGCAGCGCTACCACGTGGATCTTGCGCAGTCGGAGCGAGTGGAAGCCACCGCACTTGAGTTCCTGGCGCAGGTGCGCCATCCGTGGCGGCTCGAGGATCCGCTGGCGGATCTGGCCCTGCAGTGGGCGGCGCGCCTGCATGAGACGGGACTTGATGTGTCGCACAGCGGCTATCATCGCCACGGGGCCTATCTGCTTGAGAATGCCGACATGCCAGGCTTCGCTCGCGAGGAGCAGCGCCTCCTTGCGCGCTTGGTCGGTAGCCACAGAAGGAAGCTTGCGCTCGCGGGCCTTGAGGACCTCTTGCCTCCCTGGGATCACACGGCGCTGCGCCTCATCGTGCTCTTGCGCTTGGCCGTACTCCTGCACCGCGGCAGAAGCCCTACGGCGCTTCCCGACATTGAACTCTCCGCCACGCCAAACTCTCTCGTGCTGAGATTTCCAGGACGGTGGCTGAAAGAGCATCCGTTGACGACAGCCGATCTGCATCAGGAGATCGACTATTTGAAGAGTCACGGCTTTCGACTGCGCGTGTTCAGCTCCCGCGCCTGAAAAGAAAAAGCCCCCGCACGCATCTGCCGTGAGGGGGCCTGTCAGTCGCGCAGGGTCTACTGCGCTGTGGT
>Ga0302326_10018945_pt1 | contig 14249 bp, 12 predicted proteins | sample Palsa_T0_3_FD_202264 | JGI IMG/M metagenome (GOLD analysis project Ga0302326, IMG submission 202264) | Peat permafrost microbial communities from Stordalen Mire near Abisko, Sweden - Palsa_T0_3 | ecosystem: Environmental > Terrestrial > Soil > Palsa > Peat permafrost | place: Sweden: Abisko... | reverse complement strand
CGAACGGGAACGGGAATGGCTTCCATGCCGCGACTCCTTTCGTATCGCCGCAGCATAACGCATTGATATCAAGGGCGCTACATTAAAATGAAAAATGCTCTAGCCCCGACAAATTGACCATTGCAATCGCTACCCGAGCGTCAATTTACGATAGGAAATTCGATGGGGGCGATCCGCCTCTATCCCCAGGCGCCGCTTGCGCTCGGCTTCGTATTCACTGAAATTACCCTCAAAGAATCGGACCTGGCTTTCCCCCTCAAATGCCAGAATATGCGTCGCGATCCTGTCCAGGAACCACCGGTCGTGCGTGATCACCACCGCGCATCCCGCGAAATTCTCCAGCGCCTCCTCCAGCGCACGCATCGTGTTCACATCCAGATCATTTGTCGGCTCATCCAGCAGCAGTACATTCGCCCCCTGCTTGAGAATTCTCGCCAGGTGAACTCGATTGCGCTCCCCACCCGAAAGCGTCCCGACCAGCCGCTGCTGGTCCGTCCCCATGAACCCGAATTTTGAAACATATGCCCGCGAATTCACGGACACTGACCCAAGACGGATGTTTTCCTGCTTCTCCGAAATCGCCTCCCAGACATTGACGTCCGGTTCAAGGGCATCGCGGCTCTGCTCCACATACGCCAGTTTCACGCTCTCGCCCAATCGAAGCTCCCCCGAATCCGGCTTATCCTGTCCCGTGATCAGCCGAAACAGCGTCGTTTTCCCCGCTCCGTTCGGACCGATCACGCCGATGATCGCATTGGGCGGAAGCACGAAATCCATGTCCTGAAACAGAATCTTCTCGCCAAACGCCTTGGTGACTTTGACCGCCTCGATAACCTTCCCCCCAAGCCGCGGGCCTGGCGGAATATAGATTTCGATTTCCTGTACCCGCTTCTGCGCATCCTGGTTCAGCATCGTCTCATACGCCGCCAGACGCGCCTTCGATTTCGCCCGCCGCGCCGACGGGCTTTTGCGCACCCATTCCAGTTCATGCGCCAGCGCCCGCTGCCGGCCGCTCTCGCTTTTTTCTTCCTTCGCCAACCGCGCCTGCTTTTGCTCCAGCCACGAAGAATAATTCCCTTTCCACGGAATCCCGTGCCCACGGTCCAATTCCAGAATCCACCCCGCCACGTTATCCAGAAAATACCGGTCATGCGTCACCGCGATGATCGTCCCCGCATAACGCCCCAGATGTTGTTCCAGCCATCCCACCGATTCCGCATCCAGATGATTCGTCGGCTCGTCCAGCAGCAGCACATCCGGCTTCCTCAGCAGCAACCGGCAAAGCGCCACCCGCCGCCGCTCCCCGCCTGACAAGACCTTCACCCCCGAATCCCCGGGCGGACACCGCAGCGCATCCATCGCCATCTCCAACTGCGAATCCATGTCCCACGCATTCAGCGCATCCAACTGTTCCTGCACATGCCCCTGTTTCTCCAGCAGTTTATTCATCTCCTCATTGCTCATCGGCTCCGCCAGCCGATTGTTGATCCGCTCAAACTCCGCCAGCAGATCGATCGTCCCCTGCATCCCCTGCTCGACATTCTGGCGAACTGTCAGCCCCTCATCCAGCTTCGGCTCCTGCTCCAGAAATCCGATGGTATAACCGCTTTGCAGATTGATCTGCCCTTCGTATTTCTTATCCACCCCCGCCAAAATCTGCAGCAGCGAACTTTTCCCCGACCCATTCAGCCCCAGAACACCGATCTTCGCGCCGTAAAAATACGAAAGATAGATCTCCTTGAGAATCACCTTCTTTTCGTGCGTCTTGCTGACGCCGGTCATTGAATAAATGATTTTATTCGCTTCAGCCATTTGGATGTTCAGCGATCAAACGAGAGGAAGACCATTTATATTTCTCTTGTCTTCGGCCCCGTATAAAGCGATCTCGGCCTGATGATCCGATTATGATCCTGTTGCTCCATCACATGCGCGCACCACCCTGCCACGCGGGCGCACGCAAACAGCGGTGTATTCAATTCCGACGGAATCTCCAGCAGCATCAGCACCGGCGCTGCATACAAATCCAAGTTCGCAAATAAACCCTTCTCTTTTTCCATCACCCGATCCAGCTCCAGGCAAATCTCCAGCCAGTTCATCTGACCAACCCGTTTCCCCACCTCCGCCAGCAGCCCGCGCATCACGGGCACGCGCGAATCCCCTTTTTTATAAACCCGATGTCCAAACCCCATGATCTTGTCCTTTTTCGCCAGACGATTCTTGACCCACGTCTCGGCCTTCCCCGGCGAGCCAATCTCTCGCAGCATCGTCATCGCCTGCTCGTTGGCTCCCCCATGCAGCGGCCCCTCCAAAGCGCCGATCGCCGTCACAACCGCCGAATACATATCCGCCAGCGTCGAGGCCGTAACCCGCGCCGCAAAGGTCGATGCATTGAATTCATGCTCCGCATACAGATTGAAAATCGTATCCAGCACCCGCACGCGCCACTCTTCCGGGCCTTTTCCATTCAGACCAAACAGGAATCGCCCCGCCAGCGGCCGATTCGCATCAATCACCGGCTCCTGTCCCTGACGAATCCGCCAGCCCGCGATGGTGACGCTGGTGAGCCGCGAGATCAGCCGCACCGATTTCCGGAGGTTTGCCTCGTGGTCGAATTTCCCGATATCGGGATCGAACCCCGCCAGCGCCGACACCGCTGTCCGCAACTGATCCATCGCCCGCATATTTCTCGGCAGGCTTTTCAAAACCCCAATCATCCCCCCGGCCAGCGGCGCGCTCTCCGCCAGCTCTTTGGCAAATTGCTTTATCTGTGCCTCGTCCGGCAACTCTCCATGCAGCAGGAGCCACGCCACATCCTCAAACGGAATCTTCGGGGCCAATTCCTCGATGCCGTATCCGTAGTATCTCAGTCCCTCCGTCGCATCGACGCAGCAAATCGCCGATTCACCGGCGATGACGCCGTCCAGACCGGGGCTGTACGCGGGCTTGTTTGCTTCACTCATGGCTTCGTTCCTTTCCATATCCCAACTGCCGGATTGTACTGGAGCAATTGATACAGTTCCTGCCTTGTCTGCATCCGTTTCAGAATTCCTTTCTGCGTGCCGAATTTACGGAGATCGCGCAGCGCAATCTCCTGGGCCTTCATTGCCACCCGAAACGCCGTCTGCGGAAAGATCGCGAGCCGATATCCCATCCGGCCCAGCCATCCGAGGTCCAGCAGGGGCGATTTTCCAAATTCCGTCATATTCGCCAGCAGCGGAGCGCGAATTCGCCGCGCGAACTCCGCGAACTCATCCTCTGTTTCCAATGCCTCGGGAAAAATCACGTCCGCTCCGGCATCCAGATATTTCCGCGCCCTCTTAACCGCGGAGTCAAATCCCTCCACCGATCTCGCGTCCGTCCGGGCGACGATCACAAAATTCCCCCGCCCCCTTCCTTCCGACGCGGAAACAATTCTTGCCGTCATCACGGCAGCGCTGACCAGCTTTTTCCCCGCAAGATGGCCGCATCGCTTGGCCGAAACCTGATCCTCAATCTGCATGCCCGCGAGTCCCGCCCGGGTAAATCGTTCCACTGTTTCCCCGGGACCGTCGAATCCCGTATCGGCATCCGCGAGCGCCGGAATCCCCACCGCCGCCGCCACATACCCCGCCAGCGCCGTCACTTCCACCCGCGACAGAAGCCCTATATCCGGCACCCCCGCCGTCGCATTGGAAAGCCCCGCCCCGCTCACATATACCGCCTCGAATCCAACCTGCTCAATCAGCCGCGCCGTCGCCGCATTGAATGTCCCGGGCATAGCGATGCATTTTTTGCCGATCAGCTTTCTCAGCCGGGCCGCCATCAACTTGGATTTTCGTTCCAGGTTCTCTTTCATGTTACAACCGACGTCGAAAACAAATCGTCGATCCCCGGCAGTTTATCCAGCCGCCAAACATAATCCGCCAGCGCCGCCGCCCGATCGGTCCCGATCAATTCATCCGCCATCGAATGAAACTTCGTCATCACCTGGTGATCGCTCAGCGGGCGCAGCGCGTTGCCGGTCGGCACATCCACGCGTTTGGTCAGCGTTCGCCCGTCCCTCGTTTTGATCGTGACGATGTTACCGACTTCGATCGGATATTTCCGCGAAAGCTCCGCGTTGCGAACCACCTTCACTTTCGCCACCAGTTCCAGCAGTTTCGCATCGGTGAACCGCGCCCCCGCGAACTGGTTCGCCGTGATCTGTCCATCCGCCAGCGCCGCCGCCGTGATGTATGGCAAGCTGTGATCGGCCGTTTCCCTGCTCGTCGGCCGCCATTGCTCGGGACTGCTCCCAATAATATCCACGGATGCGTCGTGACTTTCGATCACGACCGATTCGATTTCATCGGTCGAACCAATACCCCTTCGCAACTCCAGCGCCGCCTCGATCGCGCTCTGCGAGTGATATTCCGCCGGCCAGTATTTGATGCTCGTTTTGAGAATCATGAAATCGCCCGTCCAATTCGCACCATCCGCCGCGAACGGCCCCCGCGGATCGAGCGGCCCGCTGATCAATTTCTCAAATCCGTTGGCCCCCTCGAAAATCGGCGCCGGCCCCGTCATTCCCTCCGCCGCCAGCATCGCCGAATAAACTCCGTGCCTCGCCGCATTGGCAAACGCACACCCCTTCCAATGCGAGAGTTCCCCAACGCGGCTTTGCCGAAGATTTCCGCTCGCCACCCCCGCGATGCCCAGCGCATGGCGCATTTTCCACACCGGCAACATCATCAATTTCGCCGCCGCCACCGCCGTTGAAAACGCGCCATACGTCACATGGTCCCACCCCCGCGCGCGAATACTCACCGCATCGCATAACCGGCACTGCACCTCGTATGCCAGCGCAATCGCCGTGATCAGCTCCCGGCCCCCGGCCTTGTTCGACTCGGCCACCGCCATCGCCGCCGGGATGTTATCGCTCGGATGCGCCGGCTCTTTCGACAGATAGGTATCGTTGTAATCCAGATATCGCACCAGGCACCCATTGGCAAACGCCGCCCAATCCGGCGGAGCGATGTGTCTGGTGCCCAAAATCGTCGAACCGGGATTCCCGCTGAGCCGCCCCGCCACCCGCCGAGCGATCTCGCACGGCTCAGCACGATACGATCCAAACGCGCAGCCCAGCGAATCCAGCACCCGCCGTTTCACCTCATGCACCACCGCCGGGGGAAGATCCTCATATTGAACCTTCACCGCCCAATTCGCCATTCGCGACGCCAAATCCTGCATGATCGTTCCTGTCTGTTCGATTCTTCGGTCGCCATACCGTATAAAATCCGCATGGACACGCGCAAGCGGATATTGACGGGCGACACTCCCACGGGCCGGCTTCACATTGGCCACTATGTCGGGAGCGTGGAGACCCGCCTGGCTCTGCAGGAAGAGTATAATTGCTATTTCATCATCGCCAACAAGCATGCATTCACCACCCGCGCGGACAAACCCCAGGAAATTCGACAATCCGTCATCGACATCGCCACCGATTATCTGGCCGTCGGAATCGATCCCGACAAGAGCACGCTGTTCATTCAGAGCGAAGTCCCCGCCATCGATGAGCTGACTTTTTTCTTCGCGATGCTGCTCCCCTTCAACCGCGTGATGCGCAATCCCACGCTCAAGGATGAAATCCGCGACAAGGGACTTGGCGATGAATATTCATTCGGGTTCCCCCTCTACACCGTCGGGCAATGCGCAGATATTCTGGCCTTCCGCCCCGCTCTCGTCCCCGTCGGCGAAGATCAGCTTCCCCATCTTGAAATGTCCCGCGAGGTCGCCCGCCGGTTCAATCAGATCTATTGCGGCGTCGATCCCCACACGGAGGACAAAGACCATCTGGCTCGCGGCGGAATATTTCCCATTATCGAACCCAAACTTGGCCGCGTCCGCCGATTGGTCGGCACCGGCGCGCCGGGCCCCGATGGAAACCTGCAAAAAATGGGCAAATCCCTCAACAACGCGATCTTCCTTTCCGACGATGCCGACACGGTGCGAAAAAAAGTGATGTCCATGTACACCGACCCCAAACGCATCCGCGCCACCGATCCCGGAACGGTCGAGAACAATCCCCTCTGGATTTTCCATGAAACCTTCAATCCCGACCACACCTGGGTCGCCGAGCACGAACAAGCCTATCGCGCCGGCAAGGTTGGAGACGTGGTCATCAAGCAAAAGCTGGTCGAAGTTTTGAACACCCTGATCGAACCGATCCGCAACCGGCGTCGCCAGTACGAGTCCCGCCCCGATGACGTTCTGGACGCCCTGCGCACCGGCACCCGCCGCGCGAACCTGCTCGCCGAAGAAACTCTCTCGCTAGCCAAGCGCGCAATGAAGCAGGATTATTTCCCAAGATCGCTTCGCATCGATTAACGAAAAGCTCATGGTCCGACGCGATCATCCGGCCCGGGAGGTGGTGGTGGCAGCGCCGCACCCTGAGCCGGGGCGTCCCGCCCCGGTCCCGCCCCATACCCATACCCCCCGTTTTGCTGATGCTGCATCATCCAGTAATGCGCCTGCTGCATCGCCTGCGTTTGCGCCGTCCCCGACGATCGCAGCGCCACAACCAGTTTCCCAATCGTGATTCCCGCCAGCGCCAGAATCCCCCCGAACAGCGCCAATGGAACGATCGCCGCCGGACGAATCGCAACCTGTCCCAGCCCCGCGACAAAATTCATCAGCAGAACCAATGCAATCACGCTGTTGAGAACGATCGACAGGATGGTGGATATCTTCCCTCCGCGCCGGACGAAGAACATGAGCAAAACCAGAAGTCCCCCCGCCACGATCATCATCCCCGATCCAACCGTCGTAAACAGTCGAATTTCCTGCACAGGCGTAAGATTTTGAATCGGTGGCAGATTCGTCTGCTGTTGTCGAGCCGCTTCGACCATGACATTATCCGGCACCACCCAGACCGCGGTGATCACGCAACTGCCCGAAAGAAAAATCAGCCCACCCAGCACCAGTTGCCAAAGCGCCGCTGCCCGCCCCGCCGCCTGTGGCTGCGACATCGCCCACACGCGCGGATCTACCATCGGCGGCGAGTATGGCGGTGGTGGAAAAGGATACTGGCTCAAACGAATCTCCTCGCGTTGCAACGATGGATGGTCGCGGCCGATGCCGATCACGTCAAGGCGGATTGAATCACCGCCGCCGCCGCCACAGCCGCCGTTTCAACCCTCAGAACCGTTCCCGTCAGCCGCGCCCCAGCAATCCCGGCCGCCGCGAACGCCGCCGATTCTTCCGGACTCCAACCCCCCTCCGGCCCAACGAGCACCGACAGCACCGGCGGCAACGTCCGGACCAATTCAAAAATCGACACCGAATTTTCCACCAGTGACAAATGCCATATCACGATCCCCTCCGCGCCCGCCCGTTCCATCAGCCGCGCCAAATCCGTCAGCGGCTCAATCCGCATCACCCCAGCGCGGCCCGATTGCCGCGCCGACTCAGCCGCGAGCCGGTTCCATCGCTCATTCTTTGCCGAACCTTTTGGAGAAACAACGCTTCGCCGCGTAATCAGCGGCACAAACGCCTCCACCCCCAGCTCGCCCAGCTTTTCGATCATCCAGTCCGCCCGCGCCGCCTTCGGCACAGCCGCCGCAATGCTCAGCCGGCATTTCGCCGCCAGTCCCCGCCCGATTTGATCGACCTCAATCGTTACCCCGCGCCCCTCCGCCGCCACGATCCTACCCCGGCCCGATACCCCATCTTTATCGAACACTTCAATCTCGGCCCCAACTCCAAGCCGCAGCACATCACGCAGATGATGGGCCTGGGCGGCCCCCAGTTCCACCCTCCCGAGAACAGCACTGGAAACAAGTATCCGACGCATATCCCACAATTATCGGACGCTTTTCTCCCCTCGGCAACGCCAGCGCGTTGCGTTGGCCGTCGGGCGTGGTTATGCTGCCGGCCGACCTGTCCGAAGTATGCGCAGGGACGCGCACCAAAGCCTTGGCTTTCGCTTCGAGGAAGGATTCCAATGGCACAGGCAGCCACAGCCAACACCGACGAACTGCTTTCTCAATTGGCCTCGAGCGAAATCGATCGGCTCCTGGCCGAAGCCGATGGCAATCCCGCGCCCCCAGAGAAAAAGATCGCCGAGCAAACGCCTTCCAAAGAACCGCCCCCCGATCCCGAACCAGCCGCCAAAGGCTCTGAGCGTGCCGCCCTGTTGCAGGCCGCGGGGTTTGAATCGACGACGGCAACGCCGGATGCCCCACCCATCGAAGACGAGCGAGCCGCCCTGCTTCACGCCGCCGGATTTGAATCGCCCGAGGAAATGGGATTTCACCCCAAGACGAACACGGCCGGCGAGTCGTCGCGCCCAGAACGTTTGCCGGTCTATCTGAAGCCTCTGATCTGGATCAACGCCCCGCTCGACGCGTGCCCGTCCGTCGTCCGCCAAATGCTCGGCAAAGTCGGCATCGTCACGTTGTTCAACGCCCTGGCCGTTCTCGCCTATGTCTTCTTCTTCCGCAAAAAGTAAAAACTCTTAGACCGCGTGGGTATGACGAATGATGCGCCCCGTGTGGATGTACACCACATCCTCCGCGATGTTCGTGCAGTGATCGGCGATGCGCTCCAGATTCTTGGCGATCATGATGTTCCCCAGGTCGGCGGTCGCCTTCTGGCCATCGGTTTCCATCAGGCAAATCATGTCCTGCACAATCTGGTGATACAGAGCATCGACGACATCGTCGCTTTTGAGCACATGCCGCGCCAAGGCTTCATCACGAAGATTAAACGCCTTGATGGTGTCGCGAAGTGTTGTGAGCACCGTAGTGGCCATCAGCTTCAGATCGCTCGGCGGCTCGTAGTCCGAGATATGCGAGAGCGGAAGCACGCGCTGCGCGATGTTAACCGCACAATCGGCGATGCGTTCGAAATCGGCATTGACCTTGATGATCGTGGTGACCGTGCGAAGATCCACCGCCGCCGGCTGCTGAAGCGCCAGCAGGTCGATCGCCTTCTGTTCAACGCGGACCTCTTCATCGTCGATCCGCTGATCCAGGCTGATCGTCTCCTGGGCCAGATTTGAATTGGCCGTGAACACCGCTTCGCACGCCTGCTCCACCACCTGCAGGACCAGGGCCGTCATGCGGGCAACCTGCGTCCGAAGGCTTTCCAGAAGATCGTCAAGGTGATGTGACATTCGGTAAATCGAGCGAGTCGAGTATTGGTTTCCTAGCCAAACCTTCCCGTAATGTAATCTTCCGTTTGTTTCTGGATTGGATTGGTGAACATGGCTGAAGTGGCATTATACTCGACTAGCAGCCCCATGTAGAAAAATGCCGTAAAATCGCTGACGCGCGCGGCCTGCTGCATGTTGTGGGTAACGATGATGATCGTGTAATTATTCCGGAGTTCGGTAATCAAATCCTCGATTTTTGTCGTGGCAATCGGATCGAGGGCGCTGCACGGCTCATCCATCAGAAGCACCGTCGGACGAGTCGCCAATGCGCGGGCGATGCAGAGCCGCTGTTGCTGGCCCCCAGACATCCCCAGGGCGCTCGTGCCCAGGCGATCCTTCACCTCTTCCCAAAGCGCCGCCTTTCGCAGGCAATTCTCCACCACGGAATCCAGATCGCTCCGCCGGGTGACGCCCTGCAGGCGCGGCCCATATGCGATATTGTCGTAGATCGACTTGGGAAACGGGTTGGGCTTCTGAAACACCAGGCCCACCTGTTGCCGCAGAGCCACCAAATCCACCTTCGGCTCATAGACATTCTGCCCGGCAATACGAAGCTCCCCTTCGACATGGCAACCGGGGATCAGATCGTTGAGACGGTTGATGGACCGCAAAAACGTGCTTTTCCCGCATCCGCTGGGCCCGATCACAGCGATTACTCGATTGCGAGGCATTGAGAAGGATGCCCTCTGAATCGCCTCGAGCGAGCCGTAAAACACGCTCAGCCCCCGGGATTCGATCAGAACGTCCGCGGGGTTTATCATGTCCTGCGGCGTGGCGGTGGAGAGGTCCCGCGCCGGTGGCGGCGTCGTCCGGGACGACACCGAAGGCATCGGTTTTTGAAGCGCAATCCTGCTCATATTCGGATATCGTTGATCAATCGGAAAAGTGTATGTTGAACGTCCCCCGCTTCAAGAAGATTAAGAAACATTAACACGGTGGTAGCTTACGGTGAAGGCGCTATTTGGGAAAGCCGGCGGCAGCGGCAATTGACCCGATTGGGGCATAATATTGAACATGCGACGACGAATCTTCCCGATCTTTCCGCTGATCTGCCTCTTCTGCGTCGGATGCGCCCAGCAAGTCACACCCGCTCCGATGGCCGGCATCGCCCCGCCGGCACTGGCGCCAGTTCAGCTTTCGATTCCAGTGGGCGAATTCGCTGGTGATCCGGCTCAGATCGGCGACGCGCACGGCACCCGGTTTCGCGACCAGATCCTTGAACTGTTCCACGATTATCTGATGGCCCAGTTGCAGGGAAATATTCGCGTGCAAGCGCGCATGGCAGCCGCGAGTTTCGAAATCTATATGCTGCCCGATCAGCGCGCTGAGATTCATGCCCTGGCCGATGCGGTCGGACTTAACATCTATGACGCCCTGCTCGCTCAATGTTATCTCGACCTGATGCCGCTGACGGAATGTTCGACCATCGCCCTTCCGTCCGAGGCCGCGCCCGATGGCGTTGCCCGAATGGGACGGAATCTTGATTTTGATTCGCAGGGAATTCTCGACAAGCGTTCGGTGCTGATGATTTATCACCCCGCGGGGAAATACCAGTTCGCATCGATCGGCTGGCCCGGCATGATCGGCGTGCTCTCCGGGATGAACGAATACGGATTGTGCCTGGCGAATATGGAGGTGAACAGGCCGTTGCGGCCACCAATGGCGATGCCGTATCCGTTGCTGTATCGCACCATTCTGGAACGGTGCCGAACGGTGGATGAAGCGATCGACTTTCTGAACCGCACCCCGCGGCAATCGGCGAATAATTTGATGCTCATGGATGCGGCCGGAAACCGCGCCGTAGCCGAGATTCGACCGGACGGCGTCGCCGTTCGCCGAGGCCAAGCCGCATCGGCGCTGATCAGCACCAATCATCAGCGCGGCCAGAACACCGACACGCCGGGATTTTGCTGGCGATATGATTCGCTCCACCGCGCATCCGCCGCTGAATTCGGAAGAATCAATCTCCCGGCGCTTGAGACAATGCTCGGCAAAGTGGTTCAAGGAACCGATGGCGACATGACGCTGGAATCAATGGTATTCGAACCGGCCAATCGAATCGTGTATCTGGCCACCGGGCTGGACGCGCCCGCGCATACGTTTGAGCGAATCGACCTGAAATTCTATTTCCGGGATCACGCGATCAAATAAAAAAGTCTACGGATGCAGCCCATACAAATTCGACAGTCGATTTTTGGGTGGCATAAACGCTCATAACTATCGTTTAAGAATGCAGTTAAGCTCTACAAACCCGGATCAAAATGGGGCGGCGCAAAATGACCCTTGCAATTTCCACATGAGAGGCTTATATTCGTCAACTTGGGTAGCTGAATCCTTTTGAACGGGATACGGCAAAGATAAATAAGAAAACAGCGTTTGGGGGTGGGTGTATCCCCGAACGATTTAACGTCCTCAACCGTCCAAGCACCCCCTTGGACGACCTCCCTTTCAAAAGGGAGTTACGCCCCGGATCCCCCCGTCCGGGGCCTTTTTTTCGCGCGATTTTCCACACATCTCTGCGCGGGCCGCCCATTTCACGAGACGTCATCGCGATCGATGATCAACAACCCTGCGACGTGGGCCAACCACTCCGACCGGCAACTACTTCTACTTCGCTTCCGCCGGTTGCGTGGCCGGCGTCTCATCGTTGAAGTTCCAATATTTCTTCATCTGCACGATCGCCGGATCCTGTCCTCCGCCGCGCCGGTCGGTGATCTGCAGCCAGTCGGCCGCCTGACCAACATGATTTGAATTGTAATAGCAGAATGTCAGCAGAAACGAGTGCAGCGTATTGTCCTTCGAACTCGTGGCGATGTCCTTCAATTCGCCGATGATCGCTTTAACTCTCGGCTCGCCGATCTGTTTTTGCAGATCGTATTGTCCCATCAGCACCGCGGGGTCTTCCGATATGGCAACGTGCAAGTCGGCATAGGCCTGGGAGTAATATCCACCGCCCAGTTCGGCGATCGCGCGGGCCACGAGAATCAGTGGATTATTCGGGACCACATCGATCGCCTGGTTGTAAGCGGTGATGGCTTTGTCGTATTGTCCCTTCTTCATGTACACATCGCCCCCGGCAATCAGATCCGCCAGACCCTTGGCGGGGATGTCCTTGGCAAAGTCCTCGATCGGAACCGGCGCAGCCGACGCGGGCGGAACAGCCATTCCCGAACCTACGCCCATGTCCGGCACGGTATTGAGGCCCGGTCTTACCGCATGGTCTTCCTTTGCCGTGCCCGTGCCGATAAACGGCCCGGGAATGGGCGAAACCGGTTGTTCAGGGCTTGGAACACCGGGCGGATTGGCTTCCCCGCTCGTTCCAGAGCCGGTCAGCACGTCGCCGCCGTTCTCCGCCGCGACACTTGCCTGCTCACGAAGGCGAAGAATCTGCTGGAACTTCTGATTCGCCTGTTCGTCGGTCATCCAATGCGTTGAATTGTACTCTTGAATGCTTTGCCGCAGCTTCGCATATTGGGCGCTTTGTTGGCTCGGCGGCGGCAAATTGATGTCCGGGTATTGCCGGGTGGACTGGCCCGTCGCAAACCCTCCAGGCGCCGGCGATAAATTGGCCCCGTTCAGTTGCGACGATCCGGAATTCAATGCGGACAACGACTGATCCGAGGAAGAATTGGCAATTCCCGCACTCGTCGGAGAAGGCGGCTTAGCACCGCCGTTCTGGGAATTTGTCTGATTGGGGGAAACGTTGAGACGATCGTTGTTCAGCTGCTGACGCAAGTCTCTCACCTGCTCCACTGTTAACCCTTGCGCCACTTGCGGGGCGATCCCCTGTTGCAGCGGCGTTTGGCCGAAAATCGAGGCAGTTTGACTCCCGGTTTGCCCGCCGGTCTGCTGTCCCACTGGAGTCATGCTCCAGTTGACGACCCCAAAAATAGGATTCGCCGCCAGCATCTGTTGAGCTTGCGTCGCTGGATTGGCGGTGGGATCGACCGGACCCGGAAGAATCATTTCGTACGGCTTGGGAATAACCTGCCCCGAGCCGCTGTAATCAATTGTGCCCAGGCGCGAATCCTGACTCGACTGCACCTGGGTTTGCTGGGGAACATATCCGAGCTGATCCGGGGCCGGCTGGAATCCGGGCGGCGCATTGACATGGTTCGACGAACCGTAATACAAACCCGATGGATTCGGTGGGGCCGCGTAATTGCCGGAGGACGCCGTGGGATCAGCCATGGTCGGCACACCCGTTGACGCGGATATGAATTGGTCCACACCCTGCCCCGCCAGAAGCCCGCGGAAAGCGAATGGGTCGGTATATCCGACTCCCATATTAACGCCGTTGAACGATCGCCCCCGAAATCCATACGCTCCGGCATCGTTGTTGGTCGCCAGCGCATTTTGGTACTGAGTCCAAAGCGGCACATTGGGATTGGGCGAATTGTATCCTCCGCTTCCGATCTGCGGATTCGCATCCAGAGCGTGGCCCGCAGTGTCCACTCGAATTTGAGCCGAGGCGGGCGTGGCCAAAAATGGCGCGCCGGCAACCGCCGCAATCAGCACAAGATAGGCTCGCTTCGAATTCATTTTGTTCACCTGACGCCTTCCATCACACATTTTAAGGCGTTCGATCGAATTGGTCCATCGGCAATATGACACTAAATCCATTCACTCCATCAGTATAGACGCTTGGCGGGCGGCAAAAGTTGCATGATTCGAGTGAAGAATAGCGGTGTCCGATGCCGTCAACAGCCTGGAACGGCCATCGACGCAACGGTCTGACAAAACGCGAGACAAATTCTACGCAAGCAGTAGTACGGGAGATCCACCAAAGTCGTGTGAGAGCGGTTGATCAAACCCTGTTAATAAGGTGGGTGATTGACCGATGCGGGAGGGTTCTCCCGTTGTCCGGCGCGGCCGGCTTCCCATCTGTTGGTCCCGACCAATATTCTCAATCAGTCGAGCGCGGGCGTGCCTGGCGTCGGCGGCTATCCCCAGGGGTTGATTATAGGTTTAACCAATAATGCTCTCCAATCACATACCAAGCAGAACATCCGTACGATGAAGATATTATCGGCGCGGCTCGCCGGCCGCAATAAAAGATTTCGACGGGAATTCGCTT
>Ga0302326_10018942_pt1 | contig 14250 bp, 10 predicted proteins | sample Palsa_T0_3_FD_202264 | JGI IMG/M metagenome (GOLD analysis project Ga0302326, IMG submission 202264) | Peat permafrost microbial communities from Stordalen Mire near Abisko, Sweden - Palsa_T0_3 | ecosystem: Environmental > Terrestrial > Soil > Palsa > Peat permafrost | place: Sweden: Abisko... | reverse complement strand
CAACCTGCTCAAAGGCCATCTCGTTTAGCTTCGGGATGTTGATCTCGACGGCGTCCTTGAATTTGCGGAAATAGCTGGCATGCGTGGGCTGATCCCACTCGAAGAAACTGGTGTTGTTGATGAAGTTCTTGACCAGGAAATAGCGGCCGTCGGCGGCAAACGAGGAGGTCTCTTCGATCTCGTTCAGCGAGGCGATGGACGAGCCGAGAATGTGGAAAACGACGAAGGTGAGCTGTCCCTTCTTTACCGCGTCGAGAAAACCGATGTCGCGCAGCGAGCGCAGCGTTGGCGACAATAGCCCGGCGCGCACATCGATCACCGTCACGCCTGCGTCGGTGGTCGACAGCGTGTCGAAAATTCGCATCTGGTCGGACACCGACGTGGCGTCGACTATTTCGCTGATGTCGGGATGAAAGCGCGTAAGCGTGCCTTTGGGCGATTCGGTATCGAATGCGCGTGTCGGCACGTGATGTGCGGTGAAATAATCCAGCAGCGTGCGGGAGACCGTAGTCTTGCCGACGCCGCCCTTGTCCGCACCCACGACGACCACTGTTGGTTTAGCCATGGCCGATACCTCGTTGGCTCCGCGCTGCCGCGAGCCTCGCTGTGTCCCACGCTCAATTTCCACAGGATGACTGCGGTCAAATCGAGCGCGTCACGCCACTTTCCCCGTTAACCGCTTCTATCATACCGGGCCCTGTTTGGAAGCCTTAAGGTGCGCCGTTTGCGCGCGAATGCGTTCTTCGGCTTCAGTTGCAATCGGATATGGTTAATTGTGACGGCTTTGCGGCTAGCTTTTGTGCGGGCCCCACGGTCCCGAAGGCGGCCCGCCCGGCGACTCAGCGCGGCCATCAACTTCCGCCGGCGACGCCTTCTTCGCGCCATTTGCGGCCGACGAACCCCACGGACCGTCCGCTGGCGGCGAATCCCAAGGGCCGGCGGCCGCCGAATTATCGGGTGATTCCGCGGGCGCGTCGCTTCCCGGTGGCAACGCCAGCGGGCCGGGATCGTGACCGCCGGCAAACTTGACCAGTGCCGCGACGCGGCTGTCCACCGTCGGGTGAGTATCGAACAATTCGCCAAAACCTTCGCGCGGGTTATCGAGGCACATTTCCATCACCGCCGAAGTCGCCCGCGGCAATTCTCCGCGGCCTTCGATCTTGCGCAGCGCCGAGATCATGGCGTCGGGATTCTTGGTCAGCTCCACCGAGCCGGCGTCGGCGAGGAATTCGCGCGAGCGCGACAGCGCCAGGCGAATAATGAACGACAGCAGGTAGGCAACGACGATGAATCCAATGGCGATCAGGATGGCGAGCCCGGCGCCGCCGCCTCGGCGCCCGTCGGATGATCGCGGGCCGCGGAAACCGTTGTAGAACCAGAGCCGGAAGAACAATTCCGCGAAAAAGGAAATCGCGCCGGCGATGACGACGGCAATGACCATCATGCGCACGTCGCCGTTGCGGATATGCGTCAGCTCGTGGCCGAGCACCGATTCGACCTCGGCATCGTCGAGCCGGTCGAGCAGCGCGGACGTAACCGTGATCGAATACTGCTTGGCGTTCATCCCGGTGGAGAAGGCGTTGAGCGCGTCGCTCTGCATCACCTTGAGCTTGGGCATGGCGATGCCACGCGAGATGCAGAGATTTTCAAGAAGATTATAGAGCCGCGGCTGTTCCATGCGCGTGACTTCGCGGCCGCCGGTCACCGCGTCGATCATGTTCTGGTGGAAGAAATAGGCGATGACTACCCACAGCGCCGTGCCGAGCGTCGCCAACGGTGCGGCGCGGATCTGGTCGTTCCAGGCGAGCTGCAACAGCGTGTTGAGATCGGCGTCGACCGACAGCGCTTCCGCGGTCAGCGCGCCGGCATAGACGAGCAGGTAAACGAGAAAGAACAGGCCGGCGAGGAGGCCGAGCGAGCGGCGCCGGTTCGACTGGATGTGGCTATAGAGCCCGTATGCGGCCATGGCTGTCACGCCGTCCCGGGGCGCGGCCTAACCAATCAAAACTTGACCTGCGGCGCCTCGCCGACGGTCTTGCGCTCGTCGCCGAGATCGAAAAACTCCTTCGGCGCAAATCCGAACGCGGAGGCGAACAGAGCGGCGGGGAATCTCTGGATCCCGGTATTGTATTCCTGTACCGCGTTATTGAAGAAACGCCGGGCCGCGGCGATCTTGTTCTCGATGTCGGTCAGCTCCGCCTGCAGCTGCTGGAAATTGGCGCTGGCCTTAAGGTCCGGATAGGACTCCGCCAGCGCGAAGAGCTGGCGCAACGCACCGGAGAGCATGTTCTCGGCCGCGGCTTGTTGCGCCGGGCCTTGGGCGGCGACCGCGGTGTTACGCGCCTTCACCACTTCGTCGAGTGTGCCAAGCTCGTGCGCGGCGTAGCCCTTAACCGCCTCGACCAGGTTGGGGACGAGGTCGTGCCGCTGCCGCAGCTGCACGTCCACGTCGGCAAAGGCCCCATTGACCCGCTGCCGCATGGAGACGAGGCCGTTATAGATCGTGATCGCCCACAAAATCACAACAACGATGACGGCGAGGACGATCAGTGTTGAGGTGCTCATCGGCGGATTCCTCCAGCGCGCCCAGTATCCCGATTTCGCGGCAGCCTTGCGCGGTGAAACGTTCCGGCCGGCCCCGCTCAGCTTCTTTAGATAGGATAATTCCTCGACGACGTTAAGGTTAGCCAGCGATGAATATCGCGCGGCGCCCTTTTGTCGGTTAGGAAAGACCAGGCAAAAAGGGTACGCGTCATGTCGAAGCATCATCTCGGTTTTCTTTCCTCCGATGGCGCGGAGGCTCATACCGCCCTCGACGATATTCTTGAGCCCGAGGCCGGGCCAGTGGTGACGCAGCCGAGCGTGGATGCTTCCAGCTTGGTGGCGGCCGCCGACCGCGCCCAGCTCGATCGCGATATCGCCGCGATCGAGCGTGCGTCCGCCGCGTTGCGCCGGGCCGAGCCGGCCTTGGAATCCTGGACCGTTGCGCCGGCGATGGTAATGCAGAAGCCCCGTCCGGTGGGGTTGCTCATCGGAGTGCTGTGGCTTTCCACCGCGCTCGTCACGATCGGTGCGGTTTTCGCCATCTCCATTTTCGTCGGTTAACTCGCAAAAAATGCTATCTAGTCGTATGGCCGGGCCAGCCCGCCTGCGGGGTCGTAGCATTACGCCTATGCGTGCGTGCTAGCCCTTCGGCGCGGCGAAGGCGCGGTCATGTGCGTGCGGCCATGTGCGTGCGGCCATGTGCGTGCGGCCATGTGCGTGCGGCCATGTGCGTGCGGCCATGTGTCTGCGGCCATGTGCCTTTTGGAGTGAGCTTTTTTGCTTGCGGCCCGGGCCGGCGGCCGCGAACCGCCGCAGCCGGCGCAGCCGCTCAATAAGCGTTCTGGTAGGCGGTGCTGGAGAGCACCGTGCGGACGATGATCTTCAGGTCGAGCCAGAGCGACCAATTGTCGATATAGGAGAGGTCGTATTCGATGCGGTTGCGCATCTTCTCATCGGTATCGGTCTCGCCGCGATGACCGTGGATCTGCGCCCAACCGGTAATACCCGGCTTGACGTTGTGCCGGCGCGCATAGAGCGAAATGCGCCGCTGATAATCGCGATCGAGCAGTAGCGGGTGCGGGCGCGGCCCGACGAGTGACATGTCGCCGGTGAGCACATTGAACAGTTGCGGAATCTCGTCGATGTTCCAGCGCCGCAGCCAGCGGCCGACCCGGGTCAAGCGCGGATCGTCGCGCGTCGCCTGCCGGCCGCCGTCGTCGAGACAGCACATGGTGCGAAACTTGATGATGCGGAACGGCTGCTGGTTGAAGCCGTAGCGGCGCTGTACGAAAAAGATCGGCCCCCGGCTGTCGAGCTTGATCAGGATGGAGACGAGCACGAGCAGCGGCGTCGCCAGAAGCAGCGCCGCCGCCGCCAAAGCGAGATCGAACATCCGCTTCTGGATGATCTCGAGGCGCGACAGCGCGCGACGCGTGATCTGCAAGCTGGTGACCGGTCCGAGCGTCGAGAGTTTGACTTCGTCGAACTTGTGCAAGATCTGCTCCGGGCCGAGGTGAATCTCGACCGGAAGCGCAAGGAAGGTCTCGGCGCAGCGTTCGATGGTTTCGGTCGCCGACCAGGGCAGCAGCACGAAGACGGCGTCCGGTGCGAGGCTACGGACGCTGGCGACCGCCTCGGCGAGGTCGCGATCGAGCATCGCGTTCCGCACTTCCGCAGGCGCGCTGCCGGCAACGGGCGTCAGAAAGCGGCAGCCGACGACGTTGATGCCCAGCGCCCAGGGCTCATAACGGTTGACGAAGGCGCCGACGTTTTCGCCGGTGCCGATCAGGAAGATGCGTTGGGCGGAAAGCAGCCCCGCCGAGCGCGCCAGCGCCGTGATGCGGACGATGACGTAGCGCAGCACGATCAGCGCGGCGAGCGTGGTGATGTAGAAGAGCACGATCCAGCCGCGCGAATATTGGACGCTGATCCGCGCCAGGAAGCCGAGCATGAGCAGGCCGATGAGCGTCACGTTCCACAATTGGATGGTGCGCCGGGCGTGCGGTTTGACGCTGAAGAAATTCGGCAGTCGGTATTCGCGGCGGAACAAGTTGGAGATCGCGAAGATGCTCGCCGCCAGAACGCCGACCTGGGCGAAGGAGGCGATGTCGCCGGGATAGCCGTAGGCGACCAGGTAATAGGCGATGCCGGTGATGCAGGACATCGCCACGATCAGGGCGACGTCGATCAGGAAGATCGCGCCGGAGAATGTGCCGCGCGAAAGCACCGCCCAGACGCGCAGGACCCGGCGGGTCTGCGGCCGCGAGGCCAGGGTGTAGCTTTGGTGCGAATTCATCAGCACGTCGGCCTGGTCTTTCCTGCGACACCTCTCCCCATCGCTGACCCGAATTGGGACAGCGCAAGGGTTCCAGCCGATGTGTCGCCAAAACCATGCCAGCGCCGGCGCGTGCGGATCCGCGGGCCGAATCCGCGGTGTAGGGCCGTGTTAAGCTTAACGCGCCGGCGCGAGGCCGGCTGCTGCCGGAGGAAAGTCCATGCAGGGCAAGATCGCGCTCGAAGAACATTTCGCCATCGCAGAGACGCTGGCCGATTCCCGCGGCTATTTCCCCGATCGCGTCTGGCAGGAGGTGAAACGCCGCGTGCTCGACCTGCACGATCGGCGGATCGCGCTCATGGACGCGCACGGCATCGAAATGATGCTGTTGTCCCTTAATGCGCCGGCGGTTCAAGCGATTCCCGATCCGGCACAGGCCGATGAAATCGCCCGCAGGGCCAACGATTTTCTCGCCGGCGAGGTGCGCAAGCGGCCGGACCGATTTCAGGGGCTTGCGGCGCTGCCGATGCAGGATCCGGCCCGCGCGGCGCGCGAGCTCACGCGCTGCGTCAAGGAACTCGGCTTTCGCGGCGCGCTAGTTAACGGCTTTTCGCAGGTCGGGAATGCGGAGACGGGAGTTTATTACGACCTGCCGCAATACCGGCCGTTCTGGGCGACGGCGGAACGCCTCGACGTGCCGTTTTATCTGCATCCGCGCAATCCGCTGCCGCGTGACGCCAAAATCTACGAAGGCCATTCTTGGCTGCTCGGCCCGATCTGGGCCTTTGGGCAGGAGACCGCGGTGCACGCGCTGCGGCTGATGGGCTCGGGCCTGTTCGACGCGCATCCGCGCCTTCAGGTCATCCTCGGCCATATGGGCGAGCTGTTGCCGTTCGCGCTGTGGCGCGTCGACAACTCAAACGCTTGGATCACGGAACGCAATACTTACCCGGCAAAAAAGCGCATCCGCGATTATTTCCGCGAGAATTTCCATGTCACCACTTCCGGCAATTTTCACACGCCGGCGCTGCTCAGCGCCATGCTCGAAGTCGGCGCCGACCGGATCATGTTCTCGACCGACTGGCCGTTCGAGAATATCGACCACGCCGCGAACTGGTTCGACGCGTGCGACATCAGCGAGAACGACCGCCAAAAAATCGGCCGCACCAACGCGCGGCGGCTGTTCAAGCTGGGGAATGATTAGCGAAGGCTGAGTCTGCGGAGGCGGCCTAGCTCGCCTCCCGCATCTTCACCGCGCCTTCCAGATCGACCGACACGAGCTGCGACACGCCGCGCTCGGCCATGGTGACGCCATAGAGGCGGTTCATGCGCGCCATGGTGATCGGGTTGTGGGTGATGATGACGAAGCGGGTGTCGGTCGAACGCGTCATCTCGTCGAGCAGGTCGCAGAAGCGTTCGACGTTGTAATCGTCGAGCGGCGCGTCAACTTCGTCGAGCACGCAGATCGGCGCCGGATTGGTGAGAAACACGGCGAAGATGAGCGCCAGCGCCGTGAGCGCCTGCTCGCCGCCTGAAAGCAGCGACAGCGTCACCTGCTTCTTGCCCGGCGGCTTTGCCATGATCTCAAGCCCGGCTTCGAGCGGATCCTCGCTTTCGATCAGTTGCAGCTCGGCATTGCCGCCGCCGAACAACTCGATGAAGAGCTTCTGGAAGTTCGTGTTGACGGTGGCGAAAGAGGCCAGCAGGCGCTCGCGCGCCTCCTGGTTGAGGCTGTGGATGCCTTGCCGCAGCCGCCTGATCGCCTCGTTGAGGTCGTCGCGCTCGGCGGTGAGCTTGGCGTGCTGCGCCTCCACCTCATGGAGCTCCTGCTCGGCAAGGAGGTTGACCGAGCCGAGACGCTCGCGCTCGCGGCGGATGCGGTCGAGTGTGGCCTCGACCTGGCCGATCTCCGGCAACTCCGCATCCGCCTTGAGCTCGGCTATTTCCGCCGCTCCACCGGGCGCGACATCGAGGAGCTCACGGATTTCATGTTCGAGATCGGCGAGGCGGCGCTTGGCGCCGTCGCGGCGTTCCTCCGCGCGTGCGGCTTCCGCGCGCGCTTCGCCGACTGCTTCGAGCGCATTGCGCGCGGCCTTGTCGGCCGCCGCCAGTTCCGTCTCCGCCTCGGCCAGCCGGTCGGCGGCGGCGCGGCGCGCGGCCATGGCGGTCTCGATCTCCCCGATCAGGGCCGCACGCTGGCCGGCGAATTTCTGCGGCGCGTTGCTCAGCTCGGTGCGCTCGCTTCTCGCCTCTTCGGCGCGCTGGCCGATAGTGTCGATCTGCGCGGCGGCGCTGTCTCTGCGCTCATCCCAGGCGCTGCGCTCGGCGGCGATCGCCTGGAGGCGGCGGTCGGCGAGCTCGGCTTCGCGTGCGATCGCCTGCGCCTCGACGCGCACCTCGGCAAGCGCCGCGCGGTCGTGCGCGATGACGTCATTGACCTTGGCGAGCTTGGCTTCGAGGTCGGCGGCGGCGTCGAGCGCGGCCAGCGCTTTTTCCGCTTCCTTGCGGGCGGCCAACGCCTCGTTTCGGCCGGCATTGGTCCGCTGCCTCGCCTCCTTGAGAGCGGAGACGCGCGCCGCGTTGCGGCTGATCTCGCGCTCGGCGGCGGCGTGCTGCTCGCGGACGGAATCGGTCAGGTGCTGAGCCTCGCGCCAGCGCGTGCGCGCCGCGGTCTCCGCGGCCGCCGCCGCCGCGAGCGCAGCTTCGGCCGTCGCGACCGCGCGCTGCTTGGCTTCGGCTTCGCCGCGGGCAGTCGCAAGTTCGCCTTCGATGGCTAGGAGCCGGCCGCGTTCGGCCAGCCGGCGCGCCGCTCCGGTCGGGGCATGCGCGGCCACGGCATAGCCGTCCCAGCGCCAGAAATCGCCCTCGCGCGAAACGAGCCGCTGGCCGGGCTTGAGCGCTGCCGCAAGGCGAGGCCCGTCGGCGCGCTCGACAACGCCGATCTGGGCAAGGCGGCGCGCCAGTTCCGGTGGAGCCTTCACAAAACGCGAGAGCGCCGCGGCGCCTTTGGGCAACGCCGGATCTGAAGCATCGAGCGCGGCGCCGGCCCATCGCATCGGCGCCGATTGATCGACCGGCGCGTCGAGATCGTCGCCAAGCGCGGCGCCGAGCGCTTTTTCGTAGCCCTTGGCGACGCTGAGTGCGTCCATCACCGGCGGCCAGAGATTTTTATTCTCGACCGCGAGAAGTTTGCCGATGGTCTTCGCTTCCGTTTCCAGCCGTTGCACGCTGTGCTCGGCGGCGGTGAGCGGTGCCCGCGCCGTGTCGAGTTTTTCCCGCGCTTGCGTGTGCGCGACTTCCGCCGCGCGCGCGGCATTCTCCGCTTCGCTGAGCGCGCGCTGGGCGCTGGCCAGCGCCTTGCCCAGGGCGGCGAGATCGGGCTCGCCGCTGCCGGTCGCGGCAAGTCCGGCATCGATGTTGGTTATTTCGGCTTCCAACCTTTTGGCGCGCTCGGCGTGATCGTGGAGCGCGGCCTGAAGCTGATTGCGGCTTGCGGTAAGGTCGGCAAGTGCGCCGGTCAGATCGGCAAACGATTTTTCCGACGTCGCGAGCGCCGCATCCGCCTTGGCGACGCGCCCATTGACGCCGGTGAGCCGCCCGGCGCTCGCCTGCGCCTCCGCCTTGAGCGTTTTTTCCTCGGCGGCGAGCCGGTCGAGCGCGGCCGCGGCGTCGCCCGCAAGCTTGCGTTCACGCCCGAGGTCGGCGGTGAATTGCTCGAGCCGGCGATCGAGTTCGTCGATTCGTACCTTGGCGCGGGCCTCCTCGCGCTCGAGCGCGTCGCGCGCGATGAGAAGCCGCTGTAACCCCGCCGCGGCCTTGGCCTCCGCCTCGCGCAACGCCGGCAGGCCGGATGCGACCAGCGTTTGCCGCGTGGTAGCCGCCGTTTGCTCACCGGTGCGCGCGGCGACGACGCGAACGGCTTCATCCTTGGTCCGCTCGGTATCGGCGACTTCGGCTTTCGCGGCCAACCAGCGCAAATGCAGCAGCAGCGCCTCGGTTCGCCGCACCTGTCCGGAAATGTTGCGGTAGCGCACGGCCTGCCGCGCCTGGGTCTTGAGCGAAGCGACCTGCGCGGCAAGCTGGCCGATGACGTCTTCGGCTCGCGCGAGGTTGTGCTCGGCGGCCTTGAGCCGCAGCTCCGCCTCGTGGCGGCGCACATGCAGTCCGGAAATGCCGGCCGCCTCTTCCAACACGCGCCGGCGCTGGTCGGGTCGTGCCTGGATGATCTCGCCGATACGGCCTTGATGCACGAGCGCCGGCGATCGCGATCCGGTCGAGGCATCGGCAAACAGCATGGCGACGTCGCGCGCGCGCACCTCGCGGCCATTGACGCGGAAGACCGAGCCCTGCTCGCGCATGATCCGGCGCGAGACTTCGAGCGTGTCGTCGTCATTGAACGCCGCCGGCGCCTTGCGGTCGCCGTTGTCGACCAAAACGCTGACTTCGGCATGATTGCGTGACGGACGGTCGGTGTTGCCGGAGAAGATGACGTCATCCATCTCCGCCGCGCGCATGGCTTTGTAGGAGGCTTCGCCCATCACCCAGCGCACGGCTTCGACCAGATTGGACTTGCCGCAGCCGTTCGGGCCGACCACTCCGGTCAGTCCGGGCTCGATCTCAAAGTCGGTCGGTTCGACGAAGGACTTAAAGCCGATCAGGCGCAGCCGCGTGAGCTTCATTCGCGTATCAGGTCCATCTTGCCTGCTGCGGCGGCCAAGAGTCGTTCAAGAATCGTCCAAGAATCGTCGAAGGCTCATGCCCCGAGGGGGGCTTGAGTCGCAGAGGTGCCGCATCGGCGCGGAGAATGAATCGTCGCGGTTGCGAGCGCAACAGCGCCGCGGCGTTATCCAGACTTTCGCGTTGGCGCGCGGCTGCCGGCGACGCGGCGGCGGCCGCATGGCAAATCCGCCTCAGGCCGAAAAACCCTTATCCTTCCTTGAGATAGGGGTCGATCTCCTTGGCCAGGGCCTCGATCGATTGATCGCCGACGAGCTTCTTGCCGTTGACGAAAAAGGTCGGCGTGGAATTGACTCCGAGCTTCTCGGCGGCGCGATCGCGCACATCCTGGATGGCGTCGAGCACCTTCTGATTCGCTAGGCATTGCTCGAACGACTGCTCGGTGTAGCCGAATTGCTTGGCGATCGACTTGAGCGGCGCGATCGGCTCCTGCACCATCCATTCGGGCTGCTTGGCGAACAATGTCTCGATGATCGGCAGGAATTTGTCATTGCCGCCGCAACGCGCCAGCATGAAACCGGCGGCTGCGAGTGCATCGAGCGGGAACTCGCGGAAAATAAAGCGCACCTTGCCGGTGTCGATGTAGCGCTTCTGCAATTCGGGAAAGGTCGTCGTCGAGAAATGCGCGCAGTGCGGGCAGGTCATCGAGGCGTATTCAATGACGGTCACCGGCGCTTTGTCGGAACCGAGGACGACGTCGCCGTCGGGCCCCGCTTTCGCCAGCTCCGCCTTGTCGATCTCGTCGGCTTTGGCCGGCCGCACGATCTGCGGCAGAAGGGTTCCCGCGGCGCCCGCGAGGACGAAGGTCGCGGTGGCCGTGAGCATATGGCGACGGGTCAGCGTCAAGGTCGACTCCTGATCTGGAGGCAAATCATCTAAAGGCAAATCCTGCGGCGCGAATGTGGCATCGGCCGGACATTCCGCCAAGGCCCTGCGTTGCTGCGGCAGTAACGGTCGCTTGATTGCGTTGGCGGCGACGTCAGCCGCGTTTGACCGCGGCGCCCAGCCGCGCCAGCGCCTGTTTTAAATCTTCGTCCGCGATTTCCGGCATGCTCGCGGCGATGCGCGCGGCCGCGGCTGCATCGGGCGGAACGGCGGACTTGCGCACTGCATGCCGAAGCGGCGCCTGACGCAGCGCGACGCGCTCGATGGCGCGCCAGCCGAGGAAGCGATTGACGCGCTCGCAAATCACGTTGGTGAGATGCTGGACTTCCACCGCCGCCGGGCCCTCGACGCGCAGAACGAGCGTACCCGGCGGCCGCCCCCTCCCTAACCCTCCCCCGCTCGCGGGGGAGGGAAGGGAGGGGGAAACGCGCGGCCACTGTATTTTGACCGGCTCGCTGTGGGCGGCGATCTCGGCGCCGACGATCTCGGTCCAGCGCGTCACCAATTCCGCCGAGGCAAAACCCTGCCGGGTGAATGTCTCGCCGACGACCTTGCCGAGGAGGTCGCGCAGCGGCTTGGCGAAGGAGCGGGAGGGCTTGTTCATATTCGGGCGCTCTGTCATCCCTCGGCTGTGCCTTTAGCAGCGAAGAGCTTGGCGCGACAGCCTCCGAAAAGGCGAAGGGCGATTTCGGTTCCGCAACCCACCGCTCTCCTCGCCTGGTACGACCGCCATCGCCGCGCGTTGCCGTGGCGCGCCGCGCGGGGCGAGCGCGCCGATCCCTATCGCGTCTGGCTTTCCGAGATCATGCTGCAACAGACGACGGTGCGGGCCGTCGCGCCCTATTACGCCCGCTTCCTTTCGCGCTGGGGCGACGTGGGCGCGCTCGCGGCGGCGCCGCTCGAAGAGGTGCTCAAGGCCTGGGCCGGGCTCGGCTATTACGCACGCGCCCGCAATTTGCACGCCTGCGCCCGCCTCGTGGTCGAGCGGCATGGCGGAAAATTTCCTGCCGCTGAAGCGGCTTTGCGCGCGCTTCCCGGCATCGGCGGCTATACCGCCGCGGCGATCGCCGCGATCGCGTTCGATGCACCGGCAAGCCCGGTCGACGGCAATATCGAGCGCGTGGTGGCGCGGCTCTTTACCGTCACGACGCCGCTGCCGGCGGCCAAGCCCGAACTGCAGCGGCTGGCGCGTACGCTCACGCCGCAACGCCGCGCCGGCGATTTCGCGCAGGCAATGATGGATCTCGGCGCCACTCTGTGCACGCCGAAGAATCCTGCCTGCGCATTTTGTCCGTGGAACGACAGCTGCGCCGCGCACGCGCGCGGCGATGCGCAGACCTTTCCGCGCCGCACACCGAAACGCGAAGGCGCCTTGCGGCGCGGCGCGGCTTTTGTCGCGCGCCGGTCGGACGGTTATTTGCTCGTGCGCACGCGGCCGCCTAAGGGCCTGCTCGGCGGCATGACGGAAGTGCCGACGACCGAATGGGGAAGCGAGTTCGATCAGGACGGAGCGCTCGGCTGTGCGCCGCGCTTTGCGTCGGCCACGCAAAAAAAGCGCATTGCCTGGCGTCGGACCAGCGGCGTCGTGCGGCATGTGTTCACGCACTTCCCGCTGGAATTAACTGTCTATATCGCTGATGTCCCGGTGCGCATGCCGGCGCCAAAGGGCACCCGGTGGATTGCGATCTCGGAGCTTGGCGGCGAGGCATTACCGAGCCTGATGCGCAAGGTCGTGGCGCACGCGCTCGACAAGAAGCGCGATTAGTCCGTACGCATCTGTGCCCGCACTTGTGCGCGCAACGTGTCGATCACGGTCAAGCCCTGCGGCGTTTCGACGTGCCAAAAGGTCCAGCCGTTGCAGGCTTCTAGGCCTTGCGCCAACGCGCCGATGCGGTGAATTGAGCCAACCGCCTCGCCGAGCACGATAGCCCCGTCGGCACGCACGAGCGCGCGATGCCGCTTCGTGGCATCAACGAGCTTGACGCCCGGCGCCACCAGGCCGCGTTCGAGCAGCGCCGAGAACGGCACACGCGGAGCGTCGCGCGCGGTCATGAAAGCGGCGAGCGCGGGCTCGGGTAACGGTTCCGCGGCGGCGATGCGCCGTTCGGCCGCGGCGGCGTAGTCCGCCTGGCGCTCGACGCCGATGAAGCGGCGGCGCAGCCGCCGCGCCACCGCCCCGGTCGTGCCGGTGCCGCAGAACGGGTCGAACACGAGATCGTCCGGCCGCGATGCCGAGAGGATCACCCGCGCCAGCAACGCCTCGGGCTTTTGCGTCGGATGCAGCTTCTTGCCGTCGCCGCCCTTGAGCCGTTCCTCGCCGGTGCACAGCGGAATGAGCCAGTCGGAACGCATTTGAACATCGTCGTTGCCGGCTTTAAGCGCCTCGTAATTGAACGTATAATTTCTTTTTGCGGCATCACGCGCCGCCCAGATCAAGGTCTCATGCGCGTTGGTGAAGCGGCGGCCGCGAAAATTCGGCATCGGGTTGGATTTGCGCCAGACGATGTCGTTGAGAATCCAGAAGCCGAGGTCCTGGAGCACAGTGCCGACCCGGAAAATGTTGTGGTACGAGCCGATCACCCAGAGCGTGGCAGCGGGCTTCATCACGCGGCGGCAGGCGGTGAGCCAGGCGCGCGTGAAATCGTCATAGGCGGAGAAGCTGGAAAATTTGTCCCAATCGTCGTCGACGGCATCGACGCGTGAATCGTCGGGACGCTTGAGGTCGCCTTGGAGTTGAAGATTGTACGGCGGGTCGGCGAAGACGAGATCGACGGAAGCGGCCGGCAGCTTTGCCATCTCGGCAACGCAATCGCCGATGAGGACGCGCGCGGATGCAGCCGATTGAAAACTGACGCGGGGCGCCCTTACGGACGCCCCGCGACGCGACACAACCATGACTCAGAACTCTGACTCAGGCGACGCGATCGGCGACGCGGGACCTACAACCGACGGCGGATGATGACGGGCCAAGGTAAACATCGGTTTAATCGGAGAGTGTCGTCACTAGGCAATAAATGCCGGGAAATACTTGGTTAATTGCGCGCGACTTGGCACTATATTCGAGCCCCGAATGAGCAATCGGGCCGCTTGCGAACGCCGGATAGGCAAACGGAGAATGACGGATGCGTACGGACGATTTCCGTCCTAGCGACAATGTCGAAGACGATCGCGAAGCAAGCGCGTCGCGCGGCGGCATGCCGGGCGGGGGCGGCGCGCTTGGTATCGGTACGATCATTATCATCGGCCTGATCAGCTGGTACTTTGGTATCGATCCCAGCGTGCTGCTCAACGGCGCGCAGATTCTCGCCGGCGGGGCGCCGACGCAGCAGACCGGTCCGGCTCCTCCGGTCGTCGCCGGGACGCCCACCGATCCGACCGGCAAGTTCGTCGCTCTGGTGCTCGGCGACACCGAGGATCGTTGGAAGGAAATCTTCACCGCCCAGGGCCGCACCTATCATCCGCCGCGGCTACGCTTGTTCTCCGGCGCGGAGCAGGGCGGTTGCGGCGTCGCCCAATCGGCCACCGGGCCGTTCTATTGTCCGCGCGACCAGCGCATTTATCTCGATATCTCTTTCTTCGACGACCTACAGAAAAAATTCGGCGCCTGCTCAGACAGCAAGGCATGCAGGTTTTCGCAAGCCTACGTGATCGCCCACGAAGTCGGCCATCACGTGCAGGACGAGCTTGGTTTTCTGCCGCGAGTGATGCAAATGCAGCAGGCTGCGGCGAGTCGCGCCGAAGTAAACCTCTTGCAGGTGCGCGTCGAGTTGCAGGCCGACTGTTACGCCGGGGTGTGGGCGAAGCGGGCC
>Ga0302326_10018941_pt1 | contig 14251 bp, 12 predicted proteins | sample Palsa_T0_3_FD_202264 | JGI IMG/M metagenome (GOLD analysis project Ga0302326, IMG submission 202264) | Peat permafrost microbial communities from Stordalen Mire near Abisko, Sweden - Palsa_T0_3 | ecosystem: Environmental > Terrestrial > Soil > Palsa > Peat permafrost | place: Sweden: Abisko... | reverse complement strand
TGGCAGCGTTCGTCACCTGATCTACGTTGTCGGCTTCACTGGTATTGAATCCGCTGACCGTGACCACGACATCATTTTCAGTACACTCGCCCACGCTCGACCATGCTTTGAAGCGAATGGTGTGTTGCGTGCCAGCGGCAGTTGCTTTTAGGCGAAACTCCGTATTGCTGATCGAAGTGCTTAGCCCGTTGTTGGGACTGTGAGTAAGAAAAGGACTACTGTCGATCGAATAACCGAACAAGGTGATGTTAGAAGACCCAGCGCACTCGGAAACGCTGGCGGTTATTTGAGCCGGTAAGCTGGTAAGAGTCGAGTTATTCACAGGGGAAGTAACAGTAATTTGAGCTGACGCACTGATTGCCAGTGCACATACGACGCAAACCAGCGCCGCCGCGGGGAGGGCGATACGATTATGCCGCATTGTTGTGAGTCCCTTCAGGTAAGTCAGCGGAGATTGAGGGTTAGATAGCGAAAGTTAGGCGTGAGGTTGCAGGTTATAAGTGCCAGCAGATAGTCCTTCGCGTGGTACCGAGGAACAGGCCTACTTACCCGAGCGAATATTGTGCTTAAGGAATTCGCGCAGAGTGTCCATGTCTTCCGAAGGAATTGCGCGCTTTGGAAGAATATTGAAGCATGCTGGTGACGTGTAAAGCAGAACCTGGTTCACGCCCTCGACTGACCGGACGTAGTTCTTCCACTCAACATCGCTGGAACCGCCATTCCATCGCCAGTGCGCGCCCACGTCATCGAAAGTCACGGTCCGCGTCCCGTGGGCTCCTGGCTGCTTTTGGAATTGTTTGCGCGCACTCAACCGAGAGGGAAGTCCAGAGAGATAAGCGAGCAATAACGCGACTGCCACGAAAAGGGGCATAAGAGTTGTGACGTTCCCGGTTCGGATTGCTCCTTGAACCATAAGAATCAAACCAAAAACCATAACCGACAACCCGATCCGTCTTGCCCACGCGACGACAGGCCTACGATTGCGATGGGCGACGAATGATTCGGTGAAATCTTTTTGAGTCAGTTCGTAGGATATCTCCGGCATGGCCGACAATTTTGCCAGAATGTGAATACTGGCACAATCAAAAAGCCCCGCTCTTGCGAGCGGGGCGTAGCGGGCAAGAGTGCCCGATCCACACAATCTCAAGACTTTCGATTTGCGCTTACTGCTGTTCACACTCTTTGGCCAATAAAAATTCCCACGTCTCGCAGAGGAGGCGAGACGTGGGGCACCCAAATTGTTTTTAATGACTGCGGGGTGCACCATCCTTCTTTCGCGGTTTGGGCGAAAGAGGGTGGGGCTTTTGACTTTGGGTCAAACGTTGCTCGGTCTTTGGTGCTAATGTTTGGCGGAGCATCGGCCGCAGAGCCTGTTCGAACGCAACCCGATGAGTCTTCCACCGGCCCGGATACGGCAATTCGATATGAGTGCCCTGCCACTTCGCCCGAGCCTCCGCACGTTCGACGTTGCCTGCGATGGACCGGACTACCGTGACGATGACTGCTGGGTGGAACCGCCGAATCCTTGCGGCGAGTCGCGTTTCGCCCTGCGTCCAAGCAAGTCGGCGCTGTTTCATCGGCAGACGGTCAACCGGGTTTCCGCACAAATCGACCAGGTAGCAATCTAACTCGCGAAATGATTCCAGAAAGTCGGCGTCCTTGAGGTTGGGGAAGGCCGACAGAAAGGTTTGCCGAATCGCGCGATAGAGTCCGGAATCCGCCTGGTAGAAGAATCGCCCGGAAGCCGGTTGCGACTCCCCCACAAACAGCATCCGCACGTGGGCCGGCCGATAGCGCCGGCGAGACTTTCGCGTGCCGCCGCGATTTTTGCGGCGCGGCTAAAGCCACGCCCTTTCAAGGTTTGTGGACTCGTTGATTTCAAATGAAAATCCCCACTCAAGCAAAGAACGCTTGAGTGGGGCACCCAACTTTTCTTACTGACGGCTGAAAGCTGATAGCTGACAGCTGCCTTAGTACATGTCTCCCATGCCGCCGCCACCGCCGTGTCCGCCGGGGGCGGGAGCTTCCTTCTTTTCCGGAATCTCCGCTACCAGGGCTTCGGTGGTGAGCATCAGGCTGGCGATCGATCCTGCGTTCTGCAGGGCGGTGCGCACAACCTTGGTGGGATCGAGGACGCCGGCTTTGACCAGGTCTTCGTACTCGTTGGCGAAGGCGTTGTAGCCGAAGTTGGTTTCCTTCGAGTCCAGCACCTTGCCGAGAACGACTGCGCCTTCTTCGCCGGCGTTTTCGGCGATCATGCGCAGGGGCTCGGTGATGGCGCGGCGGACGATGTTGATACCGATCTGCTCATCGCCGTCGGACTTCACCTTCTCGAGCGTTGCAGCGCAACGGGCCAGCGCGACTCCGCCGCCGGGGACAATGCCTTCTTCCACGGCTGCGCGGGTGGCGTGCATGGCGTCTTCCACGCGGGCTTTCTTTTCCTTCATTTCGGTTTCGGTCGCGGCGCCGACTTTGATGACGGCTACGCCACCGACCAGTTTCGCCAACCGCTCCTGCAGCTTCTCGCGGTCGTAGTCGCTGGTGGTCTTGTCGATCTGGCTGCGGATTTCTTTTACGCGGCCTTCGATTTCAGCGTGCTTGCCCTTGCCTTCGACCACCGTGGTGTTGTCCTTGTCGATGGTGATCTTCTTGGCCTGGCCGAGGTCGCTGATCTGAACGTTCTCGAGCTTGATGCCCAAGTCTTCCGTGATGGCCTTGCCGCCGGTCAGGATAGCGATGTCCTGCAGCATGGCTTTGCGGCGATCGCCGAAGCCGGGAGCCTTAACGGCCGCGACTTGCAGCGTTCCACGCAGTTTGTTGACGACGAGGGTGGCGAGCGCTTCGCCTTCCACGTCTTCCGCGATGATCAGGAGCGGCTTGCCCGACTTGGCAATCTGCTCGAGCAAGGGAAGCAGGTCTTTCATCGAGCTGATCTTCTTTTCGTTGATCAGAATGTAGGCGTTCTCGATGGCGACTTCCATGCGCTCCGGGTCGGTGACGAAGTAGGGCGAGAGGTATCCACGATCGAACTGCATACCTTCGACGACTTCGAGCTGGGTTTCGAGCGTCTTCGACTCTTCGACGGTGATGACGCCGTCCTTGCCAACCTTCTTCATGGCCTCGGCAATGATCTTGCCGATAGTCTCGTCATTGTTGGCCGAGATGGTGCCGACCTGGGCAATCATTTCGCCGGTGACGGGCTTCGACAGCTTGTCGATTTCGCCATTCACGCGGTTGCCTTCTTTGTCGATCTTGCCGCAGATGATGGTGACGGCCTTCTCGATGCCTCGCTTCAGGGCCATCGGATTCGCGCCGGCGGCAACGGTCTTGACGCCTTCGCGGAAAATAGCCTGAGCGAGAACGGTGGCGGTGGTAGTGCCGTCGCCGGCCACGTCCGATGTCTTGGATGCGACTTCGCGGACCATCTGTGCGCCCATGTTCTCGAGCGGGTCGCGCAGTTCAATTTCCTTGGCTACGGTGACGCCGTCCTTGGTAATGGTCGGCGATCCGAACTTCTTTTCGATGACGACATTCCGGCCCTTGGGACCGAGGGTGACCTTCACGGCATCGGCCAGAAGGTTGACGCCGCGGAGGATCGCCTGACGGGATTCTTCTCCGTGAACAATTTGTTTTGCCATTGTGCTTATCTCCTAATTGAGTTCTGTCGCAGGATTGGCCTGCGGGATGTTGGTTAGGGACTGTCTCGGCTCTTAGCCATTAGCTCTTAGCTTTTGGCCAAACCGTGAGAGCCCTTGTCATCCTGAGGCGACGTTCTTTGTCGCCGAAGGACCTATGCAACTTTGCCGTCGCTGTCGCCCTCCGGAAGCCGGAAGCCGAACAGCGGAAGCCGTACCTAGCGCTTCGAGCCGGCAAGTTCTTTCTTGGCCGGGGCTGCGGCGCCGGTAAGGATGCCGAGGACTTCGTCTTCTTTCATGATGATGAAGTCTTCGCCGTCGATCTTGATTTCGGTGCCGGAATACTTGCCGAACAGGATGCGGTCGCCGTCGTGAACGGCCAGAGGGAAGGTCTTGCCCTCATCGTTGGTGCGGCCTTTGCCGGTAGAGATGACTTCGCCTTCCTGCGGCTTGTCTTTCGCCGAGTCAGGAATGATGATGCCGCCGCGAGTGGTGGATGCTTCTTCCACGCGACGAACCAGAATGCGGTCATGGAGTGGTGAAAATTTCGCCATGGTTTGTTGCTCCTTTCAGGTAGTTGGAACGTTAACGTACGTCAGTTTATCTGCGTAAGCCTATGATTTTGTTGGGTTAGGCGGGACTGTTAGCAGTTACGCCCTACGAGTGCTAATTCTAAGACATGAGTGGACGGTTGTCAAGGGGACGGCCGGGGCGGATCATTGCTCCTCTGCTGGGAAGCCGATTCGAAGAGGGGGCAGGACATTGTAGGGCTTGCCCGAACTCTTTTTCTCCGCCTTTCCAGCCTGCTTGTCTTTTTGCAGGGACGCGACCTCGACAATGTTGAGGTCCCCACTCCCATCGTCAGCTTTCTCGAGGCTAAACGGGTTGAGCCAGCCGTCCTTGGAAGGCTCGTGGCTGGATAATGCATACTCCACTCCGCACTTACCCATAAAGGCACCACAATCCTTGCATGCCGCTCGGCTGGATCCCATGTAAACCCCGGCCACTTCGAATCGTCTCTTCAGTTCGTCGAGTAAACTCTGCTCATTTTGCGAAACCATCTTGGCGCCCTTCAACAGTTGGCGGCAATGTTTAATGGCCAGATAACGAAGGATACGAGATTCGCTGTGGAAGTTTTTTTGCGCCAGAGAGCCGGTGGCAAAGATGTCGGCGTCATAGATAATTTTGATGATGGGCTTCATCCCGAACAAGCGATTTTCTGTGCCCCTGAGATCGGTGCTCAATTCGCGCGCCTGTTGGAACCAGTCAAGGGGCACCTTGACGCGGTCCAATTTCGCGGAACCGCTGCCGCGGTTGTAACAGTACCAAGCCCATTCGAGCGCGACTTGGTGTGCTTCGCTGCCCCAGTCTGACTTCTTCTGGCTGTGACTCTGGACTTTCAGGACCGAGTGATTCGACTTCTCCACTGAGCTCTTGATTTTCTGCTGTGTCGGGTTGGTAATTACCGCTTTGCTGGACTGGCGGGTGGCCCATCCTTCCATCCCTGTTTTTTCTTCCCGTTCCGGAACTCTGGGTGCCCCGTCCTTGCGTTCTTGGCAAGGGCGGGAACGATGCTGCCTGTACGATGGGAGTTAGTCATGCCAAGTGGCCTGCATCGTACTTACGGCGCTCATCACCTGCACTTTATCACTTGTTCGTGCTACCGGCGATTGCCGCTTCTGGGTTCGGGGAGCAGTCGTGACCGCTTCCTTGCGATTCTGGAACAGACGCGCCGGCGCTATCGCTTTGTGGTCGTCGGATATGTTGTCATGCCGGAACACATCCACCTGCTTCTGACTGAACCCGAGGTCGGAACTCCTTCGACCGTGATGCAAGTGGTGAAACAGCGCTCGGCGCGAGCTTTGCTACCTCAGCGCAGGCCGAGGAACCCGCGCCAAGCCAGTCTGTTTGAAGAGTCGCAGCGCAGGGCGTTCTGGCAGGCGCGATTCTACGATTTCAATTTATGGACGACAAAGAAGCGAGTCGAGAAGCTGAGATACATGCATCGGAATCCGGTGAAGAGGGAACTGGTGGAGTCGCCCGAACAATGGCGCTGGAGCAGTTATCGATTTTATCTTCTTGGCGAAACCGGGCCGGTGCGAGTGAATGAAGGCTGGACCGAGATTTCGTTCCGAGATCGCGTGGCGTAGCTTCGACGCTACCCGACATTTCCGGGAATACAAACCCGGGTGGTACAAGCAGCATCGTTCCCGCCCTTGCGAAACGCAAGGACGGGGCACCCACTTCACCGATTCTGCCGGGTCACCCGCCGATCGGTGAAAATCCGTGGCGATTTTCCGTACGGCCGTTCACCGGTTTCTCGGGTTCGCGGTCATGGCGCTTCTTACCGTCGGCTCGGGGTCTTCGGAGAACAGGGCGCGGTAGATGCCGCCGCCTAGCGCGCCGCCGATCAGCGGAGCTACCCAGAACATCCATAATTGTGCGAGCGCCCAGCCGCCGACGAAGAGCGCGGGGCCGGTGCTGCGCGCCGGGTTGACGGAGAGATTCGTCACCGGGATGCCGATCAGGTGGATCAGCGTAAGGCAGAGGCCGATGGAGATGGGCGCGAAGCCCTTGGGAGCGCGGGCGTCGGTCGATCCCATGATCACCATCAGGAAGAATGCGGTGAGCACAACTTCCGAGACGAAGCCGGCGAGCAGGGAATAGCCTTGCGGAGAATGTTCGCCGTAACCGTTCGAGGCGAATCCGGCATGCACGTCGAATCCGGCGACTCCGCTGGCAATCACGTAAAGCACGCCCGCGGCGGCGATCGCGCCCACGACCTGCGCGGCCACATACGGCAGCAACTCGGAGGCAGGGAAGCGCCTGCCGACGAAGAGTCCGAAGCTCACCGCCGGATTCAAATGGCAGCCCGAGACGTGTCCGATGGCGAAGGCCATGGTGAGAACCGTGAGGCCGAAGGCCAGGGCGACGCCGGCGTATCCGATGCCCACGTTAGGAATACCGGCAGCGAGAACGGCGGCGCCGCATCCGCCGAAGACCAGCCAGAAGGTTCCGAAAAATTCCGCGGCGGCACGCTTGCCGATCGGCATTGTCGATCTCCTCAATGAATTCTTAGTTTGGAAATTATGTGACCGCGGGGCCCGAAATCGTATGGGCAGGCAGGGTAACACAGAATGCCGGAATCAAAAAGGAGGGTTATATCATTCCGAATTCGTCGGCTGCCGGCATGGGGTTACGGACGCTTTTTCCGCAAGCTGAAGTCGATTGTCCGTTTCTGCGCGGAGTGCTAGGCTGCGATAGAGTGTCTTCCGCGTACGTCAATCCGCTGAAATCGAATCCCTCGGCTGCCCGCCCCGCGGCATCTGGCCGGTTGGCGCAGTGGCTGCAATCGTCATCGGCGGAAGTCTGGGTCAAGTTTCTGCTGGCCTTGGTTGGTCTGGGATTAGCCTTCGCTTCGGCGCTGTTTTCTACCGTCTCGCGCGACGCCGGAAATCTCTGGGCGACCATTATTCTGGCCTCCACTTCGCTGGTGCTGGCCACCCTGGTGGGATTAGTCACCGTGCCATATCTCGCTCGGCGCGTGGCTGTGGAGCGCCTGCGTGAATCGTTTGACTATGATGTCACCCGCGCCGGCATTGTCTATGCGCTGGTCACGCTGGTGATTGGCATTGCCGCGCTGAACACGGGAAATAATCTTCTCTACATTGTGGTCGCGGCCATGCTGGCGGCGATCCTGGTTTCGGGTGTGGTTTCGGCCTGGGTATTGCGCTATCTGGAACTGGATGTCCGCCTGCCCGAGCATCTTTTTGCCGGCCGCCCGGTGCTGGGCCACATCGTGCTGCGGAATCCCAGGCGCTTCCTGCCGTCGTTTTCGATTCGCGTGGTCTCGACCCGCAAGAAGCGCAAGAAGCCGGTCAAGCAGTGGCAGTGGGAGGCAACGACTTTTGCTTTTCCATTCAACCGTCCGTCGGAGCAGCAATGGCTGCGGCTGCCCGACCGCCGGCTGCGGCGCGTGACCGTGTTGCCGCCTCCGCCGGGTATCTTCCAGGGAATGGCCTATTTTCCGTTCATTCCGCCACAAGCCGAGGTGTCGGCCGATCTGGCACTGAAGTTTGATCAACGGGGGCGTTATCGCGAAGACAGCTTCGGCTTGGCCACACGTTTTCCGTTCGCATTCCTGACCAAGACGCGACACGTTTCGTTGCCACGGGAAGTGTTGGTCTATCCGCGCATCGAACCCACGGAACAGATTGTGGACATTCTGCCGCGGGTGCGCGGCGAGTGGGAAAGTTTTGTCCGCGGCCGGGGCAGCGAGCTCTACCGGATACGCGAATATATGCCCGAGGATTCTGCCCGCCACGTGGACTGGAAAGCTACCGCGAAATCAGGATCGCTGAAAGTCCGCGAGTTTGCCCGCGAGGACGAGCGCAGACTGTGCATCGCATTCGACAATCCGGAGCCCGCCCTTGTGCCTGAGCGCGCCTATGAAAGGGCCGTCGATCTTACAGCCTCGCTGGCCTGGCACTTTTCCACGCAGGAAGCGGAGGTCTCCTATCTCGTCTCGGGGCGCGCGCGCACTCGCGATCTGCACGAATTCCTGGGCTGGCTGGCAGTGATCGAGCCGGGAACGATCGAACCGGGAACGATCGAACCGGGGACGATCGAGCCGGGGACGGCCGGGCACAAGCTCTCATCGGCTGACGCCTTGCGCGATCTGGGACTGGGCAGCTCTGACGAATTCCACATCATCATTACGGCTCGGGCCCGCGAAAGCTTTCCTCCGGGCCTGGCCAACTCCTCCTACCTGTTTCGGATGGGTGACGAACCTTCCTGGGGCGATGTTTCGAGAAATTCACGGTAGCGAACATATGGTGGGAACCATGGCAGTGCCATGGCCTCCCGTGGCACGAAGGTAACCTTGCCTTGCCGGCCCCCGAAAGGTAACGTTACCTCGGATTACCGCAGTACATTGAACAAGGAGTTAGGACAAGCTAAGGTAATCGTTGACGGTCCTGAGGAACGACCAAGCCTGGGGAATGCCGAGCCCGAGCCTGAGAACGACCGAGCCCGAGAACGACCGAGCCCGAGAATCCGAAAGCGTAGATTCGTAGATACGATTTATAGAGAAGACTGGATCGTTGCAGCGCCGTCGCTCACCCTCCAGAATTGCCCTTTCCCATGAGCGAGAAAATCAGACTTCTGTATTACACGCTCTGGATCGCCCAACCGGTCCTGCAGATAGGCATCGCCGGTCTCATGTACGGGCGCGGGCTGCATCGCAAGTCTCCTATTTTTTTCGGCTATATCCTGAGTCAGATCGTCACTTTTGCCGTGGTTTTCGCCGCGTACCGGCACAGTTATGCAGCCTGGTTTTATTGCGACTGGAGTTGCCGAGCGATCAGCGTGGCCTTTGGCTTCGCGGTCATTCACGAAGTTTTCCTCGATGTTTTCCGCTCGTTCCACACTCTTCGCGATCTGGGCACGGTGCTCTTCAAGTGGGCTGGCCTGGTGATGCTTCTGGTGGCGGGCGTGGTTTCCGTTGCGACCAGTTCCATCGACATAGCGCCCTGGATGCAAGCCATCATTACCACCCAGCGGTGCACCCGCATTATCCAGGTCGGCATGGTTCTCTTTTTACTTTTCTTTGCGCAGTACATGGGCGTGAGCCGCCGCCAGCAGAGCTTCGGGATCGCCTTGGGATTCGGTTCTTTCGCCATGGTGGAGCTGGTGCTGATCGCCTCTTGGGTAGGAAACCACCTGGGCAATCCCTGGATGAGCATGGTCAACATGGCCGCCTACAACAGCAGTCTGCTGGTGTGGCTGGGCTATTGTGCGATGAAGAGCCCGGTACGGGAGGCTTCACAAACCCTCTTGCGGCCGCAACGCTGGGAGCAGAGCTTGTCCGACGCTCATCACCCGCTGCCGGCAGACTCCCTAATCCCGATGTTCGAGGGCATGGTGGATCGCGCTTTATCGCGAACTCAGCCGGATACGAGTCTGGCACGTGAGCCCCGGCCAGCTATTGGAACACCCTGGGATCCAGAACCTCCGGCCGCGAATATTCGCGCCGCAGCCGCGCGGGCGGCGTCGAAAACTTAACTCTGGCGGATCGTGGGTTAGAACCGTGAAGTGCTGAAAGCTGATCGGGCTCAGATTTCCTTCCCGGATTCCTCTTTAGTCGATTCTTCCCAATATTGAACTCTGTTCGGAAATCGTAAACTTTTGTCACGCAACCGATCGTTTCGTAAGCCTACCTTGGATATATCAATGGCGGTCTTTATGTAACGGAGGCTAAATAGCTGTTGGTAAAGTGTTTATTGTAGGGGGTAGTTGCGGTGAAGGCAGTCTTGCCCAGGAGGGCAGGAGGGCAGGAGGGGCGGAGTGAAAATTATTGCGCACGTGGGCTTGACACGTGGCTTATAATTCCGTCCCGCGGAAGGTTTTCCATCGGGGAAAGCCCTACGCGAATAGGAGATAACCCATGAAACGTGCAATCAGGATTTCGGTCCTGATGTTAGGACTAGTGGGCACCTATGTCGCGGCCGCCGTCCAACAGGTTCCCGCCTTCGACGGAGGTCCGATTCTAGTGTGCCCACCCAACCAAAGAAACTGCCCCATCAACTTACCACCGCAGTAGATCGTAGCTCGGCGGTGGCCGCAAGGTCACTAAAGTAACCGCTGTAGGTAACTTGGGCCGAAAACTTGGGGCTCGCTATCTTCGGGCTGACGGGACTCATACTAACCCGTCGGCCCATCTTTTTTGTGCGAATGGGTGTCTGGCGAACAGGTGTCTGGCGAGCGAGTGCCCGGCTAACGCGTGTCGGACAATACCCGGTCTAAGAGTGCTGTCGGAGAGCCGATTCCAGGGCGTGCCGCAATTCGACAGCGTCGGTGGTCGGAGGCTGGCAACTTGATCCTGAGCACAGAACCGCGAACAACTTGCCCGATGCTAGCTGGGGAAGCCCCGGCAGCGTAGCCGCCAGCGCGGGTGGAAGGTTCTCCGCTACAACCTGATTCGACGCGAGTCGCAAGGTGCTCTTGTTGAAGGCAAAGGGCGCGACCGCCGCTTCGGACAGCGCTGCAACTGCGTCGTCCTCGCCGATCACGACCGCCTGCACCGGGCTCTCCAGCAGATGCAGTACGGCAATCCCGTAAGTGGCGGCGAAGATTCCGAACTGTTCGGCCGCTCCGGCAAAGGCTTCGAGCGTCTGCTCCGCTTTATCACGATAGCTATTGTCGCCCGTGTAGTGATGGAGCCGTATCAGCGCAATCGCGGCCATGGGGTTGCCCGCCGGGGTGGGCGAATCTTGCAGGGGCTTGCGCCGCGTCGCCAGCACGCCCAGGCTGGCGCCGGCGATGCCGGGTTCGCGGTCGAAAAATCCGCCGGAGGTCGCGTCGTAGAAGCGCGCAATCATGGCGTCGGTGATGGCATGCGCGAACTTGAAATAGCTGAGGTCGGACGTGGCCTCATAAGCATCCAGGCAGGCCAGGGCGGTGAAAGCATAATCCTCCAGCAGTCCCGCCACTTCGCGATGCTCCGCTTTAGGATCGGAATAAGAGACCACGTGCAGAAGGGATGCAGGTGTGGCCGGAACTCGTGTGGCCACGGGCGCCTCGCCCCTGCGATTTTTGCTCTGTCCTTCTTCGCTACGATCTTTTTCGCACGGATCTTCATTGCGATCACCATTGCGATCACCCTTCCAGGCCTGCGCCAGCACGCGGTCGAGCGACCGCAGAGCGAAGCGCCGCGCATCATCCAGTTGCAGGATCTTCGCTGCCTCGAGGTAAGCCGAAATGCACAGGCTGTTCCATCCCACATAAACCGTCCTGTCGACATAAGGCGTGGGGCGCAGCAGTCGCGCCGCATACATTTTCTTCTTGGCCGACGCCAGGAGCTCCCGCACACGTTCGAGCGGCAGCTTCAGAAGCCCTGCAATCTCTTCCACCGACGCTCGCACATATAAAACATTTTTCGCCGGATTGTGATGCATCTCGCCGACTTCGTTGATGTCATAGTGCGGCGCCGCTACCTGCTGTTCGTCGTCGAGGAGGACGGCGCGGGCCTCGTCGAGAGTCCAGGTAAAATAATCGCCGTCGTCGTCCATGTTGATGTCCGCGTCCTGCGATGCGTAAAATCCCCCGCGCTCGCGGTCGCTGAGCCAATCGTCCATCCAGCGAATAATGTCGCGCGCGACGTCGGCGAAGAATTCGTTTCCTGTGGCCTGGTAAGCGTGAACATAATTCTTCAGCAGTTCGGAATTGTCGTAGCACATCTTTTCGAAGTGCGGCACCACCCAGCGCTCGTCGACGGAATAGCGATGGAAGCCGCCCGCCAGTTGGTCATAAACGCCGCCATTCGCCATGTGGGTGAGCGTATTAACAATCAACTCGCGCAGCGAGTCGTTCCTTGTGGGGACAGACGCCCCCGGCTGTCCGGTGGAGCTAAGCTCCGCTGCCTCCGTGCTGCGCGCGTATCGCTCAATCAATAAATCCAGCGCCGAGGGATGCGGAAATTTCGGCGCCTGCCCAAAACCGCCATGCTGCGGATCGTACATGCGCAGCGCCGAAGTCCGAATGGCATTGATCACCGCCATCGTGACCCGGCCGTCTTTTCCGGCAAACGATTCCGCCTGCGCAATGGCGTTCTCTACCATTTGAGCCTGCTCTACAACGTCACCATGCTTTTCCTTGTAGGCGTTGGCAATGCTCAACAGCACGCGCCGGAAGCTGGGACGCCCGTAACCATCGCTGGGTGGAAAATATGTTCCGCCATAGAATGGCTTGCCAGCGGGAGTGAGAAACGCCGTCAGCGGCCACCCGCCCTGGCCGCTGACTGCCTGCACGGCGGCCTGATAGCGGCTGTCGATGTCGGGACGCTCGTCGCGATCTACCTTCACCGCGACGAAATGCTCATTTACGATGGCCGCAATCTCCGGATCATCGTAGGATTCGCGATCCATGACATGGCACCAGTGGCACCACACCGCCCCAATGTCGAGCAGCATCGGCTTGTCGGCTCGTGCCGCGGCGGCAAAAGCCTCTTCGCCCCACTCATGCCACTGGACAGGCTGATGCATGGCAGAGCGAAGGTAGGCGGAAGAAGCGCGGGCCAGCGAGTTGAGGGTCGTGGTGGTCATGGATCAAGTTTATCTTGATTTGTCATCCCAAAAGCTCTTTTGCGATTCTGCAGTACAGATCGATCGCGTCCGCGAGCTGCTTTTTCTCGATGTACTCGCCGTCGGTGTGCGCGACATGGATCGATCCCGGGCCTATCAACAATGGTTCGCCCCAGTTGGTAAGCTTGGGGATATCTGTGGTGAAGGCGGCAATCATAGTCGGCAAACCGTCGACGGTGCGCAGGCGAAGGAAGGGAAGCTCGAGCGGAAATGTCACTTCCACGTGATCTCCTGCGGCCGCGACAATATGCCGTCGCAATTCTTCTGACGGGCCGACGAGCCGGTAGAGCAGATCGGCGTGGGCGTAGTCGGGGATCACGTTGGGGGCGCGTCCGCCCTCGATCAAGCCGATGTTCAGCGTGCAGGCGCCGACTTCTCGATCTGCCGGCAGTGGCATGGCGCGGAGACGAGTTAACGCAGGAATCAGCTTGTCGATGGCCGAGTCGCCGAGCTCCGGGTACGCTGAGTGCGCCATGCGTCCCTTGGCCGTAACTTCTACGCGCAGCGTTCCTTTCGAGGCCAGTGCGATGCGGTTTTCGGTCGGCTCGCCGTTGACCAGAAAACGGCATGAGAAACCGTCCGCCCTCGCCGCGTATTCGTTCGCGGTCTGTGCACCCAGGCTGTCGCGCTCTTCACCGACTACGAACAGCAGGCCGACGTAGATTCCTTCCCGGCGCAATCGTTCTCCGGCCGCGATCTGCGCCGCGATGATGCCCTTGGCGTCACACGAGCCGCGTCCGTAGATGCGTCCCGCATCTTCCGAGGACGCGATGAAGGGTGGAACCGTATCCATGTGGGTGGAGAAGACGACCGCAGGATGAGGCTGCTCGGGCGAGGTCGCGTACAGGTTGAAGCGATTGTCCTCGACCGGCATTTTTCCGGTCTGATAGCCCAGACGGCAAAGTTCACCGTACAAATAATTCCCGACGGCGGCTTCGTTGCCGGTGATCGATTCGATGTCGACAAGTTGGCGGGTGAGCGTGACAGCGTCCATGTAGAAAGCATAACCTACGAGCTTTGCGAATAATGCCGGGACAGTTGCCACGGGCTGTGTGGCCGGGCAAGCCTTGGGCGCGGCGAATCATGTAATCTGGATTCTGTGAGCTCGACCACGTCATCCATTCGATCGCTTTTTCTAAACGGCCCCGCCGGACAACTGGAGGCCCTGCTGAACTGCGGGGCGGCGGAGGCGACGCATGCCGCGGTCGTCTGTCATCCGCATCCGCTGTTTGGCGGGACGCTGCACAACAAAGTTGTTTTCCACACCATGAAGGCCCTGAACAGCTTCGGCTTTCCCGTGCTGCGCTTCAACTTTCGCGGCACGGGATTGAGCCAGGGAGAGCACGACCACGGGAAGGGAGAAGTCGACGATGTGCGCAGGGCGCTTGAATGGCTTGACGCGGAGTTTCATTTACCGCTGATCTTCGCTGGATTCTCCTTCGGCGCAGCGGTCGGACTGCGCGCGGCCAGCGACGA
>Ga0302326_10018940_pt1 | contig 14251 bp, 11 predicted proteins | sample Palsa_T0_3_FD_202264 | JGI IMG/M metagenome (GOLD analysis project Ga0302326, IMG submission 202264) | Peat permafrost microbial communities from Stordalen Mire near Abisko, Sweden - Palsa_T0_3 | ecosystem: Environmental > Terrestrial > Soil > Palsa > Peat permafrost | place: Sweden: Abisko... | reverse complement strand
ATAAACAAGCTCGGCGTCCAAGAACGTGACAAGAATCCAAACGGCTAAGGAACGTTAGACAACGCAGGTACCGCGACCGCCGACAAAATTGTTCCCAGCCAAAGGAATATAGAAACTCCGGCGATAACCTTGGCTCCCCCAGGCGCACCGGAAGGCCCTTCCCACGAGGGCGCTCTTTTTCGGACGAACACTCCAGAAATGGCTGCAAGCACCGTGATCAAAAGATTGACGCCAAAAACTGTGTTCGCACAGAACAACGCGGAATCGCCCAGCAGCATCAGGATGCCGGTGAAGAAAAGGACGGTCAGGCCGATCCACATCCACGGAGCATAAAAATCGGCGACCTGTGTGACGGTTTGATTTTTGCCGGCAAGCCCCAGCACCCGCAGATTTATCATCACCATGGAACCGATCGTCAAAAAGACGCTGACGTAATGCGCCATCCAAATGAGCAAAGAGGTTACGATCGAGTTGGTGAACCACACTACGGTCGGATAGTTTTGAAGGTCGTGACAAGCTCGAAGATATGTGTGCATTTTTGTCTATAAACCGGTCTTCGCAGACGGTATCCGTTCATCTCGCTCGCAGAAAATACGATTCCAATCACGATCTTGGGTTTTGAAAAACAGTTGCCACCTCCACTGAGGCAAGAATGGTTCCCACCCACAGAACCAATGAAACAAGGGCTAAGAACTTGCCGGCGATGGGTATTGCCGGCAAGCGATCCCACTTCGGTACGTTCCTCAGAACGATAACGCCAAACGCCAGAGCCACCAGGATCATCAACAGCTTGCGGTGAAACGAAGGCAACACGGAGTAAGCCGTGGCGTCAGCCGCGAACATGATAAACCCAGTTATGATGTTCAAACACAGTCCCGTCCAAATGACCGGCGAGACCTGCTCTCCGATCTCACCGATGCTCTTGTGCTGCCCCAAAGCGCCAAGAACACCCAGATCCACGATTATCATCGACCCGACTATCAAGAACATGGTGAAGTAATGGATCAGGTAGACCATTAGGGAGCCGAGTACGGACATATTGGCTGAGATCACCCACGAATTGTGTTCGAGCCATCTCCAAAAATGGAAGAGCATGTCAATTCATCTTCAGTTCTCGCGGACGCATCCATCGGTACTGTTATCGCCCGCAAACCTTATGACATCGTGCTGCTAGAGTGCCGTTAGTGTCAGGGGCGGCGCGTTAAATCGATGTAAAATCTCGACTTCCCATCGCTGCAGGCGCCGCCATGCAGGCTTTTCTACCCCCGATTATTTGGTCTTCGTTTTCTCGCCGAAGTCAGTAATGTGTTTTTCATCCGTCTCAATGCAGGGAGGATTTTCCATGATCAAATCCGTGGTGGATTTCGCAATCCGCGGATTCATGGTCCAAGCTCCCCTGAATACGTTTGGATCTTCCAGCGTAGCCTGATAGCGAATCGCATCACCTTCACGGGTAATACGCTCGATTACATGAAGCTCCGTGCTGTGGAACCATCCATCGATTCCAATCCACGTATCGTCGTTGAAAGAAATCGTATCCACAACCAGCGTATCTCCATCCCAGTGTCCAATGGAGTCTCCGTAATACGACGGGTCGGCAGAGCGATCGTGCGGGCGCCCGTCCATCGGCACGAGGCGGAATGTATTGCCGGCGATGACCTGGTAGAGAAATACGATGGGCATTCCGGGAGCCTGGATGATCGCGTGGGGAGGACCGACGCGAGGAACGCCTCCTTGCTTACAGAAAAAAGCCGGGTCGTACTTACTCTCGAATGCGGCAAGTTCCTTGACCTTCGCGAGCAACTCGGGTTTGTAAGGAGGTTGATTCGGATCCGCAGCTCGCGCCTTGGCGCCGTTCTCGCCCAGCCTGCCGGTTCGGGGAGGACGAGGACCGAAAGTAGCGCCCACAGGCGTATCCGGCCCGGAGCTGCTGGCATAAAATCCGTTCAAATCTGGATGCCCATCCGGGAGCCGTCGCACCGGCTGGGCAGGCGTTGCATTTTTGTCCGCGTTTGGCGCCGCAGCGGCGGGAGCCTGCTGGCCCAGCGCGGGCGCGGGAATCATGTAAAGGAACGCAAGTAGAGCTGCCGTAACCACGCTAGTTCGAAGGCTGGGCTTCAAATAGACACCTCCTAGATTCAATCCATCGGTCGTAAACATCAGCCCACGTGAGTGGGTGAGCATACTGTGCTATCCGTGCGCCCCTGAGGGTTCGCTGGGAATGGAACCGGAAGAGGGGGCAGATTCGGCCCGGCGCTTGCGGCTGAAAACGCGCGCGCTCCACTGCGTCGCCTGTTCCATGTAAATGTAAACCACGGGGGTGAGGAACAGAGTAACGAACTGAGAAAACAACAACCCGCCAACCACCGAGACGCCAAGAGCCCTTCGCGATTCAGCGCCTGCTCCCAGGCCCAGCGCAATCGGTAGCGTTCCCATGAGCGCCGCCATGGTGGTCATCATAATGGGGCGGAAGCGCACCAAGCATCCTTGATAGATCGCCTCGGCCGGGCTCTTCCCTTCCTTCCTCTGCGCTTCCAGAGCAAAGTCGATCATCATGATGGCGTTTTTCTTGACGATGCCGATCAACATGATGATGCCGACGAAACCATAGATATCCAGGTCCATGTCGAGAAGCGGTGAAACCCAGCCCTTGAGCGCAGCGAGATGGAAAAGCTCGAGCGTGAGAAGCGCGCCGAATCCGGCCGAGGGAAGACCGGAAAGAATCGTCAGAGGATGGACGAAGCTTTCGTACAGAATTCCGAGCACGATGTAAATTACAACGATAGCCATCAACACCAAGATTCCAAGTCCGCGAAGCGACGACTGAAAGGCCTCAGCATTACCCTGAAATGTCGTGCTGGTTGTCGTTGGCAGGGTGCGCCGCGCCAAATCACTGACCTCGTTCACGGCGTCTCCGATGGAAGTTCCGGCCTTGAGATTGAAGGAGACGGTCACCGCGGGTAACTGCCCAAGGTGGTTTACGGAAAGGGGTCCGGGCTTATCGACCACCTTGGCGACGGCGCTAAGCGGTACGAGCTGTCCCGCGCTCGAATGAACGTACAGCGAGGAAATCGCATTCGCGTCACGCTGAAATTCCGGCTCAAGCTCGAGAATCACCCAATACTGGTTGTTGGGCGCGAAAATCGTCGAGGCCTGACGCTGGCCATAGGCGGAATAGAGGGCGTCCTCAACCTGGTTCACGGTGACGCCGTAGGACGAAGCTTTGTCGCGATCGATTTGGACGTTTACCTGAGGATTCCGAATCTGGAGATCGCTACTGACGTCCGTAAGGCCGGGCAGCTTCTTCATCTTGTCCGTGAACGCCTCTGCTGTGCCAAAAAGTTCCTGTGTATTCGGGTTCTGAAGCGTGAATTGATAGAGCGCTTTGGTTTGCAGCCCGCCGATACGGATCGGCGGATCGTTGCGGAGGTATGTCGTTATGCCCGGCACGACCGCAAGTTTGGGACGCAGACCGTTGATTACCTGCTCGACCTGCGGGCGTTCGGAGCGCGGCTTCAAACGAATGTTGATATTTCCCTGGTTCATGGTCTTCATTCCAGTACCAACCGCGACCATGACGTAGGCCACTGCGGGGTCATGGATCAGAATTTCGCCAATTTCTCTTTGGTGCTGCACCATGGAGTCAAACGAAATGCCTTCGATGGCCTCCGTCGTCCCATTGATCTGGTCGATGTCCTCGCTCGGCAGGAAACCTTTGGGGATAATCATGTAAAGGTACACCGTGCCGACTAACAGAAAAACCGACACAGACATGGTAGCGAGCTTGTGCCGCAACACAACCTGCAGCCCGCGGTCGTATAGACCGGTGAGCCACGTCTGTATGTTCTCGAAGGCATTGAACAGGCGGCCGTGCTTCTCCTCGTGGGGCGGCCGCAGAAAGCGGCTGCAAAGCATCGGTGTGAGCGACAGCGAAACAAAACCCGACACCAGAATGGCGGACATGATCGTCACAGCAAATTCGTGCAATAGCCGTCCCAAGACGCCGCCCATGAACAGGACTGGAATAAAAACAGCCGCCAGCGACAGAGTCATGGAGACAATCGTGAAACCGATCTCCGCCGAGCCCTTGATAGCGGCCTCCATGACTCCCGCGCCCTGCTCCATGTGGCGCACGATGTTTTCGAGCATCACAATCGCGTCGTCCACTACGAAGCCCACCGAGAGCGTCAAGGCCATCAAGGAAAGATTGTCAATCGAGTAGCCTGCGACGTACATCACCGCGAAGGTTCCCACCAAGGAGAACGGCAACGCGAGGCTCGGAATGGTGGTGGCGGAAAGATTTCGGAGAAACAGGAAGATGACGAGGATTACGAGGAACAACGCGAGTTCGAGCGAGAACTTCACGTCGTTCACAGATCTCCGAATCGTAATGGAGCGATCGAAAAGAGGCGAGAGAGTCACGGACGGAGGCAGCTGCGCAGTGATGGTAGGAAGCATTGCTTTTACGTCGTCAACCACCTGCACGGCGTTTGTCCCGGGTTGCTTGAAAATATTGAGCTGAATGGCGATGGTGCCTTTGGGCGAATCCGCCGAGTAGTAATAGTTCTGGTTCTTGTCATTCTGTACGCTGTCGATTACGCGCCCGACATCGGAAAGCCGCACCGGAGCTCCATTACGATAGGCAACGATCAATTTGGAATACTCGGCGGCCTTAAAGAGCTGGCCCTCGGTTTCGACCGTCGGCGCGCGTTCGGGTCCCCACAATGTGCCCGTTGGAAGATTCACGTTGCCACTGTTCAAGGCATTCTCAACATCGTCGATGCCGACCTGCCGGGTGGCTAGCGCCTTGGGATCAAGCTGAACGTGCACCGCAAACTTGTACTGCCCGAATATCTGCACCTGCGCAACACCGTTAACGGTTGAAACGCTCGGCGAGACCAACGTGTCGGCGTATTCATAGACAGCAGACAGAGGCAGCGTGGACGATGTGAGAGCAAGGTTGAGAACTGGCTGATCGGCCGGGTTCACCCGGCTATAGGAGGGCGGCGCCGGCATATTCGGCGGCAGCTGCCGGGCCGCCTGGGAAATAGCAGCTTGCACGTCCTGAGCAGCCCCATCAATGTTACGTGCCAAGCTGAACTGCAGTGTGATGGAAGTGTTGCCTACCCTGCTCGAAGACGACATCTGTTCAAGCCCGGCAATATTGGAGAATTGCTTTTCGAGCGGCAATGCAACCGCTGATGCCATTGTGTCCGGGTTCGCGCCGGGCAAGCTTGCTTGCACGTTGATGGTCGGGTATTCAACGTTGGGCAAATCGCTTACGGGCAGGGCCCTGTACGCCGCCGCTCCAAAGAGCAAAATAGCGAGCATCGCGAGCGCGGTCGCTATCGGTCGCCGAATAAATAACTCAGGAATGCTCATACCGCTCTCCTGCGAATCTCGGCCCAGCGTTCATCACTGGGTATGGGGAGCAAGCCGCTGATTCGCGCCCGGCGCCTGATCTCTATTCTCCGCTGGTTGGCCCGCTTGACCAGCGTCGGGGTTCTTGATCGCGATCTTTGATCCAGGAACCAAATTCGTCTGGCCATCCGTGACGATCATTTCGCCCGGCTCGACACCCTTTTCGATTACCGCGTCGCCGTCAACGGTGCGATTCATGACTACCGTGCGCTGTTCGACGGTACGATCTGCCTTCACGACGTATACGTAGGAACCCTGCTGGCTCGTCACGACTGCCTGGGACGGGAGAACTGTTGAGTTAGACTGCTCAGAGAGCGTCAGCGAGACGTCGGCGTAAAGACCAGGCCAAAGACGATTCTGGGCATTCTCGAACGTCCCTCTCAGGTGAATGGTGCCCGTCGTAACGTCCACGCTGTTGTCCACAAAGGAGAGTTTCCCTTGCAGGGGCGGACCCGGATCATTGGACACAGTCGCGGAGACGGCCAGAGTTTTCTGAGCCATATATCTCTTGATGTCGGGCAAATACTGTTGCGGAACGGTGAAGTTCACAAATATCGGATTCACCTGATTGATCACAACGATGGGTATATCCGCTATCTTTACCAAATTACCCGGTTTCAGCATCAGATAGCCTGTGCGTCCGTCAATCGGAGAATAAATTTTGCAGAATTCCAGATTCAGCTCCGCCGTTTGAACGGCTGCCTCATCTGCGTTGACCAGAGCGTTTGCTGCTTCCGCCGTGCTCGTATAGGATTCCGCGTCTTGTGCCGCAACCACGCCGGCTTCCAGAAGCTTTTGGTAGCGCTGGGCCTGTGCGCGGTTGTTGAGGGCAACGGCTTTGTCGCGCGCGAGAGCGGCCCGGGCTTGCGATAGTGTGTCCTGATAAGGACGTGGATCAATCTCTAACAGCAACTGCCCCTTGTGGACGAAATCGCCTTCCGTGAAATGAACTTCCGTCATGTCACCGGCAACCTGAGCTTTGATCGACACCGTTGAGTATGGCTCTACGTTCCCGATAGCGCTGATCTTGATAGGAACAGTTTTTTGAGTCACCATTCCGACGACAACGGAAACAGTCGGCTGTCGCGGTGCCGCTGCTTCCTGCTGTTTTCCGCAGCCCCCGGCAACCACACCAAGGATTCCTGCCAACAGCAGGGTGGATGCTCTCAGAGGCAAGCTCAACCATGCTTCTTCGCTGCAGTTACACCTCATGATCGATCCAAATTGATCCACAGCACTGGTGTCTCCCATACTGGCAATTTCCCCCGGCCTGCCGGCGACCCTCCATTCGCTTGCTCAATTCCACGCGGACAAATCTCTCTAAAAGGGGGCCGGAAATGGTTATCAAGATACCTGATTAGGCTCATTCTGGCATCTGTCAAAAAAAGCGGCGGCTAGGGCCTGCTCGAATCATGCTCCGACAGACTTCGCTTGCTCCGACGCCAAATCAGCTGTTGTTTTAAAAGTATGCGAGTCCGCTATGAGATAAGACTCGACCTAGCCGCCGATCGTTTCAATTAATTGGCGGGAGCGCCCGGCGGCACAAAGGGCGCGACAGGGCAGCTTCGACAAAACGGCCATTCAGGGAAAAGTTGCGAGAGACGCCTAGAAACAAACAGGGCTGGCCATCGGCCAGCCCTGTTTGCGGTTCCACGTAGAACTTCCGAAGCGATTCGTCAGTCTAAGGCCAACGGAATCCTAGTCCCGCGGAAAACCTGAAGTTGTTTTGGTGGTCGTTAAAGCCCGTATTGAACTTCGTCAACATGTATTCGGCTTGTACCGGGCGAACGAAAAGGTGCTTGGTCACCTGGAAGTCGAGCCCACCGCCGACGGTCATAGCAAACGCGTTCTGGGAACCGGAGCCGTTAATTGCTCCGAAGCCGCCGCTGCCTCTGGCTCCGCCATAAAGAGATTGAACGAACGGCGTTAATCTGCCATCCCCGTATGAGACTCTCGGGCCAAACAGGTAAGTGAATACCGTGGCACTTGTGTCGTTAGACGACGTGCTGTACCCGGCAAAATCGGCCACGACGCCAAACTTGAGCTTCTTGTCCTGGTTAAAGTTGTAAGCGAATTGGCCGCCGCCGCCGTTGAAGTTGAAGCCGAAAGTGGGATCGCCTCCACCCGAAACCGCCGGAATAATTCGACCATCGTCCGTTGTTGTACCTTCGCCACTGACGCTTACGCTCGAGTGAACGTAGTAATAACCGCCATATACGCTGAAGGCGTTTTCGTCTTGAGCCATGGCCGGCCTGGCGAGACCTAGAACGAACAGCACCGCCCCCACAAACAGCAACTTTCTCATACTGATCCACCCTCCTCCCCAGATGTGCCTACCCCGCAAACTTCGCGCGGAGTAGACGCGCGGGGCCGGTCGAGGCCAACCCCGCGCTCTACCAAAATACTTTCCGTTCAGAACCGCATACCAACTCCCGCTGAATAACGGAAACTGTTCTGGTTATTGCTGTTGCCGCCGAAGCTGAACCTGGTCATCACGTATCCGGCCTCCACAGGGCGAATGAAAAAGTGCTCGGTTACGTTGATGTCAACTCCGCCGCCCAAAAACATGGAGAATGCGTTTTGAGATGCTCCGAATTCACTGCCTCGGACTCCGCCAAAGAGGGCCTGCGCGAAAGGTGTGTATTTGCCGCTCCCGACGGAGATTCGCGGGCCAAAAAGATAGCTAAACACTGTGAGATCGGAGAAATGCGAACTTGTATGAGTTGCTCCCAAATCGGCCACAATGCCCAAGGCCGGGCTGAACTTGTACTCTACTTCGCCGCCGCCACCATTGAAGTTAAAGCCCTCAGTGGGATCGCCGCCCCCTACAACGCTAGGGGAGACGGTTGCCGTCGTGTCGCCGCCGCCGACGCTTACGCTGGAATAGATGTACGTGTATCCGCCAGCCACCTCCCACTTCGTATCGCTCTGGGCTGCAGCAGGCCTGGCTAATCCAAGTACCGATAGTACCGCTACCGCAAATATCAGCTTTCTCATACTAATCGACTCTCCCTCCGTAAGTGATACGCTTACATCGCGGAAGTTCCGCAAATTTTACATCACTCCCCCAGTGGATTGTAAACACTTTCCTTCGCAATGTGGGATAAGACCCAACCAGCAGGGGTCTCACCCTTCCTTACGTCAGAAAGCAGAGGAGTTCCATTGATTTGGTTGGCCGTGAGGCTTGCCCCGCAGCTAGAATGCTGCTCCATGAAGCGTAGGAGCAAATTCCAGGCATCGCCGGCTTCTTCGCTACCTCAACCACCTCGGGCCACCCGCCAAGGGGATGTGGCCGTTAGCCGTGGTGCCCCTACCGCCTGGCATCTGGCCCTGCTAGCAATCTCGATTGGAGGTCTATATGCCGCTGCGTTACGCGATGGGTTCGTAACCGACGACACCTCGGAACTGCTCCAAAATCAGTTCATAACGAGCTACCGCTACATCCCCAGACTGTTTGCCACCAATGTTTGGGCTTTTGCGAACTCCGGTACCAGTAACTACTACCGGCCCCTGCAAATGCTCGTCTACATGGTGGAGTATCACTCCTTCGGGTTTCACCCCTGGCTGTTCCATATGGTGAATTTGATTGTGGCTTTTGGCGGGGTGGTTGCAGTGTATTTTCTGGTTCGCGAATTGGCCGCAAATGCGTCATTTGCCTTCTGGGCCGCCCTCTTGTTTGCGTTTCACCCCGTGCATGTTGAGCCGGTTGTCTGGATCTCGGCGCTGTGCGATCCCCTTTGCGGCTTGTCCATGTTCACGGCCATGTTTTTCTACCACCGCGCCCGAACGGGCCCCCGGCCCTTGCTGAACCACGCCCTTGCCACCGCAATCTATTTCGCGGGCCTATTCTTCAAAGAACCAGCCATGGTTTTCCCGGCAGTCCTGGTGGCTTATGAATTCCTGTATCGCCGGGAATCGCTGCGAGCCGTTTTCTCTTTCCCGAGCCTGCGCCGCATGGCTCCTTACGTGGCCGCGCTGGGCGTGTATATAATTTCCCGTTTGCGGGCCTTGGGTTCCTTCGCTCCCTCCGCGAGCGTCAACCATCACCTCACACCCTGGCAGAATTTTCTCTCGGTGCCGGTGTTGCTCGCCCAATACGTGCTCAAGTTGTTTTTACCGGTGAAGCTGAACTATTACTACCACTTCATTCCTCAGAACACGGTTGGCTGGGAGTTCTTCGCGAGCATCTTGCTGATTGGCGCTCTCATAGCCGCAATGTTCTACCTGCGCGAGCCGCAACCGCTCCTGTCGTTCGCCATCGCCTGGTTTTTCATCACTCTGGCGCCCGCGCTGAGCATCTCACACGTGAGCGACATGGTTTTTGGCGAGCGATACCTTTACATTCCCTCTCTTGGTTTTTGCGTGCTGGCAGGGTGGGCGGTATTCCATTTGACACGCAGCTCGGTCCGGAAGCCGACGCTCCGCGCGGCCTACGCTTGCGTCGCGGTCCTGTTGCTGTTCTATGTGCTCCAAATTGAGCGGCGCATTCCGGAATGGCACGATGACATTCGACTGTTTGAAAGCGCGGCTGTGTTTTCTCCTCGCTTACCCATCGTGCAGTTGGCCTTGGGAGGCTCCTATTACCGGGCGGGAAAATTCGATAAGGCCATCGCGCCGCTGGAGCGCTCGATAGCCCTGGGCCATGATGCCTACGAACCCCATCTTTACCTTGCGCTTGTTCTCGCACCTCTGGGCAAGGAAGAAGAAGCCAATTTCGAACTACAGCGAGCTTACGAATTCCATGCTCCCAACGGACCGGCGTGGTCCGTTTTTGGACTCGCCCACGCCAACCTGCATCAATGGGATCGCGCAGCCGACTGTTACCGCAGGGCTGCGGCTGATGATCCCCACAATCAGCTCATGTTTGAATTGCTCGGCGAAGCCTTGCAAGAAAAGGGCGACCTGCCTGGAGCCATGGCTGCCTGGCGGCAAGCTCTTGAACTCCAGCCCGCTTACCTCGATGCCAGCCTGAATCTTGCCGTCGCCCTGGCGCAGAGTGGAAATACCGATGAAGCTGTCAAGCTGCTGACCACCGCTCTGCAAGCTCATCCTCGCGAGGAACACTCCGACGACGCATATGTGAATCTTGGCACCGTCTACATGCACCGCAGGGACTGGGATGCGGCGGAAGCGGCCTACTCGCATGCCCTGGACCTCAACCCGGATTTGACCTTCGCGCGACGGAGCATCGACAACATCGAAGTCCGCCGCCGTTCGCAGCCCTGACTCCCAGTCCTACGCTCGAACCGCCCGCGCGATTGCTGTTACCCAAAATCGCGCGCTCATGCCATGCTAGAAAAATATGTGGCCTCTGCTGCTCGATCCCTTGCGATCGCAGGCGGAAACAATCGGCTTGTGGGCCGGGTTGCTGACCACCATCGCGTTCGCGCCTCAACTGGTCAAAGCGTGGAAGACCGGGGGCGAAGGCCTCTCCTGGGCCATGCTTGCGCTCTTCGGAACGGGCGTGTGGCTGTGGTTCGTTTACGGTGTGCTGCGGATGTCCTTCCCCATCATGGTTGCGAACGCTTTGACTGGCCTGCAGGTGCTGGCCATCTTCGCGCTCAAGGTTCGCCACGCCGGCGCCAAGCGCCGCGCTGAATCCACTTCAACGGAAAAACCATCCGCCGAGCCCTCGCTTGAAAAAATCGCCGTGCCCTGAGAGCTCTTCGCTCGAATCCATCCGTTCGGTTCGTGATAATCTAGCCAGCGACATGGCGAATAAATTCACTATCGGTCTGTTACAGATGCGCTCGGCCAAAAATCCCGCGGAAAATCTCGACCGCGCCGTCGAGAAAATCCGCGAGGCCGCTTCGCGTGGCGCGCAGATCATCTGCCTGCACGAACTCTTCTTGTCCGAATATTTTTGCCGCAGGGAGGATGCCAACCTCTTCGATCTGGCCAAGCCCGTTCCCGGCCCGGACACCGAGACCCTCGCCAAAATCGCAAAAGAAGAGAAGGTCGCCCTGGTCGTTTCGCTTTTCGAGCGGCGCGCTCCCGGCATCTACCACAACACGTGCGCGGTTCTTGACGCCGACGGTTCCTTCCTGGGCAAATACCGCAAGATGCACATTCCCGACGACCCGCTCTACTACGAGAAATTCTATTTCACGCCCGGCGATCTCGGCTTCCCTGCGTTCAACACACGCTACGCGCGCGTCGGCGTACAGATTTGCTGGGACCAATGGTATCCGGAGGGTTCCCGCCTCGTCGGCCTGCAGGGCGCGCAGGTAATCTTCTATCCCACCAGCATCGGTTGGCACCCTGCGGAAAAAGTGCAGTACGGCGCGGCGCAGCTCGACGCATGGCGCACAATTCAGCGCGGCCACGCGATCGCCAACGGCGTGTACGTGGCCGTCGCCAACCGCGTCGGTTTCGAGGGGAATCCCGCCGTGGGCGATACTGGAATCGAATTCTGGGGAAATTCCTTCGTCGCCGATCCTTTCGGCGCTGTGGTCGCACAGGCCGGCAGCGAGCAGGAAGAGATTCTGATCGCTGAATGCGATCCCGCGCAAGCCGAAGACGTTCGACGCAACTGGCCGTTCCTCCGCGATCGCCGCATCGACGCCTATCCGCCGATACTCAACCGCTGGCTCGACGAATGAAGAGCGCGTCGCGCCCCTCTCTCATCTCGAATTCCCCGACGTCCTTTTCTCTTGGCTACCGCATGCCCGCCGAATGGGAACCGCACCACGCAACATGGCTCGGCTGGCCGCACGAGCGCACCGACTGGCCAGGGAAATTCACGGCTATCCCTTGGGCTTTTGCGGAAATCGTGCGCCATCTCTCGCAAGTCGAACGCGTCTACTTGCTGGTCGAAGACGCCGCCGCCGAAGCGCGCGCGCGCGCAATTCTCAAAAAGTCCGGCGCGAATCTGAGGGCCGTCGATTTTTTCCGGGTTCCTACGAACCGCGGATGGATGCGCGACTCCGGCCCGTTGTGCGTGAAAAATCGCGCCGGCAATGTCGCATTCACTCACTGGATGTTCAACGGCTGGGCCAAGTATCGAAATTTTCGCAAGGACTGCGAGGTTGTGACCAGGGTCAACCGAAAGCTCAGGCGCCGCATTTGGCAGCCGGCCTACAAAGGCCGCCGCCTGGTGCTCGAAGGAGGCAGCATCGACGTGAACGGCCGCGGTGCGCTGCTCACTACCGAAGAATGTTTACTGAGTCCCGTGCAGGCACGCAATCCGGGTCTTACACGCGCTGAAATCGAGCAGGTTTTGCGCGACTACCTGGGCGCGACGCGCGTGCTGTGGCTCAACAAGGGGATCGCCGGCGACGATACGCACGGCCACGTGGATGACCTTGCGCGCTTCACCGATGCCCGCACCGTGGTCACCGTCGTCGAGGACGACCGCTCCGACGCAAACTATGCGCCGCTGCGCGAAAATTTCGAGCGCTTGAAGAAGATGAAAGACCAGGAGGGCCGCGGGCTTCGCGTGGAGACCTTGCCCATGCCCGCACCCGTTTATTTCGAGGGACAGCGCTTGCCGGCCAGCTACGCCAATTTCTATATCGCCAATAAGATCGTGCTCGCGCCTACGTTCAACGATCCACGCGACCGCGACGCGCTCAATACCCTTGCGAGGCTTTTCCCCACACGCAAGGTAATCGGAATCGCCTGCCGCGATCTGGTTCTCGGCCTGGGAACGATCCACTGCATGACCCAGCAGCAGCCCCGCTGATTCTCGCCGACCTGATTTTTATTACGTGGTTATCGGATCGCGCTTTTCGGAATCGATTTCGAGGTCGTTCATAGCCTTGCGCACCACAGCCGCCTGAATCTTACCTTCGCGCTGAAGTTCGTGCAGGGTGGCCAGCACGATGAATCGCGCATCGACTTCAAAGAAATTGCGCAACGATGCGCGCACCTCGCTGCGTCCAAAGCCGTCGGTGCCCAGCGACGCGATTCGCCGTGGCGCCCACGGGGCGATCATATTGGGCAGCGTTTTCAAATAGTCGCTCGCGGCCACGAGCACGCCGGGAGCATCCGCCAAACATTCCGTCACGTACGGAACGCGCGGCTTTTCCTCGGGATGCAGCAGGTTCCAGCGCTCCGCCTCGATGCCGTCGTAGTAGAGCGTCTTATAACTCGTCACGCTCCACACGTCGGCGGCCACGCCGTATTTTTCCGCGAGAATTTCCTGGGCGTGTAGCGCTTCACGCAGGATCGCTCCGCTCCCAAAGAGTTGTGCACGCAGTTTCGATTTCCCGTCCGCCGCGGCGCGAATGCGATACATGCCCTTCAAGATTCCTTCGCGGGAGCCGGCCGGCATCGGAGGCATGGCGTACTGCTCGTTCATCAGCGTGATGTAATAGAAAATGTTTTCGCCCTTGCGATACATCCGGTCGATGCCGTCTTCGATGATGACCGCTACTTCGTAGGCAAACGCCGGATCATAGGCCCGTAGATTCGGCACCGGCAGCGCCAGTACGTGGCTGTTGCCGTCCTGATGCTGCAATCCCTCGCCGGCAAGCGTGGTGCGTCCAGCCGTTCCACCCAGCAGGAACCCGCGGCAGCGCATGTCCGCCGCCGCCCATACGAGATCGCCGATCCGCTGCAGGCCGAACATCGAGTAATAAATAAAAAATGGAATGGTGTTGATGCCGTGCGTCGCATAGGCCGAGCCCGCGGCGATAAACGACGACATCGATCCAGCTTCCGTAATGCCTTCTTCGAGGATCTGCCCGTCCTTAGCTTCCTTGTAATAAAGCAGCGTGTGGCTATCGACCGGTTCGTAAACCTGGCCCCGACTGCTGTAGATTCCAACCAGCCGGAAGAGCGATTCCATGCCGAAAGTGCGCGCCTCGTCCGGCACGATGGGCACGAC
>Ga0302326_10018939_pt1 | contig 14251 bp, 8 predicted proteins | sample Palsa_T0_3_FD_202264 | JGI IMG/M metagenome (GOLD analysis project Ga0302326, IMG submission 202264) | Peat permafrost microbial communities from Stordalen Mire near Abisko, Sweden - Palsa_T0_3 | ecosystem: Environmental > Terrestrial > Soil > Palsa > Peat permafrost | place: Sweden: Abisko... | reverse complement strand
GGAACCGCCTGGTTGTATTCGGTCGGGGTTTTCTCCAGGCGGAATTCCTCGGAGTAAAAGAAAAAGGTCTTGTCTTTCTTCTTATTGAAAACACCAGGGATGTAGAGTGGACCTCCGATGGTTCCTCCGAAATCCTGCCGGCGATAGAGTGGAGCATGGTTGCCAAATGTCTGCCCGCAACAGGTTTGTCCAAGCGGAGGCGGAGTTGTATATTCCACATCGAAGTAATTGCGCGAGTTAAAAAACTCGTTGCGGATGAACTCGTAGAGGTTTCCGTGCCACTGCGGGAGTCCCGACTTAGTAGTGACCTGCACCGTGCCGGATGCCGTCCGCCCATACTGGGCACCGTAGTTCGACGTGAGCACCTTCACCTGCTGAATCGCATCGAGGCTGGGATAAACCACGAGCGTGCTCGCGGCGCCGTTCAGGCCGGTGTTGAGCACGTCGCTGCCGTCGACTTCGAAGGTGTTGTACTCGACCCGGCCTCCGTTCACGCTGTACTTCACGCTGCCTACTACACCCACCTTGCCTTCGTCCTGTCCGGTTTGATTACTTACGCCGGGCGCGAGTGCGATGAGCTGCGTGAAATTGCGGCCGTTGAGTCCGATCGACACTACTTCTTTTTCTGAAATCGTTCCGGAAACGGTGGCGCTCTCGGTCTCTACTTGTCCCGCACCGCCACCTTCCACGTTGACTTCGGTTTTTGCGCCGGCCGGCTGCAGCGAAGCGTCCATGGTTAGTTCAAGCCCCGCGGTCACGGTAATGTTGTCAAACATCTGCGCCGCAAAATTGGGCGCAGTTACCGTCAGGGTGTAAACGTCGGGCTGTATTTCAAAAAAAGAATAGACGCCCTTGGCATTGACTTTCGATTCAAGCTTCGTCCCGGTCTTGCCGGTAAGCACAGCGGTAGCATCCGGGATGACGGCTCCGGTTTGATCAGTCGCCGTTCCACTGATGGCACCCTGGTTTCCTGCAATTTTGCGAGCAGCAGCGGCGGGGCCTTGTTCCGCCTGCTCCGCGCCGCTTGCCTCGACTGATGGTTTGGCACTCGGTGGCTGCAGGGTCGCGTCCAGGGTCAGCTTTTTGCCGGGTGTCAGCGTGAAGTCACGGAAGACCATATCGGCGAGGCCGGACGCCGAAACAGTTAAGGTATAAGTTCCGGGGTAGAGTCCGGTGACCGAGTAGAAGCCCTTCTCATCGACCGGAACGGCGAGAGTTGCGCCTGTCTCGCTCCTGAGCAAAGCCTGTGCATTTGGAACGACGGCGCCGGCTTGGTCGGTCACTTTACCGCTGATGATGCACTTTTCGGCAGCCGTCGGCGAGGGTTCCTGAGCGGCGTTCGATGCCGGCAGCAACCAAAATGCGAAGAGCAGTAACGTCAAGGCAAAGCGAGAGTAACGCCGCAGAGCGCAGACGTTCTCACCCTGACAGCTCCGGGAAAATTCCTTTTCTGACAGATGTAACCCCATGAAGGATGTTAGGCGAAGCGGGGATTCTACCGGAGCGGACCAGCCCGGCAAATTAAAAGAATATGAATTCTGCGCCGGTTTCGGACCCGCCGTTGTATCCATTCCGTAACAAACTTATCGCCAACTTTTAATGATCATCGCTTGGCACCCGCAGCTATACTGCAACTTCTCTTGGCAAGAATTTTCAACGTGCGCGCGGCAAGAATGAAGTCTTGGTGTTCCACAGTTGACTTCGCAAGACGGGAAAATCAGGTCGCGGGCCGGAAGCGTTTCAGCTCCTGATCTCAGCTCATCGCTGGGCAAGATGGCTTGGATGCAGATATCTGCGTGCCCGCGCCCGTTCATAGAATTTTCACCAACTTATCGCGGACATTTAACATTTGACAACCAATCGAACCGATACACTTCACTCGAAATTCAGATAACTTGGCCGCGTTCAGTCGCTTCTTTAGAAGTACTAGGTTGCGTGGCTAACCATCCACTATCAGTTAGCGGAACCATCTTTTCGGGTAAGAGGATTTGTTTGTTGGATCGCTCTTGCGTGCGACGCTGCGGGGCGCACGTCAACCAAAACGAATGTCGAGATCAATTTCCCAACGAAAGGAATTCACTTATGTCGCGTATGAAATCAGTTTTCGCGGTCCTAGTTGTGGCCGCGATCGCAGGCATTGTGCCTCTGGCGCATGCCACAACTCCAGAATTTCCGGTAGTCATGGCGGGTTCGTCTGCCCTGTGGCAGTCTCTCGCTCTTGGCGCTTACAATGACAACAATGGGGCATCAACCTCGACGGCGATTGCCGTTCCTCCGATGTTTCATTGGACTCAGTCCGGATCGCTCAATCTGCAGGATTGCCGTCCACAGCTCTCTGGCGCTTCCGCCTGCAACGAAGATGCCGCCACTGTTTGGGTGGTTTATGACAGCGCGCCCTCTCCGCACGTCTGGGTGAACGCGAAAGTTGACTCCGTTGTTGGCGACCGCTGCTTCTTTGCCAAGCCCGCGTGCGCCGTTGTCGATCTCGCCGCCGGTAACGCCACCTGGACGTCTGCAGGCGCGAATAAGATTTCCTCTACCCTCTGGGGCGACAACTCTGTTGACGTAACCGCGCTCCCAGCTTCCGTCCTCGCTGTTGTTGAAAGCGCCACTCTTGATGTCGTGAACGTGGCAGCAACGGACATTCGTCCGGAAGACGCCGAGTGGGCAATCGCCCGCGTGAACTCCAAACTTGGCTCCAGTGCGGTTGGCGGCGCCAGCTCCGACGGTCTTGACGGCCTCGGATACAACGCCAATAACGCCTCAGGAACCAATGAATTTCATGGCACCAAAACGGGCACCACATGTAATCGTGTCTCGCTCGCTGACGGCGTCGGGACACCAATCTATAGCGCCGAAGGTCACACTGGCACATCCACAGATGCAGCCAACGTTCTGGCGTTCAACATCTCCGGCAACGATCCGTTTTCCTGCACCGCAGTTGGGGCTTACACGGTCAAGGCTGTGGGAGCCGCTCCCATCGTTTTCGTCGCCTCTCGCCAGAACGCCCTGGCGAGTCTGACGAATGCCTCTGAGTTGCAACTTCAGAAGGTGTTTTCAGGCACCACAAATGCCAGCGCGTTTGGTCTAGCGTCTGGTGTCATCAATGCCTTCCTGCGCGAGCCCCTCTCAGGCACCTACAACACGACGGAAGCAACCGTAATGCGTCGCCCCACGACCTATCCTGCCCCCATCCTTGGCATCAGTATGGAAACCGGCGTTAATCCCGCCGCGGCCGGCGGGAACCCGCTCAATGCTGGAGCATCTTGCAGTAGCGACTGCCGGTATCGCGGCATTGGCACTGGCGAAGAAATTGCCGAGGTTCTTCACTCCAACGACGGCACCTACACCAACATCAGCCAGCAGGACGGCATCGGTTACACGTTCTTCAGCTACGGAAACGTGAGCAGCCTCGCCGACAACCCCGGCGGTAAAGCTTACGGCTACGTCCAGCTGGACGGCGTAGATCCCATTTTCACTTCGTATTACGCTGGTGGCTCCATTGATCCTGGGCAACCCGCCGCCGCCGCCGGTACAATTCCGAGCGCGGCTGATGTTCCGGGCGGCAAATTTCCCGCCTGCGAAAACACGATCTGGGGCAATGGCGGGTTCTCTTTCCCGAACGTCCGCAACGGCACTTACCGCGCATGGTCGCTGCTGCGGCTTATCTACCTCTCAACTCAAGCAACCCCGATCACCGACCTGGTCACGGCCTCGAACAGATACGCCGTAGGCGACGTGCCCGACTACATTCCCTTCGCTGCGGTGACGCTCAGCGCCTCCACTACTCCAGCCTGCGCAACGACGGTCACAGACACTGGTCTGAAGCTGCTGCGCTCGCACTATGACCAGTTGAACGGCGACGGCTACGTTCTTGCCCAGTCCTGCACCACGGGCGGTGGCGTCTCGGCAATCACTGGGTGCAAAGCACCTGAAAACGAGCCAACCGAGTACGGCGGCGACATGGGCGGAATGATCATTCCCACCACGATCGGCCTCACTCTTGAAACCAAGACGCAGGTTGTCCAGAGCAGCACACCGGACGGCGGGCTTGGACCAGCTCCGCGGCCGTGTCCAACAGGAGTTGCATGTGCGAACTAGCCTGAACGCAAGTAAGCGCTCAGCCAATTAATTGGGAAGGGGCGGGCTTTCTTTATCAGCCCGCCCTTTTCTTAATGCCCTTTTGCCCATCCGGTATTGCAGATACTAAAATTGTAGAGGTAATTGATGTTCAGGTTATTCGTTCCGGCGCTTGGTTCCGGGCTTTGCCAAATCTCCTGCGTTTTAAAGCACACCAATTCAGGAAAGAATCATGTCCAATCGATTTTCATTCCTTTTTATCTTTATTAGAACGCTGGCCCTTGGAATTGCGCTGTCTTCAGCATGGATTCTGGCACCCATCGCCGCCGCGCAGTCGCCGGCTTCTCCGCCGATTGCCGATCCAAACGATAAGCGCTTTGTCGATGTTACGGAAGACTGGAGCACGCCCGCGCTGACGACGAGCCACCTGAAGAGTGTGCGGCCGTTGTTCATGGTGGACGACAGCCACCCCGACTATACGGTCGAAACGATTCACTTGCAGTGGCGCTGGGGCGATCCACTCGACATTTATGTGATCAAACCCAGTGGAATAAAAAGACCTCCCGTGATTTTGAATTTGTACGGCTATCCCGCGAGTGAGGCTCCTTACAAGAATGAGGCGTTCCAAAAGGCCTTGGTCAAAGACGGCTTCGCCGCCGTGGGCATTGTTTCCGCGCTCACGGGACACCGCTATCACGACCGGCCGCTGAAGGAGTGGTTCCTCAGCGAGCTACAGGAGTGCCTGGCGACCTCGGCGCACGATGTGCAGATGATTCTGAATTATTTGACTGCTCGCGGCGATCTGGATATGAACCGAGTAGGCATGTTCGGGCAAGGTTCGGGAGCGACCATCGCGATTCTCGCTTCGGCGGTCGATCCGCGCATTAAGGTGTTGGATGTGCTGGATCCGTGGGGGGATTGGCCAACATGGATCGCCACGTCTCCGTTTGTGCCGGAGGACGAACGGGCGGACTATACGAAACCTGAGTTCTTAAAGAGAGTGGCGCCGCTGGAGACGCTCGACTGGTTGCCGAAGATCCAAGCGAAGAGATTCCGCATGCAGCAGAACATGTTCGAGTTGGACACGCCGACGGTGGTGAAGGCAAAGCTGCGAGCGTCGGCGCCCGCGGGGACGACGTTCGCCTCGTACCAGACAATTCAGGAGTTTATGGGAGTGTTCGGGAAAGTGAGCACAAACCTGGATTGGGTACGGCACGAGCTGCAGATGTTGCCAGAGGCGGCAACGGCGCCCAGTGTGAACGTGGCGTCTGAGAGGAAGTAGATAAGTGTTTAGATAGGGTTTGCGGGAAACGCGCGACCCAGGCTTTCACCGGCCGGCCTTCCCAATTTCAACCTTAGCCTCTCCTCCACGCGATCGACTGTGTAGTAGGGAGTTATTGCCCGCCGCGTCCTAAAGCTTTCAATGCTTTCTGTGCCGGAGTGAACTCCGGATCAAGATGGAGGGCTTGCTCGTAGCTCGAGCGCGCCTCGGGAATCTGCCCCGCGCCCTCCTGCAAAAGTCCCAGCTGCAAATATGACGCTGCTGCAGGGCGGGCGTTGACGAGCTTAGTGAGTTGCCGAATCGATTCATTGACGGAACCCGCGTCGAGGCTTAGCGCACGCGTTGATGCTTCTCGCGCTCCTGCATAATCCCCCAGTTCCCGATAAATGACACCGAGGCTCGCATAGGCATGGGCCCGAGCCTTTGCGTCGACACCGGAACTTATTACAACATCGTAATCCAGGATCGCAGCCTGAAAATCACCTCGATCCTGAAGAACTGAGGCCAGCACTCCGTGGCTTAAAGGATCCCACGGCGCGATGTCCGCTGCAGCCTGGTAGTAACGAAGCGCTTCGGGCCGACCTTGCTCCATGAGCAAATTGGCCACATTGTCGTTGGCCATGAAATTGTCTTCGGTGACCGCCAAGGTATGCGTCCAGAGGGCATAACTGCTGCGCCAATAGCCGATCTGGCGGACAGTCAGCAAGCACAACACGACCAGAATCGTTAACGCGACTGCCGCGGTGGTCCGAACATTCAAGCGCCGTTCCTCGGCCCAATCGGCGACTCTCCACACCAAAATCAAAAACAGACCAGTGGCCGGGAGATACATGTAGCGATCTGCCATCCCTTGCGCGCCAACTTGAATCAGGCCGATCATTGGTACTAACGTCCCAAGAAACCATAGCCATCCTGTAATCAGGTACGGGCGCCTGACCCGTTCCCGCCATGCGAACGCGCTTACCGCGATCAGAAAAAGCGCGGACAGGGCAACTTGCGCAAATGTCAATTTATCGAGGGGATGTGGATAGAGCACCGCCAGATGCACCGGCCAAAAGGTCTTGACCACATACATCGCGTATGCGTACAGGGCGTTTTGAGCACGATATTCAAAAGGCAAAGCGCCCAGATTTGCAACGGTATGGCCGGACTGTTGGGCAATCACAGTAATGATGGCGCTGGCCACGGATAACCCAAGCAGGGGCACCTTCTCTGCCAAAAGCCGAGCCCACGTCGTCTGAGGGACCGGAAAAGCTGCCGTGAGTTTTGTCCATCCCTGCACTCGGCCCAACGGCCAGTAATCAAGCAACAACAGCACCAGGGGCAGCGTGATCACCATCGGCTTCGAAGCCAGACCCAGAACAAACAATACCCCCACCCCAGCGTAGCGCTTCCAATCCGGTTGCCGGGCATACCAGCCATACGCTCCAAGTGCCAGCAGAAAGAAAAACATGCTCAGCACGTTCTTGCGTTCCGCTATCCAAGCCACCGATTCCACGTTCAAAGGGTGCACCGCGAAAAGCGCGGCCACCATGGCGCTACGCGCCGTCGATCCTGTCACCCGGGCCAAGAGCAAGAAAAGCAGTACCGCGTTGAGAGCATGCCAAAGCACGCTGGTGACGTGATGGCCACCGGCACTCAAACCGTACAACTGGTAATCGAGAGCGTGCGAAAGCCAGGTGAGCGGATGCCAATTCGACTGCTCTGTTGCTGTCAAAGCCCAACCAACGGTATTCCAACTCAAACCCGCCCGCACATGCTGGTTGCCCGTTACATAGTCCTGGTCGTCGTAGTTGGTGAAAGGGTGCCTGAAAACCGGACTATAAACCGAAAAACTTACCACCGTTAACAGGATGCAGATGGCAAATGTCCACCGGTGTGCAGCTACACCGGCATTTTGCTCTCTAGCGCGTTTCTTTGACGCCGTGAGGCGCGGGCGCGCTTCATTACGTTTGTTTTTTGCGCGGAGTGGAGTCACAGTCAACTAAATCTCGCTATTGAAAGGCCCGTTCCTTCTCATAGGACTCACGGGCGAGCTCGAGGCCAAGGTAGTCAGTGGGGGCAAAGTCGTCCGTCAGAAGTAGACCGCGCGCGGGAAGATCGCGCACACGCGAGGATTCGAAGGAATGTAAGCCGTCTTCCGGGAGGAGTTGGCCGCCAGTGACGACGACGATGATGCTGTGCGGTTCGTTGGGTTCGGCCGGGTTGGTTGAGAACACCGCTGTTTGAGGAAAAACTTCGCGGATGGTTGTGAACAGCGCCGCGTACACGGCTCCCAGCTTTCCGGCGCGCGCCGAGGCGATGTTGAAGACGGCAATCCCGTCAGGCTTAAGAGCGCGGCGGACCTGCTGGAAAGCTTCACGGGTAGCCAGAAAGGGAGGAATGGAAAGGCCTACGTAGGCGTCCGTGTAGAGGACGTCGAATTGGCGCCGATTGCGGTTGAGGAAAACGCGTCCGTCTTCGTTCACAGTTCTGACCGGAAGACCGGGATCCTGCAGGAAGAACTGTCTGGCAGCGGCAGTTACCTCTGGGTCGATTTCGACTACGGTGACGTCGGCGGTCGGGGCGTAGGTCTTGACGAACTCGGGTATTGTGTAGCCGCCACCGCCGATGACCAGGACAGATTTCGGGCTGGGCTTCACCTTTTGCAAGATCTTCGAGGACAGTTCTACGTAGGGAAAGAACATTCCGGGCTGATCGAGCAAGCGTCCACTTTGAACCTTGCCGTCAAGCAGCAGGAGCCGAAATTTGCTGACTCCGACGCCGTCGTTAATGCGGATGTTGTAATAGCGGCTGTTCTTTTCGAACACGTGTGTGACGTAAGCGGACCATTCGCCTTCAGGCGTCCCCACGGCCTGGATGGCAACCGCGACGAAAAGCCCAATTGATACCGCAAGCCAAGACGGGCGGATCGCCGCCGCGGTCCATGCGGAGAGGATCAAGAGCACGATGACCATTCCGCCAAGAATGGACGACACCGTGAAGTGCGGGATTAGGCAGAAGCCGCCGAGGAACGTCCCAGCAATGCTGCCCACAGTGGAAGCGGCAAAGATGCCTCCGGAGACGCGGCCGATTCGGGCGGGGTCGGTGGCGGCAATCTTCAAAACGTAAGGCGAGACCATGCCCAGCACGGTGCTGGCGGGAGCAAAAAGAAGAATCGCGGCGAGAAATGATCCCCATCCCAAACCCAGATCGCCGAACTGCGGCAACAGTGGTCGTTCAAAGTAGACGAGAGCAACAGCGCAGGCGCCAACCAGCAATATTAGAGGGAGAAGCTTCAGGTTGCGATCGGCAAGGACGCCTCCCAGGTAATAGCCAAGCGAGAGTGAACCTAAGATCGTCCCGATGACGTTTACCCAGACCGAAAATGAAGCTCCCAAGTGGGGTGCGAGAATCCGCGCACCCAGAATCTCCAAGAGAAGCACTACCCCGCCGGAAAAGAAAGCTACGGCTTGAGCGGAATACCTTACAAGTAAGGGCCGCGCTGCTGCTTGCTTCCGGGAACGATCCTGGTCGGGTTCAACCTTGCGGGTGCTGAACTTGGACATGTCGGGTTGCGCTTGTGGCTGCGGCGTAACGAACCTGCTCAGTATATTGCCTTGAGCAGTTGAGTGCGTCAGTACATCATCCGGCGGCTTCGAGGAAGTTTGCAGCTGCGGTGGCCGATTGGAGGGATGCGAGCTAGTCGGCGGCGACCTGCAATCGGTATCCCGCCCCGCGAACCGTCTTCAGGTAGGTTGGACGCACCGGGTCTGGTTCGATCTTGTGGCGAAGACGCCGCACGCAAGCGTCCACGCTCCGCAATTCTACATTATTCTGCGTGCCCCACACGGCATCCAGCAACTGATCGCGACTGAACACGCGTGCTTGGTTGTGAACGAGGTAGTACAGCAGGCGAAACTCTAGATTAGTGGTCGCGACCTCGCTGCCACGAACCGAAATCTTCATCGCCGTAGGATCGACTTCAATGTCCCCGGTCATCACGTTCGGCGTAGGTGTTCCTTTCGCGGCATGGGCAAATGGCGGCCCCATGCGAGGCATCCAATCGTGAGGGTCATGCCGCGTGAAGCGGCGTAGCACCGCTCGCACGCGCGCTACGATCTCGCGCCCGCTTGACGATTCCGTAATGTAGTCATCCGCGCCTGACTCGAGCCCAAGGATCCGTTCTTCCTCCGACGCGTTCGCCGAGAGCAGGATTACCGGAGTCCTGGTTCTTCGAATGGCAAGACACAGGCCCAGCGCGGGTCCCCTTGCCATCTCGGTTTCAATGATCACCAGCGACGGGTGCAGCTGCTCGACCCGTGGAATTACGTCGGTAGCCATCGGAAGCGTACGGACTCCAAATCCCTCTTGCTGCAGATAGGCCGCCGCCAATCGTCCGACGGTGGATTCGCGCTCCATAATCATGCACAGCAGCTGCATGTCTGTTCTGTGTTGCCAGACATATTCTCGACGACCAAACGACTTTCTTTTCTCGCTAACGGGCATGAGCACTCTCCCACGGGCGGTCTTCCGCCTCGGTGACTTAACCCTCCCTCCATGACGTTGCCGTGCTTGGCTGTGTGCCACGCGAAAAAGGCCACAGACACCCGGCGCCAGTTTTCCCAGCACTGAAAACTGCTCGATGAGTCGGACTGCCGTGCCAGTTCGGGACTAGAATGTACGCCAGTCTATGTTGAATTACGACTACAGGAAGATGAACAGAAGGTTAATTCTAGGAGCCCGACCGAACGCATGATCGGCAGGAAGGCTGTAATTGACCGGCGGCGGTGCAAGGGCGGCCGAAGGGGCTGTTTCGGGCCTTCCCGAAGCGCATTCCGGGCTAGTCCGAAGCAGTTCGTCGCCGACTGGTGCGAATCCGCGGGCGCAGCGGTTTGTTAGACGCTAGTGGAAGCCCGCCATCATCGTTCCAAGCCCTCACGCGGAAAGTGACGTGCTGCGTTGCCAGCCCCAGTACAACTAACCTATAGAAGCGAAGATGAACGACGAGAGTTTTGCGCGATATGCGCTCTCAACTCAGGGTCGCATCGCTTTCCGGCCAATTTCATCCAATGAACCAATGGAAAAAGGCATAGCGGTTTCAGTGCTTGATCTTGTGGGCATGCGAGCCGAGGAGCCCGCAGGCAGCGCAATTGCCCGATCGGTAAACCTGGCGCAGCACGTGGAACAACTTGGATACACGCGCTACTGGCTGGCGGAGCATCATTCCATCCGTGGACTGGCTTGCTCAGCCACGCCCGTACTTATTGGGCACGTGGCGGCAGCTACGAAGACGATTCGAGTAGGCAGTGGTGGAGTGATGCTGCCAAACCACGCACCCCTGGTGGTGGCGGAACAGTTTGGGACCCTGGAAGCGCTATATCCAGGGCGAATTGATTTGGGCTTGGGACGAGCCCCTGGCGGCGACGCGCCGACGATGCGGGCGCTACGACGGGATTTGGGGCATCGTGGGGATGACTTTCCCGAGCTTCTCGACGAATTGCGGGGTTACCTTGGTCCAGAAAAGCCGGGACGAGTAGTAAGAGCGATCCCCGGACAGGGGAGCAATGTGCCAATCACATTGCTGGGTTCGAGCGGCTTTAGCGCTCAGCTGGCAGGGACGCTGGGGTTGCCATTTGCGTTCGCGGCGCACTTCGCTCCTGAGTATCTCTATACAGCAGCCGAGTTGTACCGCAAGCAGTTCCGGCCGAGCGAGGCTCTGCGGAGTCCATACTTTATGGTAGCGGTGCAGGTGATAGCGGCAGCGACGGATGCGGCCGCCGGGCGGTTGTTCACGACGCCGCAGCAGCGCTTTCTGCGACTGATCCGGGACCAGCCGGTAGAATTGCTGCCTCCAGTGGATTCCATGGAGGGGATGTGGCAGGACTGGGAGCGGGCAGCGGTGGAAAGCAAACTGAGGGCCGCGATTGTGGGATCGAACGCGACAGTGAAGGCAGGGCTGGAGAAGCTAGTGAGTGATACAGCGGCCAATGAAGTAATCGTTGTGACTGATACCTATGAACATGCGGATAGGATCGAGTCGTATCGACGGGTGGCGCGCGTTGCCGCGATGATCGAGGCTAAGGCAATCGCATGAAGAAACTTGGCTTCCTCTCATTCGGTCATTGGACACCTTCACAACAGTCACAAACGCAGTCGGCGGCCGACGCGCTCCTGCAGTCGATTGACCTCGCCGTTGAGGCCGAGCGCCTCGGAATGGACGGAGCCTACTTCCGTGTTCATCATTTCGCGCAGCAACTGGCATCACCGTTTCCGCTACTGGCGGCAGTTGGTGCTAAGACCAGAAGGATTGAAATTGGGACCGCAGTCATCGACATGCGGTATGAGAATCCTCATTATATGGCGGAGGACGCTGGGGCTGCGGATCTGATCTCCGGCGGCCGACTGCAGTTGGGAATCAGCCGCGGCTCCCCCGAGCAGGTCATCGATGGTTGGCGCTATTTTGGGTACCGCACAAATAAAGGCGAGGACGATGCAGAGATGGGTCGCCGGCACACCGAAGAATTTCTCGAGTTGCTGCGCGGCAAAGGCTTCGCGCAGCCTAACCCGCGTCCAATGTTCCCCAATCCTCCGGGATTGCTGCGTCTTGAACCATACTCGGCAGGATTGCGAGATCGAATCTGGTGGGGGTCCGCTTCCAACGCGACCGCAGAATGGGCTGCGAAGCTGGGAATGAACATGCAGACCTCGACCCTTAAATTCGATGAGAGCGGCGAGCCGCTCCACGTTCAACAGGCAGCCCAGATTCGCGCCTTTCGCGCAGCCTGGAAGCAAGCTGGTCACACGCGTACTCCGCGCGTTTCCGTTAGCCGCAGTATTTTTCCGTTGTTGGATGACCGTGATCGTACCTATTTCGGACGAGGCTCTGATGAAGAGGACAAAATCGGGTTCCTTGACGAGAACACGCGGGCGGTCTTCGGACGCAACTACGCTGCCGAGCCCGACATTCTTATCGAGCAGCTTAGGAAAGACACGGCCATCTCAGAGGCCGACACGCTATTGCTCACCATTCCAAATCAACTGGGTGTTGCCTACAATGCGCATGTCATGGAAGCAATTCTGACTACGGTCGCCCCAGCCCTCGGTTGGCGCTAAGTCATCGTCACATTCATTGAGACAGTTGTTCGCGATATGCAGACGAAAATTCAGCAAGCGCCACACGCTCGCCTAAATAGTCGGCGGGGACGACGGGACTCGAACCCGCGTTACTTCAAAATGGCCTGCTGATTCCAGGTACTTAGGCGACGCCAGCTGCCGATTTTAACTCTCAAAAGAAGTGGTTTTGCGGCGAAACCTTCCAGACTCCTTCGCTCGCAACCTCGTTTTCAGAAATTCGAACTAGGATATCGGAGGGCGAACGCATAGATGAGGGCCTACCTCTTCGTTGAACAGTGAGAAAGGTAAATGTCGAGGGAGAACGATGTCGAAAAGGTGCTCGGCGAAAAACAGAAAAGGTCAACGGTGGGAAAAGATAAATGCGCCCTCCATTTAGATCGCGAATTGGCGCCGGATTTCCATTACATTGGATTACAGTTTGCGGCTGAATAAAGGGCCTGACTCGTGGTGATTCCCGACCGGCGCTATGCCTAAGAAGACAATCTCGCGCGAGGCGACGCCCAGGTCGCGGCCGGTGCGCCGCAAGACCGGCGACGCCGTACAGCGCTCCCCACAAGGGGATCAGTGGCGCACATGGGCGCTCGGTCTGCTGCTGACGGTCGTTGTTTTTGCCGTGTATTTTCCGGCATTGAGCCATCCCTTTGTTATTTATGACGACGTGGATTACGTCAGCCAGAACCGGCAAGTTCAGCAGGGGCTTACGCTCGGGACCTTCCGCTGGGCGCTGACTTCGATGCAGTTTTCGAATTGGCACCCGCTGACGTGGATGTCGCACGCTCTCGATTGTGAGCTTTTCGGCCTGGATGCCGGAGGGCACCACTTTACCAGCCTGTTGCTGCACGCTATCGACGCGGTGATTTTGTTTCTGCTGCTGTCGCGCATGACAGGCAAGATCGGGCGCAGCCTGATGGTGGGCGCATTGTTTGCTCTGCATCCCGTCAATGTTGAAAGCGTGGCGTGGGTCGCTGAACGAAAAACCGTGTTGAGCATGTTGTTTCTGCTGCTGGCACTCTGGGCGTATCTCTGGTACGTGCGAAAACCTGGCATCGGCCGGCATAGTTGCGTGGACGCGCTGTTTGCGCTGGCGCTTGCGGCCAAACCGATGGCAGTCACGTTTCCGTTCATTCTGCTATTGCTGGATTACTGGCCGCTGCAACGGATCGAGCTGCAACGGATCGAGGATTGGCAATCGCCTTCGGAAACCATTCCTTTGCCTCAGGTCGCGCCACTTCGATTGCTCAAAGAGAAGCTGCCGCTGTTTGCGCTCAGCGCGGCCAGTTGCACCGTTACCGTGATCGCGCAGCACCGGGTAGCCATGCAGACGATGGAGGCTTTTCCGCTGAGAGACCGCGTTGTGAACGCCCTTTTTTCCTATGTGATGTATTTGTGGAAGGCTGTCTGGCCAGTGCATCTTTCGGTTTTCTACGCGCCACAAGGCTCGCGGCTGGCGATCTGGCAGGCGGTTTTGTGCATGGCATTCTTAACAGCCATTAGCATTCTGGCGTGGCGGGGGCGGCGGTCGCGGCCTTATTTGTTATTCGGGTGGTTGTGGTTCTTGGGAACGCTGGTTCCCATGATTGGGATCGTTCAGGTGGGCGATCAGGGAATGGCCGACCGATATGCCTACCTGCCCTATGTGGGAATCTTCATAGCTGCCGTCTGGGGCCTCGCAGACCTGGCGAAGACAATCCGCATCGAGCCACGCTGGGGCATAGCGGCAGCTTGTGCAGTTCTCCTCGTACTGTCTTTTCTCACGCGGAGGCAGCTGCAATA